>FWWL01001264.1_pt1 | contig 61673 bp, 62 predicted proteins | sample 2228331 | NCBI WGS metagenome assembly FWWL01 (sample SAMEA103939775, study PRJEB20133) | metagenome
GGCTCGAAGCCCGTGGCGGCCGGCGCGGCGGCCGACCGGCTGCGCGCGCTGCTGGCCAGCGCCGGCCACACCGAGGTGCGCGAGGCCCAGGCCGACTACGCCGCCGAGAGCGCCTTCGTCTTCCAGCCGCGCGACCGCGAGGGCGAGCCCAACATGATGCTGGCCGAGGCGGGCACCGGCGTCGGCAAGACGCTGGGCTATCTGGCGCCCGCCTCGCTGTGGTCGGAGGCCAACGGCCCGGCCGTCTGGGTCTCGACCTATACGCGGGCGCTGCAGCGCCAGATCGAGCGCGAGAGCCGCGCCATCTGGCCCGACGAGGCGGTGCGCGCCAAGAAGGCCGTCGTGCGCAAGGGGCGCGAGAACTACCTGTGCCTGCTGAACTTCCAGGACCAGGTGAACGCGGCGAACCTGGGCGGCGCCGATCTCGTGGGGCTGGCCCTGACCGCCCGCTGGGCGCGGGCCAGCCGCGACGGCGACATGACCGGCGGCGACTTTCCGGCCTGGCTGCCGACCCTGTTCTCGGTGGGGGCGACGGGGGCGGCGTCGGCGGCCAACCTGGTGGACCGGCGCGGGGAGTGCGTGCACGCGGGCTGCGCCCACTACCGGTCGTGTTTCGTGGAGAAGGCGATCCGGGGCTCGCGCCGCGCCGACATCGTCATCGCCAACCACGCCCTGGTGATGAGCCAGGCGGCGTTCGACGGGGCGCGGGCGGCGCGGGGCAGCAAGGGCGACACCGAGACCACCCAGCTGCGCCGGATCGTGTTCGACGAGGGCCACCACCTGTTCGACGCGGCCGACAGCGCGTTTTCGGCCGCGCTGTCGGGGCAGGAGGCGGCCGAGATGCGCCGCTGGATCCGCGGGCCCGAGGGGCGTGGCCGGCGGGGGAGGGGGCTGGAAGCTCGCCTGTCCGACATGCTGGGCGACCGGGAGGAGGCGCGCCGCGCGCTGGACGAGGCGATCCGTGGGGCGTCGGCGCTGCCGGGCGAGGGGTGGAGCGGCCGGATCGCCCCGCCCAACGGCGAGGTGGGTCCGGTGGGGCCGATCGAGGCCTTCCTGGTGGCGGTGATCGAGCAGCTGCGCGCGCGGGCGGCGCCCTCGGACGTCGGCATGGAATGCGCCGCGCGCCCGGCGCTGGACCTGGTGCGCGAGACCGCCCGCGAGGCCGCCGCCGCCCTGGCCCGCGTCGAGGCGCCGTTGCTGGCCCTGGTCCGCGCGCTGGAGGACGTCCTGGACGTCGACGCCGAGGTCCTCTCCGGCTCCGAGCGTGCACGCATAGAGGGCGCCCTGCGAGGACTCGACCGGAGGGCGAGAATGCAGCTCCCGGCCTGGCGCTCGATGCTGGCCGCCATCGATGAGAACGGCGAGGACGACCCCGACTTCGTCGACTGGTTCGACGCCAACTTCATGTTCGGCCGCGTCGTCGACGCCGCCTGCCGCCGCCACTGGGTCGATCCCACCGAGCCGCTGACCAACGCCGTCCTGGCGCCGGCGCATGGCGTGCTGGTCACCTCGGCCACCCTGGCCGACCCGACGCTGGACGACCCCTTCGCCCTGGCCGAGATGCGCACCGGCGCCGCCCGCCTGCCCGAGCGGCCCAAGACGCTGAAGCTGGCCTCGCCCTTCGACTACGCCGCCCACGCCCGCTGCCTGGTGGTCACCGACGTCAGCCGGGACGACCCGCGCCAGATCGGGGCGGCGATGCGCGAGCTGTTCCTGGCGGCCGGCGGCGGCGGGCTGGGCCTGTTCACCGCCATCCGCCGGCTGCGGGCCGTGCACGAGCGGATCGCCGCGCCACTGGCCGACAAGGGCCTGGCCCTCTACGCCCAGCATGTCGACCCGCTGGAGGTGGGCGCGCTGGTGGACATCTTCCGCGCCGAGGAGGACGCCTGCCTGCTGGGCACCGACGCCATCCGCGACGGCGTGGACGTGCCGGGCCGCTCGCTACGGCTGCTGGTCTTCGACCGCATCCCCTGGCCTCGGCCCGACATACTGCACAAGGCGCGCCGCGCCCGCTTCGGGAACAAGAGCTACGACGACGCCATCGCCCGCGCCCGCATCGCCCAGGCCTTCGGCCGCCTGATCCGGAGAGCCGACGACAAGGGCTGCTTCGTCATGCTGGACGCCAGCTCGCCCACCCGCCTGTTCTCCAGCCTGCCGCATGGGGTGGAGCTGCAGCGCGTGACCCTGGTCGAGGCGATTGAACAGGTAGGCGAGTTCCTGACCCCGCCCGCTTAGGCGACCGGCGGATCACGCTTCGTTCAGCGTCGCTTCCATCGTGCAGACCAGCCCCTCGGGACGGAAATTCAACTGCACCGCGCCCTGCAGTTCCTCCGCGAGTCCGCGCCTCAGCAGGCGGCCCCCGAAACCGAACCGCTCGGGCGGCGTTACCGGGGGCCCGCCGGTCTCGGTCCAGGTGAGGCGCAGGTGCTTTCCCGATCGCGTCCAACGCACCGCCACGCGGCCGGCCGTCGTGGACAGCGCGCCGTACTTCGACGCGTTGGTCGCCAGCTCGTGCAGGGCCAGACCGAGGGCCACGGCCGTCTTCGGCTCCAGATTGACGGAGGGGCCGTCGGCGCTGAACCGCGTCCCGCCGTCTTCGTAGGGCGCGGTCGCGACGGCGACCATCTGGGCGATCGTCGCCGACTCCCAGCTCCGCTCCGTCAGTACATTGTGCGCCGCCGAGAGCGCTGCTAGCCGCCCTTCGAAGGCCTCCCATGCCTCCTGCGGCAGGCCGTCCCCGCGGAGCGATTGTCGCGCCATCGCCTGAACGATGGCGAGCGTGTTCTTCACGCGATGGTTCAGCTCGTTCAGCAGCAGTCGCTGGTGCGTCTCCGCAGTCTTGCGCTGTGTGATATCGATGTTCGTTCCAACGACCCGCGCGACCTTGCCTTCCGCGCCGTAGAGAAGCCGCGCAGCGCCCTCGAGCGAGCGGATCGCGCCGTCCGGCCGCCTGACGCGGTACTCGTAAGCGGCGGTCGCTGCGCCGGAGGCCATGATATTGCGCATCGTAGAGTCCAGCACGGCTAGGTCCTCGTCTGGTATCATCGCGCGGAGCATCTCGACCGTGCCGCCGAGCGTTCCGGGGTCCAGCCCCAGAAGCGCCGCCATCTCCGGGTTCCACATCACGCTTGCGCTTGAGGATTCCCAGTCGAAGATTCCCATGCGGTGCGCGCTGACGGCCAGATCCAGCCGTTGCTGGTTCAGGAGGGCAGCCTCTTCGGCCTTGCTGAGCGCGGTAATGTCGTGCGTCGAGACGCCGATCGCCCCATCAGGCAGGGGCGCGATGCGGATTTCCACCATGCGGCCCGGCCGCATGTTGGACGGCTGGGTCAGGCGCGTCGATCTGCGCTCGGCCATGACCGCCTCAAGTGCGCGGGCATAAGGCGTCTCGCGGCTGCGCCCGAAGAGCTGCCAGAAATCGCGCCCCAGCACGCTCTCCCGATCCACGCCGAAGAACGCTTCCGCGGCCGTGTTGAAGAGCACCACCCGCCAGCCTGGATCGATCGCGAAGTATGCGTCGCTGACATTGTCCAGCACGGCCGCCAACCGCGCGTCCGCCGCGAGATCGGGTCGACGCTTCTTCATGGGAACCCCGTGCAGACGGCTGGCGGTTCATCGCCGTACTAGGGGATTCTCACCGACCCTCGGTCGATGATCCAGAGCAATTCGGACGGTCGAAGGCCAATCGACCCGACCCTTCCGAGACTGGCGCTCAGCCGCCCCGCTGGCGCATTGCGGCCATCGCGGCTTCGAGTTCCGCGGCGGTGACCTTGCCGTCCTTGTTGGCGTCGACCGCGTCGAAGCGCTCTGCGGGCCGTCCCGCGGCGGTCCACTCGGCCTTGTCGACGGCGCCGTCGCCGTTCTTGTCCCAGTTCTTGATGATATCGGCCGGGGCCGGCATCTGGGCCGAGGCGGCGCCCGCGGCGGCCAGGGCGACGGCGGCGACCGCCGCGAACATGATCTTGCGCATCTCGAATCCTCCCACGATCAGGCTGCGAGTGAGCCGGTCACGTATTGCGTCGATATTGCCCGATTGTGGCGGATCAGTGCTTGCCGCGGTCCCGGCCGAAATTCGGCTCGGCGCTTTCCTGGCCCATGGCCACGATGCCGCGTCGGATCTCGCGGGTTCGGCTGAACAGCTCGAACAGCTTGTCGCCCTCGCCCCAGCGGATGGCGCGGGAGAGGGCCTGCAGGTCCTCGGTGAACCGGCCCAGCACCTCAAGCACGGCGTCCTTGTTGGTGAGGAACACGTCGCGCCACATGGTGGGATCGGACGCCGCGATGCGGGTGAAGTCGCGGAAGCCACCCGCCGAGTACTTCATCACCTCGGCCTCGGCCACGCCCTCCAGGTCGGCGGCTGTGCCGACAATGTTGTAGGCGATCAGGTGGGGCAGGTGACTGGTGATGGCGAGCACGAGGTCGTGGTGCCGTGCGTCCATCTCTTCGACGCGTGCGCCGATCGCGGTCCACAGCAGCGCCAGCCGCGCGACCGCCTCCCGATAGGGCCCATCGTCCCGGGCGAGGGGGGTGAGGATGGTCCAGCGGTTCTGGAACAACTCCGCGAACCCCGCGTCGGGCCCCGATTGCTCGGTGCCGGCGATCGGGTGGCCCGGCACGACGAACACGCTGTCGGGGCAGGCGGCGGCCAGGGCGTCTGCGACATGACCCTTCACCGAGCCGACGTCAGTCACCGTCGCGCCCGGCATCAGGCCCGGCGCCGCCGCGCGGGCTGCCGCCTCCATCGACATCACCGGAACGGCGAAGACCACCAGGTCGGCGTCCCGTACAGCGTCGGCGGCGTCCGCAGTGACCCGGTCGGCGAGTCCCAGCGCCTCGATCCGCTCGCGGGCGGCGGCGGACGTCTCGGCGATCACGATCTCGCCCGCGGCGCCGGCCTCGCGGACGGCCCGGACCAACGACGACCCGATCAGGCCGCAGCCGATGACGGCCATCCGCGCATAGACCGGCGTCCGCATCTGTCAGCCCTTCACAAACTCGGCGAGCGCCTCGACGACGGCGCGGTTGTGCTCGTCGAGCCCGATGGTGACGCGCAGGTGGTCGGGCAGTCCGTAGTTGAGCACCCGGCGGGTCAGCAGACCCCGGCGGCTCAGGAAGTCGTCCGCGTCGGCCGCCGTCTTGCCCGGCGTCTTGGGGAAGCCCACCAGCACGAAGTTGGTGGCCGACGGTCCTACGACCTCAAGGCCCAGGCCGCCGATCTGTTGGGCCAGGAAGGCCCGCCACCGCTCGACGTGCTCGATTGAGCGCTTCTGGAAGTCCTCGTCCGCCAGCGCGGCGACGGCCGCGTGCTGTCCGGCGATCGAGGTGTTGAAGGGCAGGCGGATGCGGTCGACCGCGGTCGCGATCTCGGGCGGCGCGTATCCCCAGCCCACCCGCAAGGCGGCAAGCCCGTGCAGCTTGGAGAAGGTGTGGGTGACGACGACGTTGTCCGTGCCTCGGGCGAAGTCGAGACCGTCCTGGAACGCAGGGTCGGTAGCGAACTCGGAATAGGCGCCATCCAGCACCAGCACGACGCTGGGAGGCAGCGCTGCGTGCAGGCGCAGCACTTCGGAAAACGGGATCCAGGTGCCGGTCGGGTTGCCCGGGTTCGCGAGGAAGATGAGGCGGGTTCGATCGTCGACCACCTTCAGGATTTCGTCGACGTCGATGCGGTAGCCCGGCTCCTTCGCCAGCTTCACCTCGGCCTGGCAGGCTCGGGCGCCTATGGCGAAGGCCGCGAAGCCGTATTCGCCCTGCACGATGTTGTCGCCCGGCTCCAGGAACGTCTGGTTCAGCAGCGCGAACACCTCGTCCGAGCCACAGCCGAAGATCAGCCGCTCAGGCTCCAGCCGGAACCGCTCGGCGATGGCGGTCCGCAGGATCGTGGTGCGGCTGTCGGGATACATCTGCAGATCACCGGCGTGGGCCAGATAGGCGGCGCGCGCGTGCTCGCTTGAGCCCAGGATGTTCTCGTTGGCCGACAGCTTGACCGGGTTCTCCACGCCTTCGGCTTGGGCCTTGCCCGGCACATAGGCATGAATGTCCATGATCCCGGGCTTGGGGAGCGGGCGCTTGGCGCCGGCGCGGTCGAGGGAGGTATCGCGGCTGTCGGGCATGGTCAGATCGTTACAATTGAAACCAATCGCACCATTACACGTCGAGCGGCGCCGGCGCAGCCCCGATTATGCCCGACAGACGCCCTGGCGCCCGGGCGAGGCGCTGATCGTTGCGCTGATAAAAGCCGGCCAGCATGAAGAGCTTCAGCCCGTTGGCCTCGACGACTAGGTCGGCAGCCACGCCGTCGCGGCTCAGGGCGTCTTCGACGGCGCCGGCGGGGCCGGCCGCGTCCGTCACCCAATAGGTACGGTCGCTTCCGGTAGGCTCGACTTCGACGGCCGCCATCGCCAGAGCCGACATCGGCCCCCAGGCGGCGAGGCAGGGCAGGGCGGCGAACACCTTCACCTCGGGCTCGGCCAGGAGACGGCCCCACCAGGCGTTGTCGGGGGTGATGGCGCAGACCGCCACGCCGCCTTGGGTCCGGGCCTGGGCGATGGCGTCCTCGGGCTTGGCGAACTGGCGCAACGGGGGTGCGGCGCCAAAGCGGTGGCGGGCCAGCTCGACCGCGCGGCCCGGGTCCTTGCCGCCCCAGACGTTGATGTGGAACGGACCCTGTCCCGCCAGGCTGTCGCCAATCAGTTCGCGCCAAATGCGCACGATCAGCGAAGGGCTGGCGGCCTTACGCTCGCTCCCGATCAGCCGCCGCAGGATCTGAGCCTCGCGCGCCGGGCGCAGCGCGAACTTGTCGCCGTCGCCGGCGGCTTTCTTGGCCTGGGCCACCACGCGGGCCAGCGACGCGCGCTCGTCGACAAGGCGCAGGAGCTCGGTGTCCAGCGCATCGATGCGCTGGCGCACAGCCTCCAGGGACGGCGTCGGATCCGTCTTCGCCTCGGACATAAATCTCCCCCGAAACAGGAGCCTGCGACCTAGGGGATTGCGGGCAGGGGCGCAATAGGCCCCGACGCCGCAAAAAAGTTGCAGTTGTAACGGGACTTAGGCGGCGGCTGCGGACGAGCCGGGATCCAGCGCCTGCTGCAGCGCCTGAAGCAGGTGCTCGGGCTTCATGGGCTTCTCGACCACGCCGTTCATGCCGGCGGCGAGGTAGCCCTCGGCGTCGTCGGGATCGGCGTTGGCGGTCAGCGCAATGATCGGAACAGCGCCCAGGCGACCGGGCAGGGCGCGGATGGCGCGGGTGGCGGCCACCCCGTCCATCCGCGGCATGCGGATGTCCATCAGGATCAGGTCGAAGCGACCCGTCTGGGCGGCTTCCACGGCCTCCTCGCCGTCCTCGGCCGACTCGCTGGTGCAGTCGAACATCTCGACCAGCGACTGGGCGACCATGCGGTTGGTGGCGTTGTCGTCGACCACGAGGATGTGAGCGGCGCGGCCGGTGTCTTCGGCGGGCGCTGCGGCCTCTTCGACAACCGGCGAGAGATCGATCTCAAAGGAAACGGTCTCGGAAGCGCCGGCGTTGGCTTCCTTGCGCAGCCGGCCATTCATCCCGGACAGGACGTGGCGGGCCAGCATGGCGCCCAGCGCCACCTCCAGGCCCAGGCGCTCGGCGATGTTGCGAATTCGGCTTTCGATGTCCTGGCTGTCCCAGCCTGTGTCGCGCGGGCCGCGCACGCGGCCTTCCAGGCGCACGCCGTCGGGTCCGGTTTCGACCGACAAGCCCACCTCGATCGCGCCGCGGGCCTGGGCGGCCACGGCTTCGCCGATGAAGCCGTCGAAGATCTGCAGGAGACGGTTGCGGTCGGCGATCGCCGAGACGTCAGGCTCGCCGTCGAAGGAGACCAACAGGGTTACGCCGCTGGCGGCGGCGCGCGGCTGCCAGCGCTCCTGAATCTCGTCCATGATCTCGCGCAGGACAACGGGTCCGAGGTCGGGCGTGAGGCCCTGCCTGACCACCGCCTTCAGATCGCGCCCCGCATCGACCATCCGGCTCACGCCCTCGGCCGCAGACCTGACCCCAGCGACGCACGCCTCGCCGTCCGCTGTCAGTCGCTGGCGGGCAAGCTGTTCGGTGAGCGCGAGCACGCCATCCATCTGCTGACGGATTTCGGCTGCAACGCGGTCTGCAAGGAACTCAGGCAGGGACATGACGCCGATACTCAGGAAACCTCAGGTACCCATTCTGTGGGCTAGCACTTGAGCAGAGGTTAAGTCCGGCGAGATTTACGCGGGTGTCAAAAACGCGCGGGCGGATAGAAAGACGGCGGCGGACCTGGGTCCGCCGCCGCAGTGGTGGCTCTTAGGGAGGAAAGCGCCACTAAACAGGACGTTAGAAGCGGTACTGCAGCTCCACGCCGTAGGTGCGGGGCTGGATCAGGCCGCGCGTGATCGCCGTGCGGGTCTGGGTGATATTGGGCGCCGAGCCCGAGCCGGGGACGTCGAAGATGGCCGTCGGCGTGGTCGAACCGTTCGACGTGAAGCCCTTCTGGTCGAAGGCGTTCTTGACGTAGCCGATGATGGTGAAGCGGTCGTCTGCGTCGTTCCACAGGGCGCGGAAGTCGGTGACGTCATAGCCCTTCACCTTGTTCGCGGCGCTCTTGAACGGCTGGTAGTAGGTCTCGTCCGTCCAGGTGAACGTCGCCGACAGGATCAGCGAGCCGGGGTCGAACTCGAAGGTGTAGTTCGCGTTGCCGGCGAACTTGTGCTTCGGCGACTGGTAGATGCGCGAGCCTTCCAGGGTCTGGAACACGAGACGGGTGCCATTCGAGACGACGAAGCCGCCCGAGGGGGTCGCGTTCGGGTCCAGCGCGCCCGGGTCCGCCGGGTCATAGAAGCAGCAGCCCTTGGTGATCTCGGTGTGCAGGTAGCCGTAGCTGGCCGACAGGTCGAGGTTGTCGATCGGCTTCCAGATGGCTTCCAGCTCAAGGCCGTAGGCCTCGGCTTCGACGTTGACGAAGTTGTTCGCCGCCGCCGTGCCGGCCGCGTTCAGCTGCGACAGATTCAGCTGCAGATCGGTGTAGTCATTGTAGAAGGCCGCGGCGTTGATCTGGAAGCGGCGCGCGATGGTCTTCTTCAGGCCCAGCTCGAAAGCGTCGACCTGTTCCTCGTCGGCTTGCGGATCGGGCGCCAGAGTGCCCAGCAGGAAGCCCCCCGACTTGTAGCCGCGGCTGTACTTCGCGTAGGCCAGGGTGTCGGCGTCCGGGGTCCAGTCCAGGTTCAGCACGCCGGTAACGGCGTCCCAGCTGTCCTTCAGCGCGCGGAAGTTCTGCACGCCGGGGGTCGTGGGATCCATGTCGCTGGACACGTCGAAGGCGAAGGCGCCGCCCGCGATGCCCGGCGACTGGATGATCAGCCGCTGGAACTCGGTGCCGCTCTTCTTGTCCTTCGTGTAGCGAAGGCCCGCCGTCAGGGCGAGTTGGTCGTTGAACGCGTAGGTGGCCTGGCCGAACACGGCGTAGGCCTTGGAGTTCAGGGTCGCCTGGTTGTCGACGTAATTGCGCAGGGGGTTCGGCGCGGCCGGCGTGCCGGCGAGCGTCAGCGGGTTGGCCAGGGCGGCCTGGTTCGGGTTCCCCAGCTGGATGCGCTGACGATACTCTTCCTCGTATTGGTAGACGCCGAGGATCCAGCGCAGCGGGCCGTCGCCGTTCGAGGTCAGGTTGATCTCGTTCGAGTAGTAGCGCTTGTGCTCGTTGAAATCCGTCGTCTGGGTCGGGAAGTAGAGCTGGCCGGCCAGGATGCCGGGGATGCCCGCAGTGCGGCTGGTGCCGTCGTTGTCGCCGCCGGTCTGATAATTGTACTGCTGGAACCCGCCGATGTACTTCAGGTCGGCGAAGCCCAGGTCGTAGGTCACCGTCGTGGTCAGCACGTGGTTGCCGCGCAGCTGGCCGTAGCCGTCGGTGTTGGTGTTCTGCACGTACGGGTCGGTGACGCCGGGGTTCGGCGTCGTGTAGCCGAACTGCGGGTTGACCTGCAGCGAGCCGATCAGGCCGAACACGCGGGTAGTGTCGTAGGGCGTGGTCAGGTTGGCGAGGCGGTCGCCGACGCCCAGGGTGTCGTCCCAGCTCGAGCGGTTGTAGCGGACGAAGATGTCCAGCTTCTCGGTCGGCTCGGCCTCGACCTGAAATTCGAAGTAGGTGCGCTTGATCTTGGCGCCTTCGTTCGCGCCGCCGATGTTCTTGATGAAGCCGTCGCGCTGGTGGTCCTGGCTGCCGCCCACCTTGAAGCGGAGGTTGTCGGCGACGGGCAGGGAGATCACGCCCTCGAGCTTGGTGCGGTCGTAGTTGCCGTAGCCGGCGCGGATCTCGCCGCCGAACTCCTTGGAGGGGCGCTTGGACACCTGGTTGATCGCCCCGCCGATGGCGTTGCGGCCGTACAGGGTGCCCTGCGGACCGCGCAGGATCTCGGTGCGTTCGATGAAGAGCGGGGTCTTGAACAGCTCGGACGACGAGGCGGAATAGAAGCCGTCCGAGTATGAGGCCACGCCCGGATCGTTGCCGATATAGAAGGTGTTGCGGCCAGCGCCGCGGAGCGACACGCGGTCGGTGCCCGAGTAGTTCATGCCGGGAGTGAAGTTCACGAAGTCCTGGATGCCGGTGATGCCGGCGATGTCGCGACGTTCCGAGGTGAAGGCCGACACGGCGACTGGGACGTCCTGCAGCGACTGCTCGCGCTTCTCGGCGGTGACCACCAGCTCTTCGATCTCGAAGGTTTCGTCAGCCGCGGCCGTGGCCTGGGCCAAGGCCGGCTGGGCGGCGGCGGTGAGGGCGGCGGCGGAGACGCCGGCGATCAGGAACGCCCGCACGGGCGCGGTTCTGCGAGACATGGAAATCCTCCCGAGAGCGCGTGCGGGATCGCCGCCGGCCTCGTCATTTGCCTAGTTTTCGGAGCGGGCGCGGGGAGGCGCCCGGGGCGCGGACCCTCAAGCTGGGTCGCGGCCGGCGTCAACTCACCAGTGATAAGTTAGAGCCTTTTGCCTTCGCCTTTTTTCAGAGTGTGGCGAAAAGACCGCATTTTCGAAACGTCAGACCAAAACTGAACAACGGTTGTCGATTCCTTGCGGGATAAGGGATGGCGTAACGGTGAAATCCCACAGTGTTCATACCGAGTCATCAAAGCGCACGATCGTGCGCTAGATTCTCCCTATCTCGGAGGGGTCGGGGCGGCGGCTTTGGCGGCGACGCCCATAGGTTCGTACAGCGCCTGCGCCCGCTTGAGCCGGGCTGTCATTTCCGCCACGACGCCCGGGTTCGCGGAGGCCAGGTTGTAGGCCTCGGACGGGTCGGCCGAGATGTCGAAGAGAAGATCGCCTCGCGAACCCAGCGGCACGTTGAAGCCGCGGTAGTAGGCGCGGGCCACGTACTTCCACCGCTGGGTGCGGATCGCGGCGACCTGCTCGTTGTTGAACAGCACCAGCTCCTCGTGCGGCGAGGGCGCGCGGCGACGGGTAAGCACCTGGGTGAGGTCGCGGCCGTCCAGTTCGACATTCGCAGGGAGAGGCTTTCCCGCGGCGGTGAGCAGGGTGGGCAGAAGGTCGATGTTCATGCCGATGGCGTCGCTCGTCAGGCCCGCGGGGATGACGCCCGGCCAGCGGGCAATCAGTGGCGTCCGATAGCCGCCGTCCCACCCTTGGCCGCCCTTGCGGTCGCGCAGGGGGCCTGCCGAGCCCTCGAACCAGGGGCCGTTGTCGGACGTGAAGACCACGAGCGTGTCGCGGTCGAGGCCCAACTTGCGCAGATGGGCGAAGAGCCGTCCGACCCCTGCGTCCACTTCCTCGACCACGTCGCCATAGGCAGCGGCCGGCGACCGGCCCGCATAGTCGGGGTGCGGGTCCAGGGGTATATGGGGCGCCGTCAGCGCGAGCATCAGGAAGAACGGCCTCGCCTTCTGCTCGTCGATGAAGGCCAGGCCTCGGTCGAAGAAGCGCTGGGTCAGCCGCGCCATGTCCACGTCCTCTCGGGTGAGCTCGACGCCGGGCCCTGCGGTGAACAGTCCCAGAGGCTTCATGTCGTGGCTGTAGGGCAGGCCGAAGAACAGATCGAAGCCGTGCCTCGTCGGCGGCCAGTGCGGCTCGACATGTCCCAGGTGCCACTTGCCGACCAGGGCGGTCGCGTAGTCCGGCCGCAACGCCTCGGCGATGGTGACTTCGCCCGCCGGCAGGCCGCGGCTGTCGTTGGGCTGGATCACCTCGTGAGCCAGGCCTGTGCGGATGGGGTAGCGGCCGGTCAGCAGGCCGGCGCGCGAGGGGGTGCAGATGTTGGCGCAGGCGTAGAAGTCTGTGAGCCGCGCGCCCTCCCGCGCCATGCGGTCGAGGTGCGGCGTGCGGATCAGTCGCCCGCCGTACGAGCCCAGGTCGCCGTAGCCCAGATCATCGGCCAGCACGACGACGATGTTGGGCGCCCGGTGCGGGGCGGCGAACCCCGCGAGGCCTCCGGCCGCAAGCGCCGCTGCGCCGCCCAGCAACTGGCGGCGATGGGGTTGGGATAGCCCGGACATGATCTTCTCCGCTCGACGACGCGCGCATCGGGATAGGCCGGACGGCCGCCGACCCTCACAGGAATGAACTGAGCCTGGCCTCGGCGTCGAGGGGCCTCGCGCCTCGCGCAGCGGGTCATCGCGAATGAAAAAGGGCCGGCGGATTGCTCCGCCGGCCCCAAAGCTTCCCTGGGAAGGGATGCGCTGGTGCTACCAGCGCTTGGTGATCGAGACGCCGTAGGTGCGCGGCTCTGTGTAGAAGACGTTCCGGAACAGGCCGGAGCTGTCGTCCGTCAGATAGAAGTCGGTGATCGCCTTCTCGTTGGTGGCGTTCTTCATGAAGCCCGCCACTTCGACGCCCATCTCGTCGTTCACGACCGTGAAGGTCAGATTGACGTTGTCCCAGGCCTTGATGCGATCCGGCTGGGTGTTCCAGATCCGGGCGTAGGTCTGGGTCTGGTGGTAGTAGTCACCGCGCAGCGTCGCGTCCCAGTCGCCGAACGTCCAGGTGTACTGGGCGCCCAGCGAGATGGTCCAATGCGGCGCGTTCGGCAGTTGCTTGCCGTCCAGGTCGACCGGAACGCCGTCGCTGACCAGACCGCCGAAGGCGTTGGTGCCTGTGGCGATCGCCCCGGTGCCCAGGATGTTGGTCCCGGCGCCGACCTGCTGGCCGGCCGCGTTCGGGACCGTGGTGCAGACCCCAAGCAGCGCGAACGGATTGTTGATGGAGTTGGAGATGGCGAGCGCCGTGGCCGCATGGGCGGTGGACACCACGCAGTTGGACGCCGCGCTGGACTTCACCAGCGTCAGCAGCGGGTTGCTGCCGGTGCGGTTGAAGGTGTCGATCGACACGGCGTCCTGGATCTCGGTGTCGAGATAGCCGATGGCCGCGTTCAGGCGGAGGCCTTCGACCGGCTGCCAGATCGACTCGAATTCGGCGCCCATGACCTTGGCGTCGATGTTCTCGTTGGTCGAAGCCCGGTTCACGATCTTCGAGATCTGGTAGCCCTTGTAGTCGTAGTAGAACCCGGTGAGGTTCAGCTGCATCGTGCCGTTGAGCAGCGTGTTCTTCATCCCGATTTCGTACGAGTTGATGAACTCGGGCTCGAAGGTCGCCGGTCCGCAGATCACGCCCGCCCCGCCGCTGCACGGCGAGTTCAGACCGCCGGCCTTATAGCCGCGCGAGTAGAAGGCGTAGATCAGGCTCTCGTCGGTGAAGCCGAGATCCGGCTTCCAGTCGAAGCCGAAGCGGCCGGTGGGCTCCTTGAACTTGACGTTCAGGATCGCCGGCGTGCCCGGCAGCGGGCCGCTGATGCCCGAACCCGGCGTGCCGAGGTTCACCGCGTGGTTCTCGACATCCTTCTCATCGACCGTGTAGCGCAGGCCCAGGGTCCATTTGAAGTTGTCGGTCATCTGGTAGTAGAATTCGCCGAACGCGGCGTAGGACGTCAGGTCATACGGACCGTAGGCGTCATAATAGTTGTGGCCTGAACGGTTCGGATCCTTGTTCGGATCGATCGCCACGCAGTTGGCGCCGGTGGTGCAGTTGGGATTACCAGTGTTGAACAGGTTGTTGAGCTGGTAGAAGCCCGTCCCCGTGTTGAACATCACGTAGTAATCGCCGGTCGCCTGATAGCGCGAGAAGATGGCGCCCACGTTGTAGTTGAACGGTCCATCAAAGTCCGACTGGAACCGGATTTCGTGGCTCCACTGCTCCGTATAGCCAGACGAGATGTCGCTGGTGGTGAAGCGATTGAAGCGGCCATTCTGCGGGTCGTTGATGACGCCACCGGGGAAGAGGCCCGCGTAGATCCCCGCGAAGCCTGGAACGGCGGCGAAAGCGTTGACCGGGTTCGGCGCGGTGTTGAACGGCACGCTGGGGGTGTAGCGGTTGTAGTCCTGGCGCGTCGTCAGCTTGTAGATCGTGTAGGCTGACAGCCAGTTCAGGGTGACGTTCTCGGTCAGGTCGAACTGGGCGTTGAACTCGTAGATGTCGGTCTTGGACTTATAGATGGGGTCGAAGGTCGACTCGATGTCCCGGATATTCGGCGTCTGCATCTTGCCGGCATAGGCGTCGCCGGTCTGGAAGCCGCCGAGGGCCCCGAAGAGGCCGCCCAGGGTGGCCTGCGAGTTCACCGTGCCCAGCACGCCGGGCGTGTAGAGGCCGGTCGCCTGGCAGCCCTGGCTGAACAGGCCGCGCTGGACCTGGCCGATCAGGCCGCCGGCCGCGGCCGAGTAGCCGACGCCGCCGACCGAGTTCGGGCCGGTGTCCTTGGTGCAGAACTGCTTGCCGATCCGCGAGCGGTTGTCGTCTTCCTCGAAGTGATCCCACATCACCCAGGCGCGGAACTTGTCGGTGGGCTCGAACTTCAGGGTCGCGCGCGCGCCGTACAGGTCGCGGTCGTCGGCGTCGTTGCCTGTGACCAGGTTTTCACCGAAGCCGTCGCGCTTCAGGTACGAACCCGCCAGACGCAGGGCGAACTGCTCGCCCAGCGGCAGGTTGATCATCCCGCGCGCCTTCATGGTGTTGTAGTTGCCGTACTCGGCGCGGATGTTGCCCTCGAACTGGTCGGTGGGCTTGGCGGTGATGAGGTTGACCACGCCGCCGGTCGCGTTCCGGCCGTAAAGGGTGCCCTGCGGACCGCGCAGAACTTCGACGCGCTCGACGTCGTAGAACTCGGTCTCGAACAGGTTGTTGGCGATCAGTGGGGCGTTGTTCAGGTGGATGCCGGTGCCGGCGTCGCCCGAACCCGCCACCAGCTTGGAGCCGATGCCGCGGATCTGGAAGTTATAGCCGGTGAAGTTCCCCTTGGAGAAGTTCACGTTCGGCACGGCCAGCACCAGGTTGGGGCCGCCGTCGATCTTGGATTTCTCGAGCGCGTTCTGGTCGAACGCCGACACGGCGATCGGCACGTCCTGAAGGGCTTCTTCCTTCTTCTGCGCCGTGACGACCAGTTCTTCGATCACGTTGGCGTTCGCGGTTTGCGCCAGCGCCGGCGCGGCAAACGCGGTTAGGGCCGCGGCGGAAACGCCCACAGCCAACAGGCTCCGAAGAGCTCGGGTCTCTGACATTCAAATCCTCCCAGGGCGTCCGGGCTCTTCTGTGGCCCTTGGTCGCCTATACGCCGCGAAAGCGTTGGCTGGCGAAGAGGCGGCGTGGCCCCTCGTCAGCGTGGCGAAGCTCAACCTCTCCGGGCGACCTGTCAACGCAATCCAAGGCGACGTAAGGGATTGCGGCCTGCACTGTGGCGCCCGCGACAACGAAGTTACCCCAGCGTAGCCCTGCAAACTTCCCTCGCGCGCGCCACTGGCCCATATGGGGCCGATGACCGATCAGGCGCTTGTCCTCTTCTCCGGCGGCCAGGATTCCACCGTGTGCCTTGCCTGGGCGCTCGACCGCTATGAGCACGTGGAGACCGTGGGCTTCGACTACGGGCAGCGCCATGGCGTCGAGCTTCAGGCGCGTCAGGCCGTCCGCGCCCGGATCGCGCGCGAGTATCCCAAGTGGGCCGCGCGGTTGGGTGAGGACCATATGCTGGACATCCGCAGCTTCGGGGCCCTCGGCGAGACCGCGATGACCACCGAGCGTGCGATTGAGTTCACCGAGAAGGGCCTGCCGTCGACGTACGTCCCGGGCCGCAATCTCGTGTTCCTGACCTACGCCGCCGCCTTCGCCGACCGCAGAAGACTGAACGTGCTGGTGGGCGGCATGTGCGAGACCGACTTCTCCGGCTATCCCGATTGCCGCCGCCAGACCCTCGACGCGATGGAGACGGCGCTGAACCTGGGCATGCAGCAGACCTTCCGGATCGAAACGCCGCTGATGTGGCTGACGAAGGCGCAGACCTGGGCCCTGGCCAACGGTCTGGGCGGCGAGTCGCTGGTGGCGATCACGGTCGAGGAGAGCCACACCTGCTATCTCGGCGAGCGGGGGACCCTGCACGCCTGGGGCCATGGCTGCGGAACCTGTCCCGCGTGCGAACTGCGCAAGACCGGCTTCGAGGCGTGGGAGGCGGGCGGTCGTCCCGCTTTGGACTCGTGAGCTACGCGGTCAAGGAGATATTCCTCACGCTGCAGGGCGAAGGCGGTCAGGCCGGGCGCCCGGCGGTGTTCTGCCGTTTCGCCGGATGCAATCTTTGGAGCGGGCTGGAGCGCGATCGCGCCAAGGCGGTCTGCACCTTCTGCGACACCGACTTCGTGGGCATGGATGGGCCCGGCGGCGGCCGATTCCCCGACGCCGACGCCCTGGCCGCCGCGGTCGAGGCGGCGTGGACGGGCGGGGCGAGCGACCGGCTGACCGTTCTGACGGGCGGGGAACCGCTGCTGCAGGTGGACCCGGCCCTGATCGAGGCCCTGCACGCCCGCGGCTTCGCGATTGCGCTCGAGACCAACGGCACCCTGCCGGTCCCGGAGGGCGTCGACTGGATCTGCGTCAGCCCCAAGGCCGACGCCGAGGTGGTGCAGACCCAGGGCCAGGAGCTGAAGCTGGTCTTCCCCCAGACCAAGGCGCCTCCCGAACGCTTCGAGCACCTGGATTTCGAACGGTTCCTGCTGCAGCCGATGGATGGGCCCGACCGCGACGCAAACACGCGCGCGGCCATCGCCTATTGCCTTGAACACCCTCGCTGGCGTTTAAGCGTCCAAACCCACAAGTACCTCGGCATAGCCTGAGGCGTTTTCGCCCCGGCGGCCCAACTCTTTGCGATGACCCAGCCCGTTTTCGAAATCACCAAGGCCGCGACGTTCGATGCGGCCCACTTCTTCGCCGATGGGCCCGATCACAGGCCCTACACGAACCTCCATGGCCATTCGTTCAAAGTGGAGGCCACCGTTCGAGGCCAGACCCAGGAACCCGTCGGTTGGGTCGCAGATCTCGCCGACCTGGAAAGCGCGCTGAAGGGCGTGGCGAGCGAGCTGGACCACGGCCTGCTGAACGAGAAGCCGGGCCTGGAACGCCCCACCCTGGAGCATCTCTGCCTCTATTTCGCAGAACGCCTGCGGGTGAAGTTCCCCGGTCTGTCGCGGATCGTGGTCTCGCGCCCCACCATCAGCGAGAGCTGCGCACTGAGCCTGTAGGGCTCAACGCCCCGGCGTGAACGCCGCCCCACCGGTCTGGGCCCGATGGCGCAGGAAGGCGTCGGCCAGGACGCAGGCGACCATCGCTTCAACCACCGGCACGGCGCGGATGCCCACGCAGGGATCGTGACGGCCCTTGGTGCGCAGTTCAATCTCCTCGCCCGCCTCGTTGATGCTGCGCCGGAGCGACAGGATCGAGGACGTCGGCTTGAACGCCACCCGCGCGGTCACGGCCTGGCCGGTCGAAATGCCGCCCAGCACGCCGCCGGACTTGTTCGACAGGAACAGGGGCGCGCCGTCGTTGCCCATCCGCATCTCGTCGGCGTTCTCCTCGCCTGAAAGCGCGGCCGAGGCGAAGCCGGCGCCGATCTCCACGCCCTTTGCGGCGTTGATCGACATCAGGGCCGCAGCGAGTTCGGCGTCCAGCTTTCCGTAGAGCGGCGCGCCCCAGCCGGCGGGAACGCCGGTGGCCTCGACCGCCACGACGGCGCCGGTGGACGAGCCCGCCTTGCGCACCTTTTCGAGGTGCTCGGTCCAGACCGGGACGATGTCCGGATCCGGGGCCCAGAATTCGTTGTCGCCGGTGACGCCGAAGTCGATGCGCTGGGGGTCGACCGCGTGCGGGCCGATCTGGACCACGGCGCCGCGGATGGTGACGCCCTCGATGATCTTGCGCGCCACACCGCCCGCCGCCACGCGCGCGGCGGTTTCGCGCGCCGACTGCCGGCCGCCGCCGCGATAGTCGCGCACGCCGTACTTGGCGAAGTAGGGGTAGTCGGCGTGCCCCGGCCGGAACGCCTGGGCGATCTCGGAGTAGTCGCGGCTACGCTGGTCGACGTTGTCGATGATCATGGAGATCGGCGTGCCGGTGGTACGCTGGCCATCGGACCGCTCATCCTGGAACACGCCCGAGAGGATTCGGACGGCGTCCGGCTCCTGGCGCTGCGTGACGAACTTGCCCTGGCCCGGACGGCGGCGGTCAAGCCAGGGCTGGATGTCGGCCTCGGTCAGCGCGATGCCGGGCGGACACCCGTCGACCACGCAGCCGAGCGCGGGCCCGTGGCTCTCGCCCCAGGTGGTCACGCGGAAAAGATGGCCAAAGGTGTTGTGCGACATGGCGGAGGCTTACTAGCCGCTTCGGGCGGCTTCACCAAACGGGCCGGTCAGATGCGAACGTCGACCAGATGCGCCATGGGGCGGACATACGCCCGGGCCTGGTTCTGCGCCGCCAGCGAGCGCAACGCCTCTCCGACGATCATCGCGCTCTCGGCCCGGATGCGCTCGAAGGAGCTGGCCCGGAACAGGCTGACCGGATCGGCTTCAGGCTGGGCGGAATTCTCGCTCGCGACCGACGCCGACTTGCCCGACAGCGCCAGCAGCTCGGCCGTGCTGCGCCACGTGCGCGGCGTCACGGCGTCGGGCGCGTAGGCCAGTCCGCGGGCGATTGCGCCAGTATGGGTCAAGCCGGAGTTCATGCGTCCGATCCACGCAACGACGGCGCCAGACGCGAAAACGGCGGCGGGCGAGACGCCCACCGCCGTTGAAATCGCTGTTGAAATACCCGGCTAGGCGGGCTGCTTGGCCTGCTGCTGGTTGTTGCCCGGCAGGGGGCCGCGGTTCAGGTCGAAGAACTTCGGCGCCATCTTCGGCACGGCTTCGTCGAGGATCGACTGCACCGTCCAGCCCTCTTCCTTGGTCACGGTCTCGATGGGCCGCGGCTGCGAGTAGAGGATGATGTTCTCGCCCGACGAGCCGAAGATCTGGCCCGAGACGTGCGCGGCGGCGGGAGTCACCATGGCCACGGAGAAGCGGGCCGGCTGGTCGGCGCGGATCTTCTCCGCCATCACCGCCCGGCGTGCGGCGGCGGCCTCGTCCTTGATCGGCACCGACTGGGTCATGCGGGTCCAGGCGACGGGCGCCAGGCAGTTCGAGCGCACGTTGTTGCGGGCGCCTTCCATGGCGATGATCCGCGAGAGGCCGGCGATGCCCATCTTGGCCGCGCCGTAGTTGGCCTGACCGATGTTGCCGAACAGGCCGGACGTCGAGGTGAAGAACATGTAGGCGCCGTCGTTCTGCTCGCGGAACAGCTCGATGGTGGCGCGCGCCACGTTGAACGAGCCGCGCATGTGGACGGCGATGACCGCATCCCATTCGGCCTCGGTCATCTTGTGGAACATCACGTCGCGCAGGATGCCGGCCGGATTGATCACCGCGTGCAGGCCGCCGAATTCCTTCTTGGCGAGCTCGACCATGCCGTAGACGGCGTCGAGGTCGGTCACGCTGTCGGAGTTGGAGACCGCCTGGCCGCCCGCGGCGCGGATCTCGGCGGCGACCGCCTCGGCCGGACCCGCCGAACCCTCGTCGTCGCCCTTCAGGCCGCCGCCCAGGTCGTTGACGACCACCTTGGCGCCTTCCTGCGCCGCGATGAGCGCGCAGTCGCGCCCAATGCCGTTGCCGCCGCCCGTGACGAGGACAACCTTGCCTTCCAATGCGCCCATGACCGAAATCTCCCAAGAGCCTGCCTGGTGGCAGGCTCGCTTCTAATGTTGGAACGTGACGGGCGCCGAAACCGGCTCCCACTTTCGGCTGTCACGTTCCGGATGAATGGGAAGACGCTTATTCGAGGCGGTCGGCCCTTCGCAAGTCGGGAAACAGCTTGGCCCAGAGGGCGGTGACCATGACGGCGCCCACGCCGCCGAACACGGCCGCGCCCACGGGCCCCAGCAGGCGGGCCACGACACCGCTCTCGAACTCGCCCAGCTCGTTCGAGGCGCCGATGAACACCGAGGACACCGAGGCCACCCGGCCTCGCATGTGGTCGGGGGTGACCAGCTGGACCAGGGTCTGGCGGACAAACACCGAGAGCATGTCGGCGCCGCCCAGGACGGCCAGCGCCGCGACCGACAACCAAAGCGACTTCGACAGGCCGAAGACGATGGTCGCCAGGCCGAAGACGGCGACGCCGGCGAACATGTAGAGGCCGGCCTTGCGCCGGATCGGATTGGCCGCGAGCCACAGGGCCACCAGCGTCGCGCCGATCGCCGGTCCGGCGCGCAGGATGCCGAATCCCTCGGGCCCCACGTGCAGCACGTCGCGCGCGAAGACGGGGAGCAGGGCGGTCGCGCCGCCCAGCAGCACGGCGAACAGGTCCAGCGAGATCGCGCCGAACACGATCTTCTGGCGCCAGACGTAGGCCAGGCCTTCCTTCATCAGCTGCCAGCGCGAGCCGGGGTTGGTCTCGGGCTTGGCGTTGGCGCGGATACCCATCACGAGCATCGCCGACAGGCCATAGAGGGCGAACGTGGTGAAGTAGGCCGTCTCGGCCGAGCGGGCGACCAGCAGGCCGGCTGCGGCAGGTCCGGCGATCGAGGCGGTCTGCCAGGCCAGGGAGTTCCATGCGATGGCGCGCGGCAACAGCTTGCGCGGCACCAGCATGGGCCCCAGCGCGGTGTTGGCGGGCGCGAAGAACGCGCGGCTGGCGCCGAACAGGGCCGCGATCACCAGCAGCAGGGCGGGCGAGGCATAGCCGTTGACGGTGGCGATCGCGAGCGCGAGCACGCTGACGATCTCGCCCGACAGGCACAGCAGCAGCACCTTCTTGCGATCATAGCGGTCCGCGGCCTCGCCGGCCGGCAGGGTGAGCAGGAAGACGGGCACGAACGCCGCCAGCCCGATCATGCCGACCAGGAAGGCGCTCTCCTCGACGGACCGGGTCTGGCGCGCGATGGCGTACATCTGCCAGCCCATGGCGACGCTTTGGATCTGGCTGGCGAAGCTCCCCGTCCAGCGTGTTCCCCAGAACATCAGGTAGTCGCGCTCCTTCAGCAGGGCGCGGGCGGATGGAACGGCGTCGTCGTCGGGGGGCGTATCGGACATGCGAGGGGTGCAACTTGGCCGTCGCCGCGCGTCGGGGCAATGGCCGCGAGCGAGGCCGTGGCAGGCAAGTTGTTTTTCAGTATTACCAGGTCACCACTATCGCGACGCGACAAGGAATGAGACTTATGCGTGTAGTGATGTAACCTCTTCAGATAATCATCTGCGACATGTTGTCCATCTGGCTCGAATCTGGATGGTTAATGCCGAATTCACGACGATCGGTCGTGGGTGGTTAATGCGTACCGATGTTCTTCCCCCGGGCGAAATTCGACACACAACGTCGTCGAAACCCTGGAGAACCCAACGATGAAGTTCGCTTGCCTGGCCGCTGTGGCCTTGACCGCCCTGGCCCTGCCGGCCGCCGCCGCCGACCTGCGCGTGTCGCAGGAGCCCAGCCCGGTCGTCCGCATCAGCCTGATCGGCAAGACCGACGCCCAGGTGGCCGGCGAGATCCAGGCGGCTGCGATCACCGTCTGCAACGCCTCGGCCGGTCCCTGCGTGCAATCGGCCATCCGCAACGCCAACCGTCAGTACGCCGCCATCAAGCGCAGCCGTGACGGCGCCGCCGCCACCAAGGTGGAAGTCATCCGCGACGAACGCGCCAGCGTCCGCGTGAAGGTGGCGGGCCGCTCGTTCGACCAGATCAACGCCGACATCGACGCCGCGGCCAAGTCGGTCTGCAAGGCCGTCGGCGGCCCGAACTTCCGCGGCTGCGTCGACAAGGCCTCGCGCGACGCCAGGACTCAGCTGCGCGACATGCAGGTGGCATCGGCCGGCGAGTTTGCTTCGCGCTGAGTTCGTTCCGCAACGTGTAGAGCGGCCCGCCGGCGACGGCGGGCCGCTTTGCATTGCACGCGTGAGATCGCCGCATGGCCAAACCGAGCGTTGACCCCAGGGGCCGATGGCCCTATCTGCGCGCTTCCCTGTCCACGGCCCGGAGGGCCCGAGAGATGCGACGACGTCCGCTGGCTTAAGCAGCCACCCGAACCCAAGCGGCCTGGGCCAGACGCCCGCCGTAGTCGCCCACTCATCTCTCGAGACCGCTCATGTCCCTGCAACCTTGCCGGCCCCCGCCGGAGCTTGTCCTCGTCAACGAGACCGCCGCCCATGGCCCCGCCATCGAGGCGCTGCTGGACCGCGCCTTCGGGCCCGGCCGTTTCGCCAAGGTGTCCGAGCGCGTCCGCGAGTTTGCTGACTTCGCCCAGGACCTGTCGTTCTGCGCCGTCGAGGGCGACACCGTCGTGGGCGTGGTGCGCATGTGGCGCGTGGCCGCTGGCGACCAGCCGATCGTCTTCCTGGGCCCCCTGGCGGTCGAGGCTTCCGAACGCCGCGCCGGCCTGGGCGCCATGTTGGTGGAGCGCGCGTGCGAGGCCTCGCACGACGCCGGCGAGGCCGCCGTCGTGCTGGTGGGCGACCTGCCGTACTTCCAGCGCGTGGGCTTCGCGGTCGCCCCTGATGTGAAGCTGCCGGGGCCCGTCGACGCGCGCCGCGTCCTGTTCCGTGCGTTCCGGGATGTGACGCTGCAGGGCATGATCCAGCCGCGCTGACGGCTTCAGCGCCCCCTCCACCACTCCGTGGTCCCCCTCCCCCATTGGCATGGGGGAGGAACTGATGCGGAATGATCGCCCCCCAGTTCCTCACCCGCTTGCGGGGGAGGGGGACCCCACCCGCCCGCTTGCGGTCGGGCGAAGCAAGAAGTCGCCGGGTCGCTCTGCGACCCGGTGGGCGGTGGAGGGGGCGCTGGCATTGCCGCGACGGCGGCTTGAGGCGACTCCTCCCACCCCCTACCTTGCCGGGGTGACCACCGTTCAGAAGCCCGGCCTCGACGCCATCGCCCAAGCCGCCCAGTCCCAGCAGAAGGGGCAGGCGCCGGGCCGCGGCCTGCCGCCGGTGCACCTGTGGAACCCCGCGCACTCGGGCGAGATCGACATCGTCATCACGTCGGACGGCCGCTGGCTGCACGAAGGCGCTGTCATCTACCGCGAGGCGCTGGTGCGGCTGTTCTCGACGATCCTGCGCAAGGACCCCGACGGCGTCTACCTCGTGACGCCGGTCGAGAAGCTGAAGATAACTGTCGAGGACGCGCCCTTTCTGGCCGTGCGCGTGGATCGCGAAGGGGGCGACCTGAAGTTCCTCACCAACGTCGGCGACGAGGTCACAGCCGGCCCCGACAACGCCATCCGCGTCGAGGTTGGAGAGGATGGCGAACCCAGACCCTACCTGCACGTCCGTCGCGGCCTCGAGGCGCTGATCTCGCGGCCGGTATTCTACGAGCTGGTCGACCTGGCCGAGCCGCGCGACACCCCGGACGGCGAGACACTGGGGGTCAGCTCGAACGGCGCCTGGTTCGCCGTGGGCCCGCCGGGCGCGCACCTCTCGTGAACGCCATGGCCCCCGCCCACGAGCTGCGCGACTGGATCGCCGACCACCTCGACCCGCTGCACGACCACGCGGTCGAAGGCGGCCCGCGGCGCTCGGATTTCGACCTCTCGCCCGGCGGGTGGGTCGACGCCGCGTCAGATCCGCCGAAGCCTGCTGCGGTGCTGATCGGCCTGGTCGAGCGCGACCACGGCTTGAACGTCCTGCTCACGCGCCGCTCGGACACCATGCGCAGCCACACCGGCCAGGTCGCCCTGCCGGGCGGGCGCCAGGACGAGGGGGAGCGGCCCTGGGAAACCGCGCTGCGCGAGGCGCACGAGGAAGTGGGGCTCGAGCCGCACTTCGTCAGCCTGATCGGCCTGTCGACTCCGTACCACACGGGCAGCGGCTACCTGATCACGCCGGTGGTGGGCTTCGTGCGGCCGGGCTTCTCGCTCCGCCCCAATCCCGACGAGGTGGCCGACATCTTCGAGACGCCGTTCGGCTATCTCATGGACCCCACCAACTACGAGGAGCACGAGCGCACCCTGCCCACCGGCGAGACCCGGCGCTTCTACGCGACCACTCACGAGACGCAGTACATCTGGGGCGCCACGGCGGGCATCCTGCGCGCGCTCCACGAGCGGCTGTACGGCGCGACCCTTGCCTAGCGCGCGCCTTCGGGCCACTTCCGCGCCATGACCGACACCCCCTCCACGAACGAAGGCTTGGGCCAGCGCCACTGGATGACCAACCCCGCGACGGTCGCGGTGCTGGATGCGCTCGAGGCCGAGGGCGGGGCCGACTGCGCGCGGTTCGTGGGCGGCAGCGTCCGCAACGCCATCGTCGGCCGGCCGGTCGACGACATCGACATCGCCACCACCCTGACGCCCGACCGTGTCGCCCAGGCGCTGAAGGCCGCCGGGATCGCCGCCATTCCCACCGGCATCGAGCACGGCACGATCACCGCCGTGTCGAACCACCTGCCGCACGAGATCACCACGCTGCGTCGCGACGTCTCCACCGACGGCCGCCGCGCCACCGTAGCCTTCACGACCGATTGGGCCGAGGACGCCCAGCGCCGCGACTTCACCCTGAACTCGCTCTACGCGCGCCGCGACGGCTCGATCTTCGATCCCACCGGCCATGGCGTGGCCGACGCCAAGGCGGGCCGCATCGTCTTCGTGGGCGAGCCCGAGCAGCGGCTGGTCGAGGACCACCTGCGCAACCTGCGTTTCTTCCGCTTCTACGCCTGGTTCGGTAAGGGCGCGCCCGACGCCGCCGCCGCCGCCGCCTGCGCGCGTCTGAAGGACAGCATCGACGGCCTGGCCGCCGAACGGATCTCCAAGGAACTCCTGAAGCTGCTGGCGGCCGACGATCCGCGCGCCGCCGTTCGGCTGATGGCGGAAACCGGCGTGCTGGAGGTGGTGCTGAAGACGCAGGCCAACCTCGCCCGTTTCGAGGCCCTGGTGGAGATCGACACCGAGCAGTTCCTCGACGGCGATCCGGTCCTGCGCCTGGCCGCCCTGCTGCCAGACGACCAGGTGGCCGCCATGGCCCTGGCGACGCGGCTGCGGCTGTCGAACCCCGATCGCGACCGTATCGTCGCCGCGCTGGCGCCTACGCCCGTGCTGAAGAGCTGGATGAGCCCGCGCGAAATCCGCCGCGAGGTCTATCGCGCCGGCACGGCCACGTTTCGCGACCGCGCCAGGCTGGCCTGGGCCGCCGCGCCGCGCACGGCCGCCACCATGCAGTGGCGCGGCCTGATCGCCCTGGCCGAAGGCTGGACCCGTCCCGAACTGCCGCTCAGCGGCCAGGAGGTCATGAACGCCGGCGTCCCCAAGGGCCCGCTGGTGGGCCAGGTGATGCGCGAGGTCGAGGACTGGTGGATCGACAACGACTTCATCGACGACAAGCTGTCGGTCATCGAGAAGCTGAAGGCCGTGGCCCAGGGCATGGTCTATTGAGAATAGGCGTCCTCAAGACCGGCCGGCCCCCGAACCCGGCGATCCCGACGTTCGGGACCTATCCCGACATGTTCATGGAGCTGCTGGGCCGCGACGCCTACGACTGGCGAACCTATGCGGCCGACGAGGGCGAGTATCCGGCGGCGCCCGAGGACTGCGACGCCTACATCGTCACCGGCTCGGCGGCGGGGGTCTATGACGACGATCCCTGGATCGGCCAGCTGATGGACTTCCTGCGCGCCGCCAAGGGCCGCGCCAAGCTGGTCGGCGTCTGCTTCGGCCACCAGGCCATGGCCCAGGCGTTTGGCGGCCAGGTGATCAAGTCGCCCAAGGGCTGGGGGATCGGCGAACACGCCTACGAAGTCGTCAGCCGCGAGCCCTGGATGGACGCCGCCGATCCCATCAGGCTGCCGGCCTCACACCAGGACCAGGTGGTGAGCCTGCCGCCGGGCGCCGAGCTGATCGCGCGGTCCGAGTTCACGCCCTTCGCCGCCCTGGCCTGGCGCGACCAGCCGGCCATCTCGATGCAGCCGCATCCGGAGTTCCTGCCGGCCTACGCCACAGCCCTCATCGAGGCTCGCCGCGGCAAGGTCTACGCCGACGAGCAGGCCGACCGCGCCATCGCCAGCTTCGGCCGGCCGGACGACCGGGCGCGCGTTGGTGGGTGGATCCGGGCGTTCCTTGCGGGGTAGGGGCGCTGGGCCGGACTCAGCCGATCGCCATCCAGACCACGCTCTTCGGCGGCACGCCCTCCAGCCGGCGAAACCCATAGGCTTCGTAGAACCGCTGTGCGCGCACGTTCGGCGCCTGGCAGCCCAGGTGCGCGCGGCCGCCGACGGTGGCGAGGAAGGCGTCCATGAGCTGCCGTCCCATGCCCTTGCCCTGCAGCCGCGGCAGCAGGTCGATGTGCAGGTGGGCCGGTGCGGCGTCCACCACGGCCTGCGGGTTCGCGGGCGGGTGGTGGATGTGGTGGGCGTCCCACTGTTCGCGGTTGCGCGTCCTCGCGGGCACATCGACGGGGTCCGCATACCGCTCCCGCAGGGCCGGCCACCACGCCTCTTCCAGCCGCGCCTCGAACGCCCGCGTGTCAGGCGCGCCCAGGATGTAGCCCGCGACGCCCTGATCGTCCTCGGCGACGAAGGCGTACTGAGGCAGCAATACCCCGTACGGCGCCGCGAAGATCTCCCCGATGATCCTGTAGTCCTCGTAGAGGTGCGTGCCGTCGGCGCCGTTGTCGCCGGTCTTCAGGCAGATGTCGTAGAGCGCCGGCAGGTCGTCCGGCCGATAGGGGCGGACCCGAACCATCAGACGGCCCGCTGCAGGTCGCGCAGGGCGGCGAAGCTGATCAGCCGCGCGCCCGCCGCGTCGATCAGGGCGCTGAAGCCCGGGCTCAGCATCTCGGCGTAATCGCCAATGCGGATGTCCGTGTGCGTCGGGTCGTAGGCGCGCAGCTCGGGGCCGTCCTCCACCGGATGCAGGAACAGCTCGGTCACGCCGGGGCGCAGGTTCCCCAGCCGCTCGGCCACGGAGCCGCGCGGGCGCCCCCAGACGTCGATCATGTGATCGGGGCAGAGGATGCCCTCGGCGCGCGCCGAGGTGCGGGCGGCGAAACCCAGGCGTTCCTCGGTGCGGGCGCCGAACATGCGGATCGGCAGGCGGTATTCGGCGGCAAGGTCGAGGAAAACCTCGAAATAGCGCCGCTCCAGCTGCATCACCCCCATGTGCGTGTCCAGGTGGGTGACGTCGACGCCCCAGGCGTAGGCCTGCTCGATCTGGGCGCGGCACTCGGCGCGCACGTCTGCGAGGTCGGCGCGGTCCCACACGGCCTCGGCGGTTGTGGGGAGATAACCCTCTGCATCGTGCAGCGAGGACGCGCCCGTGAGGCTGCGCCAGCGGTAGGCGGGGTACTCGGCGGTCAGGGTCAGGTGCACGCCGATGCCGCCGTCCTGCGCGCGCCGAACGCCATCCAGCGCCCAGGGGCACGGAACCATCAGCGTGGAGCTGGAGGCCGCCCCGCGGCGCATCACCTCGCCGATGGCGCGATTGGCTGACGCCGACGAGCCCAGGTCGTCGCAGTTGACGATCAGCAGCTTGGCGTCGGACGAGAAGCCCAGGCGTTCGGCAAGTGTCGGCAAGCTTTATCCTCTTTCCCGCTCGTTAGGGAGGAGAGAACGACAAGCCCGGACCTACGTCCAGGCCACCATCGGTGGCATCGACGACAGGATGGTCTCGATGTTCCCGCCGGCCTTCAGGCCGAACATCGTGCCGCGGTCGTAGAGCAGGTTGAACTCGACGTAGCGGCCGCGGCGGATCAGCTGCTCCTGCCGCTCGGCCTCGCCCCAGGCTTGGCTCATCCGCTTGCGCACGATCTTCGGGTAGACGTCCAGGAACGCCTCGCCGACAGCGCGGGTGAAGGCGAAGTCCTTCTCGAAGTCCCCGCTGTTGTGGCGGTCGTAGAAGATGCCGCCGATGCCGCGCATCTCCTTGCGGTGGGGCAGGTAGAAGTACTCGTCGCACCACGCCTTGTACTTGCCGTACCACTCGGGATCGAAGGGGTCGCAGGCGCCCCGCATCGCGGCGTGGAACAGCTGGGTGTCGTCGGCCTCCTGGGTCCGCTGCACGTCCAGCATCGGCGTCAGGTCGGCGCCGCCGCCGAACCAGCTCTCGGCCGTCGACAGGAAGCGGGTGTTCATGTGCACGGTCGGCACGCACGGGCTGCGCGGGTGCACGATCAGGCTGATGCTGGACGAGACGTAGGTCGGGTCCTTGTCGGCGCCCGGCATCTGGGCCGCCATCTCGGGCGAGAATCGCGCCGTGGCGGCCGACGTGTGCACCGCCGCCTTCTCGAACAGCCGCCCCTTGAAAAAGCCGCCGACGCCGCCGCCGACACCGGTCTCCCGGGTCCAGGGCCGCATGTCGAAGCGACCGGCGGGTTCCGGGAACAGGTCGGCCGGGGCCTCCGCGTCCAGCCGTTCCAGCTCGGCGCAGATTCGCGACTGCAGATCCTCAAACCACGTCTTCGCGCGGTCGCGGCGTTCCAGGATCTCAGGCGGCAGGGTCGTCGTCATGCGGGCGAGTCTGTTCGTTGCAGGCGCGGGAAGGCCTTGATCTGCCGCAAGCCCTCGCCCAACGCCAGTGTCGCCGCGGTCACGACGTTCAGCGATCGCGCCCCCGGAGCCAGAGGAATCACGACGCGCGCGTCTGCGGCATCATGGACGTCGTCGGGGACGCCGGCGCTCTCGCGACCGAACAGCAGGGTGTCCTCCGGACCGAACGCGAAGTCGTGCAGCGGCGTCGCGCCGCGCGTCGTGAACAGCACCAGTCGGCGGGAAGGTGCGGATTTCGCACGAAAATCTCGCCAGCCCGCGTGTCGCGTCACCTGCGCAAGGTCCCCATAGTCCATGGCGGCGCGGCGGATTGCGGCGTCGCTCAAGGGGAATCCACAGGGCTCGATCACGTCCAGCGGAACGCCCAGGCAGGCGGCCAGCCGGATCGCGGCGCCCAGGTTTTGCGGAATGTCCGGTTGAAAAAGGGCCAAACGCATTCTAAGGCCTCTCGCCATCGGGAGTAGCCGGGGGGCAGGGGTACGAATCACGGGTGGGCGGACATGTCGTTCGCATTGTCGCCCGTGTAACGCGCCTGGCCCTCGTCCGCGCCCGGAAACGGTCCTGCGTCAGCGCTGGCGCGGGCCGCAAGCATTTGGGCCTCAAGGGGAAACCCGGACAGGCCCCTTTCGAAGGGTAGCTTCAAGGTGGCCGACACCGTCGCGGGCGCAAATCCCGACACGCATGGCGCGGGGGACGACCCCAGCCGTCGCGACTTCATTCATATCGCCGCTGGCGCGGCCGCGGTTGGCGCCGTGGCCGGCGTCGCATGGCCGTTGATCGATCAGATGAACCCCGCCGGCGATACGCTGGCGCTGTCGTCCATCGAGTTCGATCTGGGCAAGGTGGCTCCGGGCCAGCAGGTCGTCGTGAAATGGCGGGGCAAGCCGCTGTTCGTCCGCAACCGCAGCCCGGAACAGATCGCCGCGGCCGTGAAGGACGACAATGCTGGCGACCTGCGCGATCCGCAGACCGACGAAGAGCGGCACAAGCCCGGCAAGGCCGAGTGGCTGGTGCTGATCGGCACCTGCACGCATCTGGGCTGCGTGCCCACGGTCGGCGGCGGCGACTACGGCGGCTGGTTCTGCCCGTGCCACGGGTCGCACTACGACCTGTCGGGTCGTATCCGGAAGGGCCCCGCGCCCAGGAACCTGCAGGTGCCGGAATACGTCTTCCTCTCTGACACCTCGATCAAGGTGGGCTGAACCCGATGAGCGGACATTCAACCTACGAGCCGAAGACCGGCATCGAGCGCTGGCTCGATACGCGCCTGCCCATCGTGCGGTTCATGAAGGACACGGCGCTCGACTTCCCGACGCCGAAGAACCTGAACTACTGGTACACGTTCGGCGGCATCCTGGCGCTCATGCTGGGCATCCAGCTGGCCACGGGCATCGTGCTGGCCATGCACTACGTGCCGCATGTCGACCACGCCTTCGCCTCGGTCGAGCGCATCATGCGTGACGTCAACTACGGTTGGCTGATCCGCTACATGCACGCCAACGGCGCCTCGATGTTCTTCCTGGCGGTCTACATCCACATGATCCGCAACCTCTACTACGGCTCCTACAAGGCGCCGCGCGAGGTGCTGTGGATCCTGGGCTGCGTGATCTACCTGCTCATGATGGCCACGGCCTTCATCGGCTACGTGCTGCCCTGGGGCCAGATGAGCTTCCACGGCGCCGTCGTGATCACCAACCTGATCGGCGCGCTGCCGATCGTCGGCGAGCCGATCACCACCCTGCTCTGGGGCGGCCCGGCGGTGGACAACCCCACCCTCAACCGCTTCTTCTCGCTGCACTACCTGCTGCCCTTCGTGATCGCAGGCGTCGTGATCCTGCACATCTGGGCGCTGCACGTGCCGGGGAACAACAACCCGACCGGCGTGAACGTGAAGTCGAAGGACGACACCGTTCCGTTCCACCCGTACTACACGGTGAAGGACGGCTTCGCGATCGCGGTCTTCCTGCTGCTGTACGCCAGCTTCGTGTTCTACAACCCGAACGTCCTGGGCCACGCCGACAACTACATCCCGGCCAACCCGCTGGTGACCCCGGCCCACATCGTGCCCGAATGGTACTTCCTGCCGTTCTACGCGATCCTGCGGGCGGTCCCGGACAAGCTGGGCGGCGTGCTGCTCATGTTCGGCGCCATCGGCACCCTGTTCGTGCTGCCCTGGCTCGACACGTCGAAGGTGCGCTCGATGCGCTACCGCCCGACGGCGCGGCTGTACTTCTTCATCTTCGTCTTCATGTCGCTCGTGCTGGGCTACTGCGGCGGCCAGCTGCCGGACAACCCGGTGTTCGGCTCGCCCAGCGGCTTCAAGCTGCTCGACGCCGACATCAACAGCATGGTGTGGCTCAGCCGCGTCGCGACCATCTACTTCTTCGCCTACTTCTGGCTGATCCTGCCCGTCCTCGGCCTGACGGAAACCCCGCTGCCGGTGCCGGAATCGATCTCGGAACCTGTCCTGTCGCATCCCGCCACGACGCCCGCGGGCGCCGCGGCGTCGCCTGAAAAGAGGGGCTAAGCCTAAGATGCTGCGCAAAGGTATCGCGCTCGCGGCGCTGGGCCTCGCCCTCATTGGTGGGCCCGCTCTCGCCGCCGGCGGTCACGCCGAAATCCGTCACGTCGACTGGACGTTCGACGGCCCGTTCGGGAAGTTCAACCCGGCCCAGGTCCAACGCGGCTACAAGGTCTATCGGGAGGTCTGCGCGGCCTGCCACTCGATGAACCTGATGTACTTCCGCAACCTGGGTCAGCCCGGCGGTCCGTTCTACGACCCGGAGTACAAGAACCCGAACGACAACCCGTACGTGAAGGCGTTGGCCAAGGACATCCAGGTCAACGACATCGACTCCGAGACGGGTGACGTGATCCAGCGTCCGGCCATCCCGGCCGACAAGTTCCCGTCGCCGTTCCCGAACGATGCTGCGGCCGCCGCCTCGAACGGGGGCGCGATTCCTCCGGACCTGTCGGTGATCGTGAAGGCTCGCACGGGCGGCGCCGACTACGTCTACTCGCTGCTGACGGGCTACCGGACGCCTCCGGCGGGCCTGAAGGTGGCTCCTGGCCAGAACTACAACGTCGCCTTCCCGGGCGACCTGACGCCTTTCTGGAGCGGCGACCATAAGAAGGTGCCGCCCGGCGGCTTCCTGGCGATGCCGTCGCAGCTGACGCCCGACAAGGTGACGTTCGACGACGGCACCAAGTCGACCGTCGACCAGCAGGCGCAGGACGTCGTGGCCTTCTTGGCCTGGGCCTCCGAGCCCAAGCAGATGGAGCGCAAGTCGTTCGGCCTGGGCGCGATGATCTACCTGCTGATCTTCACGGTCCTGCTGTACTTCAGCTACCGCCGCGTCTGGCGCAACGTCGCCCACTAGGGCGACGACTGGACCAGAGTTCGAGGGGCCCCGGAGACATCCGGGGCCCTTTCGCATTCCGGGGTCCTCTCGGATTCAGGGAACCGGCTGCGCCACCAACTTGCCGGCTGGAAAGTCGAAGCGCAGGCGGAAGTGGGCCAGGACGTCGGCGCCCAGCAGGCCCACGACGTCGCCCTCGGGCTTCATCAGCCCCGCACCCGCGTCCAGCCCCGTGGCGCCCGCGAACGACACCTGCGGCAGCCGCGCGAGCCAGACCCCGTCAGGATAGAGTTCCTGGGGCCGCGGCAGCGTGCCCGGGACCGCCTGGGCCAAGTCGTCGGCCAGGCGCACCGGCGCGTTGGCCCCGCTGGCGATCACGAAGCGGCCGCGGATCGTGCGCAGCTCATCCGAGACCGCGGCCTCGGCGGTGGGACGGCCCAGATCCCATGCCAGGTCCAGGACCTTGCCGTTGAAGCGAGGCGCCTGGCCGGCCGCCCAGAGCCGCACGCGGCAGGGGGCATAGCTCACGTCCACGACGAAACCCTTCAGCACGTCGGCCCCGATCACGCCCGCGGCGGGGGTCGGCAGGTTCCAGGTGCGCACATCCAGGTCGGCGACCGCCAGGGCTGCGCCGCGGACCGCCATGCCCGCCACCCGGACGTCGCCGGTCAGCGCGGTGTCGGCGATCCCCTCGGCCTCGGCCTTGGTGGAATGCAGCGTGGTCCGCGCGGCGCCGGTGTCCAGGATGTAGTCGCCGCCGATGCCGGCGACCACGGCCGGCACGGTGATGGTCCCGGCCTCGTAGCGGCAGGCGACCTCACCGGCGAGCGCCGGGCTCGCGGCGACCAGGGCCAGGACGCCGAAGGGGAGGGGACTCACGCGGATCACGCCCGACCATAGCCCGAGATTCCGCCTTATCGCCGCCCCGCGTTGTCTCCACATTGAGACCATGGCTCACACGCCCGCCTGGAAAAACTTCCGCCGCACCCAGGACCTGACCGTCGTGACGGCCGGGCTCATCTACGCCGGCGCCGTGGTCCACGCCTTCGACCGTCTGGCGGGCGACCCGCTGCTGGTGCAGCGGACCCTGCTGTGGCCGGGCCTCTTCCTGTCGCTTTCGCTGTCGTTTCCCCTGGCCGTGGGCGTGCTGCGACGCGGGCTCGCGAGGTACGTCTGGATGAGCTTCCAGGCAGGGTTTGGCCAGAACGTGCGCTCGATCCTCGGCGGCGTGGCGCTGCTGGGCGGGGCGGCGGGTCTGATCTACTGGCAGATCTCAATCGCTGCGCACGGGGGCCGCTACCCCGCGGGCGTCTTCTCAGGCTACGCCGCCGGCATCGGTATCCTGGCGGCGCAGGCGGCCCTCGTGAGGGTCCTGGAGCGGCATCCCGAAGTGAAGAAACAGATCGAGCTCTAAGGCTCTCCGCCCCGGTTGTTGCCCCCGCCATTCCGGGCGAACAGCTGCAGGGTGCGCAGACGCGAGAGGCGCGCGCTGTCGGCATGGAAGCCGTTGGGCGCCACGAAGGCGTGGCCCGCGTCGTACTCGTGGACCGGCATCTCCGGATAGGCCTCGCGGATCGCCGCCACCGTGGCCGGCGGGATCAGCTCGTCGGTCTTGCCCAGATGCAGCAGCGTCGGGACCTTCGGCGCGTCGTCCAGGTAGTCGATGATCTGGCCGCCATAGTACGAGGCGACCGCCGAGAGCCCCGTGCAGCGCGAGGCCGCCAGCCAAGCGACCGTCCCGCCGAAACAGAAGCCCAGCACGAACACCGGCGGCGCCAGGGCGTCGATGGCGGCCTGGACGCAGTCCAGCACCTCCGCGCCCCACGCCGCCCGTTCGGCATAGCCGTTCTGGCGCGCGTAGAGGGCTGGGTCTGTGTCGCGCTCGGCGAAGCCGCGGGCTCGGTCCAGCTCGAGTTGACGGTCGAACAGGCTGGGCACGATCGTCTCGTAGCCGTCTTCCGCGAACTGGTCGGCCAGGGCCCGCAGGTGCGGCGTGACACCCCAGATGGCGTGACAGACGACCAGGCCGCCCCGCCGGGCGTCCATGGTCGGCGCGTGGTAGGCGTCGAACTCGAAGCCGTCCCGCGGGCTGGTCAGGCGGATCGGCTCGCCCACGGCCTCAGGCCCCGGGCCTAAGCATTGTCGAACAGCTCGAGCGTCCGGTGCCGGGCGAGATCGGCGGCCTCGGCGTTGTAGCGCTCGGGGCTCTGGTTGTTGAAACCGTGGCCCGCGCCTTCGTAGATGTAGACCGGAACCTTGTCGCCGTGATGCTCGGCGACGGCGGCCGCCACGTCGTCGGCCGGGATGCCGGGGTCAGTGCGGCCCAGATGCACGATCGTCGGGCAGAGCGGCGTCAGGGCGGCGTTCGCCTGCACCATCGAGCCGTAGTAGCTGGACGCCGCCGCGATCCCCTCGACCTTGCAGGCGCTCAGCCAGGTCAGCGAGCCGCCGTAGCAGTAGCCCACGACGCAGACCTTGCCGCCGTGCTTCTTGAGGAAGTCGCGGCAGGCGGCGATGTCGCCCAGCGCCTGCTCCAGCGGCGTGGCGCGCGCCTTCTCGATCCCCGCCTTGATGCCGGCGTCATCGTGCTCGGCATGGAAGTCGCGCTGCAGGCGGTCGAACATCGCCGGGGCAATGGCTTCGTAGCCCATCTTGGCCCAGCGCTCGACGTCGGCGCGCACGTGCTTGTCGATCCCGAAGATCTCCTGGATCACGATCACGCCGCCCTTGTGCGGCGTGAAGGCGGGCTCGTGATAGGCCGTGAACTCGAAGCCGTCCGCGCCCGCCAGGGTGATCGTCTCGCCCATCTCCGCCTCTCTGATGTCGTCGTTAAACGTTGAACCGGAAGTTCATCACGTCTCCGTCCCGGACGACATACTCCTTGCCCTCCTGACGGAATTTCCCGGCCTCGCGCGCGCCGGCTTCGCCCTTGAGGTTCACATAGTCCTCGTAGGCGATGGTCTCGGCGCGGATGAAGCCCTTCTCGAAGTCGGTGTGAATCACGCCGGCGGCCTGCGGGGCGGTGTCGCCCTTGTGGATCGTCCAGGCGCGCGCCTCCTTGGGGCCGACCGTGAAATAGGTCTGCAGGCCCAGCAGGTGATAGGCCTCGCGGATCAGCTTGTTCAGGCCGGGCTCGGTGAGGCCCAGCGTCTCCAGGAACTCGGTGCGCTCCTCGGGGTCGAGCAGGGCGATCTCGCTTTCGATCTGCGCCGAGATGACCACGTGGTCGGCGCCGTCGCGCTTGGCCCGCTCGGCCACGGCGTTGGACAGGTCGTTGCCCGTGGCCGCCGAGGCCTCGTCGACGTTGGAAACATAGAGCGCGGGCTTGGACGTCAGCAGTTGCAGCATCCGCCAGGCCTTCTCGTCCTCGGCCGAGACCTCGACCTTGCGGGCGGGGCGACCGGCGTTCAGTTCGGTGAGCGCGGCCTGCACCAGGCGCAGGGTCTGGGCGCTCTCCTTGTCGCCGGTCTTGGCGCGCTTCTCCAGGTTGACGACCCGCTTCTCCAGGCTCTCGAGGTCGGCCAGCATCAGTTCGGTCTCGATGGTCTCCAGGTCGGCGATCGGGTCCACCCGCCCTTCGACGTGGGTGATGTCGTCGTCGATGAAGCAGCGGGCCACGAAGGCCACGGCGTCGCAGTCGCGGATGTTGGCCAGGAACTGGTTGCCCAGACCCTCGCCCTTGGACGCGCCGCGCACCAGCCCGGCGATGTCGACGAAGTTCATCCGCGCCGGGATGATCTCCTTCGACGGGATGATCGCCGCCAGCTTTTCCAGCCGCGGCTCGGGCACCGCCACATCGCCGGTGTTGGGCTCGATGGTGCAGAACGGATAGTTCGCGGCCTGGGCGGCGGCCGTCTGCGTCAGCGCGTTGAAGAGGGTCGATTTGCCGACGTTGGGCAGGCCGACGATGGCGACTTTCAGGGCCATGGGGAGCAGCAGTTCCTAGGGGACTTGGCGGGGGCGCTGCCTAGCACGCGCGGAGGCGCGCGCGAAGCCGGCGAGGAACGTCCTGCTTAGCGGCTAGTCATGTTGCGCTCGAATTCGCGCCTTCGGAGGCGAATTGGCGCCGCTCGTCGCGCATTCGCTCCCGGCGCCGCGCCGGGCGGCATTAACCCGGACCTGCAAGCGCACTCACTCGGGGGATACATGGAGTCCGGACGTCACGTTCCAACGCGCCGCCAGCTTCTTCACGCCATCGGCCTGATGGGCGGCACGGCCGCCGTCTACCAGATGATGACCGCGTTCGGGCATGCCGCCGAAACCCGCTTCCCCGGTCCGCCCAACCTGTCCGGGGCGCGAAAAGGCGCGTCCGTTATCGTGCTGGGCGCGGGCCTGGCGGGGATGTTGGCGGCCTATGAGCTGGAGAAGGCGGGCTACAAGGTCCGAATTCTCGAGTTCCAGAACCGTCCCGGCGGCCGCAACTGGTCCCTCTATGGCGGCGACACCTACACAGAGATGGGCGGGGCGACCCAGAAGGTGGGCTTCGCCAAGGGCAACTACCTGAACCCCGGCCCCTGGCGCATTCCGCACCATCACCGGACCCTGCTGCACTACTGCAAGAAGTTCGGCGTGGCGCTGGAGCCGTTCATCCAGTTCAACCACAACGCCTATGTCCACAACACCGAGGCCTTCGGCGGCGCGCCCCAGCGGTTCCGCTCGCTGGCCGCCGACTTCGAGGGCGGTATCGCCGAGTTGCTGGGCAAGGCCATCGACCAGAAGGCGCTCGACACCCGGCTGACCGCGGAAGACACCGACCGGCTGAAGGAAGCCCTTCGCTCGTGGGGCATGCTCGACGACGACATGCGCTATACCAAGGGCCTGCGCTCCTCCAGCCATCGGGGCTTCGAGCTGCCGCCGGGCGGTGGCGTCAACGGCGCGCCGAAGCCGTCGGACCTGCTGCCCTTCGACGAGGTGCTCAAGTCTGGCATCGCGGCGAACATGTCGTTCTTCATGAACGACGAGTTCCAGACCACCATGTTCCAGCCCGTGGGCGGCATGGGGAAGATCGGCGAGGGATTCGCCCGCCAGGTCGGCCGACTGATCACCTACAACGCCAAGGTCACCCGGCTCTTCCAGGACAAGAACGGCGTGACGGTGAGCTACACCGACACCGCCAAGGGCACGGCGACGACGGCGCAGGCCGACTACTGCGTCTGCACGATCCCGCTGACGGTGCTCAGCCAGATCGAGTCGAACCTGTCGGAGAAGAAGAAGGCCGCCATCGCGGCGGTGCCGTACTCGAACGGCGTGAAGATCGGCCTCGAGATGCGCCGGCGCTTTTGGGAAGAAGAGGCCGACATCTACGGCGGCCACTCCTTCACCAACCAGGAGATCGGCCTGATTTCCTACCCCAACAACAACTTCTTCCAGGACGGGCCGGCGGTGCTGCTGGGCTCGTTCGCCAATGGAGCCGGGGGCTATCGACTCTCGGGCCTGACGCCCGCCGAGCGGATCGAAGCGGCCCTGGAGCAGGGTTCGGTTTTCCATCCGGGCAGCTATCGCAAGGAGTTCTCCAACGGCGCCTCGGTGGCCTGGAGCCGGGTGCCCTGGGTGATGGGCTGCTGCGCCCGCTGGAACGAGGACACCCGACGAGAACACTACCAGGAGCTGGTCTCCGTCGAAGACCGCGTCGTCCTGGCCGGCGAGCACGCCTCGTATGTGGGCTGCTGGATGGAGGGCTCGCTGCTCTCTGCGCTGGACGCCATCACCCGTCTGCACAAGCGCGCGCTGGAGGCCTGAGATGATCCGACGCCTGCTCACCGGCCTCGCCGTCGCCGCGGCCATGGCCACCCCGTCGCTGGCCGACGAGCCCGGGCCCGGCGGGACCAAGCCGCCCGTGGCCCGCACCGGGCCTGAGGTCTACAAGACCTTCTGCCAGGCCTGTCACATGGCCGACGCCAAGGGCGCCGTCGGCGCGGGCGCCTTCCCGTCCCTGGCCAACAATCCGCGCCTGGGGACCACGGCCTACGCGGCCTACATCGTCGCAAACGGCAAGGGCGGCATGCCCTGGTTCCGCGACACGCTCAGCAAGGACCAGGCGCGCGAACTGATCGGCTTTCTGCGCACCCACTTCGGCAACGACTTCAAGGATCCCGTCACAGCCGACGACGTCGCGGCCTTCGGCCAGCCTCCGTCCCGGCGGTAAGCTTAGCCGTAGAACGACGTTCGCCCGGCAGGCGTCTTCGGTTCCCCGCCTTGATTTTAGTCAAATCCTTTCGGACTCGGAAAGCGCTACTAGCAAAGGTAGGGACGGCCAGGAATGTTCATGGCCCGGGGGGTCCCTCATCGGAGGGTGCCATGCGAATTCGAAACCTTCTTGTCGCTGCGGCGGCGTTGGCCTTGTCGGCCGGAGCCTCGCAGGCGGCGCTGATCACCACGGACGCGGCCTACACGGGCCCTGACCTCGACCTCACCGGTTACGACAACGGCAGCTACAACTTCACCTACGGGCCGGTGGCGGTGGGTGAGTTCACGTTCACCCGCGACAACACCGCGAACAACTCGGGCCAGGGCGCCGTGGTCGGTCAGGGTGGCTATGGTCTCGCCGACAACGGCTCGTTCGGCGGCAACGCCGTCTACATCGGCGTCGATGGCGGAACCGGCTTTGGCTACCTGAAGGGCACCAAGGCCTACAGCCAGATGGGCTTCTTCTTCAACTACGCCGTCTCGGGCGGCCGCCCGTTCGGCGACTTCCCGATCATCTCGGCGCTCGACCTCAACGGCAACGTTCTTGAGGAGTACAACCTCATGACGGACGCCCCGATCTCGACCCCGGGCGGCTTCAATCAGTTCCAGTTCCGCGGCATCACGCGCGACACGGCCGACATCTACGGGTTCCGCTTCGGCGGGTCGTACATTCTGGCCTCCGGCACGGCGACGGGCGACGTCATCGGCGGCATTCCGGAACCGACGACCTGGGCGCTCATGATCCTGGGCTTCGGTTCGGCGGGCGCCATGCTGCGCCGTCGCCGGACCAGCTACGCGCTCTAGTCACCGCTTCAACGAGGGCAGGGCCCCGGTCGTTGGCCGGGGCCTTTGCTTGCCGGCTCAGGCCTCGGAGAGCGCCTTGGCCGCCAGGTCGCGCCAGCGCTTGCCTTCCTTGCGGAAGTGGCCGGACAGCTTGGTGAGGCGCTTGTCCATGTCGGCGACGGCGGCCCGGGCCTCGTCCTTGCGGCCGTTGCGCGCCATGAAGGCGGCATGCCGCCCAAAGGCTTCGAACCCCGCCACCCGCTGAACCGCCTCGACGAAGGCCGCGTCGGCCTGCGCTGTGTGGCCCAGGCTCTCATGCGCGCGCGCCAGGGCCAGGACTGCGCCGGGCGCCAGGGGATCGCTCGTCTCGCCGCCGGGAATGAGCTCAATGACATCCAGCGCTTCCTGCGGTCGCCCCAGTTCGAGAAGCGCGTTGGCGCGCCCCAGCAGCAGCGCAGGGTCTTCGGCGTGGATGCCCTGGGCGGCCTGCGCGTAGAGCTGCTCGGCTTCGTCGAACCGGCCGAGCTGGGCGGCGGCTTCGGCCAGTCGTGACTGGTTGCGGACCGTCGGCGTGTCTCCGCAGGCTCGCTTGGCCTCGCGATATTCGCGGGCCGGGTCGAGCGCCGCGCGGGCCGTCTGCTCCAGCTTCCGCGCGCCGGACCCGCGGGTCAGCTCGGGCAGCACAATGGCGATGAAATAGACCAGCCCGCCCAGCGGCTGGAAGATCAGGATGATCCACAGCCAGAACAGCTCTCGCCCTGTGCGCACCACATGGACGGCGAGCGCGATGGAGAAAATCAGCGACAGCCCGATCAGCGGCAGCGAACCGCCCAGCAGACCCAGGGTGCTCATTCGCCGCCGCCTCGGGCCTGCTTGCGCGGGTCGGCTTTCTCGGCGGGCGCGAGGCGCATCACCTCGGCCTGATAGCGCTCGTCCTCGCCCATAGCCATCAGCGGGGCGGCGTCGGCGCACGCCTGAAGCAGCGGCTCGACCCACTTCATGTCGGCCTTGTGGAAGTCGCTGAGCACGTGGCCCTGCACCAGGGACTTGTCGCCTGGATGGCCGGTGCCCAATCGCGCGCGGCGGAAGTGCGGGCCCACCTGCGAGGTGATCGACCGAACCCCGTTGTTGCCCGCCGCGCCGCCGCCCGCCTTCATGCGGAAGCGGCCCGGCGCCAGGTCGATCTCGTCGTAGAACACGACCAGGTCGACCGCCGGATCCAGCTTGAAGAACTTCACCGCCTCGCCCACGGCGCGGCCGCTTTCGTTGTAGTAGCCCTGCGGCTTGAGGATCAGGGCGCGGACCGGGCCCTGCGGCGTCTCGATCTGGCCTTCGGAACACTGGCCCTGGAAACGCGAACGCGCCGCGGAGAAGCCCCAGCGGCGCGCAATCTCGTCAACGGCCATGAAGCCGATGTTGTGACGGTTCTTCGCGTAGGCGGGGCCAGGGTTGCCCAGGCCTGCAATGAGCAGCACGGACGTCCCCGATCCCTATGCGAAGTGCGAGGACTAGGCCTCGCCTTCCGTCGTCTCGGCGGCGTCGGTCACGCCCTTGGACATCGTGATGGAGGCCACGGCCAGGTCGCCGTCGATCGCGGCCGTCACGCCGGCCGGCAGCTTCAGGTCCGAGACGCGGACGGTGTCGCCGATTTCCAGGCCCGTCAGGTCGACCACGATCTCTTCCGGGATCTCGTCGGCGTGGCACGAGACCGACACCGCGTGCAGGGTCACGCCCAGCGTCCCGCCGCGCTTCAGGCCCGGAGAGGCCTCTTCGTTCGCGAAGTGGACGTTGACGTCGATCTTGATCTGCTGGTGCTCGTCGACCCGATACAGGTCGAAGTGCCACGGCTCGTCGGTGACCGGATGCATGTCGATCGCCTTGGCGATGACCGGCTGGGTCTCCTGGCCGTACTTCAGGGTCACCAGGTGGCCCAGCAGCTTGCCGGTGTAGAGCGCCTTGCGGAACTCGTTGGACTTCACGGCGATAGCCACCGGATCCTTGTCGCCGCCGTACAGGACGCCCGGGACCTTGCCGCTGCGGCGGGTGGCGCGCGCGCCGCCGGTGCCGGTCTGTTCGCGCACTTCAACGTTCAAAATGATCTCGGCCATGGCCTTGCCTCAAAACGAAGCCGCCGCGCGACTCGCGCGCGGCGACGAAATATCCGTGACCTGTCGGTCGAAAGGGTGCGCGTAGATACACAAAAGCCCCGCCCTGCGCAACGGGGCGGCTGAGCTCATTTGCGCGGCGTTTTCGTCAGCTCTTCTTCTTGACCGGCTTCCGCTTCGCCGGCGGCTTCTTGGTCTGCATGCCCTTGTTGATCGACTCCTGGCTGGGAATGAACCGCGCCTCGTAGGGCTCGGGCAGCCCCGCCGCGCGGATCATGCAGCGGCCCGTGTCCATCATCCCGTGCTGGCCCAGGCAGAAGACGTCCTCATAGTGCGGTCGCGCCACCGCCAGGCATTGATAGAGGTTCAGCTTCGACATGTTCATGCACATGCCGACGTTTGGCTCGGTCACGAGGCCCAGCACCGTATTGACGTTGGCGTCGCCGGCCTCGCCCAGGGCGGCCAGGGCGGCCACGGCCAGGGCGCGGACCACGGTCTGCGTATAGGGCGGCGCGACCGCGGCGCCCGTCGGGACGCCCAGCACCGCGGCGCCCGACGAAGCCTGCTGCAGGCGGGCGGTCTCGTCCACGCTGCCGGTCATCGCGGCGGCCGACAGGCTCTTGGCGTTGGCCAGGCGCAGGTCGCGCGCGGGCACGTCGGCCTTGGACCAGGGCTGCTTCTGGATATCGTAGGCGGCCTGCTTTACCGCCTTGCCGTTGTCGTACAACCGCTGCGCGTCGCCCCCCAGCGCCGCGATGATCTGGCCGGCGGCGCTGGCCGAGCCGTTCAGGCCTACCGCGTAGGCTGGGTCCTTCAGGATCTCATAGGCCACCTGACGGCGCTGCGTCGCGTCCTTGGCGTAGATGCGCACGCCCTCGACGAAGGCGCGGTCCTGCAGGGCCACGACGGCCCCGTACGCGATGGCGCCCTTGGCCAGCTGCTGCGGCTCGTACTGGACGCCGGTGCGCAGCGATGCGGCGATGGCCTCGCCATCTGCGAAGGCCGGCGCGATGGCGGTGGTGTTGTTGACATACAGCCGATAGGCGCTGGCCAGTTCCACCAGCCGGGGCGACAGCTGCACCACGGGCGCGGGCGGCGGGGGCGGCGGCGCGACCACCTTGGGCGACTCGGCGCAGGCGGCGACGAACGCAGCCAACAGGGCCGGAAGGACGAGGCGGGCGGCTCGGGACCGGAAAACGGACGGCATCAGACGGCTTCCCCCACTGTGCAGTGGTGATTTCTAGTGTCCGCCCCCGGGAGGCCTATGGATTAGCCGTGGTTTGCCCTCGTGGGCAAGCGCCGCTTCGGGGGGCTCAGTCGAAGAGTTTGGACACGCTCTCTTCATTGGCGATGCGCCGGATCGCCTCGCCGATCAGGCTGGCGCAGCTGACGTAGCGGATCTTGCTGGACGTGCCGATGCGATCGGGCGCGGCGATGGAGTCGGTGACGACCAACTCCTTCAGGACCGAGCCTTCGACCCGCTCGATCGCTCCGCCCGACAGCACGCCGTGGCTGCAATAGGCCGAAACCTCGGCCGCACCGGCGTCGGCCAGGGCCTGGGCCGCGTTGCAGAGCGTGCCCCCACCGTCGATCATGTCGTCGAACAGGATGCAGCGGCGGCCCTCGACGTCGCCGATGATGTTGGCCACTTCCGACTTCCCGGGACCCGACCGGCGCTTGTCGACGATGGCCAGGTCGGCGTTCAGCCGGCTGGCGACGGCCAGCGCCCGCACCACGCCGCCCACGTCGGGCGAGACGATCAGCAGGTCCTTGGTCTTCTCGTAGTTTTCCTTGATGTCGGCGGCCAGCAGGGGCGCGGACAGAAGGTTGTCGGTGGGGATGTCGAAGAATCCCTGGATCTGGCCCGAGTGCAGATCCATCGTCAGCACCCGGTCGGCGCCGGCGCGGGTGATCAGGTTGGCCACCAGTTTGGCCGAGATGGGGGTGCGGCCGCCGGTCTTTCGGTCCTGGCGGGCATAGCCGAAGTAGGGGGTCACCGCCGTGATCCGCCGGGCCGACGCGCGCTTCAGCGCATCGATGCAGACCAGCAGCTCCATCAGGTGGTCGTTGGCCGGGTAGCTGGTGGATTGCAGGATGAAGACGTCCTCGCCGCGGACGTTCTCGTCGATGGTGACCCAGACCTCGTTGTCGGCGAATCGCTTCACCTGGGCCCGGCAGAGCGGCAGGTCCAGGTGGCTCGCCACCGCCTGCGCCAGGGTGCGATTGGAGTTGCCGGCGAGCAGCTTCATCGGGGCCTCGGGGCGGGAGTCAGGATGTTGCGCGCGCTTGTAGCAGCGGACGGCGCGCGGGCAAGGGCGCAGGCGCCCTCGGTTTCGCTTTGTCGCCGGCCCTCGCTAAGGTGGCGGGATGCAACGCCTCCCACGCCCGCACTGGACCTGGGTCGCGCCGCTTGTCGCATGGGCCGTCCTGGCCGGCGCGGGACTCGGCGGACTTTTCAATCTGATCGTCGCGGCGGTCCTGGTGGGCGCCGTCCTGGCTGCGGTTCATCATGCCGAAGTGGTGGCCCACCGGGTCGGCGAGCCGTTCGGCACGCTTGTGCTGGCCGTCGCCGTAACCGTCATCGAAGTGGCGCTGATCGTCTCGCTGATGGTCGCCGGAGGTCCCGGGGAGCAGGCGCTGGCCCGCGACACGGTCTTCGCGGCGGTGATGATCATCCTGAACGGCATCGTGGGCGTCTGCCTTCTGGTGGGGGCCCTGCGCCACCGCGAACAGACGTTCAGCCAGGCTGGCGTCAGCGCCAGTCTGGCCACCATCGCCGCGCTCGCCGTCCTGGCCCTGGTGCTGCCGAACTACACGGTCAGCACGGCCGGCCCCACCTATTCCGACGGCCAGCTGGCGTTCGTGGGGCTGGTGTCGCTGGTGCTCTACCTGGTGTTCGTGCTGGTCCAGACGGTCCGCCACCGCGACTACTTCCTGCCTGCGACCGCCGCGGTCGACGAAGACGCCCACGCCGAAGTTCCGTCGAACGCGGCCGCGATCGCCAGCCTCCTTCTGCTCGTCGCTTCCCTCGGCGCGGTGGTGCTGCTGGCCAAGGCGCTGGCCCCGGTGATGAAAGCAGCGGTGAAGGGCGCGGGCGCGCCCGAGGCCGTGGTCGGTGTGGCGATCGCGGCGCTCGTGCTGCTGCCCGAGAGCTTGGCGGCGGTCCGGGCCGCGCGGGCCAACCGGCTCCAGACCAGCCTGAACCTGGCGCTGGGCTCGGCGCTGGCGTCGATCGGGCTCACCATCCCGACGGTGGCGGCGGTGTCGCTCTTCATGGGCTGGCCGCTGGCGCTGGGCCTCGACGCCAAGTCGATGGTGCTGCTGGTTCTGACCCTGATCGTGGCCACGCTGTCCCTGGGGGCCGGCCGCACCACGGTGCTGCAGGGCGCCGTCCACCTGGTGATCTTCGCCGTCTACCTCTTCACGACGGTGGCGCCGTAAGCATGATCGCCGACAGCAGGCGGCCGTAGTCGGCCTCGCCGCGGTGGTAGGCCCGGCGGTTGGAGAAGAACAGGTCGGCCTCGGCGCAGGTGTCGCGCCCCACCCACTCGCAGGCGCCGACGCCGGCCCGGGTCAGCCGGTCCAGCACATATCCGGGCAGGTCGAACATCTTGCGGTCGCCGTCGCCGTCCACGAAGAACCGCGCCGCCTGAGCGCTGTCGGCCACGAAGCGGTCGTAGAACTCCGGCCCCACCTCGTACGAGCCCCAGCCGATGCAGGGGCCGACCACGGCGACGATGCGGCCCCGTTGTGCGCCGAACGCTTCCATCCGCTCGATCGCGGCCTCGGCGATACCGGTCAGCGCGCCTTTCCACCCGGCGTGCGCGGCGCCCACCACCCGGGCGACGGGGTCGGCCAGCAGGATCGGGGCGCAGTCGGCCGCCAGGGCGCCACAGACCACGCCGGCGGTGTCGGTCACCACCGCGTCGCCCTCGGGCGGCCCCGACCCCCACGGCCCCTGCACCGCGAAGGCGGTGGCCGAGTGGACCTGGTAGGCCGTCACCAGTTCCCCGCCCATGTGCGCGGCCGCCCGCCGCCGGTTCTCGGCTACGGCGATGGGATCGTCCTTCGATCCGGCGCCGACGTTCAGGCTCTCGTAGATCCCCTCCGAGACGCCGCCCTGCCGGGTGAAGAACGCGTGGCGGATGCCCGGCAGGTCCAGCAGCTTCGAGGTGATCACGGGCAGGTCGGTCATCTCAGTCTTCCTCGAACGCAGGCGGCAGCCAGCCGGGAGAATAGAGGCAACAGGCCTTGAAGAGTTCCCCCATCTGATCGCTGCTGACCAATCGGTTGAGCTGGCGGCCGATCGTGTGGGCCTTGTCGGGCCGCGCGCGCACCAGCGCCTCGGCGCGCTCGCCGATCCCCATGCGGGCCAGGAACGCCGCCTGGGTCTGGACCGCGGCCCGCGCGCCCGCCGCCTCGGCCGCGGCCATCACCGCCGGGAAATCGGCCCATACCGTCAGGTCCGCCTCGCCCGGACAGGCCAGGGGATCCACCTTCCTGTGACGGGACAGCGCCTGCAGAGTGTCGCCGAAGCCCGGCTGGTCGCGGCCATAGTCGATGAGCAGGGCCGCGCCGCCGCTCTCCGCCAGCCGCTGACCCAGGATCGCGCCCAGCGCCTCCTGCGCCGCCGAGATCTCCAGGACGGCGCCGTCGCGCGCGTCGGGCAGGGCCACAGGGGCGGGCACGCGGCCCAGGATCAGGGCGCCTTGACGATCCACGCCCACCACCTGCTCGGTCCAGCCGGTCGCGGTGCGGACGAACTGGCGGGCGGGCAGGCAGTCCAGCAGCTCGTTGGCCACCAGGAGCATCGGCGCGCCGCCCGGAACCTCGTCCAGCGACCGCGCCCAGCTGACCCGATCGCCCAGCCGGGCGGCCTGCCGCGCCGCCAGCGGCTCGGACGTCTCCACCAGCCAGACTTCCGCCGCCTCCAGGAAGCCGGGCAGGGCCCGTCCCGCCCGCAAAAGATCCTCCATCAGCGTGCCGTCACCGGGTCCCATCTCGATGAGAACGAACGGGTCGGGCCCGCCCAACTGCCGCCAGGCGGAGGCCGCCCAGAGGCCGATGAGCTCGCCGAACATCTGGCTGACCAGGGGCGCGGTCAGGAAATCGCCCGCCTCGCCCAGCGCCGGGCGCGTGGCGTAGTAGCCGAACTGCGGGTCGTGCAGGCAGGCAGTCATGTACTGGGCCATCGTCAGCGGCCCGGTCTGCGCGATCTGCGCCGCCAGCTTGTCGGCGAGACTCACGAGGTCTTGGCGGCCGCCGGGCTCGGGGGCGCCGCGATCGCCTCGGGCAGGGGCTCGCGCAGGCCGCGCCAGATCAGGTAGGCGCCGCCCAGCAGCATCGGGATCGACAGGTACATGCCCATGGTCAGGCCCAGCGGCAGGTTCTCGAGGCCGGCGTCGGGCTGGCGAACGGTCTCGATGGCGATCCGGAAGACGCCGTAGAACAGGAGGAAGATGCCGGTGATCACGCCGCGCCGGTTGCCCAGCTTGGCCCGGTGCGTGGCCCACAGCAGGATCAGGAACAGGATCAGGCCCTCGAACAGCGCCTCGTACAGCTGGCTGGGGTGGCGCACGACGTTGCCGGCCGGGCAGAAGCCCAGCTCGTTCTGGATCCGCTGATTGCAGAACACAAAGCCCCAGGGCAGCCCCGGCGCCTCGCGGCCCCACAGCTCGCCGTTGATGAAGTTGGCGCAGCGGCCCAGGAAGTGGCCGATCGGATAGGCGGGGGCCACCACGTCGGCGATCCGCAGCAGGTCCAGCTTGTTGCGCAGGGAGAAGAGGATCATCGCGATCGAGACGCCGATCACGCCGCCGTGGAAGCTCATCCCGCCTTCCCACACCCGGAAGACGCCCAGCGGGTCGGAAGCGATCATGTCGGGCGTATAGAACAGCACGTGGCCCAGCCGGCCGCCGCCGATCACCCCGATGGCAATCCACAGGATCAGGTCGTCCATCTGGTCCGGCGTCATCGGCGCCGGGCGGTGCGTCCAGAGCGCCGTGTTGCGCAGGAGACCCGTGGCATAACGCCACCCCAACAGGATGCCCGCGACATAGGCCAGCGCATACCAGCGGATGGCGAAGGGCCCGAGCTGTACGAGGATCGGGTCGATATCGGGGAATGGCACTGCGGCTCAGGCTCCGGCGTTGTCTTCCAGGGACTTAGACGAGAAGCCCTTCGCTTTCACCCCTCCAGTCGCCATATACCTGTAAGGACGGGCCAACCCGCCGGAAGAAGACCTGGAATGCAGACCCAAAACCCCCTTCTCGATGAGATCGCCAAGCTTTCCACCGCCGCCATGGGCCTGGCTCAGGCCGCCGGCGAAGAAGCCAAGGCCGCCTTCCGCAGCCAGACCGACCGTCTGGTGGCCGAGATGGACCTTGTGCGCCGCGAGGACTTCGACGCCCTGAAAGCCGAAGTCGCCGCGCTGCGCGCCGAAATCGAGGCCTTGAAGACGCCAAAAGCAGCGAAGAAGAACGCGAAGCCGACTTGAACACGTTGCACGTCACGCGAAAGCCATTCGCCCGTAGCAAGAAGTCGCTGACACTCGTTTCCGGAAACGGTTTAGGGTCGGTTGTGCGGACGATTCGGGGGCGGCGTTCCGTCCCCCGTCCGATCATTAAGGGGTCGTGATGGACACCTCTCAGACCGACGACAGCGTCGTCCTGACCAACGACCCGCTCGACGTTGTCGAGCACGTTCTGACAGCCGAGAACCTGCCGTTCGACAGGACGGAGGATGGCGACCTGGCCTTCACTCTGGCCGGCGACTGGAAGGACTACGAGCTGTGGTTCGCCTGGCGTCCCGAGGGCGACACGCTGCAGCTTTGCCTGTCGATGGACCTGGCGGTGCCCAAGGCCCAGCGCCAGACCGCCCAGGAACTGATCGCCACGATCAACCCCCGCGTCTGGCTCGGCCACTTCGAGCTGTGGGATGAAGGCGAGATCATCTTCCGGCACGGCATGGCGCTGATGTCGGGCGAACAGCCCAGCCTGGCTCAGGCCGCGGCGATGATCGACGTGGCGGTGGAATGCGCCGACCGGTTCTTCCCGGCCTACGACTTCCTGCTCCGCGGCGCCAAGACCCCGCAGGAGGCCATCGCCGCCTGCATGTTCGAGACCGTCGGCGAAGCCTGACAAGGTCGCGGATGGTGGGTTGGCGACCAACTGTCGCACCAGCTGTCTTGCCTGCCATAGAGGGCGATCGGTCGATCTAACCGATTGAATCTTATTGCCGAGATGGCGCCGATCTCAGGCGCGCGCCCATAGCGCAGCCAGGGGCGCGGTCTCTTCCGAGCTCCGTTAGGCATATCCTAAGGCGCCGCTCCGCAAGGGTTGGCGCATGACCCGGAAGACCGGCCTCAAGCTCGTCGATGCGGCTGTGCCAGCAGGCCTCGCCCTGGCGTCGGCTGTGGTGCTGCTTGCGACGGGCTCACGCTCGCCCGACGCGCGTGAGGCGGCGGGGGTCTTTCCGCCCTGGTGGAGCCGCTCGCAGGTCATGCAGGCGGCCGCCCGCGCCGGGCAGGTACGCGACCTGGGCGCCGCGCCCTTCATCATCGTCATTCGCGACCCCGACGGGCAGGCGGCTGAAAAGCTGCGCCGCGCGGGCGCGCTCTTTTCCGTCGCGCCTTCCGGCAGCGCGATCTGTGCAAGTTGAGGAACCCGCATGTTTGAGACGGTCGACCAGCAGCGACAGTTCGCCGCCCGCATCGTGATCGCCGGCCTTTGGCTTTTGGTCCCGGTGATCACCGGGGCGGCCTGGGCGGTTGGCAATGCCTGGCCGGGGCTCGGTCTGGCCGCCGCGGCCCTCGCCGGCGTCGTCACAGCACAGTGGCGCGCCGCAGGCGCCGGGCCGGCCACGCGGCTCACCTCGGGGGTCGCGCTGATGGCCGCGGTCTCGCTGCTGGTGGCGGCGCTTGCGGGACACGCCTGGCAGATCGACATGCACATGGCCTACTTCGCCGGGCTGGCCCTGCTGATCGTCTACTGCGACTGGCGGGTCATCGGGGCGGCGACCGCTGTGGTGGCCCTGCACCATCTGCTGCTGTCGCTCGTGTTGCCGGCAGCCGTGTTCCCGGGCGGCGGCGACATCGAGCGCGTGCTGGTCCACGCGGTGATCCTGCTGGTCGAAGCCGCCGGCCTGATCTGGGCCTGTCGCAGCATCACCGCCATGTTCGAACGCTCGGCCCAGACCCTGGCGGCGGCGTCCGACGCGCGCGAGCGCGCCGAGGCGGCGACCAGCGAGGCGCAGTCGGCCCGTCACGGCGAGGCCATCGCCGCGGCCGAGCGCGAACAGGTGCGCCGGGCCTCCGAGGACGAGGCCTCCCTGGTCGTCGACGCCTTGGCCGAGGCTCTGGGCTACCTCGCCCGAGGGGATGTGACCTACCGCATCCGCGCGAGCTTCCCGGCGCAGTATGTCCAGCTGAAGCGCGACTTCGACGCTGCAGCCGAGCAGCTGCAATCCACGCTGCGCGCGGTGGTCGAGTTGAGCGGCCGCCTGCAGACGGGCATCGGCGAGATCTCCCACGCCTCGGACAACCTGTCGCGCCGCACCGAGCATCAGGCGGCGACGCTGGAAGAGACTGCCGCCGCCCTGGACGAGATCACCGCCACGGTGAAGCGCACGGCTGGCGGCGCTGTCCGCGCCCGCGACGCCGTGGGTTCCGCCCGCGACAACGCCGAGCGGTCCGATGAAGTGGTCAAGGCTGCGATCGCCGCGATGACCGAGATCGAGACCTCGTCGCGCCAGATCGGCCAGATTATCGGCGTCATCGATGAGATCGCGTTCCAGACCAACCTGCTGGCGCTGAACGCGGGGGTCGAAGCCGCTCGAGCGGGCGACGCCGGGCGTGGCTTCGCGGTGGTGGCCTCGGAAGTTCGCGCGCTGGCGCAGCGGTCGGCCGGCGCGGCCAAGGAAATCAAGGCGCTGATCTCGGCCTCGGAGTCCCAGGTCGGGCGCGGCGTTGAGCTGGTCGGGCGCACGGGCGAGACGTTGCATCGCATTGCCGCGGAGGTGGTGGACGTCAACGGCGTGATCACCGAGATCGCCCAGTCCGCGGCGGAGGAGGCGACGGGGCTGCAGCAGGTGAACACGGCCGTAAACGCCCTGGATGGCGTCACTCAGCAGAACGCCGCCATGGTCGAGGAAGCCACCGCCGCCGCCCAGACACTGGCCGACGAGGCCAGGAAGCTGACCGCCCTGATGGCGCGCTTCCGGGTTGCGTCAGACGAGACCGTGCGGCGCGTGGCGGCCTGACGGCTCACTCCACGCCCAGCACCTTCTTCAGGAACACCACCTCGGTGGCCCGCACGGCCTCCTGGTTGGCCTTCTTCTGGATGCCGTGGCCCTCGTCCTTGGCCAGGACGTACCAGACCTCCGTCCCCTGGGCCCGCAGCTTGGCGACCATCTGCTCGGACTCCGTGCGCGGCACGCGCGGGTCGTTGGCGCCTTGGAAGACCATCATCGGCTTCTTCATCCGGTCGCTCATCCGGATAGGCGCGATCCTGTCGAACACGGCGCGCATCTTCGGATCCCGCTCGTCTCCGTACTCGGCGCGGCGGTTGTCGCGGCGATAGCCCTCGGTGTTCTGCAGGAACGTGACCCAGTCCGAGATGCCGTACAGGTCGATCGCGCCGGCGATGCGGTCGTTGTAGTGGCCGGCCACGGCCAGCACCATGTAGCCGCCGTAGGACTGGCCCACGACGGCCACGCGGCTGGCGTCCAGGTCGGGCTGCTTGGCCACCCAGTCCAGCAGGGCGCCGATGTCCTTCACGGAGTCCTCGCGCTTCTCGGCGTTGTCGAGGCCCATGTAGGTCTTGCCGTAGCCCGATGAGCCGCGGACGTTCGGGATGATTACCGCCGCCCCCAGTTCGGCCACCCATGACTGGCGGCGCGGGTTGAAGCTGGGCTGCTCCTGCCCCTCGGGCCCGCCGTGGATCTGGATCACCACCGGCAGCTTGCCGCTCTTCGCGGTCTTGGGCTTGTAGATGAACGCCGGGATCTGCCGCCCGTCGAAGCTCGGATAGCGGAACAGCGTGGGCTCGATCAGCCTGGCCGAATCCAGGCCCCCAAGTTCGCTCTCGGTCCAGCGGGTCAGCTGGCCGCTGGCCAGGTCGTAGCTCCACACGTCGCCCGAACTGGTGGACGTCGACAGCGACAGGCCGATCTTCGAGCCATCGGGTGAGAACTTGGCCGCCGTGAGCACGCCCTGTGGCAGCTTCGGGCCGGGCAGCGCCTTGCCGGTCGCCACATCGCGCAGGACCAGGGTGGAATAGCCCTCCTCGTTCACCGCCAACGCGACGACCTTGCCGTCGGGGCTGACGTCCATGTCCTCCGAGCCCCACTTCGCGTCGGGCTCCAGGTCGCGGACCCTGCCGGTCTTCACATCGATGACCACCGGCCGCGTGTGCTCGGCTCCGTCGTCCGACAGGGTCAGAACACCCGCGCCGCCGTCGACGAACGCCGCGCCCTGGTAGCCGATCTTCCGGTTGGGCCCGATGGGCGTGAGCTTGCCGGTGGCCACGTCCAGGGTGAACAGCTCGACCCAGGCCTGGGAATGGAAGCGGCCGGCCAGAACGGTCTTGCCGTCGGGGCTGATGTCGAGCGGTCCGATCGAGCCCGTCCCCTCGTGGATCACCTTGCGACCCGCCGGGTTCGCCGGGTCGGCCAGCACGATGTCGTAGTTGGGATCGCCCGGCGTGACCTGGCTCCACACCACGGTCTTGCCGTCCCTGGTGAAGACGAAGCTCTGGTTGCGGGTATTCGGCGCGGTCAGCTGGGTCTCGGCGCCGGTCAGGGTGCGGATATAGGCCTGGTAGTATTCGGCCCCGCCCACGTCGCGCGGATAGAGGTAGGTCGAGGTTCCCGGCAGGACCCGGGCGTTGTTGATCGGCTCGGGGAAGAAGGTGAGCTGGGTGCGGGCCCCGCCGGGACGGGCCACGCGGTGGACCTGATAGGTGTCGCCGAACCGCGTGGTGATCAGCATCGAGCCGTCGGGCAGCCAGTCCTGGAACGTGGCGGTGCGGGCGTTGTAGTAGGGCGCGATCGCCGCCTGCAGCGCGGCCGGCGTGGCGGGCGCCCCGTCGTAGACGATGTTCCCCACCTCGCGCCTGGGGGGCTGGGCTGTGGCCCCCGTGGCCAAGGCGAGGGCAAAAGCGGTTCCGAGCAGCAGCGCGCGCGACATGAATGTTCCCCGAAAGGCAAGGCTGCGAAGCAAGCCCGCCCCAACGACGACGTCAATGAAAGTCGGCGGATCGGTGTTCGCCGCACCTCATAGCGTGTCATCCCGGTTTGGGCGCAGCCCAAGACCGGGACCCAACCGACCGCGGCTCCGACTCGGGTGCGCACCCTCGGCATTCGAGCCATCTGGACGACCTCGGCGCACGGGTGGGTTGGGTCCCGGTCTCTGCCTGTGGCGAAACCGGGATGACACAGGGGGTTTGGTCGCTAGTTTGCGCGCATGATCACGCCGATCCTGATGCTGGGCGCCGGCCGCATGGGCGGGGCCATGATCGAAGGCTGGCTCGCCGCGGGCGCCTTCGCCGGTTCCGACCTGATGATCCGCGACCCGAACCCCGGCCCGTCCGCCCTGGCGGCGGAGCAGGCGGGCGCGATCCTCAACCCGCCCGACGCCGACCTCGCGCGGGCGAAGACGGTCGTGCTGGGCGTCAAGCCGCAGATCTGGCGCGAGGCCGCCGCCGAGACCGCCGCCTGGCTGGGCTCGGGCGCGGTGATCGTATCCATCGCGGCGGGCGTGAAATCGGCTGACATCGCCAAGGCCTTCGGCGGCCGTTGCGTGGCCCGCGTGATGCCGACGACGGCGGCGGCGATCGGACAGGGGACGGCCAGCGTCTACGCCGACGACCCCGCCGCGCTGGCACGCGCACACGCTCTTTTCGAGCCTCTGGGGACGGTGGTGTCGCTGACCGACGAGGCCCTGATGCACGCCGCCACGGCCGTGTCGGGCTCGGCGCCAGCCTACCTCTACGCCTTCATCGAGACCCTCGAGGCCGCCGGGACCGCCGCCGGTCTCTCCGCCAAGGACGCCCAGCGCCTGGCCCGCTCGACCCTCACCGGCGCCGCCGCCCTTCTGGCGCGCAGCGGGGAGGAGCCCGGGGAACTCCGCCGCCAAGTCACCTCGCCCGGCGGCACCACCCAGGCCGCCCTCGACGTCCTGCTGGCGTCCAATGGCCTGCCGGACCTGATGCGCGAAGCTGTGGTTGCGGCCGTGCGGCGCTCGAAGGAGCTGGGGGCCTGACATCCTCTCCCTACCCTCTCCCTCTCTTTGCGCTGCGCGCTCTGGGGAGAGGAGGTCGCTAGCTCGCCCGCTTCCAGGTCTGCGCCTGGCAGATCACCGCGATGCAGCCTTCGACCTTCAGCGTGCCGTTCGGGTTCACGCTGATCTTCGAGTCATAGGTCTTGCCGCTGTTGGGGTCGTAGATCTTGCCGCCGGTCCACTTTCCATGGCCGGAGGACTTGAAGCCCCACAGCATCGGCATGCCCTGGATCGGGCGGGTCTTCAGCTTCGGGTCGGGGTTGTTGCTGTCGAGGGCCTTGTCGTTCGGCGGCCGCAGCCAGCTGATCGCGCCGCACAGCTTGCTCGCCTGGCTTGGGCAGGGGCCGATCCGGATCTTGCCGCTGGCGTTCTGGTTGAACCACTCGCCCTCGGCGGGATCGGCCGCGAAGGCGGGTGCTGCCGTCAGCGTCAGAGCAGCAGCGAGGGCGATAGCGCGCATGAGTGTCTGGATCCCCTGTCTTCCTTGGCGGGCAAGCTTGGCTGTCGCCCGTGAACCCCACATGAACGTTAGCCTGGGAGCCGCACCAACGCACGCAGGCCACCCAGCGGGGAGCGGCCCAGCGTGACGTCGCCGCCGTGGCCGCGAGCCACGTCCCGGGCGATGGCCAGTCCCAGGCCCACGCCCTTGATGTTCTGATTCCGGCTCTCGTCCAGCCGCACGAAAGCCTTGAAGGCCTCTTCGTGCTGTTCGGCCGGGATGCCCGGTCCGTCGTCATCGACGGTGATCTCCAGCCCCTGGGCGCCGCGCCGCGCCGCCACTTCCACGTGCTCGCCGTGGGCCGCGGCGTTCATCACCAGGTTGGCTAACGCCCGCTTCAGCGCATTGGGCCGCGCCGTCGCGATCAGGCCGGGGTCGACGTCGATCTTCACCTGGGCGCCCATCCGTCGCGCGCCCTCGCTCACCGCCTCGATCAACGGGCGCAGAGGGGCGGGCTCGGTGGCCTCGCCGCCCTCGCCGCGGGCGAAGGCCAGGTACTCGTCGACCATGTGCTCCATCTCGGAGAGGTCTCGCTTCATCTCGGCGGTGCGCTTGTTGGGTTCGGCCAGGGCCAGGGCCAGCTTCAGGCGGGTGAGGGGGGTGCGCAGGTCGTGGCTCACCGAGGCCAGCAAGGCGGTGCGCTGCTCGATGTGGCGCTGGATGCGGCTGCGCATGTCCAGGAACGCGGTGGCCGCGGCGCGCACCTCCTTGGCGCCGTGGGGCTTGAACGCCGCCACGTCGGCGCCGCGCCCGAAGGCCTCGGCCGCGCTGGCCAGCCGCTCGATGGCGCGCACCTGGTTGCGGATGAACAGGATGGCGATGGCGGTCAGCAGCACCGTGGCCACCGTCATCCAGAGCACGAAGATGTGGCCCTGGGTCGCGAACGCCCGCTCGCGCGGCGCCAGGATCCGCATCACCCCGCCCTGAACGCCCACGCGGATGTCCACGTAGGCGGGGTAGCGGGTGGTGTCGAACCAGAACGGCGCGTCGATGCGCTCGCTGAGCGCGCGGTCCAGCGACCGGTCGATGGGCGCGAAGAAGGCCTCCAGCAGCACCGGCGGATCGCGCCGCCGCTCGGGCAGCTTGCGCCCGGGCTGCAACGCCACCGACAGGCTCATGGACTCCTCAGCCCGCTGGCTCAGCTTGGCGAAGGCCTCGGGGGTGGGGTCTTCCTTGTAGCTCTCGACCGCCCAGGCGATGTCGCCGGCCAGGCCCTCCGACAGGCGCGCCGTCACGGTCTGCCAGTGGGCGTCGAAGAAGACGTAGGTCACCGCGATCTGCATCAGCGCCACAGGCAGCACGATGATCAGCAGCGACCGCGCGAACAGCGTTGCCGGCAACTGCCGCTTCAGCCACCGCACGAGGACGCGGAAGGAGGAGGGGAGTTTCATCCGCTGGGCGCCTCACCTCCCCCGCGCAGCGGCGGGAGGGGGACCATCGGCCGAAGAGCCGATGGTGGAGGGGGCGAGCCACCTGCACGGAATGCGAAACAGCCAGGTTGATCCGCCGAGCTGGTGGCTCGCCCCCTCCACCACTCGCTCTTCCCCCGGCACAAGGCCGGGGTCGGCGAGCGGTCCCCCTCCCGCCGCTCCGCGGGGGAGGTAAGGGGTTCGCAGATCCCCATCAGTCCGGCGCCAGGCGGTAGCCGACGCCGCGAACGGTCTGGAGGTAGCGCGGGGCCTTGGGGTCTTCCTCGATCTTGCGGCGCAGGCGGGTGACCTGGACGTCGACCGCGCGCCCCGAGGGGTCGACCGAGCCGCGGGCCAGCTCCATGCGGTCGACCGCCTCGTGCGGCGTCCGCGCCAGCTGACGCAACAGCGCCACCTCGGCCTCGGTCAGGCGGATGCTCTCGCCGCCGCTGGTCAGCTCGCCACGGTCGGCGTCGAAGGCGCAGCGACCCAGCGACAGCGACCCGCCCACCTGCGGCTTGTCCTGCGCCCGGCGCAGGATCGCCTCGATGCGCAGCAGCAGCTCCTCGGGCTCGAACGGCTTGCCCAGATAGTCGTCGGCGCCCAGCTTCAGGCCCTCGATGCGGTCGCCCGCCTCAGTCTTCGCGGTCAGCATCAGCACCGGGGTCTTGCCCGACGAGCCGCGCTGCTCGCGCAGCCACCTGGTCAGGGAAAACCCGTCCTCGCCCGGCATCATCACGTCGAACACCGCCAGGTCGAAGTCCAGCGTGGCCAGCAGCCGGCGCGCCGGCGCCCCGCCCGCCGCCGCTGTCACCCGGAAGCCGGCGCGGGTCAGGTACTCCTTAAGCAGGTCGCGGATGCGGTCGTCGTCGTCGACGACCAGCAGGTGCCGCGCCCGGGGCGGAGCATCCGAGAAGCTCATCAGCGTCCTCCGGCGGGAGAGGGGCTCTTCGTCCGCCCCCCGGCCATGGCCGATAGTATGGCGCGCGCCCCGGCCACGCCGTCCAGTCCCCCCGTGCGGTAGGCGCGGGCCAGATGGGCGCGCAGCCGCTCGCTGATCGCCGCCTCGAAGGCCAGACCGCGCTCGGTCAGGGCGGCGCTGCGGCGTCGCGCGTCCTCGTCGCCCGCCACCTTCTCAGCCAGGCCCTTGCCGGCCAGATCGGCAAGGATGCGGCTGGCGGCCTGTTTCGAAAGGCTGGTCAGGTGCGCCAGCTCCTGCACCCCGATGCCTGGGCGCCGGCGCAGCAGGAACGCCGCGCGCCAGTGCGAGCGGCCCAGCCCCAGGCCCTCGGCGTCGAGGCCGGCGTCCACCGCCGCCCACAGCGAGGCTTCGGCCAGCAGCATCAGCTCGACGCCGGCGTCCAGCTCGTCCTCGCGCAGGATCAGTCGCGGATCCGGCGGCGCGCTCATCGGGCTTGCTCCGCGTCGCCCGAGGCGAGGCGCAGATCGTCGATCGTCGCCATCAGCGTCATGGAATCTATGGGCGACGGCTGCAGACCGGCGGCCACGTAGAAGGCGTGCGCCTCCGGCGATATCGCGCGCACCATCACGCCTCGAATGCCAATGATGTCCGCGGCCGCCAGGATCCTCTGAAAGGCGTCCCGCAGCAGCAAGCGTCCGAGTCCCTGACCCTGATGGGCCTGCGCCAGAACCAGCCGGCCCAGCAGCGCCACCGGGATGGGGTCCGGCATGTTGCGCCGTAGGCGGCTGGGCGCCTGGGGCAGGGCGACGGCTCCGGAAGCCAGGGCGTAGTAGCCGACCACGGCCTCTCCGTCGCACAACACATAGGTCCGCGAGGCTCCGGCCGCTTGGTTGGGCCTTGCGCGGCGCTTGAGCCAGTCATCCAACGCCGGAACGCCTGAGTCGAATCGCGAGAGATCGTGGTGGTCGGACAGCGCTGTGGGCGGCTTCAAGCCCGCTACTCCCACGGCGCCTTGTTCTGCAGGGTTCGACGAAGTTGCGGGTTCGGACGAGGCGGTTCGTCGAGGCGTTTGAGGAACGCGTCGTATGCCTCGGGGCTGACCGTGAACACAGTCTGATCCAGCAATGCGTCCTCGGCCGCCCGCCGCGCCGCCTCCAGCACGAAGTCCGTCCGCGTCTTGCCCGTCAGTTCCGCGGCGCGGTCGATCACGTCGCGGACCTCGGGCCTGATCCGCAGGTTCAGCGTTTCGCGTTTCGGCTGCACAGTCATGTCCGGAAGTTAGCACGGCGTAACGACGCCGTCATTACGCCGGCCAAGCCCCTAGAGCCTGTCCGGTTCAGATGGAAACATCTGAACCGGATGAACAGGCTCGATCTCTTTGATTTAGAGCGCGTTTCGGGGCGAAACCGGCGTCCACTTTCGCCCAACGCGCTCTAGACCAGCAGCGCGTCGGGGCGCGGATAGGCGTCGCCGCGGCTCAGGTGGATCAGGCCCACGATGCAGCGGATGCCGAACCAGACGGCGGCCACGCACCAGACCAGGCCGGCCAGGGCCATGATGGGGAAGCCGATCAGGATCACGGTCAGGATGGCGCCGATGCCCATCAGGATGCCGCCGACCACGCCGCCCACGATGGCGAGCAGCAGGCCCAGCCAGAAGGTGCGGATCAGGAAGGTGTAGTGCGAGCGCATCACCAGGCCGGCCGTGCTGCGCTGCGCGTACGCGATGATCACGCCGATGACCGCCGTGATCCCGGTGGCGAAGGCGAGCAGGTAGAGCGCGTAGCAGATCGCCGGCATCGTCCGATCTTCGGTCGTGCTGTAGCCCACTTGGTCGGTCATCGTCTCTCTTGTTGCTCCAGCCCACTATAGGGCGATGCAAGATAGATGGACCCGCAACGGCGTCACGAAAAGTGGTCACAGCGTTACAAATTGCTCACCCGGCGAACGAGTTATCGCGTGACCACGATCTCCACGCCGGCGCCCACCGCGTGCGGGGCCAGCGCCAGGGGCTTTTCGATCCGCACCCGGGCGCGGGTGACGCGGGCGTCTTCCAGGCACTTCTCGGCCAGACGGTGGGCGAAGGTCTCCACCATGCCGATGTGGCCCTGTCCGGCCAGGTCCTGGGCCGCCTTCAGGATGGTCTCGTAGTTCACCGTCTCGGCCAGCCGGTCCGAGGCGTTTGTCGGCACGTCCAACTCCACGTCGACGATCAGCGGCTGCACGCGGCCGATCTCGTGGCGGTAGACGCCGATCTCGGCCTGCACCTGCACGCCGGTGACGAACACCTTGCTGACGGCGAGCGTGCTCACGACAGGTGCTGCCCGGAATCCACGGCGATCATCTGGCCGGTCACCGCCTCGGCGTCGATCAGGTAGCGCAGGGCCGCGCCCATCTGCTCGGGAGCCGACGGCCGCTTCAGCAGCGTCGTGGCCACCTCGGCTGCGAAGTCGGCGGGGTCCTGGTGGATCGACTGCAGGGTGGGGCCGGGGCCAATGCCGTTCACGCGGATGCGCGGCGCCAGCGCTTGGGCCAGCATCCTCGTGGCGTCCCACAGCGCCGTCTTCGACAGGGTGTAGGAAAAGAAGTCGGCGCCCGGCCGCAGGACCCGCTGGTCCAGGACGTTGACGATCAGCCCCTCGCGGTCGGCCGGCAGCCGGCGGGCAAACGCCTGGGCCAGCACCAGGGGCGCGCGCAGGTTGGTCTCCATGTGGAGGTCCCAGCTGGCGCGGTTCATGTCGGAGAACTGGTCCTGCTCGAACACCGAGGCCGAATTGACCAGCAGGGTCACGGGCCCGAGCTCGGCCTCGGCCTCGCCCACCAGGGCCACCGAGGCGCTTTCCTTGCGCAGGTCGCAGGTCAGGATCGTGGCCTTGCGGCCGTGCCGGCGCACCTCGCCGGCCGCGGCTTCGGCCTCGTCGTCCATGGCGCGCACGTGGATGGCGACGTCATAGCCGGCCTCTGCGGCCGTCTTCGCCAGCACGCGACCGATCCGCCGCGCGCCGCCCGTCACCAGTGCTGCGCCGCGGTTGGCCATCGTCAGGGGCGCCTCAGTCGAAGCGGCCGAACTCGAAGCGGTTCAGGGCCGCGAAGACCGCGACGAACGCGAGGATCATGTAGATGCCGCTCATGGGGCCTCCGGAGTCAGTTGCGTGGGCTTTAGCGAGGCCCGGCCAAGCGGGCAAGTGCGGGCGGCAAGGCCGCTGCAAATCTGCGGGCCCTTACAGAAGACTTGTCACCGAAGGGCTTCCCACCTGAACGCCGATCACTAAAATGATTGTTTGAAGGGTGGGGCTCGCAAGCCTTATGCCCGCAACGACATAAGGTCTCCAGGAGGACGTCTATGCGCGAGTACCTCAAGTTCTACATCGATGGGGCGTGGGTCGATCCCGCCGAGGGCCTGAAGACGCTCGACGTCGAAAACCCGGCCACCGAGGAAGTCTGCGGCAAGATCGCCATCGGCACGGCCGCCGACGTCGACAAGGCCGTCAAGGCCGCCCGCAAGGCCTTCGCCACCTGGTCGCAGACCACCCGCGAAGAGCGCCTCGAGGTGCTCGGCCGCATCCTGGCCGAGTACCAGAAGCGCTTCGGCGACCTGGCCACGGCCGTCACCGAGGAAATGGGCGCCCCGGCCTCGCTGGCCCAGCGCGCCCAGGCGCCGATCGGCATGGCCCACCTGGCCACCGCCATCGAGGTGCTGAAGACCTTCAAGTTCGAGGAAGACCGCGGCCCGACGATGATCGTCAAGGAGCCGATCGGCGTCTGCGGGTTCATCACCCCCTGGAACTGGCCGCTGAACCAGATCGTCTGCAAGGTGGCCCCGGCCATCGCGACGGGCTGCACCATGGTGCTGAAGCCGTCGGAAGTGGCGCCGTTCTCGGGCCAGATCTTCGCCGAGATCATGCATGCGGCGGGCGTGCCGGCCGGCGTGTTCAACATGATCCAGGGCGACGGCCCCGGCGTGGGCGCGGCGATCTCCAGCCACCCCGACGTCGACATGGTGTCGTTCACCGGCTCCACCCGCGCCGGCATCGAGGTGGCCAAGGCGGCCGCCCCGACCGTCAAGCGCGTGGCCCAGGAGCTGGGCGGCAAGAGCCCGAACATCGTCCTGGACGACGACGCGTTCGCCAAGGGCGTCGGCCGTGGCGTCGCCACCATGATGACCAACTCGGGCCAGTCCTGTAACGCCCCCACCCGCATGCTCGTGCCGAAGACGCGCATGGACGAGGCGATCGCGGTCGCCAAGGCCGCCGCCGAACAGGTCACCGTCGGCGACCCGAACGGCAACGCCCAGCTGGGTCCGGTGGTCAACAAGACCCAGTTCGACAAGATCCAGAAGCTGATCCAGGCCGGCATCGACGAGGGCGCGACCCTGGTCATCGGCGGCACCGGGCGTCCGGAAGGCCTCGACAAGGGCTACTATGTGAAGCCCACGGTGTTCGCGAACGTGAACAACGACATGACCATCGCCAAGGAAGAGATCTTCGGCCCCGTGCTGTCGATCCTCGGCTACGAGACCCTCGACCAGGCCATCGAGATCGGCAACGACACCGAGTACGGCCTGGCCGCCTACGTCCAGTCGGGCGATCTGGAAAAGGCCCGCAAGGTCGCGGCCAAGCTCCGCGCCGGTCAGGTCTCCATCAACGGCGGCGGCGGCGACATGATGGCCCCCTTCGGCGGCTACAAGATGAGCGGCAACGGGCGCGAGTGGGGCGACTTCGCCTTCCACGAGTTCCTCGAAACCAAGGCCATCCTCGGCTACGCGCCGAAGCCCGCCGCGGAATAGACCACCGCCTCAGTGCGACTGCGAAGGGCCGCCCCCCGGGGCGGCCCTTTTGCGTTGCGCCTGTACCTCCCCCGTCGCGGCGGCGGCGGCGGGGGGTGGAGGGGGCGAGCCCCACCCGCTGAGCCTGAGGCCCGCCCTCCCACCCAGGAGCGGCCGGTCTGCGCCATTCAATCCATGGACGGAGTCTGCCTTGGGGTCCGGCGATCTCAAGGACGGCCAGAGGCCGCCGCGGGGCGGCGACGCCCGGCGGGCGTCGTCCTTGACATCGCCGGGCCCCAAGGCTCGCATCAACCATGGATTTCAGGGCGGATTTCATCCCCGTTGGGGATGCCTGCTCCCAGGGGCGGGACCGGTGTCGCTGATGACCGAGATCGGACCTTCGGAGGGTCGGGTGGCTTGCGGACTTTACCTCCCCCGCGAAGCGGCGGGAGGGGGACCGGCCGCCGAAGCCGGCGCCGCCGGCTGAAGAGCGGTTGGTGGAGGGGGC
>FWWL01001265.1_pt1 | contig 61645 bp, 53 predicted proteins | sample 2228331 | NCBI WGS metagenome assembly FWWL01 (sample SAMEA103939775, study PRJEB20133) | metagenome
TTTGGTTTGTTTTCTATTTGTTTCGTGTCAGCTTTTTAAAACGCGCGAGCCCGAGTTGCCAACGGAGGTCTCATCTCAATCAAACTGGAAACAACCGATCACGCCAGAGATAACGCTTGATAACCTACGCAATGCAATTGCAGATAGGAATACAGAAAATTATATTCGTTGCTTTGTTGATCCAAATTTTTCTGACAGGGTTTTTGTCTTCATCCCAACTCAAGAGGCGCAAATACAGTATCCGGAGATATTTAGAAACTGGAATTTGAGGGATGAAAGAAATTATTTTAATAATTTGAAATCAAACGTTCCGTCAAACGGAAGTTCTAATTTATTTTTATCCGGAAATTTTCAAAGTTTTAGTGCTGATTCAGCTATTTATTCTGCTGTTTACATCGTTAGCTTTCAGCACACTGTAAAGGATGTTCCACAGAGCGCGAAAGGAAATCTTCAATTTTATCTTGCTCCCGATAGGAACGGGAATTGGGCGATTTATAAATGGATTGATATAAAGATTCAGGATGAGTTCAGCTGGAGCGAGTTAAAAGCAAAATTTACTTATTAAGGTTATGCGTTTTCTTTATTTGACACTTTCAATTTTTATTCTTTCTTGCGTTAATCCATTTGCGCCTGGGCTTGATAGAAGCGCGGAAGAACTTGAATTGCTTCAAGATCAAAGAACTATTGAAGGTGTTTTTCAAAACTTTAGATATGCTTATGTCTTCAAAGATACATCTGTTTACAGCAGATTACTTGACGAAAATTTCGTTTTCGTCTATCGCGATTATGACAAGGGACAAGATATTTCATGGGGCAAGGTTGATGAGATGAGAGCAACTTATGGGCTTTTCAAAAACACTCAAAATCTTGATTTAATTTGGAATAATATAATTGTCGACTCCGGAGATTCGCTTTATAGAAATGTCGTGAGAAGTTTTAACTTGACTATAACTTTCAATCCAGCGGACATCATAAGGATTGACGGCAGAGCTAATTTCATTTTGCAACGTCGAAGCCCGGAAGAACCTTGGTTGATCGTCTTTTGGCGAGATGAATCAAACTATTAACGGAGGGAGTTCTAAGTTGAAAGTGACCGTCGCATTCCAAGGAGAAAGAGGCGCTTTTAGCGAACAGGCGGGTTTGGCTTTCTTCGGAGATAAAATGAAGCCTGTTCCGCTTTGGACTTTTGAGGAGGTTTTTAAGAGCGTTAAAAAAGGAAACGTTGATTTCGGCGTAATTCCAATCGAAAATTCTCTCCATGGCAGTATACATCAAAACTATGATTTGCTCCAGAAATATAATGTTTATATCGTCGGTGAAGTGAAATTGAGGATAAAGCATTATCTGCTTGCAAACTATGGTGTTAAACTTAGCGATGTTAAAAAAATTTATTCTCACCCGCAAGCACTTGCACAGTGCGAAAATTTTTTAAGAAAATTGAAAAATGTTGAGATAATCCCGGTTTATGATACCGCAGGCTCAGCTAAGATGATAAAGGAGAAAAAAATCCTTGATGGTGCGGCTATCGCCGGAAAACAAGCAAGCAGATATTACGGGCTTAAGATTTTGAAATCCGGAATAGAAAATCATCAGAAAAATTTTACAAGGTTTTTAATTTTATCAAGGGAGAGGATAATTGCGCGAAAAAATCCGAAGACGTCGATAATCTTTACTACGAAAAATGTTCCCGGGGCTCTTTTCACAGCTCTTGGTGTATTCGCGCGCAGGCAGATAAATCTTTTGAAAATTGAATCAAGACCAATAATTGGTCAACCTTGGCATTATATGTTTTATCTTGATTTTGAAGGAAGCGTTGAAGATGAAATTTGTAGTGAAGCGATAAAAGAGTTGAGAAAAATTACGCAATATTATAAATTTCTCGGAACCTATGAAAAGGGGAGGGAGATCGAATGAAATTTAAATACGCAATGAAAGAGGCGATATCTGGATTTAAAAGGTCAAAGTTGTCTTCCTTTGCTTCTATTTTTGCGCTTTTTATATCCTTGTTTTCGATTGGAGTTTTTGTTACCGCGGGCTATAACTTCAACAGGTTGGTCAAATCGATGAGGGAAAAAATAGAAATTGAAGTTTTCATAAGGGATGGAGTTCCTCAAACTCGAATAGATTCATTGAGAAATGTTATAAAGTCTATGAATGAGGTTGAAGAGGTAATATATATTTCAAAGGAGGAAGCGGCAAAGATTTTTGAGAAGGAGTTTGGAGAAAATATCTTCAGCGTTCTTGATTTCAATCCGCTTCCTGCATCTTTTAAGATTAAACTTAAAGAAGAATTCAGAAGTTCTCGTGGGGTTAGAAGCGTCGTTGGAAAGTTGAGAACGATTCAAGAATTTGAAGATATTAAATATAGGAAATCTTTGCTTGAAATAATTGAAAGAAGATTTAGGCTTCTGACACGTGCATTTCTTTTCGGGGGCATTTTGCTAAGTTTAATTTCGATCCTTTTGATAATAAATACAATACGATTGACTATCTACGCAAAGCGAAGGCTTATAAGAACAATGCAACTTGTCGGAGCAACGCGTGGATTTATAATGACGCCTTTTTTAATTCAGGGTTTTTTACAGGGATTAATTGGTGGTTTATGCTCAGCCTTGATAATTTATATCGGTGTGGAAATTATAATTCCGCAGTTGCCAGATGATTTGGTAAATGCCATTGAGATGCCAATTATATTTTATCCAGCGTTAATTTTCCTCGGTTGTGCCCTTGGTTTGGTTGGGAGTTGGATTTCCGCTCGCAAATACATCACATACAAAATTATTTAAAAAATCAAAGCACGACAAAAAAATGAAAGAATGTGTTTTCTGCGAAATCATAGCTGGAAGAATGCCTGCGGATTTCGTTTATCAGGACGATGAAATAGTTGCGTTTAAAGACATTAACCCACAAGCCCCGGTTCATATACTCGTTGTCCCAAGAAAACATTATGCGACTTTGCTTGATCTTCAACCTAAGGACGCTGAACTTACGGGAAAATTGATCTTGGTTGCGAATGAAATTGCAAAAAAATTTAATATCCACAACCGTGGGTTTAGGCTTGTTTTCAACTGCAATCGTGAAGCGGGGCAAAGTATATATCATATGCATCTTCATCTTTTAGGGGGAAGAATTATGATGTGGCCGCCCGGATGATGAAAACAAAGTTTTGATTTACTATGAATTTGCATCCGTTGCTTGTTCATTTCCCAATCGCTCTTTTTACCCTTGCATTTGCGCTTGAGATTATCGAACTTTTCAAAAAAGAGAGTTTTAAAAATTCGTCGTTTTTGATCTTGACATTTGCGATTTTATGTGCCATTTTAGCTGTCCAAACCGGAAACATTGAAGCACAAACTTTAAATTTAAGCGGTAAGGCAAAGGAGATTTTATACCAACATCAATCAAGCGCGAACTTTTCGCTTTTCTTGTTAGCGTTGGTTTTTATGTTAAAACTTTACATTGTTTTGAATCGAGGAAGGACAAAGAGGTCAATGGTTTTGATATTGTTTGCTTTGTATTTATTGGGTTTGCTATTTATTTATAGAACTGCTTTACTTGGGACAAAACTTGTTTTTGAATATGGAATTGGAACAAAATTAAATTAGATACCCGAAAAAAGATGAGCTCGTTTATCGTGAACTGGAGGGATTTAAGTTATCCTTTGAATTTGGATTCATTGTTCGGGAGAAATTCGCAAGTCGAACTTGAAATTGGTTTTGGGAATGGAATTTTTCTTGTTCAATCTGCAAGCGATAACCGAGATAAAAATTTTGTTGGGATCGAACTCGTGAATTTTTTCGCTAAGAAGGCTGACAAAAAGTTGAAAAAAGCCGGATTAGAAAATGTGAGGTTGTTCGTTGGCGATGCAAAATTATTGTTGTTGATTTTGTTCGAGGATAAAGCTTTTGATGGAATATATTTTAATTTTCCCGACCCATGGTTTAAAAAGAGACATAAAAAGAGGAGATTGCTCAAGTTAAACTTTAATCGTCTTCTTGCAAAAAAACTTAAAGATGGTGGATTTGTTTCCGTTGTTACAGACCATCCCGAGTTCAGGGACTTTGTCATAGAATCTATGCTCGATTCAGGTGTTTTTAAGAGCGAATATCCATCGGGTTTTACGACCGAAAACCCCGGTTATTATCCGACGAAATACGAGCAAAAATGGAGAAGCCAAGGGAAGGAAATTTATTATATGAAATTTCGGAAGGTTTATCATCCTGTTGTTTTCGATGTTAATGAGTATTTGACGGAAGAGAATTTGTGGTATATCGTATATTCGAAAAATTTGATAGATGCGGTGAAGCGCTTGCGTTAATGCTGTTTGTCCCTATTTGGACTTTCATTGTCCAAATTCAGGGTAATTTTCATCGGGGGCAAAATTTTGAATTAAATTCCTTGATTTGTCACTGAGAATTTGATAAATTAAAAGCCGAAAATAAAACACGCTTATTCCAAGATATGAGACAAGTAAAATTTTTGCTCGTTCTTATCGTCTTTGCCACGCTTACCGCTCAATCTCAAGTGAACCCAGATTCAATTGTAATTTCAAACTTCGTTCAATACTTTGATAGCACATCAAGCCAGGGGGTAAATGTTGAACGTTCGTTAGGATATGTGCTTTTGAAAACGAGCGAAGATGAAAATCTTGCGAAGGGGAGAAGAGCAACGATAACTTACTATGGAACTGGTGCTCCAAGAACCGGTACAGGTGATATCGATACTATAAGGGGGAATCCGATGAAAGTTATCGATGGTGACGTTAGAACTTTTTGTGAGATGAGACCCGGGGGAGAGGGAACGTATATTTTGATCGATTTGATGGCGATAAGAAGAATTAATAAAGTAGTAATTGTAACTTTTGGTGGGAACGTGCCTTTGAGACCGAGGGCATATACGATTTATGCTGGAACTGATTCACTTCAATTAACGAGGATATTACAGAAAACAGATAACTTGGATGTAAAGACGATCGATGTTTTTGATCCAATACTGGCAAGATTTGTTAAGGTAAGTTTTGATGTGGTGGATAAATTCAGTTCAACGGTTATTTCCGAGATCGAGGTTTATGGGGTCGGCTATCTATCTTCGGGAAGTTATGTTTCAAAAGTGATAGATGCGGGGCAACCTGTTAATTGGGGCTGGGTTGAATGGAATGCTGAACTACCAGAAGGGACAAACATTGGGTTTAGATTTAGAACGGGCTCATCGAGCACAATTGATAATACATGGAGTCAATGGTCCGATGAAATCACACGGTTTGACATTTTGAAGGTTCCCGAGCCCAAAAGATATGTTCAGTTTATGGCGAATTTATCAACTGCAAGCACCGAGACACCTGTTTTGAGAAAACTTTCAATTTTTTACAATAAAGAACTTGTTGCAAAAAACATCTCAATTGAGGTCGAACCACAAGTTGTCCCAATACTTAAAAAAGTCGATATATCATGCAATTTTGATTTGGAAATGGACGAGAATTCTCTTGGTATAGATACATTGCTTATATTCACTCCGTCACCTGCAAAAGTTGAGGCAGTAACTTTAAATGGTGGGCAAATTTCTTATTCTGTTGTTTCAACTCCAGAATATGTAAAAATAGCATTTCCTCAACCGATCAGGGCAAGTTCAAGGTTAACTGTTAAATTAAGTTTGACGCTTTATCTTGATGTAAACGAATTTCCATCGGTTGCAATAAGTAAATTTACTCCAAATAATCCACAATTCGTTGAAGCGAAATCCAGAGGAAGTTCAAACAGTTGGACGGTCTATACAACGGATGTCCCCGAAAAATTAATAGTCGATTTACAGGTAAATCCAAATCCATTTTCACCAAATGGCGACGGATTAAATGACAAAGTTCAAATAAGTTTCTTTCTTGCGAATTTGGCTGTCGAGAGAACATTGAAAGTTCAAATTTTTGACTTAACTGGCAAACTTATTAAAACAATTTATGATGGACCAAGCAAGGCTTTTGCTTATATTTCTTCGAATTCTTTTGTTTGGGATGGAAGAGATGATTCTGGCAGAGTTGTCAGACCCGGGGTTTATCTTTTGAGGATAGCGATAAATGCGGATAGCGGTATCGAATCTGTTTTTAAAACAATAACCGTGGTTTATTGAAAATTAACAAGTTTGAAATCATGCGAAAATTTGTCTTTTACACAGTTTTATTCTTGGTTTTGGTTGAACTTTCTGTTGCTGGTGCGTTTAAGGATTTGGGTAATGGGGCGAGGGCGATTTCGCTTGGGTTAGCGTATATCGCTATTTCTGATAATCCGTATGCTGTTTTTTACAATCCAGCGGGAATTGGGCAATTGAATAGAGTAAGTTTTGCTTCAACTTATTCAAGATTGTATCCTTTTGTCCGGGATGATAATCTAAGCTATTTAACGCTCGGGGCTGTGTTGCCGTTTTTTTCTATTTTTGATTTTGGATTCGGTGCTTCGTTTTTCAAAACAGGGATGTGGAATGAAAATCAGTTTATATTTTCAGTTGCAAGAGAGTTTAAATACATCAAGGGCTTATCACTTGGTGGAAGCGTTAAATTTTTAAGGTGGTCTTCGGTCGCCCCTATAGGTGAATCTGCGTATTCATATTTTAATTTTACTTTCGATGCTGGTTTGATTTTTAATTGGAGAAATTTTGTAAACGGTTCTGATTTAAGATTTGGTTTCTCGTTGAGAAACATAACACAGCCAAGTATTGCGGTAAATAAGTCAAGCGATGCAAAACTACCGATGGAAATTGCAGGTGGATTGGTTTATGTTTCAAATTCTTTTCGTTATTTGGTTGGCGTTGGAGCGTTGAAATCTGATGATGACCTGAAAATCGATGTTGGATTTGAAATACTTGCGTTTTCTGCTGAATTTTTGAAAAGCGATTTTGAATTCTTTTTGAGAGCCTCTGGCGGAATGAATGTTAAAGGTGGCAGGCAAAGTAGTATTAACCCAGGCTTTGGTTTAAAGTATTGGAAGTTTAAAATCGACTATGTTTATGTATATGATTTTGAAATTGCTGATGCAGGAGGAAGTCATAAGTTTAGCATCGAGTTTAATTTCTAAAAAAATATTTGTAAAAACATGACGTTTAAAAAGATCTTTTTTATTTTGTCTTTGTTGATAATTTCAATTGGAGAAGTTTATCCGCAGTTTATAGCAAGAGATAGGGAATCTTATTTGAACTATTCGGGTAGAAACTATGAGAATTATAGCATATCTTTCTTGAGGAAAAGATTTTACGATAATTTCGGGAATTTTCTAATTGATGGAAGTTTGATCTTGGAGTTGCTTGAAAATCAAAGGCAATACACAGGGCAAGAACTTGGTGGATTTAGCAGTTTGACGAAATCGAGATTTTACTACCAATACTTTCAGAACTTGGTTATAGCAAGCGATAACTATGGCGACTTTCAAACGAGATTAATTATTGGTGATGCAATTAGGACGAAGTTTACATCTCTTACATTTGATAAGGCGAGGTTTAACGGAATCAGATGGGATGGTGCGACGACGAAACACAGGGGAACGGTTTTGATGTCAAGAGTTAGCGACCCAGTAAGATTTAGGTTTGATACACCGCTTTTAATAGATGGGATTCAAAGGGTTCGCAATTGGGCACAATATCTTTTTGGTGGGCATTTTGAGACTGATATAGGTGATGTTTTAACGATCGGAGCAACTTATGTTAATCAACATACGAGGAGGATGGACGTAAATACTCGGGATGTTCCTTTTAAGGGGGTTCCTCCAAATGGAGTTCCAAGGATAATTTTTGTGAGGGTAAGCGATGATTCGCCAAACGATGGTTCAGGTCCGATAATTTATGCTGAACCTGTTGTAAAGATAAATGGCAAGGTAGTTAAAACTAAAAATATAAATGGTCGAACTCCAACACCTGATGAGACAGTTCTTGGGGCATCGCTTCAATATTATGTCTTCAGAAACTTCAAAATTGACAGAACGCTCTGGGTTGCCGGGGCTGACACACTCAGCTATACTGCTTACACGCCAATTCAGGGTGGACCGGGATATAAGTTTAGATCTATGATGTCCACTTTGCCTGTTTATCCAGAACAGATACCGAGCGATGGGAATATCACATTTGCATATATAATCCCACCTAAGGTTGAATCGGTTGAATTTGAAATTATTGTCGCGAACGATTTTAAAATTGAGGCAGCGCATGATTTTGTTAATCGCCTTGATGATTGGGAACAACCAACTGGAGCAAGATTTATTCCACATTATGATTCAATAGCAGTTGGAACGCCGACATTTTTCAGGATTATAAAGAGAGCGGAAGGGAATGTGAAAGATGCCTCGAATAAGCAAGTTGTGAGATTTAACTATGCTCTAACAACAGGTATGAGCGTTTATAGTTTGAATTTTAAATTCAATTGGAAAGGGTTTAATGTCGAAGGAGAATTTGCACAGAGCTTGGAGTGGTCGAAATATCCAGTTGGCAGAGGTCCTTGGTTTACGCAGGTTGGAAACGCTTTTTATATAAAAGCATCTAAGAAGGTAGGACGTTTAACATTTGGATTTGAAAGATATAGGATTGAGCCAACTTATACAACCGCGCTGAATGTTTATTCCTTAGAGAATAGCTATTATATGCAGTGGACCGGTTCTGGATATTCTTATCTCGCCCCGGATGTTTACGGTGTGACGGCTTATGATGTCTCAAGCGATATAACCTATGCACCGGGCGGAGCTTATTTTTCGCTTGTTGATGATAACGATGACAGAGATAGATGGGAAGATGGGTTTTATTTTTACAATGCAACTCCACATCCAACTTTTCAAAACAGCGATGTTTTAAATCCCACACCTGATCCATTTTTACTTGGCTATAGACAAAATGCAAATGAATTGATTGGTTTAACAGGTATTATAAGGAGACCCGATGCTGGGATATTCCCGGGCAAGGACAGAAATAGCGATGGCATTCCTGACGACGATCAAAATGCAAATGGGATTCCAGATTATCAAGAAGATTTCCTTACATATTACAGCGATCCTCCTATTTTCGACTATGGAGATGACTGGAACAACAACAGAGTTATTGATGAACAGGAAAATGACATCTATCCAGATTATCCATATGAGCCGGATATAAACGGTTATCATGCTTTCACAAAGATTAGTTTAACTCGTAATTGGTTAGCTCAAGTTGGGTTTATAAATGAGGATGCTTTTGCAAGGGGTGGTATGAATAAAGTCAGTTACATAAAGACATTTTACACTTCCTTGAATCCGCGTCTTGGTTCGATTTTGCTGTATTATGTTGCAAAGAAGGTTCAGGATAATATACCGAATCCAGTTTACCAATATAAAGGTGTGATCACTGTAACGAGTCCATATCCAGTTTTTACGGAAGACCCGATGAATTACAGAAACAGTTTCGTTCATAACCTTTATCTCGAAGCAAGATACACGCAGATACCAAATCTCAACATTGAGAACAGGGTTCGTTTTGAGTTAAATTTTCAGCGTCCGCTCGGCGACCCATCAAAGGCGTTGCTCCCAGAGGCAAGGTATACCGGTGATCAGCTCGAGGGAAGAATAACACTTTGGGGACTTGTTCATAAAATTGACTATACGATAAAGTTTTTCAACGGAAAGCTTGAGTTGAAACCACAATTTAAAATTAGAACGGTTAAAGAAACGAAACTTGGCTATGTTGATGTAGGCGGAGAATTGAGAAAAATGACGTTGATAAATCAACATACTCAGGAAACGATACCGATATTTAGAATTGGATATAAATTAACCGATAGATCCGTTTTTAACTTTGGACTTCAAGGGCTTACAATAATTGGCTTGCCGGATGCGCTTGCTTACAGAATTAGAAATTTAAAAGATGGAACAGGTAGCGAAAATAGAGGAACAATTGCATTTTCACTCACAAATCAAAGTTCGTATAAAGGTTATTCGATCGTTGTTGATTTCGGATATAAATTCACGAAAAGGAAATTCATAAAACCGGGAGAGGAAAAATTTAGCAGAGATGAATCAGCGATATTTTTCACTGTCATAGCAGGATTTTAATTTTTAAGAGGTGATATAAGATGTGGAAGATCATAATAATAGTTACATTAACCGCGTCAATAATTGCGAATTTCGTTCCAACTCCGCTTGAACTTCAAAAGGCTTTCATCTCAGGTCAAAATTTTTATGCTTCGGGGGATTTCAAAAAAGCGATAAAACAGTATGACTTCATCATAAATACGAAAAGCAAATTTTTAAATGAGGACAGCGTAAGGGTTGAACTTTTCGGTGGGGATTTGATAGTCGGTGTTAAAACAGCAGCGTATTATCAAAAAGGGAATGCTTTGAGGAAACTTAAGAAGTTTGATGAAGCGATCGAAAACTTTAAAGTGGTTGTGGATAGACGATTTGATTCACCATGGCTTTCAGCGCTTGCTCAATATCAAATTGTTGATATTTATTACGAGACCAGTAAATTCGATGAAGCGATAAAAGAAGCGAAAGGGTTGATAGATAGATTTCCGAATGACGAAAGAGTCCCCAAGGCTTACTATACCGTTGGTTGGGCATTTAAGGAGTTAAAAATGCTTGATAGTTCCATTGTTTATTTCAAAGAACTCGTTGAAAAATATCCCAAAGATAATCTTATCCCGCATTCAATTTATCAAATTGCACAAAATTATTTTGAAAAGGGAAGTTATGACGTCGCTTTGGTCTGGTTTAAAGATGTCGTCGATAGGTTTAAGCCAGAGTCTTTTAAAAAAGAGGAATTTGAGAAGATTGAGTTAAAGGCGGTGAGGGAAAGAAAAGTTTTTGAGGCGGTTACCGCCAGAGAAGCTGAGGAAACCCCGCTCGAGATAGTGGCAAAAGCGAGTTTGAGAATAGCGGATTGTTATAAGATGATTGGAGATTTCGACGAGGCGATCAAATCGTATAGAAATGTCATTTCAACTTATTCCCTTTTGCCGAGTTTGATCGAAACAGCTTATATAAAAATGGCTCAATATGTTCTTGAGAAAAAAGGACTTGATGAAGGCATCGCTGTTTATAGAGAGGCGATCGATAAAAACTTCGATAAGAAGCAATTACAAGCCAAGATGCAATATCTAATTGCAAAGACATATCAAGATTCGCTTAAATATGATAAGGCGGCGGATGAGTATGATTTTTATATAAAGGCTTATGGAGAGGTTGCTCTTTTTATTGATTTTCCGGTTGAAGACGCTATTTATTCGAAAGTCATCTGCCTTTATAATGCAAAGAAGTATAAGGAGACGATCTCGGAGTGTGATTCATTTTTAGTTAAGTTTCCGGGCTCACCTTATATCCCAGATATGCTCTTCTTTAAAGGGATTTCACATCTTGCAATTTCTGAATATCTGAAGGCTGAAAGTTCTTTCGTTGAGATAAAGAAAAATTATAAAGATTCACCTCAATATATTCATGCGCGCGTTCAACTTGGACGAACTTATTACGAAGCAAAGCGATATGACGAGGCTCTAAATGAGTTGAATTCCATCCTTGCGGAGAATATAGCAGGGACGAATAAGGATGAGGTTTATTATTACATTCTGCTTGTTTACTTTGACATGCAGAAATATGATAGTTTGTTAAATGTTTTTGAAAAAATCACCCCCGGCTCAAACTTTTATCTTCCCGCCTTTATCAAGGTTTCGAAGTCGTTTAGCATTCAGAATAAATTTGACGAGGGGGAAAAGTTTATTAGAAATGCATTGAAAGTTGCTGAGTCGATGAAAGATAGCGTTTACTTTATTCCCGAGGTTCATTTTTCACTTGCAGATATTTACATTGGGCAGGGGAAATATAAAGAGGCTATCGGTGAACTTGGACTTGTTATAGAAGATCCCAAAGCGAATGAGGTTTTAAAATTCCAGTCACATTATGCGAGAGGTTCACTCTATTATCAAATTCAGCAGTATTGGGACGCGATAAAAGATTTTGAATTATGTATTTCGAACAAAAAATTTGCTGAGGTTTTGCCTCACCTTGTATCACAGGTCAATGAAAAACTTGCTTTATCTTATGTTAAAGTTGGACAAATTGAAAAGGGTATAAATCTTATCTCGAAGTTAATTGGTGAAACACCGGAGCCAAAGGAAAAGGTTAGGTATACTGCTGTATTGGCCGAGGCGTATTTTGAGGCGAGAGATTATAAAAACGCGCTTAAGTTTGCAAGCGATGTTTTCCAAAATGATATCTCAGATGAAGATGTAGTTTCGAGAGCGGTTTACATACTTGCAAATTCGCATAGGGAACTTGGAGAGTTTGATAAAGCTTTGAGTGTTCTTTCAAAAGCGGGAGAGAAATATCCAAATTCGAAATTTATCCAGGATGTTTTCTTTTCTGTTGGAGCTGTTTATTACGATAGGGGCGAATATGAAAATGCGATAGAAATTTTTGATAGATTTTTAAGGGTTTATCCAAATACTGAAAATTATAAAAACGCCTTGTTCTTTCTTGCTTACTCACATTTTAGGCTTGGTTATTGGGATAAGTCAGCAAGTTTATTTAGAAGGTTTGTTCGCGAATTCCCAAGAGATGAGCTCACCGCAGAGGCTTATTTTAACATTGCTGAATCGCTTTACAATTTGGGTGAATATGAAGACGCAATTCGCGAGTATAGAAATGTATATAGGCTTTTCCCAAATAGCGAACTGGCATCTGTAGCTTTTTACAGCGAAGGATGGTGCTATTATGAACTTCAAAAGCCAGAACAGATGATCGATGTTTTTAAACAATTAGTTAAACGTTATCCAAGAAGTGAGCATGCTCCTATAGCTCTTTTTACGATCGGGGATTATTATTACAACGCAAAAGATTATGCTAAAGCTCAACAGGCATATGAAGAGTTCGTCGCAAGTTATCCCAATCATGAGAAAGCTAACGAGGCAAAGCGGTTGATTCGCGATTTAAAATTGATAAACGTTTACGCGGAATATCAAGAAGCGATGAGATATTTTGATAATAAAGATTACCGTAAGGCGATTGAGGAGTTGACCAAGATATGGCAGAAATATCCTGACTCAGATATAGTTGTAGGTTGCCGTGTGAATATAGCGGCAGCGTACGAGCAACTTGGTGATTGGAGGATGGCTGCAAAGATGTATGAGGAGATAATACGCGATTATCAGAATTCAGATGATGACAATGCGCGCTCTGCAGTTTTATTTGCGAGAGAACATTTGGATTGGATTAAAAGTAACTTTAATTTTTGAAAAATAAATTTTAGGTGGTGAATCTATGCTACTTCTGATTCAGCAAAAATCGTGGTGGTCTTGGCTTTGGGATAATTGGCTTGTCGATATAATCATCAAGGGTGGACCTTATATAATGGTCCCGCTGTTCATATTTTCTGTGATTTCTTTGGGGATAATTATCGAGAGAATTTACAGATATTTAATGGTTCCAAACGACAGGAAGATAGCAAGGGAACTTGAGGAGGTGGAGGGCATTTTGAAAGAAAACAAAAAGATCGAACCGGTTGTTAAGTATTATGAGACTAAAAAAGGTGTTCTTCCATTTGTTTTCTTGTCCGTTTTGAAAAGGTATGAGTTTTTGCTTCAGGAAAATCGTCCTATTAATGATATGCGCCAGGAATTGATGGACACCGCAGTTGATTCAACATCGGAATATCTTGAGGAGTTTTTACCGATAGTTGCGACTATTGCGAGCGTGGCGACATTGCTTGGACTTTTCGGAACGATTGTTGGAATGATAATGTCTTTCGATGAACTTGCAAAAGGTGGACGCGGTGACCCTGCAGTTGTAGCGCGTGGCATTTCTGTGGCTCTTTTGACAACCGCTGCAGGCTTGATCGTCGCGATTCCATCAGTTCTCGGTTATAGCTTTTTGAGAAGAAGAGCGGAAAAAATAGCAAAACGCCTTGAACCATTTGAAAATCATTTCGTAAATATGTTGCTCAATGAACACGGCAGACTTGAATCTTATAAGGCGATTGTTGCAAGTATATTTAGAAATGGAAACTTAACCGAAGAAAGAAGCGAATATCTGAGACGTAAAAGAATTGAACTAAATATCTCAGACGAGGAAGCAAAAATAATCGAAGAGGAATTTCTTAAAAGTTTAAAGGAGAAATAAAAGCGTTATTAAGTCCATGAAAAGAAAGAAGAAGGAAAAAAACGATTACGCTGTTGATATTAACCTAACCCCAATGATTGATTGTGTTTTTCAGCTTTTGATATTTTTTATGGTCACAACTGTTTTTGCGGTTCAAAGTGGGTTAAAAGTAGATCTGCCAACCGCAGCGTCATCGGATGCCCCGCCAGAGAAGGATTTGACGATAGTTATATCCTCAAACGGTGAAATGGATTTGAATGGAAGGCGCGTTACTTTTGATAATTTGCAGGAGGAAATGCTTAAAGATAAAGAAATTTTTGGCAGTAAGGTTTTGATAATAAAAGCAGATAAGAAAACTTTGCATGGAATAGTTGTCAAAGTTATGGATATTGCAAAATTGTGTGGGATTGACCAACTTGCTATCGCAACGGAAAAGGAAGAAGAGGAAGTTCAAGTAAAATAGTAAACCACGATGAACGAGGGAAGATATAAAATACCCGGTGTTGAATTAAGCGATAAGATTGCGCAGTTTATATATGAGAATCGAAAAGCGTTGTTAAAGTTTTTATTGATAGCGTTTTTGATTCATAGTTTGCCTGTTTTATTAAATATCAAGATGCCCGAAAAGCGCGAGGTCAAGCGTCCTCCGACAACTGTTAAATTTATCCAACGTCCGCCTCGTTTAACAAAGAATATCGAATTTAGAAAAATGCCAACCATTGTTGAGCGGGTTCTTCAGAGGTTCACTTCTCCTCAAAAACCTCGGATGTCCGCTCGCTCTATGACCACCGCAGTTGTTCATGGTGGAACTTCACTTGCATCGCTTGCAAGACCCGGCGAGTATATAGAGAGAACATATTCACCTCCTGCAATTCTTACAGGACCAAGTTTAAATTATGACATAACAGACACGCGACATGCTGGAAGAACAGTTAAAAGTTTGCAAGAAGAGTTGATAAGTTACACTAATTTTATGGATAGATTTGAAGGATGGCTTGAGCGAGGAAGAAGCAAAGAAGATTGGAGGGGGTTTTTAAATGTTTATCAAGTCGAATATAGAAGTAGCAAATCTGCTCCAAATGGTGAACCGATGTGGAACTATAGACCAGCAGCGTTACAGAATCTTCAAAGATACGCGATGGAAGTTCTGCCGGGACTTCAATTAAATCTTATGGGTTCAATACGACTTGATTCAAAAAATATTATGGATGTCCCAATTCTTATAATGATGGGATATGATGGTGAGGTGATTTATACTAAAAATGAAGTTGAAAATCTCGCAAAGTATTTACGTTCGGGTGGATTTTTGTTCATCGATGACGGTTTAGCATCCGCTTATGGACCATTCACAAGGTCCGTTAAACAATTGATTAAAGATGCGCTCGGATATGATGCGGTATGGGAAAGAATACCCAACAATCACCCAATTTATCACGTATGGAAGGATTTCGATGGACCTCCTGCTGGAGATGACCTTGCTAGGGTTGACACAAGAAGACCAGCGAGAGAAGTTTATAACTATCTTGAGGGTATATGGCTTGCTGGGCGATTGGCAGTTGTTTTGTCAAACAGAGGTTATACGCAGGCTTGGGGCGATTGGCCATATGCAACACCACCAATTGATAACTCAAGACAATTGCAAATGGGATTAAATATACTCATATTTGCAATGAATCAGCCCGGTGGGATCGTTTCTAAGAATAAAGAAAAAGTTGTAATGCAACAATAAACTTTTTAATGGAGGCGATTTAAAGTGAAAGTTAAATTTTTGTTCGTTTTGGTTTTGACTTTGCTTTATGGCTGTGCGTATTTTTTAAGTGAAAGTTATGAGGAGTCACCAAAACCTCCTGCTACTGGATACACCGTTAGAGAAACGCTTGCTACTGTGATAAAAGATAGCGTTAAAATAAGCATCAAACTTCTCACGCCATCTGAAATACGCGGAATATCTGCGGGCAAACAATATGATAAAAAAGACTTTGAAAAAATTTTGAAAGATGAGTACATAAACTACGCGGAGGACGAAAATGCGGAGTTGCTTTCCAAGTATAATGAATACTTGAATTTGCATGAATATCTATATTACGACGCCTTTGGTAATCCGATCTTGCCTCAAAATATCCCAAGCCCATTTGAAGATGATTTTGGAAGAATTCCATATTTGGTTTTCGCGGTTACGATCGAAAATATGCGGAAGGATAAAATTGAGATCAAACCATCCGCAAGCGTTCTTCTTGACGATAGAAGGAATCAATTCAGAGCTCTTGAGATCGATGATATAATTCAAACTGAGACAATCCCTTATCAGATGCGATACATTAACCCGTATACGATTTATGATCCTTTTTGGGCGGGATATCTTTTGTCAAGCCAAAGGAGAGCCGAACTTAACAAGAAAATGCTGAGGGAGATATTGTTAAGGGATGAAAAAATTTATCCTGCGGTCGTAAGAAAAGGTTTTATCGTTTTTAGAAAGCCCAAGGAAAAAGTTAAATGGCTTTTGCTCGTTATCCCTGAGGTGGCAATTTATCGCGAAAATGAAAAAATAAAAGAAATTGACTTTAAGTTTGAATTTGTGAACGAAAATTAATGCTCGTTTCAAATGAAAAGAAAAATCCTCGCCCTATTAGCCATCTTAGTTTTAACTGGATGTGACAACGTTTATCGCTTTCTCTTTTTCCCGCCGGAAAAAGTCGAATATGAAATCGTTCCAGACATTGAAATGCTTAAAATTGTCAAGGACACAAGTTATTACATAGGCAAAGATTCGATGACTATCGTTTTCGATAGAGGAACGTTTAAGGTTGAGATCAAGTATATGAGTGATTATCAATTGAATAATTTTGAATTTCCAGAGGAGTCGAAAGGAGGTATTTATTCAACCAATCCATACACCTACGGCGATTGGGTTGATCCTGAACTTGGTTATACTCCAAATCGTTTTACTGTTTTTAAGGTTTCCATCTATAATTATACTGCACCAAAGATAAACTTCGACCCGGAGAATGCGATGTTGTTAAGCGATCGAGGTGATAAGTTTATTGCCTATGGGCTTGATGCAAAAACGAGCAAATTCCACAGCATAGAAGAATATTATAGAGCGAGGAAAGGATCGACAGGGATCGACGAAGATGTATTCGAAGCGAGAATGGGAATTGCAAGAAGAACTATGTTAACCTATGGGCGACCGCTTTATAAAGGCGATAGCAGGGAAGGTTTAATTGTGTTCGATCCGTTATCAGAGGGAGTCGAAAGAATTAAAGTCCTCTTTAAAAATTTCATCGTTGGTTATGATGAAAATAACATGCCAAGCGATTTTATCGATATAAGTTTTTACTTCAAGCGAGTTCCTGTGATAAGAAGAGCAGTCGAAGCGGAAAAGGTCATCGCAGGAGGAACGGAAAACGTCGATATAAAAAGTCTGAAAGAAAAAGAGATAAAAATTTTCCAAGTTAAGTATGGAGGAGATGGTGAGGAGATAGTCGAAACTGGTTTGAAAAACTTGATCGAATTCTTGAAAAAAGAGGATTTGAAAGTTTCTTTTATAAGTGGAAGAGCGGAATCACCCGAACTCACCAAATCTGACCTTGTTGTTATAAGCGGAGGTGTTGTAAAACCACAATTTTCACCGCTTGCGGTTGATAATTTATCTTCATGTATAAGAAACGGTGGGGTGATTTTTATAGACGATTTGAACCATTCGAGGTCAAGTCAGTTCAACCTTGGTGCAAGGGATTTGCTCGATAGGATAAAGGCAAAATTTGAAGGAAGTTATATCGATAAAATTTTCTTCACCCATCCGGTGTATTCGATCTGGGCTAAGATAAGAGAACTACCGTTGGGAGCTGATGATATCGTTGAAGTAAAAGAATTCGAAAGAGAAGAAAAATATAATTACCTCGAAGGTCTTTTCTGGCAAAAACGATTGGTCGTCGTTTTCTCAAGCAAAGGTTATATGAGGATGCTCAGCAAATTTGACAATCCAAAAATTGATAATACACCACAACTACAGCTTCTCTCGAACGTCTTGATATATGCTGTCTTATCTCGTCAAGTTGCGATGAAATAAATTTTAACTATCACAAGTTTTCCATGATGAAGTTTGTTATCAAAGTGAAAAGATGATATCTTGTGTTTTGTCCTGCGATGCTGTGGTCTTTATTTGGATAGAACATTACGCTGAACTGTTTTCCTGCCTTTTGAAGCCTATCGACAAGTTGAATTGTATTTTGCCAGTGAACATTATCGTCGGTTGTTCCGTGAATTACAAGATATTTTCCTTTTAATTTGTCTGCATACTTTAATACGGAACTTTCTTCATATCCTTCTGGGTTAAGTTCTGGAGTTTGCATATATCTTTCCGTGTAAATTGTGTCGTATAATTTCCATGTCGTCACGGGTGCAACCGCAACAGCTAATTTGAATATATCTCCATACTTAAACAGCGTCAAACTTGACATATAACCACCGTAACTCCAGCCCCAAATTCCAATCCTTGTTTCATCGACGAATTTATATTTTTTGATAAGATACAAAGCTGATTCCGCTTGATCTTTGGATTCGTAGTAGCCGAGATTTTTGTAAACTATATCTTTAAATGCTTTACCTCTTGCTCCGGTCCCACGACCGTCGACGCTGAAGATTATGTATCCGTTTTGAGCGAGATACTGATACCAAAGGTAATTGCCCAGATATGCATTTCTTACGGTTTGACTTCCGGGTCCACCGTAAACATAAAATAGGACGGGATATTTTTTTGTGGAGTCAAAATTTGCCGGTTTTATCATCCAAGCGTTTAATTTAACTCCATCGCTTGTTTCAACGGTTTCAAATGTAACTTCACCTTTATCGTATCCAGCGAGAATGTCTTTTGGATTATCGACAAGCGTTCGTATAAATTTCCCGCTGTTATCGTAAAGTTCCCAAACCGGCGGTCGAGTTATGTTTGAATAATTGTTGATGTAGTATTTCCCACTCGGTGAAAAATCAGGGTTATGCCATCCACTTTCAGTTGTCAATCGTTTTTTGTTTTTCCCTTTAAAATCGATCACATAAAGATGTCTTTCAAGTGGTGAAACTTCAGTCGATGTGTAATAAATTTTCTCGTTCTTTTCGTCGACAAAGCAAATCTGGTCGACTTCGAACTCACCCTTCGTGATTTGATTTACAAGTTTTCCATCGGTTCTGTAAAGGTAAATATGAAACCATCCGTCCCTTTCGCTTGCCCAAATGAAATGTTTGCCGTCCTTTAAAAAGATCAAATGGTCATGGACATCGACCCATGTGTTTGATTCCTCAGTTAAAATAGTTTTCGTTTCTCCCGTTTTGATGTTGTAAAAGATAAGTTCAAGTTTATTTTGCAATCTGTTAAGTTTTTGATATGATAAAACATTTGGATCCGTTGTCCAATTAATTCTTGGAATATAAATGTCCTCGTCCCCGAAGTCAATATATTTTGTTTCCGCGGTTTGAACATCTACAATACCGATTTTGACGAGCGAATTTGGAAAGCCTGCGTAAGGATAGCGTTGATCGATGACTTTAAGGTAGATCGGGTCATAATCGATTAATTTAAAAACTGGGACGTTAGATTGATCCAAACGCCAGAACGCAATAAATCTACTATCGGGCGACCATTCATAGCCATCGATTATGCTGAATTCCTCTTCGTAAACCCAATCGAAGAGACCGTTTAAAATCGTCTCGGAGCCGTCGAATGTGAGTTGTTTGAATGCCCCGGTTGAAATTTCGTAAACAAACAAATTGTTGTTTCTGACAAAACTTATAAATTTGCCGTTTGGTGAAAACTTTATTATCGCTTGTGGTTCGTCTGTGTTGGTTATTTGTTTCAGGGTCTTCGTTTGAATGTCGTAAAGATAAAAGTTCCCACCGGTTTTTAATCTTCGAGCGGGCAAACTTCCAGTGAAAAGTATATATCTTTTGTCGGGGGAGAAGAAATATGCGCTGACATTTTTTGAAAAGTTCGAAATTTGAGAATCAAGTTGAGCATAGGAAACGATTTGTTCTTCCTTTCCGGTTTTTAAGTCGTATTTGAAAATCGCCATCGATTTTGAGAGTGAATCATACTTAAGTGTGGTGTAAGCATCTTCATTTGGAAGCCATTGCTTCGAGAGGAAATTGAGCCTAAATTTTGGGGTTTTGAAAATGTCTTCGAGTGTGAGTTTCTTTTGAGCGTATGTTGGAGTGATAAGGATTAATAAGAGGAGGGCTAAAATTAAATATTTTACCTTTTTCATATCGCCTTAGGTTGTTTTGTTTTCGATCTTCTAAATGTTAACTCAAAATTTTGAAAAGTTCAAGTTTAACGCTCGGAGCTGGCTGATGTTACACTTATATAATCTTCGCAATCGAGGCGTAGTTCGGTTATTGAAAGTGGCTTGTTGAGAAAATTGCAATAGTATAAAGTGGGAGAATTTGGAGAGGCGCTCTTTTGAAGGTAAATGCAGGAAAAGCACATCCTTTGAATTGTTATAATCCCTGCCTCATAAAGTGATTCGATTAGTTTGAGAATAAATTCAAGTATTGTTTCCTTTTCCTTTTTGTTGAATTTTTTCAAACTATCTTTCAAACTGTTAGCCCAAATCGATATCTGCGCTGCGGTTCTTTTGCCTTTTGGGGTTAGCTTTATTATGTGGCTTCTTTTGTCTTCGCTACTTTCAACTTTTGTGATCAAGTTTTTCTCTACAAGTGAATTAATCGCGTCGCTTACAGTTGCTTTTGTGAGTCCAAATTCATTCGCGATGTCAGTTATACGGCATCTTGAATCTTTATTGAAAAGAAGATAAATCAAAAACTGAATTTGAATTGGGCTTAAGTTTTCATTTTTTGCGACATCCCACAAAAGTAATCTAAAAGCTCTTGATATTCGCTCAAGTCCCGCTGTTATTTTTGCGTCGATATTTTCACTTTGTTCTTGCGGATCAAAGATCGAGCGCATAATTTTCAAGTTTAATTTTTTAGCGCGGGGCAAGAAGCCCCGCACGGTTAAAATTTACTTTCTATATTGGCTAAAAACAAAATCAGCGGATTCTTGTGATGCGTGGCATGAGAAACAGTCTTGTTCAGCGTTTTTCACAACCCTTTCTTTTGTGTCGCCTTTAAATGCTTCGAATCCCCAACCTCCAGTATCTTTAAACCGCTTTGAATCTTTATACATCACACCGACAACTTTTCTGGGACCCTCAACATAAGTATTGTTATCAAATTTTGCCTCGAGCAAGTCGAAGACGATGATGGAACCATCGGGGAATTTACCCGTCCTATAACCACGCATCGCTTTATCATTTGCATAGATATGGTGGATTCCACCGAATGCCTCATAGAGCGGGTGACCGGGTAGGATCAGCATCGACTTGACATGAGCCCAATCTCGATAACCCGTCGGATACGGCACAGATGCTTTTGATTGGCTCTCGAGATTTAACAGAGCGAAAGAAATTGCTATGAGAACCAGTGCGGACAAGAGAATCGATTTTTTAATCATGGCAACACCATTGATTTTGTTTTTAAATTTTGTTAGGATTCCTAACTAATATAATAAACTGAAATCAAAAAGTCAAGTTTCACCGGCTTTAAATTTGATTGAGTTTTGAAAAATTGTTATTTTTTAAAAGTGATTTAAAAACAAAAAGTTTCTTGCGTGAAAAGAAGTCCGCTTTATGAAATACATCTTGATTTGGGAGCTGAATTTGGTTCTTTTTACGGATGGGAGTTACCAAGACATTATATAAATCCAGTTGAGGAGTATAGATTTGCGAAGACCTCAAATGTAATTATCGATAGAGCATATTTTGGTAAATTAAAAATTTGGGGGAAAGATGCGCTTGATTTTTTAAATAGAATTTCGACGAACGATTTGAGAGGTCTCACCGCAGGGACGGGCGCTGGAACGGTGCTTACAGATGAGAAGGGGAAAATGATCGATTTTATGACGATTTATGTTTTAAAAGCAGGCGAGGACTATCAAGAGATATTTGCATTGTTGAATTACGAAGCGATCGAAAAGGTGAAAAGTTGGTTTAATAAGTTGATAATTATGGATGATGTGAAGTTTGAAGATGTCACAGATGATTATATGGTCCTTTCGGTCTACGGTCCAAATATCGGTGATGTCATTAAATCTGATTTCAAAGTCGACCATAAACATTTCCTTGATATATCAAATATGCCCCTTTATAATTTCATTCGCGGGTTTATGCTTGAACACGAGGTCATCCTCGCAAGGACAAATGAGTTTTTGATGCAAGGATATAATTTAATCTTTAGAAGCGATGCTGTTGTTGAAATATGGAAATTGTTAACCGATAAAAAGGTTACACCAATTGGACAAGAAATTTTTGAGTTGTTGAGAATTGAATCTGGCGTCCCAGCATATGGAAAGGAGATAACACAAGATTATAATCCGCTTGAGGCAAATCTTGGCAAGTTCGTAAGTTTTTCAAAGGGATGTTATATAGGTCAGGAGGTGCTCGCAAGGATTGACTCGTATAATAAATTGCAAAGAAGGCTTGTCGGTTTCGTCATCGAGAGAGGGAAAGGCAAAGGTAGGGTTGAAGAAGGCGCTTTGGTTTATGCAAATGATAACGAAATCGGGAAGTTGACAAGTGTTGATTTTTCTTATGGATTGCAAAAGGTTATCGCTCTTGGTTATGTAAAAGTAGATTATGCAATTCAGGGTGAGAGAGTTGAAATTCAATCCGACGACGATAAATTTAATGCTATCATTGTAATTCCGCCCATTTCATTTTAAACAAAGGGTCATCAAAAAATGGAACAGATAATTATAAAAGGTGAAACAAAGGAGGAAATATATTCTGAGCTTTTACCGCAGATCAAATCACTGATCGAAGGTGAAACTGATCTTATAGCAAATCTCGCAAATGTCACATCTGCTTTAAAACAAGCTTTTGAATCTTTTTCATGGGTTGGTTTTTATCTAATGAAAGAGGGTGAACTTGTGCTTGGTCCATTTCAGGGAAAACTTGCATGCACAAGGATAAAAATTGGAAGCGGTGTTTGCGGGACATCAGCGTTAAAGAAGGAGACGATAATCGTTCCAGATGTTGAAAAATTTCCCGGTCATATTTATTGTGATCCGGATTCGAAGTCGGAGATAGTTGTTCCGATAATTAAAGATGGGGAAGTGTTAGGAGTTCTTGATATCGATAGCTATAGGCTAAATAATTTCGACAAAGTTGACAAAATTTATCTCGAAAAACTTGTTGATTTACTTGTTTCAAAATTTTAATGGGAAGTGATTATGGAGAAAAAAGTTGCACTTGTCACAGGTTCAGGTAGAAGATTGGGAAGACAAATAGCCATCGCCCTTGCGGAGGCTGGTTTTGATATCGTTGTTAATTACAATCAATCGAAGGATGAAGCGAAAAAAACTTTGGAGAGGATAAAGCAGATTGGTCGAGAGGCTATAACGATAAAAGCTGACATCACGAAAAGTTCACAAGTCAAGAAAATGGTTGACAAGGCGATAGAAAGATTCGGACAGATAGATGTCCTTGTGAACAATGCTGCGATCTTTCCAAAACCGGTGAAATTTTGGGAGATAACGGATGAACTGTGGGATTATGTGATCAATACGAATTTAAAAGGTCAATTTTTGTGTTCAAGGGAAGTCGTTAAATTTATGTTAGAAAGGAAAAAGGGAAAGATTATAAACATAGCTTCTCTTGGTGGGTTACAGGTTTGGACGGAGCATATCGCGTATAATGTTGCTAAGGCAGGTTTAATTATGCTGACGAAGGCGATGGCCAAGGCGCTTGCTCCATATATAACTGTAAATGCGATTGCCCCGGGCACGATAATAATTCCGGGCGAGGAATCTGGTGAGATAAAACATATCCCAGAACACAAAATTCCTTTGAAAAGATATGGAAAGCCTTCGGATATAGCTGATTTAGTTGTTTTTCTTGCAACTCGTGGAGATTATATCACAGGGCAAGTTATCCCTGTGGATGGTGGTAGGTCAATTTTATAAACAAAATCTATATTTCTAATGTCAAAGGAAATTAAAAACTTGGAGGAATTTAAGGAGAACGCGCAACCGGTAAAGGCTTATAAAAACTTGAAATTTTTAAGTAGCCCAGATGCGAGGGTCTTGCGAATTTTAGCTGAATATCTTGAGCCACTATCAAGGTTTAAAAAATATCAAATTTTTGACACGATAGTTTTCTTTGGTTCCGCAAGGACGAAGCCAATGAAAGAGGCGAAAGCAAAATTGAGGGAGATAGAAGATAAAATAAAAGAACTCGAATTAAAAGGTAAACCCATCCCTCAAAGTTTGCTCGATGAGCGGGCTAAGGCAGAGGTTGATGTTTATATGTCGAGGTATTATGAAGATGCGGTTGAACTTGCGCGGTTGATAACGGAGTGGTCCAAGGGGCTTGGTGATGCAAATGGGCATCGATTTGTCGTTTGCTCGGGTGGTGGACCTGGTATTATGGAAGCGGCGAACAAAGGCGCTTCAAAAGCAAAAGGTCTTAGCGTAGGGCTTAACATCAGCTTGCCTTACGAACAAGAACCAAATCCGTACATCACAAAAGAACTCCTCTTTGAATTTCATTATTTCTTTATGAGAAAGTTTTGGTTTGTTTATCTTGCGAAGGCGCTTGTTATATTCCCGGGCGGATACGGAACTTTGGATGAACTGTTTGAAGTGTTGACGCTTCTTCAAACCGGCAAAGTTAAAAAGAAAATGCTTGTGCTTGTATATGGAAGTGAGTATTGGCGAAAAATTATAAATTTTGACGCAATGGTTGAGTATGGAGTGATAGATAAAGATGACCTTAAACTTTTTAAATTTGTTGATACCCCAATCGAAGCATTTGAATATTTAAAAAATGAGTTAACAAAACATTATCTGTGAACATAAAAGGACACATAGCATCGCTTATTAAACTTCTTGATGATGAAGATGTTTTCATCTCGAGAAGTGCTTATGAGAGATTGCTTGATTTAGGGGCGGATGCAATTCCTGTGATTTTAAAGTTTAGGGAAAATGCAAGCGAGCATTTGAAAAATTTGCTTGATGAAATAGTTGATACTTTAAGATATCGAAAATATGTTGAGGATGTTGTCTCATATTTTAGAAGCACAGATAAAGACATCGAACAAGGGGCGTTTCTTGTTGCGAAGTTTGCTTACCCAAATGTGAATTTTAAAGAATATTCTGAAATACTTGAACTTATGGCACTTGACCTGAAGAAGAGAATTTATTTAAAAGATGACATACTTGACATTGTTGAGGCGGTCAATAAGTTTTTCTTCGTTGAAAAAGGCTTTAGGGGAAATTTTGAAAATTATTACGAACCTGACAATGTCTTTATAAATCGGGTGATAGATAGACGAGTTGGGATACCGATAACTCTATCTTTGGTTTACATTCTCGTTGGTAGAAGGGCAAATCTTCCTGTTTACGGGGTTAGCATACCCGGACATTTTATTGTAAGGTATGAGTCAAACGGATTTGAGATTTATGTTGATCCGTTTAACAAAGGAAGGTTGATGACGAGAAGCGATTGTGAAAAACTCATTTCGCAACTTGGTTATGCTCAGAAGAAGGAGTATTTTATGAGGGCAACAGCTGATATCATAGTTAAACGAATGCTTGGAAATCTTGCCTTGGCGTATAAAAACAGCGGTTATATTGAAAAAGCGAATAAGTTAATCGAAATAATAAAATTGATAGAGGTTCTAGATGAAAATTTACACGCGAACGGGTGACGATGGCTCAACCTCTCTTTTCGCTGGAGGAAGGATAGGGAAAGATGACGCAAGGGTTGAAGCTTATGGGACGGTTGATGAATTAAATTCCGTTCTTGGCATCGTCAGAGCGGTTTCCAAAAATGATGAGATTTCTGAGATAGTTAAGGAAATTCAAAATCTACTCTTTACGCTTGGCGCAGATCTCGCAACCCCACTTGAAGTTGAGAATGCGAAAATAAAAAGAATTTCGAAAGAAGATGTAGAAAACATCGAACGATTAATTGATAAAATAGATGAAAAACTTGAGCCTTTGAGAAGTTTTATTCTACCGGGTGGAACTTTAGTTGCTTCTTTTTTACATTTTGCAAGGACGGTTTGCAGGCGGGCGGAAAGAAGGATAGTTTATCTTTCAAAGAAAGAAAAGATCAACCCTCAAATAATTCCTTTTGTCAATCGACTATCCGATTTGCTTTTTGTGCTTGCAAGATATGCAAATAAAATCGAAAAAGTTGACGATATAAAATGGACAAAATAAAACTTCTTTCCCCAGCGAAAATCAACATCGGTTTGAGGGTTTTGAGAAAGCGAGAAGATGGATACCACGATATCGAGACCATTTTTCATGAGGTAAAAATTTTCGATGAGATAGAAATGGAAATTTCTGATGAAGTTGAATTTGAAACGAATTCAAAAGAGATCCCGGGCGGGGCGGATAACCTTTGTTTAAAGGCTGTGAGAATTTTTTTTGAAAGTTTTGGAATTCACTCTGGTGTAAGAATTTATCTGAAAAAGATAATCCCTATAGGAGCAGGGCTTGGGGGAGGAAGTAGTAATTCTGCGACGGTTTTAAAAGGGCTTAACATTTTGTTTGATGTTGGAGCTGATGAAGATTTATTGTGTGAACTTGGAAGTTTAATTGGCTCTGATGTCCCGTTTTTCATAAAAGGTGGAACAGCTTACGCAACGGGTCGAGGTGAAATAATCGAAAAAATTCAAGTAGATTTTCCATATAAAATTGTCCTCGTTTATCCCGATATCCAAATTTCAACCGCGTGGGCTTATGGAAATTTAAAACTTAAAAATCATGAAGGCGAAGAAAGTTTGAAAAAAATTTTCATTGAAAACGTTGATAAACCTGAAAAATTGCAAGAACTTGTTGAAAATGATTTCGAAGAACTTGTTTTTTCAAGTTATCCCCAAGTTGCAGAGATAAAATCGAAACTTTACGAACTTGGTTCGGTTTTTTCGCTTATGTCCGGGAGCGGTTCCGCCGTCTTCGGCTTTTTCAATGAAATCGACGAGATAAAGAAAGAAGAAATTTTAAAAACCTTCCCAGAGCACACTGTTTTTATTTGCGATTAATCGCCCACCCTTAATTTAGAAATTACATACGAAACATAGCTAAGACATCTCACTTCACAGACTCAGGGATTTTCTCCTTTTCCATCTCTGCCCTTAGTTTAAAAAAGTATTTGAAAGTTAAAATCACAACTCCAATTGCAAGCGTAAGCAAAAGTATATCTGTTATGGTCAAAGTCAGATTTTTTGATTCGATGTATCGTTTTAGAAGTATTGAAAGCGATGTTATGGTTGTCAAAATCATAAATCCAGCGGGTATGGCGGTAAAATAGGCTTTTATCGATTTCTGTGCAAACCATGCTGTCACTGCAACAAGCGTAAGCGCAGCCAAAAGTTGATTTGCGGAACCAAATATCGGCCAAATTTTTTGGTAGCCGTTTGAAAACGCAAGAAGCGCTGTCAAGGAGATTCCAAGTATTGAATTGAATATCCTTGATTCTAAAATTTTTGGCTTTTTAACAAATAAAACAGTCCACAACTCCTCGAAGAAATATCTCATCAATCTGAACAGTGTGTCAATCGTTGTTATCAAAAATCCTTCGAGCATCAAAATCCCGAATATAGTTCCGTATGCGATTGGAATTCCAAGTCCATTGTTTAATGTTTTTCCAACGCTAACCGCAAATGCAAGGGGCGCATTTCCCTGTTTGATATGTCCATTTTCCATCGGCCAGACGAGTTCTTTATAATGTTCAAAATCGACAGCCCCGAGTATCACTAAAACAACGGAGATTCCAAGCAAAGATTCGAGAAGCATAGCCCCATAGCCGATCAAGTGCGCATATTTCTCATTTGAAAGTTGTTTTGATGTCGTTCCAGTTGCTATCAACGAGTGAGCTCCTGAAACAGCGCCACAAGCAATGGTCACAAACAAAAATGGCCAGACAAAACCAAGGGCTTCAAACGATTCAAAATTTATATTAAAAGCAGGTGCTTGAATTTTCACACCGGCAAGACCACTTCCAATAATTCCAAATACCATCCCAGCAAGTCCAATATAAAGGAAGTGAACATTTGTGAAATCTCTTGGTTGCAAGATTATCCACACAGGAATCCACGATGCGATGAACGAATAAATTAAAATTATAACCATCCATAGCCTTGGGGCAAGGGTGATTGGATATTCAAAACCAATAATTACAGAAAGCAACGCTATCGATAAAGCAATTATGCTCGCGATATATGTCTTTATGTGTTTTTTATACAGTAGGTAACCAACGATAGGTGCAAGTAGTGTGATTATTATAACCGATGTTGAAGCGATTCCGCCGATTTTACCTTGAATTTCGCCATTTATAATTGTTGTTTTTAAAATCGTCTGGTCGGGTGAAAGTCCAAGTTTTGAAATTGGATAATAAGAGGTCAACGCAATGGCAGTAAGTTGAAGAAAAGCTGCGTTTACGAGCATAATTAATAAAATTGCAAATGAAAGGAAGAAAGCAAATCCCGTATTTCCGAGCGTTTTTCTTGCTATGTGAGCAATTGAACGACCATTTTCCCTTATACTTACAAAGAGAGCTGAAAAATCATGAACCGCGCCAATGAATATAACTCCAAGTAAAAGCCACAGCCATGCGGGAACAAAACCATAAATTAATGCGAGGGTCGGCCCAACGATTGGTCCTGCTGCTGCGATTGAAGCGTAATGATGCCCCAAAAGAACTATCGGCTTTGTCGGGACATAATCAACACCGTCATTTATCCGAACAGCTGGAGTTGGAATGTTTGGGTCTACGCCCGCCTTTCTCGTTACATATTTTCCCCAACTGAAAAATCCTATTAACAAACCGGCAACAGAAAGAAGCATCGCAAGGGCTATATTCATTTTGTTCCTCCTTCATTTGATTTTTTATTGCCTTACTTTCATAGATTTAAACATTTAGGAGTTGTGAGTTTGTTATTTGCGCTCTTCCCTTCTGCGTATTTTATTTTTTAAGTTTCCAACAATATTGAGGTCGATAATGTCCCATTCAATTATTCTTTTTTTGCTAAAGTGCAATTACCAAGAGATATCGGTATCGCTGTCCTCAGTTTCCACCCCGCGTGCATAAGAGCGGTAAAGAATAACTTTCTCCACATGAAATTCCTTTTTTAAACGCTCACTTATTTTTTCAAACGCTTGTAAATTTCGGGGCTTATAGATTATTTGTTTCAACCTTAAAAGGCATTTTCGATATGATTTATTTCCAATTTTCCCTTTTTCAAAACTATTCCTATCACATCAAATCTGCATTCGGAAAATTCAACTTCGTTTGTCTGCAGAAATGCCTCCGCTATTTTTCTCAATTGCTTTCTCTTTTTGATTGTGACAGAATCTTCCGGTGTTCCAAATCTATCTGATGTTCTCGTTTTTACTTCGACAAATATAAGTTTATCTCCATCCATTGCGATGATGTCAATTTCACCTTTGCCGTATCTATAATTTCTTCTCAAGATTTTAAAACCTTTTTTGGTCAAAAATTTAACTGCTATTTCTTCCCCTATCTTACCTTTATCTTTTTTCATCTTTGAAGAGTTTAAATTGAAGTAACTCTGGTATTGGTTTGTATGTCCTTCGATGGATTTTCGTTATGCCAAATTTTTTTATCGCCTCTATGTGCTCAGTTGTGGGATAACCTTTGTTTTTCGAAAATTTATATCCCGGGAAAATTTTATCGTAATAATCCATAAGTTCATCTCTGAAAACTTTTGCAATTATCGATGCAGAGGCAATCGAGATAGATTTTCGATCGCCTTTCACTATGTTTATCACTTTGACATTTCTTTTATAATTTAATTCCATCAGATTTAAATCGAAAAAGTTCCCATCAACCAAAACCGCATCAGGTTGGATTTCAAGATCTAAAATAGCTCTTTTCATTGCAAGTTTTGTTGCATTTCGAATATTTAATTTGTCAATTTCTCTGTTATCAGCAAAACCGATGCCGACATCAATAGCTACATTTAAAATTTCATTAAAAAGTTTTTCTCTCAATTCTGGAGTTAATTTTTTCGAATCATAAATTTTTGGGTTAAAATAATCATTTGGCAGAATGACTGCGCATGCGACAACTGGTCCAGCAAGAGGTCCACAACCAGCTTCATCAACCCCAGCTATAGTTGAAAAACCTTGATGATAAAGCCTTTTCTCAATTTTTTTCATCTCTAACTCTGTCCTGTGCATCATAAACTCCCGAAGTAAATTGCCGAAAGACCAATTAACATCTCAAATTTAAGGATATTGCTTAACCTGTTCAAATTTGCTTTCCTTGTATCTTTGAGAAGTGAGAAGATCACATAAATTAAACCTATGTCGACGGCGATAATTATCAATGCGAATAAATCGTTGTAGATTCCAACAAAATAGGGGATGAAGGTTACCGGTATTAGAACGCCAAGGACAATCGCTGAAACCAAACTTGACGCTTTATTTCCCGCTACAATTGGTAGCGTTTTTATTCCTGCTCTCAGATCTCCTTCAACATCTTCGATATCTTTTATTATCTCCCGTCCGAGGTTGATCATAAAAGCGAAGATAAATGGGAAGATGGGATCTTTAAAGTTTTTGACTACGCTTCCAGCAAAAACGAAAGCAAGCCCTGTCATGAATGCAACCGTTAAATTCCCAAGCAATGGGATTCGTTTAAGTTTAAAACTGTAGGAAAAAATTATCACCGTCGATATCAACGCAATCGTAAATGCATATTTATTTAAAAACAAGGCTAATATCAGACCCGAAACTGTCGTGATAAAATATAAAAAGAGCGCAAAACCTCGGCTTATCAATCCTGATGGGATTGGTCTATGTGGTTTATTTACTTTATCGATTTCAACATCGAAAAAATCGTTGATTATATTCCCTCCGGCGTCGATCAATGCACCTGCGATTGCGGATAATAATGCAAGTTTTAAAACATCAAATTCTCCTTTTCCGAAAATCAAAACCCCCGCAAAAATTGTCAACCCTGTGATGATGACATTTGATGGCCTTGATATTTTTACGATTGCAAACAACTTTTTAAAATTCACTTTCGATCCCTATATGAATTTTTCCTGTTTTAAAAGAGTCGCCCTTTCCGAGAGCGTAAATTAAGTTTAATTTCCCAATCCTCGTCTCAAATTTAACGCCGAGCCCATAACCATATCTTATCGCCTCAAATGAATTCATTATCCTTGGAAAAAGCGCTGGATGATAAATGTAGCCCACATCGATAAAATTAAAAAGCATGACATCATCGCTAAACCTAAATCTATTCTCGAAGTTCGACCATATTGCGCGCGTCGCCAAAAACTCCTTTTCCCTGTATCCTCGCAAAGTTTTTGTCCCACCAAATCTAAAAGCGTCGCTTTCATCAATTCCAGAACCTGTTATTATAACTGCGTTAAATTTCGGAACGAAAACACTTTTCAAAATTTTTTCAAAATTAAAATAAAAATCAAGTGAAAGCCTAAATTTATTTACAGTTGAGTTAACTTTCGTCTCAGGTGCGAGCGATTTTTCTGGACCGAGGATTTTTTTGTTGCCGAGTTCATAAGAACTTGAGAAATAAATCCCTGAACTTGGGAAGTTTGCGTCATCTCTTGAGTCGTAGAATAGACCGAATCCTAAATTTAATGTTCTGCTTTCATAAATTGGTTGAGTTATAAATTCAGTTGCTGTCGGAATTATCGATATTTGTGAGATGTAAAACGATGCTTTGAAAATTTCGGAGGCTTTTTCGGATTTGGTTAATTCGAAGTCAAAGTTGATTTGCGGTCTTCTGACGACATAGGTTGAATCTTGCTTACGTTGATAAAATGAAATTTCAGCGTTAACAGGAAAATTAAAAATGTAGGGTTCAAAATAAGAAAGTTCAAACTCCTGCGTCTCTTTCGTTTCAGCGTTCCATCTTGTGCCAAATTTCCTTCCGCTTCCGAAGAGATTTTTTAAAAGAATGTTGATGTAACCCGTGAGATAACCTCGGGATGAACCATCCTGCGGAATATATCCAATTATTCCATCGAATGAATTCATCCTTCCTTCTTTTATCTTGATCAAAATTCCGCTTGTTGTGTCCGTGAAAAAAATTTCCGGCTCATAGACGGTTTCAAATAAACCAAGTTTTGTCAACCTCTTGCGCACCTGTTTGATTTTTTCCTCTCTATATATTTCGCCCTTTTTAATTTTCGCCTCGCGCAGTATAAAATCTTCCTTCGTTATATTGTTGCCTTGAATTTCCACTTGGTCAATTTTTATAAGTTTGCCCTCGTTGATGTTAAGCGTAAAATTTACGAATTCTTTCCCTTCAAAATTTATATTTTCTATCTCAACCTCTGCAAGTGGGTGTCCAAGATTTGCGTATCTATCGAGTATTTTGTTTATTTTTTCTTTTAAAGTTTGACCGGAAAAGATTTCGCCACCTTTAAAACCAAGCATTTCTCTTATCTCATCACTTGAAAGGATTTCGTTTCCTTTGATTTCAATTTTGCCGATCCTTGCTCTTTCTCCCTCGGTAATAAAAATTTTCAATTTTCCTTTATCAGGCTTAATTGAATCAACGCTTGCGAAGAAAAACCCGTTGTAAATGTAAAAGTTTAAGATGCTTTGCTTTATATTTTCGATTTTTTCGTCGGGCTCTGTGTTTGATTTAATCGCTTCTGAAATTGCTGAGATAATCTCCCGAGTTTGAACTTTTTTGTTCCCGTGGATTTCAATCTTATTGAACAAGGTTGGTTCTAATGTCTGAGACAGCGCAAGATAAGGTACGAGGGCGACGGCGAAAATTTTAAACAGTGTTTTGCGGGTCAACATCAATTATGAGTTTAACATCTTTTGAGTTTAACTTTGCTTCATACTTTTCCTTCAATTGCCAAATGACCTTTGCGATATCTTTGATGTTTTTGTCAAGTTTACGGGGGATTTTCATTATGATATGGTATCTATAATTTTGCCTTATCTTTGGGATTGCAGCAGGTGCTGGACCAAGGATTTGTATTGGGTTTTGAATTTTTGATTTTAATTCCTTTGCGAATTCATCTGATGCAAGTTCTACGTTTTTTTCATTCCTACCTTTAAATTCAAACAATATAAGCCTCGTGAACGGTGGATAGCCCAAGGTTTCGCGCACTTTTAATTCTTTCTCGTAGAACTCAAGCGTTTTATGATTCACAATGTAATCGAAAATATAATGTCCGGGTTGGAATGTTTGGATTATCACCTCACCTTCTTTTTCGCTTCTTCCTGCGCGACCCGCGACCTGCGTCAAAAGTTGAAAGGTTCTTTCACTTGACCTGAAGTCAGGAATTAACATCGGTATATCCGCTGAGATTACGCCGACAAGCGTAACCCTTGAAAAATCAAGCCCTTTTGCAACCATCTGCGTCCCAAGCAATATATCCACCTCTCCATTTGCAAACTTTTGCATAATTTTATCATATGATTTTTTACCTGATGTAGTGTCGAGATCCATTCTTATGACTTTAGCGGATGAAAAGATCTGATTTATTTCATCCTCGACCCTTTGAGTTCCGACTCCTTTTAATTTAAGTTTAATCCCACCGCATCTTCTGCATTTTTCTGGGACATCTTTTACCAATCCACAGTAATGGCATCTCAGATGATTCTGTGCCATATGGAAGATTAAGGTGACACTGCAATTATCGCACATTTCAACATAACCACAATCTTGGCATTCAATATATGTTGAATATCCTCGTCTATTTTGGAAGATTATGATGCCTTCATTTGTCGAAAGACGCTTTTCGATCTCCTGTCTCAAAAGCATTGAAAGCGAGGTTTTATTATTTTCTTTCCTTTCTTTTAACATATCAACTATTCGAATCTTTGGCATCTTTGCATTGTCGACGCGTTTTGGCAATGTCAGGAGTTGATATTTCCCAATTTTTGCGTTGTAATATGATTCGAGCGAAGGTGTTGCGGAGCCAAGGATAACGACAGCATTGTTTATGTTTGCTCTCATTATCGCTACATCACGGGCATTATATCTTGGTGAGGTATCAGATTGTTTGTAGGAACTTTCTTGTTCCTCATCGACCACTATTAAACCAATTTTCTCAAGTGGTGCGAATATCGCAGACCTTGGACCTATGACAATTTTGTATATTCCATCTCTTATCATCCTCCACGAGTCGTATCTTTCACCGATGGACATCTTGCTATGTAGAACACCAACTATGCCTCCAAAATTTTTTTTGAATCTATTCACAACTTGTGGGGTCAGTGAGATCTCAGGAACAAGCACGATCGCGGTTTTCCCAAGTTTTATAACTTCTTTGATGGATTCAATGTAAATCAAAGTTTTCCCACTGCCTGTGACGCCGTAGAGAAGGAATGTTTTGAACTCTTCACTTTCAATAGCTTTTTTGATCTCAATGAGAGCTTCCCTCTGATGCTCGTTGGGTTCTATTATTTTATCTGGCTCTTCAAATTCGTAATCGAACTTTCTTATCTTCTCTTTTTCAAAAATTTCGACAATTCCCTTCTCTTGAAGTTTTTTTATCGTTTGTGAACTTGTCCCTGTTGTTTTCAAAATCTCGGATAACGGGATTTCGTTTCTTCCTTTTTTGAGGGCATCGATTAAATAAAGCAAAACATCAACTTGACGCGGCGCTGACTTTTCAAGTTCGGATATCACCGATGTCAATTTTTTGATGTTATCTGAGTAAGGCTTTGAAATCGAGATGAATTTTTCAAACTTTGTCTTCGCCTTTTGCTCGGGAAGATATTTTTCAATCTCAATGTATCCAAGCGCTTCGAGTGAGTTTAGGATAGAATAGATGTTTTTAAATTTGAACTTGCTTTTTAATGATTTGATTGATATTGGTGAATTTTTTTCGATTAAAAACTTCAAAACCTCAGCCCGATTGGGTGATATCTTTTCCATTCGAGCTAAAATGTCTTGCTCAGGATGACGAGTCAATTTTACAATCCTTTTGCTTTCCAGTATTGTTCCAACGGGCATCGCCGTTTTCAAAACTTCGCCCCAACTTGCAAAATAGTAATCCGCGATCCATTTCGTAAGTTTTAACATTTCATCTGAAAAAATTGGCTTGGGGTCGAGGACATCTTTTATTTCCTTTAACTTGTGCCATCCGCTTTGGGTTGATATTTCTACTATTATACCTGTTAACTCCTGTTTTCCAAATGGAACGATGACCCTTTTCCCAACAGCGACATCATCTTTTAAATCGTCTGGGACAATATAAGTGAAGAGTTTGTTCACTTGCACTGGAAGCGCAACATTGACATAAAGGTTTTTCATATGTTTTTAAACTTTTTATTGATTTGCGATCGATTCAAGAATTCTATAGACTTGTATTAAAGGTAGATTTCTTTCCTCCGCTATGCGTTTACATTCTTCAAATTCCGGGACAAGCCTTTCGGTTTCATCGATGAGGACAAGTTTGAATTTTACTTTGCCAAACGGTGTTTCTATCTCTCTTTGTTCTCTTACAAGTTTCTTTCTTCTTATCTCGAGTATTCTGACTCCAAGCGTCGTCGTTTGTGTGAAAATTACTTTTAAGATTTCATCAAGTTTTGATTCGCTTACAAGGGTTGAAAGCAAAATTCCGGGGCGACCTTTCTTCATAATTATTGGGATAAGGTATGCATCATTTGCACCTGCAGAGAGAAGTTTTTCGATGACATACGGATAGACTTCTGGATTCATATCATCAATGTTCGTTTCAACGATAAGTAATTTTTCCTCTTGATATTGTATTGGGATTTCGCCAATGATGATTCTTAAAATATTCGGTTGCTCGGGCATTTCGAATCCGCCAGCGCCATAGCCAACAGCGTGGATCTTTATAGTTTCCTTTTCGAGCCCAAATTCAGCAAGCGTTGCTATTATCGATGCGCCCGTTGGTGTTGTAAGTTCAAAGGGGACATCGGTTAAAACAACCGGAAAATTTTTTAATATCTCAACTGTTGCTGGTGCTGGCACTGGGATTTTGCCATGTTGTGTCTCAACAAATGAACCTGAGCCAAGAGGAATTTTCGATGCAAAGACTTTTTCAATCCCAAATTTCTCAATGCATATCGCGGTGCCAACAATATCGATTATCGAATCAATCGCTCCAACCTCGTGAAAATGAACCTCGTCGATGGTTGTGTTATGTATCTTCGCTTCCGCTTGAGCAATGGTTGTGAAAATTTTTTTCGATATTTGCTTTACAAATTCTGATAATCCGCTTTTGTCTATGATCTCAAAAATATCGGAAAGATGTCTATACTCGTTGTGGAGATTATCTTTTATTATGACATCAAGTTTGGTTGCGGTTATACCACTTCGTGTTATCTTTCTTGTTCGAATTTCGTAGTTTGTTAAATTTAATTTTTTGATTTCGTTTTTGAATTCCTCGATATCAAATCCAGCATCTATGAATGCGCCAAGCGTCATATCTCCGCTTATCCCTGAAAAAGCGTCGAAGTAAGCGATTTTCATTATTGGGGTGGAATTTTTTTGCTAAAATTTAATTCGTTGGACTGATTTAAGCAAGAAAGAACAAGTTAAATGATTTTGTTTTTAAGCGATGTCTTTTTAAATTTAAATCAAAAATAATCAACCCAAAATCAAAGATTTTAAAAACGGGAGATGAGCGAGACCAAAAAAATTTACATAGAGACATACGGCTGTCAAATGAATCTTGCCGATTCCGAGATAGTTCTTGGTATTATGAAAAAGCATGGCTATGCTTTAACGGACGATGCGTCAAAGGCGGACGTTATACTTGTCAACACATGTAGCGTAAGGGAACACGCTGAGCAAAGAGTAATTGGCAGGTTGAATTCTTTCCTAAGGTATAAAAAGAGAAAACCCGAACTCGTAATCGGCGTCCTCGGCTGTATGGCTGAAAGGCTTAAGAAGAAGTTGATCGAAGAAGAAAATCTCGCAGATATAGTTGTCGGTCCAGATGAGTATAGGAAACTGCCACAACTCGTGAACGACGCTTTCGCTGGTCATAAAGGAATTGCGGTGAGATTATCGAAAGTTGAAACTTACGACGATATAACACCACTTCGAACTGAAGGGATAAGCGCATGGATTACGGTGATGAGGGGATGTGATAAATTTTGCACTTTCTGCGTAGTCCCATTTACGCGTGGCAGGGAAAGAAGTAGACCATTGGAAAGCATAGTAAGAGAGGTTGAAATGCTTTCAGCTCAAGGGTTTCGCGAAGTCACATTGCTTGGACAAAATGTTAACTCGTATCGCGATGGTAATTACGATTTTGCTGATTTGCTTTCTGCGGTTGCGCAAGTCGATAGAAATATGAGGATAAGATTTGTAACTTCACATCCGAAGGATATGTCAGATAAACTAATTCAAACGATCGCGGAACATCCGAACATCTGCAATTATATCCACCTTCCGGTTCAATCGGGCTCGGATAGGATATTGCAACTTATGAACAGAACATACGATAGAAAACATTATCTCGAATTGGTCAAAAAGATAAGGGAAACCATCCCCGGAGTTAGCCTGTCAACTGATATAATCGCTGGCTTTCCAACCGAGACAGAAGAGGATCATAAATTGACGTTGAGTTTGCTTGAGGAAGTTAGGTTTGATGGTGCTTTTATGTTCAAGTATTCTCCGCGTGAAGGGACAAAAGCGTATGAGATGGGAGACGATGTGCCGGATGAGGTTAAAATTAGGAGATTGAACGAGATAATTGAACTTCAACAGAAGATCTCATACGAGATAAACCAAACGATGATCGGAACCGAAGTTGAAGTGCTTGTTGAAGGTGAAAGCAAACGTTCCTCTGAACAATGGATGGGAAGAACGGACACGAACAAAGTTGTCATATTTCCGAAAGTTGAAGGCATAAAACCGGGTGATTATATCATCGTTCAAATAAAAAGAGCGACATCAGCAACTTTATTTGGCGATATAGTGAAAATTTTATATGATAAAAACATTCCAAAAAATACTTCCGCTTCTTCTCTTAATTGACATTGTCCTTTCGCAGGAAGTCGATATAAGCAGACATCTTTATCTCGTGCGCATCGGAGATGTTGAAGGTGTTAAAAATGAACTTGATAGTTTAAAAAGGCTCTATCCGAACTCGGTGAATTTAAAATTTCTTGAAGCGAATTTGACCGAGGACGCTGAAAAAGCAGTAAAAATTTATTACGACATCGCTTTAAACCATCCAGATAATGAGTTTTCGGACGAGGCGCTTTTTAAGGTTTTTCAATACTACTATGCAAAAGGCGATTATGTGCAAGCGAAAAGAGAACTTGAAAGATTGAAAACGCTTTATCCATATTCACCATACTCTGGGATTAATGTTCGTTTTCCTGTCGAATCGGAAGTAAAAACTACATCTGAAGATAAATCTGCAGGAGCAGAGGTTAGATGTAATTATTCTCTACAAATTGGGGCATTTGCTGACAAAGGTAACGCAGAAAGAGAGAAAAAATTTTTTGAAGATAATGGCTATTATGTGGAAATTCGCACGAAGTTTAAAAATGGAAAGTTGCTTTATCTTGTCCATGTTGGATGTTTTCTTGATCGAAGGGATGCGGAAAGGCTTAGAACTGAAATCAGGTCAAAATTTAACAGAGAAGGTTTTATCATTTCACCCGGGGATATAAGATGAAAATTACAATTTTTGGAAGTGGTTCAGGGATTCCGGAAAAAGGAAAGGTTCAGACATGTGTTGGAGTTGAATCGAATGATAAGATGATTTTGCTTGATATTGGAGAAGGGGCTGTTTCATCGATCGTCGCAAATGAAGTTGACATTGAAAAAATCGAAAAGATTTTCATTTCTCATACACACGCTGACCATTTCATCGGGCTTCCGAGATTTCTTCAATATTTGAAGTGGAAAAAGAGGACGAAGCCTCTTGAGATTTATCTTTCTCCGAAACATATCGAGGCAGTTGAAAAGTTTTTGCCATTTTTATATATTTTCAGGGAAGGATTTGATTTCGAATATAGGTTTCTGCCATTGCCAAATGACGAGTTTTATGCGCTTGAAAATTTGAAGATCAGATTGCTACCGACAAAACATTTGAAGAAGTATCAGAAATATGCGGATACTTATGGAGTTGAAACGGTATCTTACGGGTTTTTGATCGATGAAATTTCGGGCGACGGCGTTGAAACGAAACGATTTCTTTTTACCTCGGACATTTATTCCGTTGATGAAATTGTTGCTTATCTTGAGGGAGTTGACATACTTTTGATTGAGTGTTCACATATTGAGATTGAAGACATAATTGAAAATATCTCGGATTTCTATATCCCAAGGGTTATTTTGACGCATGTTTCGCCAGAGAAAGATTTGACTTTGATGATTGATTATGCGAGGATGAAATTTGACTTAAATATCGAACTTGCTTATGATGGAATGAAAATAGAGTTGTAGAATTTTAATGACCTCAACCCAAGACATACAGGAGAAATATGGAATTTATGGAGAGTCTCAAGCGATAAAGGAGATAATCGCAGTCATAAAGCAGGTTGCGCCGACTGATATAACTGTGCTTATCACTGGTGAAAGCGGAGTTGGCAAAGAACTTGTTGCGAGAGCAATTCACGGTGAGAGCAAAAGGTCTGAGGGTCCTTTTGTAATTGTCAATTCAGGAGCTATTCCAGAGGGAATCCTCGAATCTGAACTTTTTGGGCATGAAAAGGGAGCTTTCACAGGGGCGATCGAGACGCGCAAAGGTTATTTTGAGATGGCTGATGGAGGTACAATTTTTCTTGATGAAATTGGCGATATGCCAATTGCAACGCAAGTAAAAATTTTACGCGTGATTGAAACTGGTGAATTTATGCGAGTTGGCTCGTCTCAATTGAGAAAAGTTGATGTCAGGGTCATTACCGCGACAAATAAAAATCTTGAAGACGAAGTAAAGCGTGGGAACTTCCGAGAGGATTTGTATTATCGTTTAAGGACTGTCAACATTTATATACCGCCTCTTCGTGAAAGAAGGGAAGATATTCAAGTATTGTTTGAAAAGTTTGTGGCGCAGTTTTGTGAAAAGAACAAAGTTGCGTTCGCAGGTATAACGGACGACGCTATGCAGGTTTTGATAAGTTATCATTGGCCGGGGAATGTGAGGGAATTGAAAAATTTTGTTGAAAGTATACTCGTACTTGAAAGCGGGAAAATTATCGACGCGAATATGGTCAGAAAATATCTAAGGTATGATTACTCTCAATTTGATTACACTCGGAACTTGCCCATAAAGTTTGGCAGAACAGCTGAGCAAGCGGATAGAGAGTTGATTTACAGGGCTTTAATTGATATAAAAAGTGATTTACTTGAGATAAAAAATTTGCTTGGTAATCTTGCGGATTTCGTATCAAAGCAGGTTTTGAGCCCCCTTGCTCTCCCAGAGGCTAAGGTTGATCTTAAAACTGGAACGGTTGTAGAGAATTTCTCTTTAATCGATATGGAGAAAAGGATGATAAAAGCAGCGCTTGAAAGATTCAACTGGAATAAGCGACTTGCTGCAAGGGCGTTAAAGATAAGCGAGAGAACACTTTATCGGAAAATAAAGGAATATGGGCTTGAAGAAAGTCGTTCTAAAAAGAAAGGTTTTGCGGATGAAGTTTAAAATTATTATATTTGTAGCCGTATTTTTGCTTTTTTATTCGTGTAGATACTCGTTTACAGGTGCATCGGTTCCGCCACATTTGAAAACGATATCGATATCTTTGTTTGATGACCAGAGCGGTTATGGACGGGCAACTTTAAGAGAAGAATTGACAAAAAAAGTAGTGGAAAGATTTATTCAGGACAACACATTGAAAATCGCGGATAGAAATACTGCAAATTCAATTCTTGAGGGTGTTATAATAAGCGTTCAAGATAATCCGGTCGTCGTTGGAGCTGGTGAAAGAGTTAAAAGGTCAAGGTTGACGATAACGGTTAGAGTTACTTTCTACGATATGGTTAAGCGTACCAAGGTTTGGGAGAGGACTTTTTCAAATTGGGGTGAATATGAACTTGAAGGAAATATACAGCAAAATTTGGAACTTGGAATTAGTCAGGCTATTGAGAAACTTTCCGAAGACATCTTGCTTGCAACCGTTTCAAATTGGTAAAGTAAAACAAATTGGAAATTTTTATGTTTGAAGCACTTGTTCTCGCTCTTTACTTCATCGCGATATTCGTTCTTTCAATTTTCGGAGCCCATGGATTTGTGCTGGTTTATTATTACTTCAAAAACAAGAAGGAAGAGATAGAGGGGAGAAAAAATAAGTTGAAGCCGAAAACTTTAGAAGAACTTTTCGGAGACGAAAAAAATTATCCAAATGTCACAATTCAACTCCCGATTTACAACGAACTCTATGTTGCACCAAGACTTCTTGATGCAGTAAGCAAGATTGATTATCCAAAGGAGAAGTTACAAATTCAAGTTCTTGACGATTCAACCGATGAAACGGTTCAAGTTGTATCGTTGAAGGTTATGGAGTTAAAGGGGAAAGGTTTTGATATAGAGCATATCCGACGGGGAACAAGGGAAGGGTTCAAAGCCGGTGCTTTGAAATACGGATTGAAATTTGCCAAAGGTGATTTCATAGCGATTTTTGATGCGGATTTTGTCCCTCGCCCAGATTTTCTGAAAAAGACTTTGCCTTATTTTTATCTTGATGGAAATATAGGAATGGTGCAAACGAGATGGGAGCATATAAATGAAAATTATTCTCTCCTGACGCAAGCACAAGCGCTTGCTTTGAATGGACATTTCATAATGGAACAATATGTGAGAAATGAATCCGGCTTTTTTATAACTTTTAATGGGACGGGCGGAATTTGGAGAAAAACTTGCATTGAAGATGCAGGTAATTGGGAGGGGGATACGCTCGCTGAAGATATGGATTTAAGCTACCGCGCTCAACTTAAAAAATGGAAATTCATCTTTTTAAAAGATGTCGTATCACCCGCTGAATTACCGACAGATATAAATGCGTTGAAATCACAACAATTCCGATGGACAAAAGGAGCAATTGAAGTCGGTTTAAAGCATTTGAAAAAAATCTGGAGCGAAAATTTACCTTTGAAGATTAAACTTGAATCCACATTTCATTTGACAAATAATTTTGTGTTTCCTTTCATATTGCTAACAGCGCTTTTAAACCCAATCATTGTGATGATAAAAGAGACCGGGGATTATGATTGGTATTATTTTGTCATGGGAATTTTTGTTTTGCCATTTTTTGGACCTTTTTTGGTTTATACGCTTGCGCAGAGGGAAATTTATAGCGATTGGAAGGATAAAATAATACTTTTCCCGCTTTTTCTTGCTGGAAGCATGGGGCTTGCTGTTAACAACACGAGGGCTGTTATACTTGCTTTGCTCAGAAAGAGAACAGAATTTGTCAGAACGCCAAAGTATGGTATTGAAGATAAACGAGAGCAGTGGGAAATAAAGAAATATGTTGCCTCACGAGTTGAATGGGTTACTTTTGTTGAACTTGGACTTGCGGTATATATGTTTGTTGGGATGATGATAAGTGCGTATTATCTTGAACTTGCAGCGATTCCATTTCAGGCGATGTTTTTTGCAGGATTTTCGTTTATAGGTGTGCTTTCAATAAAACATTCAAAGATGTGGAAAGAATATGCTTGGAAACTCGCGCTTATGTGGAATATCATCAGGGAAAAGGGCGCCTACGATTTATCGATTAGAAAATTCAAAAACTTTAACCGTGGGATGAAAAATTTATAAAACGCGATGCGTTCCGATGGAGATAAATTCTATTAATAGGCGAATGGCAGTTTGTCCCTACAAGAAAATTTTAATCCACATTCATTGGTAAATGACAATTTACAGCGATTTTTGTATGGGAGAGTAATTTATTCGCCCCTACAACATTAGTTCAACACAGGCATTGTAGACATCACTGACTTGAATTTCCCTCATACATTTAAAATGTTTCTTTGGGCATTTGTCTCTGCCGATGTGAGAGCAAGGTCTACAAGAGATTGGTTTTTCGACAACTATGCTTTTTGTTCCGTAAGGGAAGAATCCAAGTTCCTTCACAGTCGAGCCGAAAATCGCAACGACTTTTGTCTTCATAGCTGAGGCTATATGCATTAACCCAGAGTCGTTTGTGATCAACATTTCACATAGAGATAATATCCCTGCGGATTCAAGGAGCGAGGTTTTTCCACAGATGTTGATCGGCTTGTTTTTCATCATTGATTCGACAAGTTTACATCTTTGTTCGTCTTCTTTCCCTCCCATTAAAATTATCTTAGCGTTAAAGTTTTCGCTCAACTTATCTCCAACCTCAGCGAATCTTTCCGGTAGCCATCGCTTCGTTTCATGTTTTGCGGATGGAGCGATCGCAATGTAACGTTCTGAATTGGAAAAGTTTATTTTATCTTTTGAGAGGTCAAGGACATCGTTCGGAACAAATAGTTCTAATCCCTGGTTATCATTTTTGATAGAAAGTTGAGAAACTGTTTCAATATATCTTTCGGCGACAGGAATTATGTTTTTGTATAAATTAATTTTAAATTTTACAAGGAGAAGTCGCTTGAAAACTCGTTTATCAACCTTTAGAACCTTCGCACCTGAAAAAGTTCTTAAAAAGACGCTCCTCAAATTATTGTGAATGTCTACGATCAAATCGTACCTTTCTTTTAGGATTTGAGATTTCAACCTTAACAGTTCTTTGAAACCCTTACTTGCATCAAACTCGATTAAATTCGTCAAGTGAGGATTAAATTTTAAAAGTTCTGCAAATTCTTTCTTGATGAGAAAGTCTATTTGAGCGAAAGGAAACTTCTTTCGTAGGAGCCTTATAAGCGGTGTTGATAGAACGATGTCTCCGATCGAACTTAATCTTATTATCAGTATCTTTTCGAATTTCATCGTTTGCAAAATTTGTTTTTGTTAACAAAATTTATCAACAAAATTAAAATTTAAAAAGATGACGAAACTTGCAAAGACAATAGGTGAATTAAAAAGGTCTGGGTATAAAGTCCTGCCGGTTAAAGAGGAATTAAGAAAAAATGTAATTCAAAAACTCAAAAATAATGAGGTCCTTTTCCCGGGAATAATCGGATATGACAAAACTGTCATCCCGGCGATAATAAATGCTATACTTTCAAAGCATGATATAATTTTGCTCGGTCTGAGGGGACAAGCCAAGACGAAGATCGCACGGATGTTTGTGAATCTTCTTGACGAATACATTCCGATCATAAAAGGTTGTGAGATAAATGATAATCCGTATAAGCCTGTTTGTAAAAGGTGCGTCGATCTTGTCAAAGAATATGGTGATGATGTTGAAATTGAATGGTTGCCTCGAGAAAGAAGATATGGAGAAAAACTTGCAACACCAGATGTAACAATTGCTGACCTAATTGGCGATATCGATCCGATAAAAGCTGCGACGCAAAAGCTTTACTATTCTCACGAAGGGGTGATCCACTGGGGAATTATCCCAAGGACAAATAGAGGTGTCTTCGTTATAAATGAACTTCCGGATCTACAGCCAAGGATTCAGGTCGGCTTGTTCAATATAATGCAAGAAAGAGACATTCAAATAAGAGGTTTCAACGTTAGAATTCCGCTTGATGTTATGATAATTTTCACCGCAAACCCGGAAGATTATACAAATCGTGGGAATATAATAACACCGTTAAAAGATAGAATCGGCTCTCAGATTTTAACACATTACCCGAAGACAATTGAAGACGGAATCAAAATAACTGAGCAGGAAGCGTGGATCAACCGAGATTCAGGGAAGAAAATTGTGATACCTTATTACTTTAAAGAGATAATTGAACAGATAGCTTTCCAAGCGAGGATGAGTGAATTTGTCGATCAAAAGTCCGGGGTCAGCGCAAGATTGACGATTTCATGTATGGAAAATCTTGTGAGCAATGCTGAGAGAAGAGCGATCAAATTTAATGAAGATGTGATTTATCCGAGGATTTGTGATTTGAACTTTGTTTTGCCGGGAATTACTGGGAAAATTGAACTTGTTTTCGAGGGCGAACAAGAGGGAAGCGTCAAAGTGAGCAAAGCTCTTATAGGCAAAGCGATACGAGAGGTGTTCAAAAAGTATTTCCCAGACCCACTTCCAAAGCCAAGATATCATTCTTACGAGGAAAAAGGAAGAGCGCAAACCCAACCCGGGCATCAAGAATATTCCCAAATAGTTGCGTGGTTCGAAAATGGGAATAAAATTGAAATTTCGGATGAAATGCCAATCGATGAATTTTATGCGGAATTGTGCAAGGTAAAGGGTTTAAAGGAGATAGCAAAGAAATATCTTAAGGTTGACGAAAACGATAAATATGCTATGGCTACAGCCATGGAGTTTGTGCTTGATGGTTTGCATCAATTTTCAAAAATAGCTAAAGACGAAATAGATAATATCAGCTCATATAAGGATATGGTCGTCAGCATATTTTCAAGCAGAACAAGGGAAGAATTTTGAAAATAAATTGGAGTTAAAATGATAGTCAAAGCTTTCGAAGCAGGTCCACTTCTTACGATAGGTTATCTTGTGATTGATGAGAAAAGCGGTTATGCGGTTGTAATCGACGCACCAAAAGATTCCGCAGATGAGATCGTGAATGAAGCGAAGAAAAAGGATTGCGAAATACTTTGTTTAATTAACACACACGGTCATTGGGATCATATCGCAGATGATGCTGAGATAGTTCGTTTGACATCTGCAAAGGTTGCTATTCATCAAAAAGACGCTCAACTGCTTGAAAATCCGAAGTCGGTTCTTTATGACCTTCCATTTAGAATTGAGGGGGTGAAGCCAGATATCGTTTTAAACGATGGGGATGTGATCGAGGTTGGGAATTTGAGATTGACCGTGATTCATACGCCGGGGCATACGCTTGGGAGCATATGTTTGTATGAAGAAAATGAAAAGGTTTTATTCAGCGGTGATACTTTGTTTGCTGGGACGATTGGCAGAACTGATTTACCGGGAGGCTCATTTGACGATATTATAAAATCAATTCAAGAAAAACTTTTTGTCCTCGATGATGATGTAGTTGTATATCCGGGACATGGACCTTCAACGACGATTGGGCAGGAAAAGCAAACAAATATCTTTTTTAACATCACGAATCAAAACAAAATGTGAACATCAAATGAAGGTCAAACCCCAAGAACTTTCAAAATCTCAAGCGTATAAACTTTTAATAAGCGCACTTATCCCGAGGCCAATCGCTCTTGTCTCAACCGTCAACCCTGATGGCGTTGTTAATGTAGCCCCATTTAGTTTCTTCGGTGGGATCAGTTCAAAACCACCTATAATTTACATTTCTATAGACAGAAAAAGGGATGGGGATAAAAAAGATACACTTAAAAACATCGAATACTCTGGGGATTTTGTTGTAAACATAGTGGACGAAGAGATAGCCGAAAAAATGAACATATGCGCGGTCGATTTTCCTTATGGTGTAAGTGAGGCGGAATTTGCAAAACTCACACCCGTCAAAAGCGAAATCGTCAAATCGCCAAGGATACTTGAATCGAAAATAAACTTTGAATGCAAAGTTTTAAAAATAATTGAAATAGGCGATGCACCAAATGCTGTGGTTTTCGGTGAGATAGTTTTGTTTCATATAAGCGATGAAATTTTTGAAAACGGTGTTGTGAATCCGAAAAAGTTAAAAGTTGTGGGACGACTTGGCGGAGAGCTATACACGATCGTTGATAATGTCTTTGAGATGAAAAGGATGAACTACGATGAATTCAAAGAAATTTATGGCTTAAAAGATTAAAAAATTAAGTCAGGGGTGATAAAATGCTCATACGTTATTCAAAATGGAACGAACAGTCGATGACGGATGAGCAGAGGTTACAGCAATTGATATCGCTTTTTAGTTATCTTCTTCTTAAAACGAGCGGGGATGTGAAAGAAGCGCTTGAATGGATGAGGACGATTGGAGAGGAAAACGATTTGTTCGATGAAAATTTAACCTTTGATGATTTTGTTCAGAAACTTAAGGAACTTGGTTATATAGATGAAGCGAAGGATATGTTGATTTTAACGACGAAAGGCGTTCAAAGGATAAGGCAAGACGCTTTAAACGAAATTTTTTCGAATTTGAAAAAGGGACCTCTTTCCGGATTTCATGAAACCCCGCATTCGGGTGAAGGGATCGACAGGCTGAGCGAGACAAGACCGTATCAATTCGGTGATCAACCAACAAATATCGATTTAACCTCAACCGTGACAAATGCCTTGATAAGAGATGGGGTTGATGATTTTACTATAAGAGAGGAAGATTTGCAAGTTTACGAGACGGAGTTTATGACCTCGTGTGCAACTGTGATATTGCTCGACATAAGCCATAGCATGATTTTGTATGGTGAAGATAGGATTACACCGGCAAAGCAAGTTTCACTCGCCCTCGCTGAACTTATAAAGACGAGGTTTCCAAAAGATAAACTTTACATCGTTGTCTTCGGTGATGACGCAAAACTTATAACTCTTTCAGAACTTCCGTTTGTGAGCGTTGGTCCGTATCATACGAATACGAAAGCAGCTTTGAGGCTTGCGAGACATATTTTAAGAAAAGAGGGAAATGTGAACAAACAAATTTTTCTTGTAACAGATGGAAAACCATCAGCGGTATTTGAACCTGATGGGAGATTGTATAAAAACTCTTTTGGGCTTGATCCAAAAATTGTGAATAAAACTCTTGATGAAGCTGTCGCCTGTAGGAGGGAAAAGATAACAATTTGCACTTTTATGGTCGCAAAAGATCCATATTTGATTAACTTCGTGGAAGAATTGACCAAAGCAAATCGTGGCAGGGCGTATTATTCATCGCTTGATAAACTTGGGGAGTTTGTATTTGTCGATTACATAAGGAACAGAAGGAAGAGGATAAAATACAATCTTTTATGATTTCACCATCCTACGAGAAGTCTTTGCGCAAGAAACTCCGGTAGCCCCTTTTGAATGATTTTACTTGATGCTTTTTCAACATCGTATTCTGAGCGAACCTGCTCGTATGTCCATGTATCTGTATCAAATATCCCAAAACTTAACCTCCAATCCCCATCCCTTGGCTGACCTACGCTTCCAACATTGATTATGTATCTTGAGTTTTTTTCAAGTTTGCTGTTGTAAAGTCCCTTTTCTGGGAAAATTCCCGATACATGGGTATGTCCAATGAAACAAATTTTCTCGCTAAAATATCGGAATTGGATTTTTGCTTGTGCATCTGTGAAGATATATTCCCATTCCCTTGGCTGAGCAGGTGAAGAATGAACGAAAAGCAGATTTTTAAATGAAATTGTAAATGGCAAAGATTTTAAAAAATCAAGATTTTCTCTTGTTAAAACTTCCCTCGTCCATAGGTCAGATTCCCTCGCATGGGAACTAAAATAAGCAAGTTCGCTTGGGTCAACCGCAACAGCGTAATCATGGTTGCCTATCACAACATATTTAACGCGTTTCCTTATAAATTCAACGCATTCATTTGGATTTGCCCCGTATCCGACTATATCTCCAAGGCAAACGATTTCATCGACATTTTTTGTCTCTATTATCTCAAATGCTTTTGTAAGGGCTTCGAGATTTGAATGTATGTCCGATATGATCGCTATTCTCAATCCACAGGCTGAAAATTTTTCGCAAATTTTTTATAATTTAAAAATTTTCAAAAAATTGACAAAAGTAAACCAAGGTCTTGACAAGATAGACTATTTTTTGTATATTTTTTGTATATAAAATAAGGTTTTTTATCATGAGTTTCATTTTGCAGAGAGAGAGGTGAAGCAAAAACGAATCAACATAATTTTATCCCTTGCCATTATTTTAATTCTTCTCATTGTTGCTGGGTTTATTTACTACCTGCATAAGAGGATTGAAGGGGAAATCATTGCGCTTTATGGGGAAAGGCAGGCTTTGCTGGCAAGTGAAATTTCATCAAAGTTTGAGTCGTATTTTGGCTCAAGAGGGCAAGGTTTAAGGATTTTGTCTTCGTTTGAATCGATCAAGCGCAGAATCCCTGAGCAAATGAAGGACGATGTCGACTCATATTATCGCTATGTAAAGTCGTATTTTGTAAATTCTATTCTTGTCTTGGATGAAAATGGAAAAATTATTTATTCTACTTTGGAAAAAGCCATTGGAAAAGATTGCAGGGATTATGAATTTTGGAAAAGGGCAACAAGGCTAACCTCCGATAGTTTGATTTACATCCCGAGTGATACATCTTTGAAAGATTTATTGAATAAAAATGTCTCGATCATTCTTTCGCCCATCTATGATAAAGACAAATTTCTTGGCGCAGTTGCCTTAACGATTGAAATTGATTCGCTTATAAATTCCTTTCTCAAGGGAATGGCAGAGCTTTATGAGTCTTGGATTATTACTTCAGATAGAGTCCTCGTTTTTCATTCTTCACATCCTGAGATGGTTTTAAGACGGGCGCAATTAAAGGAGCAAAAATGCTTCCAATGCCATATTTCGTTTGATTACATCGATGCTATGTTGGCGAAGGGGGCTGGCGTGATAAGGTATAGATTGAGAAATTATCCCGAGAAATTCGCTAGTTTTTCTCGCTTCAAACTTGGCGGTGAGGATTTGATTTTTGTCGTGAGCATTCCTTTTGAAATGGTTAGAAAAATTGTTACCTCGAACATCTATTTAGTATACTTACTTTTAATTTTGACTGCGCTTGCGGTTATGATTTGCGCATTTGTTTTCTTGAGAAATATGAGAGATATAATTCGAGCCGAGGAAGAAGCAAAACAAAGGGAGGAAAGAAACAGAATCTATCGGCTTTACACCTTGCTTTTCCAAAATTCAAACGATGGTGTTTACATACTTGATCTTGAAACGGGAAGATTTGTCGAGGTCAATAAAAAATTTCAAGAGATGTTTGGTTATACACAGGAGGAATTGAACAGTATAGATTCTATTCAACTTGTCGCACCTGAGTCAAGACCGATGATATATGAACGAAGGGAGAAAATTGCAAGAGGCGTTCCCGTTCCACAAAGATACACCTTCACCGCACTTGCAAAGGATGGAAGAAAAATCGATGTTGAGGTAAGCGTCAGTTATGTGAGATTTGGTGAAAAGATGTATGTCCTTGGGATTTATAGAGATATAAGCGAGATCTTGAGGCAAAGGGAGCTTTATCAAAGTTTATTTGAAAATCTCCCGGTTGGGGTTGTGATCCATCGAGATGGGAAAATTGTCAGATGCAATAGAAAGGCAGTTGAAATTGGCGGTGGCAAAACCGAAGATGATATAGTTGGTAGACCAGTTCTTGATTTCGTCCATCCAGACTATAGAGAAATAGTCAAGGAAAGGATAAAGAAAATCATTGAAGAAGGTAAGCCAGCTCCGCCGATTGAGGAGAAACTTGTAAAACTTGATGGAAGTATAGTCGATGTTCAAGTTATGGCATCGAAGATTATATGGGAAGGAAGACCAGCGGTTCAAGTTATAATTGAGGATATAACGGAAAGAAAGAAACTTGAGAGAGAAGTTGCACAAAGATATCAAGAAAAGGAGAATTTATTACTTAGGCTTGGATATATTTTAGAAAGCACAGAGGAAGGAATTTATTTTTCGAATGACAGGGATGTGATTGAGATTGTAAATCAAAAATTTTGCGAATTTTGGGGTTATAAATCACCCAAAGATTTGCTTGGTAAAACTATTTATGAGTTCATTAATGAAGCAAAGGATATGCTGGATGAAACAGAGGTAAATATAAATATGGTTAGAAACTTGGCCTTTCGCTCAATTCGTGAAAGGCGAGAAGCTAAATATCCAGAGCTTAAGTTGAAAAATAAAAAAGTTTTGGAAGCTTATACGGTGCCTGTCTACGATCCGGCTGGAAATTATGTTGGAAGGCTTAGTGTGGTTAGTGATATAACGGAAAGGAAACAAAAAGAGAAAGAAGTTCTTACGCTTCAAAAGTTTGAAGTTTTAGGACAACTTGCGAGTGGAATTGCACATGACTTTAACAATGTCCTTGGGATAATAACTGGGATGCTTGAACTTGCAAAGATAAAAACAACAGATGAAAATATCTTAAACTATATCGATTCCGCACTTTCCGCAAGTCAAAGGGGAGCGGAGATAGCGAAAAGATTGCTTCAATTTTCAAAGAGAAAAACTGAAGAGTTTAAGCCGATATCGATTAGAGAACTTGTGCTTGACACTGTTAAGATACTTGAACATACAATTCCAAAGACGATTTCTATTGATGTGAAGATAACCGAAGATTTCACTGTTCTGGGTTCTTATGGTGATTTACAACAGGTGATTTTAAATCTTGGCTTAAACGCTTGCGATGCTATGCCTAAGGGAGGTAGTTTGACATTTTTGGTTTCTTCTGTTGATAAAGATTTTACTGAAAAAAGATTTGGGATTCCAACTTCTGCCGATTTTTATGCTTATATTGCTGTTTCTGATACTGGCGTAGGAATAAGTGAAGATTTGAGGGATAAAATTTTTGAGCCGTTTTTCACTACAAAAGAGCCTGGGAAAGGGACTGGACTTGGTCTTTCCATAGTTAAAAATGTTGTAACGCTTCACAAGGGATTTGTCGATTTTGATAGCGTCGTCGGAAAAGGAACAACTTTCTATGTTTATCTTCCAGTTTATTCTATCGGGGAAAAAGAAGTTAAAACATATCGGGGAGAGGAGAAAATGAAAAAAATCGGCGAGGGTTATAAGGCGCTTATCGTCGAAGATGAAGAAAGTTTAAGAGTGATAATGAGAGATTATCTTGAGATGCTTGGGTTCACGGTGATCGAGGCTGAGGATGGTGAGACAGCGCTTGAAAAGTTTAGAGAAAATCCAGATGTCAAAATTGTATTCGTTGATTACGGGCTTCCGAAGATGTTGGGAGATGAGTTGATAAAAAGAGTTTATTCGATTTCGCCATCCGTTAAATTTGTTTTGGTCACAGGATTTATTGATGTCGAGTTAAAGGAATCACTTCCATCAGGGACAAAGTTCATAAGAAAGCCGTATAATCTTTCTCAAATTGAGAGTGTTGTAAAGGAGTTGATGGGGGCGGGGGAAGAGTAAGATTTGAAATTTAAATATCTTGATTGTATATTTTAAATGAAAGCGCGTTCGTTAAAAAAGTTCTTGATGAGATGAGCTTTATTGGAGAACATATTTGGATTGAACCGCATTTTAAGTGGGGCTTTATTTTGCAAAGCACATATATAAACCAAATTAAAGGGAGGTACCTGCCATGTCACAAGCACAAGTAACACAACCAACCTATGTCAAGGGTCTGGAAAATGTAATTGCAAACCAGACACAACTTTGCTTCATCGATGGTAAAAGAAGCAAACTTCTTTATCTTGGTTATGATATTGCAGATCTGGCGGAACATTCAAATTTTGAAGAGGTCGCTTTTTTGCTTTGGAACTATCGTTTGCCAAAGAAAGATGAATATGATGAATTTGTCAAAGCGATCCGCTCTGAATATGAAATCCCAGAGCAACTCATCACAGTTATGAAGCTTATGCCGAAGGATTCGGATCCTATGGATGTCTTGAGGACGGCGGTTTCATTTCTTGGTTTGTTTGATCCAGAAAGAAATGATAACTCGCTTGAGGCAAATAGGAGAAAGGCGCTTCGTCTCACTGCAAAGTTCCCGACCATAGTTGCTTCATGGGAGTGGATAAGAAATGGCAAGGAACCTGTAAAGCCGAATAAAGAATTCAACATCGCAACTAATTTCCTCTATATGCTCAAGGGTGAAAAGCCCGATGAACTTTATGCTAAAATTATGGATGTCGCACTAATTTTGCACGCGGAGCATGAGATGAACGCCTCTACCTTTTCAGCCAGAGTTACGATTTCAACTTTGACCGATATGTATTCTGCAGTGACATCAGCCATTGGGACATTGAAAGGACCTCTTCATGGAGGCGCAAATAGGGAGGTTATGAAGTATTTGCTTGAGATAGGTGAACTTTCGAAAGTTGATGACTTTGTGAAAAAAGCGATCGAGGAAAAGAGAAAACTTGAGGGATTTGGACACAGAGTCTATAAGTCAATGGATCCGAGGGCTTTGATTTTGAAGAAATATTCCAAGATGCTTGGTGAGAAACTTGGCAATACGAAGTGGTATGAGATGTCAGCAAGAATCGAAGAACTCTGGGTTAAAGAGTTCGGTGAGAAAGGAGTTTGGCCGAATGTTGATTTCTATTCCGCTTCTGTTTACTATTATATGGAAATTCCGCTTGACCTTTACACTCCGATTTTCGCGGTAAGCAGAATCACTGGTTGGACTGCGCATATTTTAGAACAACTTGCGGATAATAGAATCTATAGGCCAAGAGCCGAATATGTTGGTCCGATGGATCAAACCTATGTCCCAATCGATCAGCGTTAACTTATAAAGGCGGGATTAAATCCCGCCTTTTTATTTTTCTCTTGAAAAACTTGCCAATCTTTGGCATACGATATCTTGAATGGAATTTGCAACTGAGGTCGGAACAAGATAATTGTTTGTTATCAAGGCAAAAGCAAGCATCTCTCCATCCCTCGTTTTGACATAACCTGATAATGCCCTTGCGTATTGAACATAACCAGTTTTAGCTCGAACATTTCCTTGTGCTTTGGTTTTTCTCATTCGAGTTTCAAGCGTTCCATCTACACCTGCTATTGGAAGAGATTCATAAAAGTAGGAAAAATATTCATGCCTGAACATATAATTTAAAAGCGTTAAAATTTGAAACGGAGTGACAAGATTTAATCTTGACAAGCCGGAGCCGTCGTAAATTGAGATTTCCTCAGGTGGGATTCCAATTTGGGCAAGTGCATTTTTTACGACCTCAACCGATTTTTGAGTTGAACCCTCACCACCAAATATCTTTCCAAGCGTTCTGAAAACTTGTTCTGCGTAGAAATTTTGGCTTTTTTTGTTTATGACTTTTATTATCTCGCTTAAAGGTGGGGACTCGTAAGATGCTAAAATTTTCATCGTTTCATAATTCGGATTTAAATTGGTGTCATCTATATCAAGGGCGTTACGGTTGACCTTTATCCCTTTCGATTCTAAAACTTCTTTTAAAACTGTCACAGTGTAAAGCGTTGGATTGTGCACGCTTATATATTCTTTATATGGTTTTGGTTTCAAACTTATTTTTCCGAAGACATTTATTATGTTTGTCCCCGGGGCTCTGAAGAAATCAATTTGCGTTGCGCTATCCGGATGAACTGTTATGACGTAGTTTTTTATTTTAACATAGTTTGTGTTTGGTGTGATCTTTACTATCGCAGTGTCTCCAATTTTTTTGCCCGGTAGAATTTCAAAATCGACGCAGTTATCGTTGAAAGATAAAGCGCTGATATGAGCGGAATACCAGTAAGTTTCATCATCCCATGCCCATCCTGTTCCCATATATTGATCGTCAAAATAGTTATCATCTCCGATGATATCGCCGTTAATTTCCTTTATTCCCATCTTCAATAAAGAATCAGCCCAATCTTTGAAAGTTTTAATGACATCGCCGTTTGTAAATCTTCCTGAAATCGTCGGGTCACCCGTTCCTCTTACGAATAAATTTCCATACAAAACCCCATCTTTGACCTCTCCATCGGTGTAAAGGTTGGTTTTATATTTAAAGTCGGGACCAAGTTTGATTAGAGCGACAGCAGTGGTAAATAGTTTTGTATTTGACGCAGGGATGAAGCTTTTGTGCTCGTTCAATCTGTAAATATATTCTCCTGTTTCAAGCGATTGGATTATGGCTCCCCAGTAGGCGTTAGAAAAACTTGGATCGCTGAAAATATCGTCAAGTTCTTTCTTTAATTGGTTTATGGGCGTGTCTTTTTCATAATAGATTATTTCCTTTTCTTTTGTTTCAGCCTCTGGTCTTGCTTCGATTGCTTTTTGCGTCGTTGCGCAGGAGTAAATTATTAGCAAAAATAGAAGAAGTAGTTTTTTTAGCATAGTTGATGAGATTTTTATTTTTGAGTTCTTGAAAAATCTATTCAAAACCCATTTAAATTCAGTTTCGTCCCAAGTGGTTGAGGCAAATGATCATTCACCTGTACGATAATTTTGAGCGATGGAAAAATGTAATCAATCAAAACTTTATTTTTCAAGGTCAACGAGTCGTTTCAATTTTTTTATTTCTTTTTCTGTTAGATATCTCCATTCGCCGCGTTCCATTCCACTTACGGTTATACCCCCAAAGCTTACCCTGTGAAGTTTCCTAACTTTATAGCCTAATCTTTCAAACATTCTTCTAATTTGTCTATATCTTCCCTCGTGAATTGTAATTCCAATTTCTTTATTGTCGCTATTTGGAAGTATGTAAACATCACATGCTTCTGTCATTCTCCCGTCGAGCATTATACCGCGTCTTAATTTTTCCAAATCCTCCGGTTTTATCGGCTTGTCTATTGCAACTTTATATGCTTTCTCGACTTTATATTTCGGATGCATCAAACGGTAGGCAAGTTCACCATCGTTTGTCAAGAGCAAGACGCCAGTTGTATTTCGATCAAGTCTTCCAACGGGGAAAACCCTTTGTTTGACTTTGACAAGATCGAGAACGGTTGTTCTACCTTTTTCATCGCTCACTGTCGTTATGCAGTCTTTGGGCTTGTTTAAAACGATGTAGACCAATTTTTCCTCTGGTTTTACGAGTTTCCCATCAACCGTGACTTTATCTTTTTGAGGGTTTATTTTTACGCCAAGTTGAGTTATTACTTGATCATTTACTGCGACCCTTCCTTGTTGAATTAGTTCATCTGCTTTTCTTCTCGATGCGACGCCACACATTGCAAGATATTTGTTCAGTCGGATCAGTTCGTCTTTATTTTCCGTTTTCTTTTGGGATTTTTTCTCTTTCATTTTCGGTCACCTCAATGTATGAATTAATTTTTTCATCATCTTCTCTCATAATTTCTTCGATCTCAGTTGGCTTTGGAAGTTCTGACAAACTTTTAAGACCGAAGTATTTTAAAAACTCCTTTGTCGTTCCGTATAGAAGCGGTCTCCCAATGGTATCTGCTCTACCAACGATTGTGATTAATTTTTTCTCGAGCAATGTTTTAATTATGTGGTCGACATTTACACCTCGTATAGATTCGATTTCAGGTTTGCTTATTGGCTGTTTATATGCAATTATCGCAAGTGTTTCAAGCGCGGGCTGCGAAAGTTTTTTCTTTGTCCTTTCTTTAAAAAGTTTTCCAACCCATTTTGCAAACTCTGGTAAAGTTGCAAATTGATAACCTTCCGCAATTTCAATTATTCTAAACGCTGAGCCTCTTTCTGCGTATTCTCGATTTAATTCGTCTATTGCATTCTTTATATCTTGCTCGGTTATTTTGGTTTGATCGCCGTTTTTTGCGAAAATCTTGCTTGGTTCGTTTATAATCTCTTTTAATTGCTTCAAACTTAGGGGAACATCCGATGCGAAAATTACTGCTTCGACAATCGATTTTAGATTTTCCATTTTTGTAGCAAATTTATTTTAAATTGCGCTCGCGGTGTATTTTTCTTGTTCTTCGAACGCTCTTTCGATGAAAATTTCGCCAAATGTGTCGGGTTGTGAGATTTTTATTTTTTTCAATCGCGCAAGTTCAAGGATCGCGAGAAATGCGACGATGATTCTTATCTTTTCTTTGTAATCCTCAAAAACCTCGTTGAATGAAAACTTGCTTTTTACCTTTAGCCTATTTATGATATTTTCCATCTCATCTTCAATTCTATAGTTTTGCACTTCAATTTCATGAAATTCCTTTTCCCTTGCGTTTTCAAAAGCTTTTTTGAACGCTGTTAGCAGATCAAATAATGAAACATCTTTCAAAAATTCGTATGTCTCATTCTCATCGTAATAATCTCGAGCGTCATGTTTAAAATACCCTCGATAGTAAATTTTGCTTGCCTCATCTTCCATCTTTTCAAATTCGCCGGCAAGTTCTTTAAACTTTTTATATTCAAGCAATCGTTTTACAAGTTCAGTTCTTGGATCCTCTTCTTCCTCTTCATTTTCAAGATTTGGTTTTGGCAGAAGCATTTTCGCTTTTATTTGCATCAATGTTGAAGCCATAACAATAAATTCGCTTGCTATCTCGAGGTCAAGCATTTGCATTAACTGAATGTATTCGAGAAAATCTTTCGTTATCTTTGCTATCGGTATATCGTAGATGTTGAGTTCATCCCTTTTGATGAAAAACAAGAGAAGATCAAGCGGACCCTCGAAATATGGAAGTTTTACTTTATATTTCATCTTTCACCCAAGTTTCATTGCGTTGTGGACATCATCCATTGTCTTGCGTGCAACCTCGCGTGCTTTTTCCTCTCCGAGAAGTAAAATTTTTTCAACCTCTTTTTTATTCGATTCAAAATATGCTCTCTTCTCATGAATTGGTTTGAGAAATTCGATTATCTTTTCTGCACATCTTGCTTTGCAATCGACACAGCCCAATTGCCCTGATTCGCAACCTTTTCTTATCTCCGGGACCTCCTCTGGATTAAACTTTTTATGATATGTGAAAACAAGACATATATCAGGTCTACCAGGGTCACCTTTATAAATTTTCTGCGGATCTGTAAATGCTTTTTTCATCTTTGCTTTTATTTCATTTGCCGGGTCTGAGATTAAAATCGTATTTCCAAGCGATTTGCTCATCCTTTTGCCATCGAGCCCGGGTAAGCGAGCGAATTCTGTGAGAAGAGGTTCAGGTTCAGGGAAAACTGGACCATAAACTTGGTTGAAACGCCTTGCTATGTCTCGCGTTATCTCAAGATGCGGAAGTTGATCCTCGCCCACGGGGACGAGCTCACCTTTGTAAAGCAAAATGTCCGCCGCTTGTAGAACTGGATATCCGAGATGCCCATAGGATATGCTGTCGAGTTGAAGATCGCGAACTTGTTCTTTCAAAGTTGGATTCCTTTCAAGCCTTGATACGCTAATTAGCATCGAGAAAATTAAATGCAGTTCCGCATGTTCTTTCACCTGAGATTGTCTGAAAACAGGGCTTATCTCTGGATCAACTCCGGATGCGAGCCAGTCGATGAGCATTTCTATTGAATTTTGATAAATATCTGATGTGTCAATGTTTGTTGTAAGCGCATGATAGTCAGCAATTAAAAAGAAGCATCTGTGTTCTTTTTGAAGTTGAACCCAATTTTCAAGGACACCCACAAGATGTCCAAGATGTAATTTCCCGGTTGGTCGCATTCCGCTTAAAACAACTTTTCCACTCATCAACAGATGGATTTTGTTTTTAAATTTTAAAAAATTTAGAAAAAGAAAAGGAAAAAAGAAATTTTTTGCTATTCTTCGTCAATAACCCAATATTCAACAAGCCCATCAGGAAGGTTTGCTATAAACCTTGATGGTTTTGTAAGGATAAAGCCTGAGCGGGAATCGTAAATTCCAACAGGATAGCAGATGAAAAGACGCTCCTTAGCCCTTGTGCATGCGACATACATTAATCTTCTTTCTTCTTCGATTTCGTCATCGTTTCTTGCTGAATGTGAAGATGGAAAGATTCCGTCAAGCGCATGGATTATAAATACAGTGTTCCATTCAAGTCCCTTCGCTGAGTGAACTGTTGACAAAACTAAATACTCATCATCTTTCCCCGGCGGAACGATTTCTGAGACGCTTTCATTCGGCGGTTCAATCGCAAGATCAGTCAAAAAATCCTCAAGTGAATCATATCTCGATGCGATGTTCTCAAAAATTTCCAAATCTTTCTTTCTTTTTTCATAATCGTCGTATCTATCTCTCATTATCGGCTCATAATAGCGAAGTATGATCTCCGTCTTTTCGTGAACTGATACATCATCCGGATAAATTGTGTAAAGGAGTTTAAATAGTCGAGCCACACTTTCTGGATAGCCTTTGAATTCGAGCCAAAAGTTTGGATTTGTTTTAATATTCAATTTTCCAGCGTTTATATCGTCGATTACTTTTTGTGCTGTCCTCGGTCCGACTCCATCGAGAAGAAGCAATATCCTATGCCATGAGATTATATCGTTTGGATTCAATATAACGCGCAGGTGTGCGATGATGTCTTTTATATGTGCTGTCTCTATGAATTTAAAACCACCGAATTTGACAAATGGTATGTTTGCCTTTGCAAGTTCAATTTCAAGGTCAAATGATAGATAGCTTGCTCTGAAGAGAACAGCAATTTGATTTAAGGGTATACCTTCTTCCCTAAGTTCGAGAACTTTTTGAACTACAAATTTTGATTGATGATTTTCACTCGGTGAAATTACAATGACAGGAAGGTCACCACCTGTTTTTTTCGTGTAGAGAACCTTTGTGTATTTCTCCCTTGCTTTGTCGATTATTTCGTTTGCAAGATTTAAAATTAGTTGCGTGCTTCTATAATTTTCTTCAAGTTTTATAATTTTGGTTCCCGGGAAATCTTTTGGAAAGTCCATTATGTTTCTAAAATTTGCACCTCTAAATGCGTATATGCTTTGTGAATCATCCCCGACAGCCATAACATTTTGATGCTCCATTCCTAAAAGTCGAACTATGTCAGCTTGAAGTCGATTTGTATCTTGGTATTCATCTATCATTATGTATTTGTATTGGTTTGCGAGTTTTTTCCTTGTGTCGGGGAAATCCTCGAGCAATCTTTTCAAATTCAATAAAAGATCATCATAATCCATTAAGTTATGTTTTGCTTTATAAGTGTTGTAAATTCTGAAGAGTTTGACGATATCATCAACTTGCTCGTAATAGTGGGGGAATTCATTTAGGACGATTTCTTCAATGGGTGTTTCTGTGTTGATGCTTTTGCTGTAAATTTCGTAAAGCGTTTGCTTGCGTGGGAACCTTACCTTAGCCCTGTCATATCCTTCTTGTGTCCTCAAGAGATTTATGACATCTTCCGCGTCCGCTTGGTCAAGGATTGTAAACGAGTTATCGTATTTCAAGAGATTGGCATATCTTCTCAGAGTTAAATTTGCAAAAGAATGGAATGTGCCACCGGAGACCCTATCGCATCGGGCGTCGAGAAGTATCGACGCTCTGCTTAGCATTTCCTGCGCCGCTTTTCTCGTAAATGTAAGAAGAAGGATTGACTCGGGATTTATGCCTATTTCAACAAGTCGAGCAACGCGGTATGTTATCGTCCTTGTTTTTCCTGTCCCGGCACCTGCGATGACAAGAACGGGACCTTCAAGCGTCATAACTGCTTCATATTGCGCGGGGTTAAGTTCATCTTTATATCTGATTTTTGAAGGTTTTACGCTGTGCTCTTCAAAAATCTCGCGTTTTAAGATATATTTCTTTTTCTCCATTCTTTTCAGGCTTTGTTGCTTTTCATTAAAATTAATTTTTTATCCGACGAAATTCAAATTTTTGGGATGGCCGTTTGGTTCGGATACATTGTGAAACAGTTTGAGATCATATATGAAATTTTTAAGTGTATGTGATAGTGTATGAGTGAGAAATAAACTTTATGATTTAATTTACAACTTACACTTGCACTTACACTCTCGTCCGCACTTTTATCAATTGTTGAGCGAGTTTGAACTTCCCTAACTTATTCCACTATGTTCGTGTACTTTTACAACAATTACTCTTCCTATCTTTTGACTTTTATATTTTTTAATTTTTTTATATTTAATCAGAAGCAGGGGATGATACTTGAAAAAGTTTGTGTCCCTTGTTTCTTGTGAAGAAATTTAGCAAAAAACAAAATTATGGAGGTTACAATGAACAAACTTCATCAATTCTGGAGTGGAAGAGAAATACCCAAAATATTGTGTCTATGCTTTCTGTCTCTTGCACTCACATACGCACAATCAATTTCCTCATTACGGTTCGCTGTAACTCCCGGATATGGCCCGGGAACGCCAACAGAAGTCAGTAGTTCAGATAGAAAAACGCTCCAACCGTACGGCCTGGGAATAGGAGCGCGAATAGAATATATTTTCAAAAGTGGTGCCTCGATTGGTGCTTTTTTCGCGGTACACCGAGGGGAATCAGCAGATATCATCTCCGCCGATGGCGTACCTGTTACGTTGACAACAAGAATGCTTTATGGTGGATTTGAATTTGGTTACTTGATTCCCCTTGGCGCGCGATACGCCATCCATCCTCGGCTCTGTGTTGGCGTGGGGGAACCCGCAGGCAACTTCTCAAGCGAGAGATCGGACCCAGGTCTGCCGGTGTTGTCCGTCAATGGACCTAGACCTTACGTCTCACCAGGTTTAGGAGTATTAGTTGAACTTAGCTCCAAATGGTTTGCTGGCCTAGATGTTCGTTACCTTGCACTGGCGGAGTATCGGAATGCTAATTCACTCTTGGTTTTCGCCAATATCGGTTTTAAGCTTTCAATCAACAAATAACATCGAATGGGAAGAGGGTTGGAAGTGAGATTTATTTCTATCGAATCATTGCCATAGGTGAGAGTGGTAAGAGTTTTAACAAGGTTATGAAGATGGTACATTTGATTATTTCGTTATCTTTTATTAAAATTTACTTTGGAAATCAAGCCTTGTGGGACTATAATTTAAAAGTCATAAACTAATTGAATG
>FWWL01001267.1_pt1 | contig 61598 bp, 61 predicted proteins | sample 2228331 | NCBI WGS metagenome assembly FWWL01 (sample SAMEA103939775, study PRJEB20133) | metagenome
CCGGAGGACGGCGGCATAGCCTCCTCCGGGGCGGAAGTGCAGCTGAACGCGCTGCTGGGCGGCCTGTCGGCCGACCTGTTCCGCAGCTTATTCGCGTTCAGCCTGACCGAGCTGCAGGAGCTAAGCTCCCTGCAGGCGGAAGAGCTATCCGGCTACTTGTATAGCGCCGGATGGGGTACCAGCGGCCGCGCCGTCATAGCCGTCGAGAAGCGGCTCGCGCAGGAGGCCGAGCGGCTGTACCGGCCGCGCGGCAAGAATCAGGAGCTGGCGCTGGCCATTCGCGCCTGGGAAGACGAAGAGGCCGCCTTGCAGCGCAGCCGGGAGCAGCTAGCCGGTTATAATCGGCTTGCTGCAGAGCTTGCCTCGGTCGATGCCGAGATCTTCGATGCCGGTGAGCTCATGCACGAGACGCGAGTCTCTGTAGCATGGACGGACAAGCTGCTGCAAGCGGAGCAGCCATTCCGGCGGATGGAACGAATTAGACTACGCCTTGGCGAATTGCCGGTGTTTGATACATTTCCCATCGATGCAGGAAAGCGGTATGAGCGTGCAGCGGCTGAGCTCGAGGCTCGTTTGAGCACAATCAGCAAGCTGCAAGCGAGACGGACTAGATTGGAGCAGCGGGTAGAGGAACACATACAGCTTGATCCTTTTCTGCTTGAGAACAAGCTAATGATCGAGGAATTACTGGAGCGGTCAGGAGCTTATCGCGATCAACAAGCCTCGCTTGCAGAGCGAGCTGTTGAACGGCAGCTTATCGTTCAAGATGTGAAGCAGCTGCTGGGGCAGCTCGGTGCTGAATGGACTGAGGAGCGGCTGGCGTCTGTCCCGGTAACGGTCATTATGAAGGAGCGCTTGCGCAGTTGGGACGAAGAGCGTCAGCAATTGCTGCGCAAGCGAGAAGGGCTGATGGCCGAGCTCGAGGGAGCAGAGCGTCAGGAGGCGGAAGCGCAGCGAGAGCTGTCCCAGCAGCAGGCGCGGCAGGAGCGCAAACGACTGGAGGTCAGCCGACGATTCGCATCTTGGCGGGCTGAGCTATCTGGCGAAGAGCTGCGCTATCATATGCAGCAGCTTCGCAGAGAGCAAGCGGAGTGGATGAAACGATATACCGAGCATCGGCTGTTATCGTCCTCAATCTTTGGTGCGGAGGTTGGAATAGGCCGCGCTACCGAACATACAATCAAGTCAATGAACCGATCGAGAGAATTGACGGTTCCTGTTCGCGCCCAGTCGCCCGTTAGTCGGCGCGATGCATCCGAGCAGCGGAGTGCACCGCTGCCAGGCACCTCGCGTCAGCGAGCTATCGCTGACGCCTCCAGGGCTGCCGCTTCGCAGCGCAGCCCGCACGGCCGCGGCGGCGACCGCTTGCGCGCCGCCGCATGGGTGCTCGCCGGCTTCGCCGCGGTTGTACCCGCCGCCCTCTGGGCGGCAGGTCAACCGGGCTTGGCCGCCGGCAGCTTCGCGGCGCTCTCACTCGGCGCCGGCTACATCGCTTACCGCGCGCGTCGCGCCGCGGTGGAGAACGGCACCCCGCTTGGCGGGAGTACCGCTGACAACAGCGAAGCCGCAGAGCGCGAGCTTCTGCGGCTGGAGCAAGAGCTCGCAGAGCTTGGCGCCAAGCTGAGCAGGCGCCTCTCCGCGTTGATGAGCGACCCTCTCATCAACTCCGCGGCAGCGAGAGAAGCCGCTGCTGCCAGTGATCCAACCGATCAAATTCACTTCACTGAAGATTGGTTAGAGCAGCTAGAGTTGGAAGCAGATATGCGATTGACCGTTTTACAGGAAATATTCCATCTGGACAACGCAGTGGAAGAGGCATACACATATGCAGGAAGCATAACGAACCAGCGTCAATTAGCGTTAACCCGTTATCAGGAGAATGAGCAGCGTATAGCAGACTGGCAGACAGACTGGGACAAATGGTTGCTGCAGCATGGACTGCCGACAGGTCTGACTCCGGCTGGAGCGGCTGACATGCTGCGAGAAATCGAGCGCGGGCGAGAATGGATGAATCAACTGAATGTTTTAGACAAGCAGCTTGAGTCCCTTCGTGCTTCAATTCGGAGCTTCCAAGAGCAAGCCTCCAATCTATGCAAGCCGTTCCTGGTGGAAGGGTGGGATAAGAATCAGACCCACGAACTGGACTGGGTAGCTAAGCTTAAGGAGCTGCAAGCTTCTGCGGAAGTCCAAAGGGTGCAAGCTAATCTGCGGCAGCAAGCCGAGCACGAGCTGACACTGCTTCAGGCTGAGCTTGAAGCAGCGGAAGAGGATCGGAAACGTCAAGAGCAGGGGATTCAGGGTTTATGGTCGCTTGCAAGTGCGGATACAATCGATCAATTCTTGTTGCACACACAGCAGTATGAGGATCGCAATAAGCTTCTCGAAGAGCTGCGGGAATTGGAGTATTTGCTTCTCACTCTCATAGGCAGAGAACGTCAAGAGGAATGTACGGATGCTCTGCGTTCCTGTACAGCAGATATGTTGGAAGAAGAGCGGACGCGGTATGTGACGAAACAGAACGAATTGGAGCAAGAGCTGAATTTGCTTCGAGACCGAAGAGGCCGGCTGAAGAACGAGATGGAGAAGCTGGAATCGGGAGAGGATCACGCAGATCGGATGCTTCGTGTGGAGGCCTCTGCAACTGAGGTTCAGCTTCAAGCAAGGCGTTGGGCCACTCTAACCCTGGCATCTTCCTTGTTCCGAACCGCTCGAGCTCGTTATGAGACGGAGAGGCAGCCATCTGTTCTTCTTGCAGCCTCCCATTATTTCGCAACAATGACCGAGGGTATGTATGTAAGAGTCACGGCTCCTATTGGGGAGAAGCGATTGATTGTGTATGATCAAGATGGAAGAGCGATCGATTCCGCCTCATTGAGTCGCGGAACAGCTGAACAATTATATCTGAGCATGAGGTTTGCATTTGCAGAAGAATATGGTCACAAGACGGCAATGCCGCTAATTATGGACGATGTATTTGTCAACTTCGATCCAAGACGACTGAAGCAATGCTTCCAAGTAGTTCGCGAGATTGCCAATAGACATCAGGTGTTGTTCTTCACTTGTCACCCTCATGTGCTGCAAGCCGCATCCGAAGCTATTCCGAGCATTCAACTTATTGAATTGTAGCCAACAATTCAGCTTCCATTACGTAACCGGATTTACTCACCTAATCTACAATTCCTTCGTAGTTATACCAAACAACCCTTGCCCGCAGTTGAATCGCTCAAGCAACGTTGCTTACACAAATAACACAAATAAGGACCGTCCGGAACCGGACGGTCCTTATTTGTGTCGATTACAACCGATCCTGCAGCAATAGCAGAATGATGGAGGACAAGCTCAAGCACAAACTTACCAAACATAACACCGCGACAACCTGCTTGGGATTCAAGCCCATGCGCAGCAAGCGATAATGCGCTTGGCTGGCATCGGCCTGGTAGATCGGCTTGCCTTGCATGAATCGTTTCACTACAACGAACAGATTATCGAAGATCGGTACGCCGAGAGCAAGAATCGGAATAAATAACGATAGAACCGTTGCCTGCTTGAAGGCGCCATCCAGTGCGATTACTGCCAGGATAAAGCCAAGGAATGTGGCCCCTGCATCACCCATGAATACTTTGGCAGGCGGTTTATTGTATCTCAGATAGGCGACGGCTACCCCTACAAGTATGATCGCCATCATGGCGGAGTTGCCTTGTCCTTTGGCCAATGCTACTACAAAGAGGGTTATGGCCGAAATCGCGGACAGCCCGCCAGCTAATCCATCCATTCCATCCGAGAAATTAATAACGGTGGTAACCCCAAAAATCCACAGAATCGTTAGAACGAATTGCAGGACAACGGGCAGTCCGACGAACTCACCGCTGATCGGGTTGTAGAATCCATCAAAAGAAATTCCAGAAGCGTATACGAGAACCGCTGCAGATACTTGCACGATCATTTTGGGTAAGGCAGGAAAGTCTTTGCCCTGCGTCTTGTACCAGTCATCTACCGTTCCAATGATGAGCAGCAACAGTCCGCCGACCATGATGGCTGCAGTCTGAAGCGTGAACCCGCCTGAGAATAACAAATAGGCAACTATGAATCCGGCATATATAGCGAAGCTGGCTGTTAAAGGAATGGGTGAACGGTGAATCTTGCGTTCTACATCTTTGCGAGGCTTGTCCACGAAATCCAGACGAAAGGCAAGCTTGCCAAGGGGCGGAATCAACAGATACACAATAAGGAATGAAACTAAGAATGAGAGTGCGTACGTTATAAGGATCACATCTCCAACCTGATAGAGTCTATACTGATTTAGTATAAACATATTCGTGGACATTGTCGATTAGCAAAGTGTATCAACAAATTTAGGAAAAATATGGAACGGTCGCACTTGTGTGTCGTCTAATTCATTGAGGTGAACCACGTGGGCTTTGAATATTTGAGTGCTTTATCGGAAACGAGCGATAAAGACTCGGTCCTGCAGGACCTGATGAACCATCTCGGCCGAGATGTATGGAATTACGCTTATTTTCTCACAGGAAGTATGGATGTAGCAGATGATGTGTTCCAGGACGTATTTGTAAAAGTTTATCGCAATTTGTACTCTTACCGAGGCGAGTCATCGGTCAAGACATGGCTGTTAACGATCACTCGCAATGTTGTCAAAGATCATTGGAAATCGGCATGGACCCGAAGAGTATTATTGATGTCTTCCATTCCGCGGCGTGAAACCGTCGCATCAACGGAGAAGGAAGTTCTTGCCCGCATGGATCGGGGCGATATTTGGAAAGCGGTGTTGGATTTGCCGGACAAGCTGCGAGAAGTGTTAGTACTGGTTGCTCATCATCAATTATCGATTCCGGAAATTGCAGCGATGTTAGGTCTTTCGGAGGGAACCGTTAAATCAAGGCTTCATAGAGCCAGGGGCAAAGTACAGATCAAGCTGCTTGAAGAAGATGAACCTGTGTCGAAAAGGAGGAAGGGCCGATGAAACGTCTCAGGGACATAGACCAGTGGGAGAAAGAGCTGCGGCACTTCCCCGTCCATCCGCAGGGGATTCCGAGCTCACTAATACGGAAAGTTGAGGAACGAATTGTAATGGAATCTAAATCGAAACATCGGAAGTTAATACCGCTGGTAGCCTTCCTCACATCGATTGCGGCTCTTATTCTTATCGTTATTTGGCAAGAGCCTCTCCTTAATCTGCTGAAGCCGGATCGTACGGTGACCGAAGAGAAGTTCGATAGTATTACGGAGCGCCAACTGAAAGTGCAAGTTATGCATCGGGATACGTTTATGCGTCAGTATGGTGAAGCCTTCGTGATTAAATATCCTAATATTACGATTGAATCCGTAGAGACTATGAGCCTGAATACACGTAATGCAGATCTCAAAACCGCTTATTACGACTTGTTAGACAAGGAGCAACCGGAGGTGCTCTTTCTGCCAATCTCGATTTATAGACAGATGGCGGCGGATGGTCTGTTATATCCTTTGGATACGATGATTCAGAAAGAACGTTATGATCTGGAAGCCTTCCAACGCGGCCTCATTCAGTTCCTTCGAGATGCCGACGGGGGGAAGCTCTATGGGCTTGCACCTACCTATAATGCGCAGGCGATTTACTTCAATAAGGATTTGTTCAACCGCTATGGAGTACCCTATCCGACCGATAAAATGAGTTGGGAGCAGCTGCTTCAATTAGCGGCAAGATTCCCAACGGATGGGAAAGGAGATAATCGCGTATACGGATTTGCTCCGCCCGCTGAAGGCGCCTATACGATGGTGGATATGATTGCTCGCACGGGGCGCTTAGGTGTAACGGATTCGGAGGGGAAGAAGCTGCTTTTGGATAGTCCGTCTTATCGTAAAATCTGGGAAAGTGTGGCGAATGGCATACAAAAAGGTTGGCTGCAGCAGCCCGCTAGAGCAACAGGTACTATATCGGGGATTGATTTCTATAAGAGAAATGCATTTATGACTGGTCAAGCCGCTATGATCCTGCAGTTTTCTGGATTTGCCAACGATCTGACCGAGGGCCGTAAGCGCTATAATCTATCTACGTTCGAATGGGATATAGTGACTGAACCGATTAATTCCGAGAAGCCAGACGAATCAACTTCGACGTTTATAGATGGTGTTTATGCGATTAATGCCAAAGCTGCGAATCCCAAGGATGCCTGGGAGCTAATAAAGCTCATCAACAGTGCGCCGCTAGCCAAGAAAAACGCGGGTTCCATGTTCCATATCCTCAGCACCCTTCAAAGCGTCCCGATAAAGCCAGAAACAGTCCGTATGGAAGCTTTCACTATTCTGCAAATAAGTCCAGACTCTAAGCAAGCTGCTCCAGTGCTTCCGCAATCTTTTAGTCCGGAGCTAGTAGCAATAGTGAATCAAGAAATGCAATCTTTCACGCAGGGTGCTCAGTCATTGGATCACACTGTCGAAGCCATACAGAGTAAAGGGCAAACAGCCTTAGACAAAGCGAATCTGCAAGCCAAACAGCCCTGACGAATGGAGAAGAAGACTACTTATGAACGACTTAATTAACGGCTCATCAAAGGCCTTGTCGATTGCTAAATTTCTATGTGTAATTATCGTTCTGGTATGTCTCCTGATTGCCTGCAGTAAACCTGCTCCTGCGAAGGAAGTGAGGAAGGTGCTGCGCATCCCTTTTCAGAACGAGCAGTCGTTCCAGATGCAGTATGGCAATTATTTTGCAGTAAAATTTCCAGAAGTTGACGTTGAGATTATTCCCACAGAAGGTCTAATGAAGCCGGGCGTTAACTACAACGAGGAATATGAGAAGCTGGTCAAAGAACAGAGGCCGGATCTGATCATTACTTATTTGCAGCAGTACGAGAAGTTGGCCGCTTCCAATAGTCTGCTAGACTTGGAGCCCTTAATCAAACGAGACAAATTCGATTTGACTCAAATTTCTCCTGCAGCGCTCGATGTACTTAAATCAAGCGGGCAGAACAAGTTACTTGGGCTGGCTCCGCAATTTACAAGCGCTGCTCTGTTTTACAACAAGGAATTGTTCGACCGTTTCCAAATCCCTTACCCTAGGGATCAGATGAGTTGGGAAGAAACGATGCATTTGGCCCGCAGATTTCCAGTTGATCCGGACGTGAACAATCGGATTTATGGTCTTCATAAAAAGTATCGAACTGCTTTTGACTTCGTTTTTGATATTGCAGCTACTAACGGGTTCACCCATATCAGTGAGGACGGCGCTCGTGTAACTATAGATTCGCCTGGGTGGCTGGACGCTTTTCGTTACATCATTGATGGGTTCAGAAGCGGCAACCTGTTCTACTATGATAGCGGCGGCAAGTCGATTAATTACGGACCGAATGAAACGAAACAGATGGATTTGTTGAGTGCCAGTAAAGCCGCCATGATGATTAGTTCACCGGAGCAAATGATGCGTATGAAGCAGAATAATGTAATGTTGGATTGGGGGCTAGTAACGGTCCCTGTGAACCCAAAGAATCCCGAGCTAACGAGATATTTAAGCATAACGACTGTATTTGCGATCGCAGCTAACGCGGAACATGTGGACACAGCCTGGGAAGTTGTGCAATATTTCAACGGCGTAGATGCCGCTAAAGTAAGTATGAAGACATCGGAGAGCTTATCCACCCGGTTGTCGTACACCAAAGATAAGGATGGCAGAAGCCTCGAAGCATTCTATAAGCTGAAGCGAGATGATAAAGCGATTCTTTTTTATCCCGCTACCCCTACAGGCTTCAACGCTTTCTTTGAACAATTGACGATAGTTGAAATAGACGCGGCTGTTGCAGGCAAGCAGTCCGTAGAGGAAACGGTTAAGTCCATCCAGCAGAAAGCGCAACAACAGTTGACCAAGCTTGTATTAGCCCAATAATCGTAAAATTAGGATACCTGCGATAGCCGTTATAATTCCGATAAATTCAAGCATAGACCAAACTTCCTTGAGGAAGAAGCGGGCGTACAAAAGGATGAGCAGCACATTCGTTGCCACGACTGCCGATACAAGTCCGGTAATGCCAAGCTCAAAAGCAGGCAGAATGAGCACCATACCCGATATATTGCTTATTCCGACTCCCATCCCAACTAGCAAGGTCTTGCCATTCTTCCATTGCAGTGGAACAGAAGCCTGTTCAGCGATTTCTTCAGAGGGTCTGACCGCATTACCCTCTGAGGCTGCCGCAGATTCTGCGATGTAACGTTTGTCCACTCTTCGGACCTTATGCGTATTGCGCAACCATTCTATGAAGAACAATACGGAACCAGTGGCATACATCGCAAACAGAGTAGGGAGCTTATCAGCCTCCCACAACATGGCTTGCTTGGACGCCACGTCTGTTATGCCAAAAGTAACCATTGCCAAAAGCGCCCACTGGGCGCCTTTTAAATTTGAGAAGGAAATGTCATTGGAATAACGGATCATAATGATCCCGGCCAATATGATGATAAAGGCAGCACTTTGCGGCAAATTGAGTGTCTCGCCCCAAAAGCCATAGGATAAGCCAACTACTACTATAGGGGTCAGTGCTGTGAATATGGCAACTAATGATGCTTTTCCAACGGCAAAGCCTCTGAACATAGCCGCATTGGAGATGAATGAGAATACACCCATTACTAGACCCATCCAAACAGCTGCATTCCATTTATGATGGAACACAAAAGCACCCAGAATGGATATAATGGCTCCGGACACATACACTCCGAGCAATAACAAACTTCGATCAGCTGGTTTCTGCGACATCCAGTGATATAGAATACCGCGCATACCGAAACAAACCGCAGCAAACGCAGCGTAGAGTAACCACATCATAGATATAAATTCCTCTCGTTAGTAAAGTTGAGAGCTTCTTATGAGCTGACAAGCTGAAGCTAGTCATGGAGTGTCAAGCTCGGTAGCTTCTCGTATCATACTACAATAAGGAGGAGAGGTGTAGTACAATGAAAGGAATACCAATTTCATAAATATCGCAGGACAAAGGTTCATACATATAGATTGAAGGAGGGCACCTCATGCAACCCGTGGATCCCAAACAGCCTAACAAACGAGAAATCACTTATCAAATCGGTTGGAAGAAGGGCCGCATGGAAGTCGGTGAGAAAGGTAAAGCGCACATTAACCGACATGACAATGCCGGGAAAGACGCTGCAGCCTGGGTGCGTTTACTAGAACGTACGGCTTGGAAGCCGGCTTTCCGCATTTCGGATTCCATCATGGTTGCTATTCTCTGGTCCGTTGCACCAGCAGCATTTGCTATGACTTGGTTGTTAGTGTATCTGCTAGGCCGACATTAAGGAAGGGAGAATGAATAGAACATGAATACGTCGCTCGCTATATTCGCAAGTCTTGTAGGGTTGTTTGTCACGATTGTGGCTTTGTTCACCGCATGGTATGTATATCAGGACCGGAAGGGGAGCTCAGTAGAGCAAGAAGGGTCAGAATCCCAAGCCCAAGAGAGTTATCCCATGGAGCGTTCACGAAATCTGCTTCAGCGTTGGATGGTGTGGGACTGGACCGTCCTGATCTTGTTCGGCTGCGGAGCCGTCTTCCTGCTTGTCGATCTCATAGCCATTTCCAAGGTTGTGGACCAGTACCAGTTTCCTCCCTATCATTATGGCTACTTGTTATGCGGCTTCATTTTCTGCATACTCGGGATGTTGTTCTCGACGATTCGAGTGATCAGCCTTCTCTGGTTAGCGGGAGGAAGTCATGCTCAGCGGACGAAGCATCTGAACGAACCATACCATGCTGATCATGCCAAAAATGGGATATAAGGTCGACAGCAATGTGCTGAAGCCTATCTGGCCTACTGCATAACTGCATAATAATATTCCGAGAACAATCGTTTTGTAGGGTAGTCGGCTTCTCTGCTGCAGCTGTAAGGTTAGTCCATACACATTGGCGATAAGTGTTGTGAATATTTCACTGAAGATGACTCCGACAAAAGCAAGCTGAACGCCTTGACCAAGTCTTGCGATAAGATGAGTCATTGGGATTTCATATTGAGTAATACCAGGCAGCTGTGAAGACAAAGCAAAGTGTCCACCCAGCAGCATCAGGCTTATGCCAATCCCGCCGATCCAACCGCCCCGCTTCAAGTGAAGCGGGTTTTTGGTTGCGGCCCCTAATGGGACAAGCACCGCTTGGGCGGTTGCCAAGTTAAATGCGACATAGAGCAGCGGAGCCGTCCAGATCCGAACAGGATTATAATCCGTAGACAACGTAAGCCAATTGCTTGCATTAGGGGAGTGGAAGGCGGCTGCAACCATCAGAATACTGAATATAAACATCGTGGGCACCACGAACATGTTAACTGCCATTAAAGCTTTTAATCCACCAGTGATAACGAAAAAAGCAAGAAGCAGGGTGAATAGAAGCCCATATTGATAGGGCAGATTGAAATGCTGGTTGAATACGGAGCCGGCACCTGCGAGCATGACTGCATTAATTCCGAACAGAACGACAAGAGAGAACAAGCTGAAGGCACGGCCGAGCTTATCTCCGAATAAGTGACGATTCAAATCCTCATAGGAGCTTGCTTTTATTTGATGGGCCAACAGCATCACTTTTGTGCCGAGCCATATAAATAATAGACCGGCCAACATAATCGTCATTGTAGCCATCCATCCGTAACGGCTGAAAAATTGCAAAATCTCTTGACCAGTCGCGAAGCCTGCCCCCACAATGGTACCTATGTAAGTAAAGGCAATTTGCAGTATCGTTCCCCAAGACTTCATGTTAGCAAGCACGTCCTTTCCTCTCCAGGGGCATATATCCCGGTTAGTACAAGTTATGTTACGACGGCTGAAAAAAGGACAACATTCCGGGAAGCGGTTTGCACATCGTCTGCCGATCTTTTATAATACGGGCATGAATCTAACTTGACTGCGGAGAGTGCGTTCAGTGCAGCAAATGTTATTGGATCTAATATGGACCTATCGATATATGGCTTTATTCGGGTTGTTGGCGCTTGGCATAATAGGGCTGCCTATACCTGACGAGACGTTAATGACATTCGTAGGCTCTCTAACTGCCTATGGTCATATGAACTTCGCGCTCTCGGTAGCCGTCAGCTTCGCCGGGAGTATGTCAGGGATGTTAATCAGTTATTGGATCGGACGACGGGTCGGGAAGCCGTTCCTGGATCGTTACGGCAAATGGTTCGGTCTGAATCCGTCCCGTCTTGTAAAAGGGGAGAAGTGGTTTCTCAAACATGGGGTTTGGGCTATTACGTTCGGCTATTTCGTTCCCGGTGTTCGGCATCTGACTTGCTACCTGGCTGGAATGAGCGGTATTCGTTTCTTACGGTATGTAGTATTCGCTGGAAGCGGAGCACTAGTGTGGTGTTTTACTTTCGTTACATTAGGTCGGATCATCGGGCGGAATTGGGAGAAGGTCGTCAATCTGGTGCACGTGTATTTGGGGCGCGGGTTGGCCATTGCCATTGTGGTATGCTTGTTGGCCTTAATCTTATACATGCGGATTCGCAGGAAGAAAAAACATGCGGCTAGATAACAGGAAGAACCCCTTCGCCTTAACAAAAGCGAAGGGGTTCTGTATACGGGCTGGATTATTTGGTTTCCGCAAACAGCTTAATCGATAAACAGTTCTGGGTAACCGGATCGACATCCAGCTTCAGAATCGTTCCGTCATTTTTGTAGGATAGAGCGTATTTACTACTCATATCGGGTTTCCCTAGTGCCTTTTGAGCATCCTTAACGTTGCTTCCTAACCGGAAACCATTCAATCCCGTCTCAATATCCTTAGAAGTAATCTCTACAAATTGTACTTTTCCAAGTTTGTTGAAGCCTACAATATACCCTTTATATTCGTGTATTTGAATCGGGTCCATCTCATCATCCATGGAGTACTCATCTATAGGCTTGCCGGCTAATTGAGTGACAAGAGCTATATTGTCGTTAATGCTGATTCCTTTTAATGCAGGCTTGTTGACCGTATAAGGTTGAATGGGTGATTCAGTGATTTTGTCTTCCGCAACAGGTTGATCGGATGAGGTCGCAACATGTTTGCCTTGCTGCACGCCCTGTTCATTATTAGAACCGCTGCCAGGTGTAGCAGTTGGGTCGGTAACCGGGATTTCTGAACCAGGTGTGGGCGAAGAGGAACTAACTTGCGAATTAGCTGGCGGTTGAGTCGTTGGAGTAATCGTATGATCTTTTATTACCGTGTCTGGTGGATCCGGTGATTGTTCACTGCTGCAAGCCGCGGTCACGATAGTAATCCCCAGAAGGGCGGCGGCGACAGTCATCAGCACAACATAGTTCTTTCTCATAGGAAGTCTCCTTCTCCGATTAAAGCTTCTCTCTAGTCTAGGGGTTATTTGTTATGTACAGCTCATCCATCATACCTTTCAAAAGGATGACGGGCAAAGTCCAATTGCTCCCAAAGTCGGCTGGAATTCTTAACTCGCGATACACTAATACTAATATAGACGGTTTGAACTGGAAAATAGTTGCATCTTTTTCATGCTTTTTTATAAAACTTAATATCCCTTGCTCTTGAATGTTGTTTCATGAATATGGTACTTTATCTGAAAGGAAAGTTTGCGACCGCACAAGGTTGAGGAGGAGTCACATGGAAGAATTGAAAAGACGAATTGTCCGAGACGGGACAGTTATTAACAACCAGGTGCTGAACTTGGATACGGTATTGAATCATCAGGTTGATCCTCCTTTTATTATGGAGATGGGCAAGGAATTCGCAAGGTTGTATCGTGAGGAATCGATTACCAAGGTGTTGACTATAGAATCATCCGGAATAACTGTTGGTTTCGCCACAGCGCTTGAATTGGGAGTGCCGTTGGTATTTGCCCGCAGGAAGAAAACTTTAACAACCGAGACAGAAGTGTATGCAGAGCGGGTACCTTCTTTTACTAAGGGCATAGTTACAGATATTCTGGTTTCCAAAAGCGTATTAGGCGCCGAGGATCGGGTATTGCTTATTGATGATATAATCGCGAATGGAGATGCCGCTAGAGGTCTTATACGGGTCATTGAGCGATCGGGTGCAACTTTAGTGGGACTCGGGATCGTCATCGAGAAAAGCTTCCAAGCTGGAGCTAGAACGATTCGGGAAAACGGAATTCGGGTAGAGTCCTTAGTAAGGATTCGTTCACTGGATCAGGGAGAGGTTCAGTTCGACTAATAGGGCTAGAAATCGAATTGTGATGAATTGGAACCTTCCCTCCAAGCGTATTTTCATTTATAATGAGGGTGAGCGATAGAGAGGAGGCGGTCGGTATGGGGAATCAACAACAACTATCTACCGATTACATGATGACCAAGTTGTCCGAAGCCAAGGTTCACTTTGAACGCGCACTCGACTGCAAGCACACTGAGTTTGACGATTTATATCCTTATATGATTGAGCATCCGCAATTTTTCTGGTATAAGCGCTATGTCGCATGGTCGGAATTGCTTACGGTTGTCAAGATGTCCAAGGAGCTTTCTATTGAATGGACTCCGCAGTTTACTCAACAGCAGATCGATTATATAGAGAGCCGCGTCATGTCGAGCAAGGTGCTGGACGAATGGTTCGAGAAGAACGATTCCAAAGAAATAGTAGGTTGACCATATAGACAAGCGGGCAGGACGAGCGGCGACATCGCTAATGTTCCTGTTCGTTTTTTGTATGTTTTTAATATTCAGAATAGATCAATGACAAGCCATTTTGGAGGTGGATGTTCTTATGATTACGGACGAGCAGCTGGATGAATATCGATTAACTGGAACCAAGATCAGAGTTGTCAGAGACTCAGAGCCTGAGAATGATGTAAGAGGCCATGTTGTCGCCTGGGATGACGAGACGGTCATGGTGCGCAAATCTAACCGAAAGATCGTAAAGCTATCCAGGAGCCATGTATATCAATCCACAGATCAGAAGCGTACTCCGCCTGAGTTAGATTAAGAAGAATGGGGTATCCTAGAGCAGGGGGAAGAAGTAATGTTGCAAGAAACGGAAAAGGGATGGAAGTCAATCCCAGGTATACGGGTTGGGCTGATTCCTAATTCGGAAAGTCCTATGTTATGTATCAGCTCTGAGACACCTTTAAGAACCTTGAATTCTTCCATATGGGGTGGTGGATTCGGCTATCATAGGAATCTGATTAATCGTCAAGTACCGAAGTCGTATATGTGCGACGATCCGCCATCGGAGATGCAGTCGTTTCTGGATGCTGTCGGCTTCACGTCTATCGATTCAGTCGGTATGTTGACCGCCGCTTGGGTCGATCATGCTGGATTCAGCGAAATGTCCTTGGGAGAGTTAACCGTATGCTCTTGGGTTACGGTCGGCCTAGGCAATCCTGCAAGGGCTGGGGACGCAGTGGATGTTGATTTACTCTTCCCGGGCACGATCAATTGCATGGTTGTAATTGACGGCCAATTGAATGATGCAGCCATGGTGAATGCGGTGATTACTGTGACGGAAGCCAAGGCGGCATTGTTGCAGGATCTGAACATAACGGCCGGAGCTGAAGGCCGGATCGCTACAGGCACTTCGACGGATGCGGTAGTGATCGCAGCTACAGATCGAGGCCGGAGTTACTCCTATGCGGGAACCGCTACACGCCTGGGGTATCTGATTGGCAGGACGGTGTACGAAGCAGGCAAGCAAGCGACGTTCGCTTATAAGGCTGAGATGGCGCGCAGAGCGACACGGGAATAAAAAGCAAACGCGTTGTAAGTAAGTGGGAAGCCTACAAATGCATACTAACTAGCATGTTGACATCGATCGTTTGCCTGTGTTATATTGTTTCTTGTCGCTGATTATTCAGATGTGCGGTCGTGGCGGAATTGGCAGACGCGCTAGATTCAGGTTCTAGTGGTGTAACAGCCGTGGAGGTTCGAGTCCTCTCGACCGCATCATATGTTAGAAGAGAGAAGCCTGGATGTTTAAGGCTTCTTTTCTTGCATTCTGTAGTGTAATGTTTGATTGATATTGCTAATTTGGAGTTAAGTCACATTAATGGAGTGATTTTTTGAGTAAAGCAAAGGGCAAGGGCGGAACAGGCAGGGGAACAGACAAAAAAGGCTGGAACCGATGGCAAGCTGGTGCTATCAGAGCAAAAAGCGCACCCAAACCTTATAAAAGCAAAGGCACTAAAAATCAGGATGGCGCTGCATCTTCCAGTAATCCTAAAGGTGACAAATCCGACAACTAGGGCAATCAGCTAATGCTTTTCAATATTAAATAGAATGGGATGTGATCGCTTGGGTAAAAATGAAGTAAAAAATGAATTGCCTGCAAATTATGAACAGTTAAAAATATCTGCGAATCGAACTTCCAATTGGAGAGAACGTTTAGAGGCTGTGGAACAATTGGGTCAATGGAATCACAAACAAACCATTGATGTACTAACTCGTCTTATGGAAAGCGATGCCGTGTATAAAATTCAAGAGGCTGCTTTCCATAAACTCAGAGCTTTCGGTGAAGATGTGAAATTACCGCCAAAGAAAAAGGGCGACTTGATTAAAGGAGTTACTAAAATATTGGTAAGGATTAAGAAAAGCTTGCCAGTAGGTCATTCATTTGAAGAGTTTAAAGAAAAATTACAAAAAATGAGAATCGATGTATATGATACCTACGAAGGTGAAAAGGGCGCTGATTTTGATAACTGGCTTGAAAGCGCTTGGGCTTCGTTATCCACAAAGTAGGATGGAATCGATAAAAACTGATCTAGGGGTGGTAATTTGAGAAAGCAAAAGCCAATGTCATTTGACGAACTGCTGAAGGATTTACAAGGCCAGAAAACGATTCAAGATGATCCGAATCATATATCATTAGACGATTTGTTCAATGAGTCTTTCATGAGTAAGTACTCCAGCTTTAAGAGTTTTGGAGAGTTTGTAGAGAAAGGCAACTTTCAAGTAAAGACACATGAAGATATCAAGAACATGGATGACGAACTTTTTGATCGGCATGTTGCAAGGGAGACGGATTTTGCTAATTGGAAATCCATGCTGGATAAAGCCACTATGGAATATGAGGGAAGATAGGACGAAAGAAAGTGGAAAAAAGGATCATTGCAGCGGGAGCTTCCTGCTGTAATGATCCTTTTTTTAATGTTATAATCCCTAAATATATTCAGTCATTCCTTTTTCCTTCAGCAGTTCTACGATTTCTTTGACAGACTGCGCTTTGTCCTTGGGACAAATTAATAACGCATCCCCGGTGTCTGCAATGATGAAGTTGTCTACGCCTATTGTGGTGATTAGCCTGCCATTTCCATATATGATTGAGTTGCGTGTTTCTATGCCCATGTGATTCGCTTTTATTATGTTGCCTGATTCATCCGGAGGGAAGATCGCGCCAAGCGCATCCCAGCTGCCGATATCATTCCAGCCAAATTGACCAGATAGAACAACGACCTCATCGGAGCGTTCAAGGATGCCGTAATCAATCGAAATGTTTTGAAGCGTCGGATAAATTTGATTGATGATTTCCTCTTCCTGCTCCGTACCTAGATAATCGCTGAGCGGAAGCATCGTCTTATACAGGCGAGGCAGATAACGCTTGAAATTATCAATAATGACGGATGTTTTCCAAATGAAAATACCACTATTCCATAAATAATTACCTGACGACAAATAGCCTTGCGCTTTTTGAAAGTTCGGCTTTTCTACAAATTCTGCTACTTCGTATACAGCCACAGGATTCGAAGCAATAGGCTCCTTATCAAAGGCTATATAGCCGTAGCCCGTAGAAGGGAAGGTCGGCTTAATCCCGATGGTTACGATTTTGTCCGTCTCCAATGCTACTGTACAGGCTTCGTCTAATGTTAGCCGGAATTGTTTTTCATCGGTTATATAATGATCCGAAGGCAATACGACCATTAAAGAATTTCCGTGCGATTTCTCTATGGATAACGCCGCAAAAAGTATGCTTGCAGCCGTGTTGCGCGCAACAGGCTCGATCAAAATGTTGCGTTTCAATACGCTGCTGTGCATAATACTCTCCAGCAATACGGCTTGAGAACGATTCGTTACGATTACTGTATTTTCTTGAGGGATAATGCCTTTGAATCGTTCGATCGTATCGTTTAACATAATATCGTTTCCGCTAATATTCAGAAGCTGCTTCGGAATCTCTTGTCTGGACAAAGGCCAAAAGCGGGTCCCGCCCCCGCCTGCAAGAATAGTAGCGAATTTATTCATGATGCATCACCATATGGGCAATAGAGAAGGAAATGATACTCTCCGAACCTTGATTAAGGTTCAACCCCGTCGAATGGATGCCGTCATAGCAAGCCCCGGTCTGAGGATCAATTAGAGACGTTTGTAATGAATTATGCCCTAGATACCATTCATAGCATAAAGCTGCCAACTTCAGATAAGCAGGGTCTCGCAGCACGATCGCGGCTTCCTTGCAAGCAAGCAGCATTTCACATGCTTCAATCGGCTGTTCATCGTAGGGAGCAGCTTTTCCGTCCCGCTGAAGCCAGCCATGGCTTCCTATCGGCTTATAATAGCCTGCCTTGGAGATGGTTTTGGATGCTAGAAAATCCAGGCTTTCCTTGGCCGTTTCCTTCAAGCTAATTTTATTGGAAATACGGAATGCTTTTAATAGTGCCCATGGAAGCATCGAGTTTCCGTAGGTAAGGCTGTCTTCATACCAATTCCAACCGTTCCCCTTATTGCGAGTATATTGATTGTGCAGTCGAACCGCCATATTATCGATCAGATCAACGATGAAAGCTCTAGGCAGAAATGCTTTCTCTTCCGCGGTGTTTGGCGTGTGGAGATAGGGGAATGAGTAAGTTAAAGCATCAGGTGTGTCTATCAGGTAACTTAGACCAATGATTGCATAACCTTGTGCACGAGGTGAACCGAGCGTATGAATATGCGGTAATGCCTGATTAATCAAATAACGGCATGTGTTCAGTACATTATCCGGCAAGGAGGAGGAATGGGCGAGCGCGAATCCCAATGCCCACAGCGTGCGTCCTTGACAATCCTCAGAGCGGCTATCCTCAACGAAGGAACGATTATAATCCATAAAGTTCCTAAAGTTTCCATCTGCATTCTATGCGTGATGTATGAAGGAAATATAGGTATGAATGAGGTTCAACGTCTCTGAATCTTTTCGGCTGCTGTACATTAGAACGGCTGCGATCAATGCCCTTGCGTTATCATCTGTTGTATAGCCCATCGAACGATCGGGAACTCCAAATTTCGTATGTTGAAAAATTCCTGTATCATCCGTTATCCTGTGCATATAATCTGTCTTAAACTTTAGGATCGTCTGTACTACCATTAAATCACACTCCATTCCTTTAACTCTGAAGCCGCTATTTTCTCTTGGAAGATTGCAGCATAGGTTTTGGCGATTTCGCTCCACAACATGGTTATTCCGAGTTCAAGTGTGCGATTTTCCATTTCTTTTACTATAGTAGGGTTATCTAGCAATCGAAGGATGCAAGTTTCCAAGGAGGCAGAATCGCGGAAGTTGGCCAGCAAGCCTCTACCCTCAGCCAGCATTTCCACGGCATATCGGTAAGGAGTAGAAATAATGACTCTTCCATAACCGACTCCGTATGCCAAAGTGCCGCTAACGGCCTGATCCTTGCCTAAATAAGGAGTCATATAGATATCTGACATGACAAGCGATTGGATGACTTCCTCCTGCGTCAATAGCTTGTCGACGAAGATAACGTTATGATTTAAATCTAGTTCTCTAACAAGATCCACCAGCTTTTGTCTGTATACCTCGCCAGTTTCTTGTTTGACTACCGGATGTGTTTTCCCCCAAATGATATAGAGAGCATCTGGATGCTGGTTGACCACTCCGCGCATAGCCTCTATACTATATTCGATTCCTTTGCCCGGACTTAGAAAGCCAAAAGTGGATAAAATTTGTCGATTCGCAAAGCCATATTGTTCTTTCAGCCTGGATCTGGATTCGGTTTTTACATAAGGTACACCATGATGAATGAAAGCGATTTTCGCGTTGTCGATTCCATAAATCGAGACCAAATCCTTTACTGAAGACTGCGCCATCGTTACGACTTTGACACTGAGTTCCGCAACTCGATTCATGATGTGTCGCTGCTTGGCAGAAGGCTCAGTTAACACGGTATGAAAAATGACGATATATGGAATACGGAGTCTCTCGACGAATGGAATCAAATATTCCCCGCTTTCTCCGCCGTATATACCGAATTCATGCTGGATAACTAGAAGATCAACGTCTGACGAATTCAGATAATCGGCCGTATCTGTATAATCCGACAGCTTGTGCTGGTCAATTTCCCTCATCACTTGCTCCTGGTAGCGGTAAGTTTCGTTGTTGTTGATTGCTACGATACGAGGTTTATTGAAGCCTTTAATATGGTCGAACTGATCTAACAAATCTTGTGTAAATGTAGCAATACCGCATTCTCTCGGCAGGCTTGTTCCTAGGAAAACGATATTCCGGTTGCCGCTTGTATTTCTCATATAAGATCCTCCATTTTGGTTCGGGATTTTTGGGGAAAAAAAAAGAAAATAAAGAGGGTTCTTTATTTCTTTCGGGGTAAACAGTATTTTGTTTTCTGAAAATTCAAAATTATTCCTGTTCTTCAAACTATAACATGACCGCTTTTTCTTGTCAATTTATTGACTCTCCACCATTCTCCCTTTATATTTATGTAGGAGGTGTATGATGTATGTTAATCATACGCAGTAAATTAAAAGAGGTCATGGAAAATCATGATCCCAAATTATCGATACGAAAGCTTGCGAAGGATGTTAATTACCATTTTGATTCCGTTCGTCGTATGTATAAAGATGAGATGGTGCAGTATCCAAGGGATTTGTTGCTAAAGCTGTGCGTATATTTTAATGTTCAACCCGGACAGCTCATTAGAATCGAAGAGGAAGAAGAACGTGATTGGACGATAGGTGAATCGATTGATCATCAGGAGGACGGCAACGGCAATGACAAGGAAACCAATCACAACGCAAACCTGTAAACAGCTGTTAGATACATTTTATGCGAACCCACGCACAACGAAAGTGGAGAAGCTAGTGTTCGCAGGGGTTGGAAATCGAGATGTTTATAATATAACGGCCCCGTTTCGATATGACGGGGAGGAAGTCATCTTAGGAAGAGTTGAGGAACGGGATAGCGAGTTCTCTCAAGTCTTCTTTTTTACATGCGACAATCAGGTTTGGAGTCCCCGCATTCATACGCATACCTATAATTTGCAGGATCCATGCATAACGATCATCAAGGGTGAATTAATTGTTGGCGGAGTTGAAGTCATCACTGCAGCGGATAATCCTGATAAGATTGTGTCATGGGTCACCCAATTCTATCGCGGATTTCAAATTGATTCTTTATGTCACTTTTCATCGGGGCCTGGAACAATGAAGGATATTCGTCTAATTGAGCTTGCTGATGGCAGGATTGGCATATTTACAAGGCCGCAAGGAGCAAGAGGCGGAAGAGGGCAAATCGGATTTACAATAATCGATTCGCTAGAGGAGCTCAATGAGCAGACCTTCATCGATGCAGAAATGCTTCAAGATCAATTTGTTCCCGAAGAGTGGGGAGGCGCGAATGAGGCGCATTTATTGAGGAACGGTCATGTGGGCGTACTAGGGCATATCGCCTGCTTTGATCAATCAGGTAACAAGCACTACTATTCCATGGTCTTTTCGCTAAACCCCGAAACCTGTGAGAAAACACCTATAAAAATTATTGCTGTAAGAAGTGATTTTCCAAGAGGGCCCGGCAAACGTCCAGACCTGGAGGATGTTATTTTTAGCGGCGGGCTTATTCGGTCAGGCAATGGCCGTGCCGTGCTTTCCGTTGGCGCTAGTGATGCCGAAGCTTATCAGATCGAAATCCCGGATCCTTTTATCGAATATGAATCATGAGAAATGGCTGATTTGACTAGATTCTATGGTCATGTTACAATTGATCTGACAAGAATTTATGGTCAAAAGAGAGCAGGAACAAACAAATGAGTAAATTTATTCAACTAAACAAGCGCACTGGTGAAACAAAGTCCCACATGAATCAAGCAAGAAAACAGGGACGCATCCCGGCTGTGTTGTATGGGATTGGTAAAGATACTTTGTCATTAGAAGTGAATGAAAAAGAAATGCTGGACATTTTGAAGAAAAATCCACGGGCTATTCTGCAAGGCAAGACATCTGATGAAAAGGTGATTCCGGTCATTGTACAGAATATTCAAAGGGAATCCATGTCGGGCAAATTGTTGCATATTGACTTTCATCATGTGAACATGACTGAAAGCATGGATAGCAAAGTTACTATCCATTTTTCTGGAGAAGCAATCGGTGTGAAATCTGGCGGAGTACTGCAGGTGGAAATGTATGAAGTTAAAGTTCGCTGCATGCCAGGTGATTTGCCTACTTCGATGGAAGTGGATATAAGCGGTCTTGCTTCTGGCGACCAACTTCTCGTTTCCGACCTGAACTTCAAGGATGGAATCGAAGTGCTGACTGATCCGAATACGGTCATGATTCAAATCAAAGCGGTGCATGAGGAAATCGAAGAAACAGCATAGATAAGTAAGCAAAAAACCTTGAGGGGCATAGGGCATATCCTCAAGGTTTTTTGCTGTAAAGATAAATAAAAGCTGCTCATTCATCCATTCATCTTCATGCGAAAACGACGAGGGGTCTCACCCGTTTGTTTCTTGAACATCTGACAAAAGTAGGACACATTCGGTATGCCGACTTGTTCTGCGATACGATCTAGCGTATAGGAGCTTGTCATCAGCAGATGACAGGCTTCTTGTATTCGTCGCGCGGCCAAATAATCGGTCAGATTCTCCCCGACCTCTCTTCGGAACAACGCCGACAAGTAGGGAGCAGATAAATGCAGATGGTTGGCCAGCGTCTGGAGATGGAACGGTAGATGATAGTTTTGTTCCATCCATTCCATGGCAAGCTCAACATGACCGAACGTTCTAGCGCGTACGCCCATTTTGTCAAGATTGCCGTCGCGCCAGTGCTGCTGGAGCACATCTAGAAAACCAAGCACGAACAAGATATGTTGTTCTCCAGCATGGTCTTTCCCCGAATCCTGAGGAGGCAGATGACCCAATCGTTGCAATTGTTGAATCAAAGGATGCTGATTGTCTAGTCCAGTCATAGTTTGAACGTCCCATGCCCGTTTCCATACCATTTGATGAAAATCCATCAATCTTGGGAAGAGGCGTACATAAGGTTGAAGCCAGTTAGGATCATACACGATGAAGGAACGGACGAAGGGCAGCTGATCTGACGCCTGAACAGCAAATTTGTGCAGCTGGAACGGTTGGAAGAACAGCAGGGTGCCCGCAGAAATTTTGAACGTTTTATGGCCTATAACAACTTGACCTTCACCCTGCTCAATATAATGAAACTCAATTCCTTCATGCAAATGAATGATATTCTTGTACTCGGACCCGCTAGATCGATTATAGGCAAATTGAAAGGGAGTTTGTGTTAAGGATAAATTGTGCAGCGGCTTCATGGGCTTAAACCTCTTCCTTTAAGCTTAATATAACAACATTTTATCATAATAGAGGCAAACCTTAAGGTGTGGATTATTAGTAAGATAATTGTTGAACAATTAAACACTAAACTCGCTGAATTAGCCATACGAGAGGAGTAGCACTGTGACTGCATTCAAACCGCCCCTTATCTCGGCACTAATTGGAGCAGGCGGTACTTCACGTATTCTGCATCTGCCTGCTCACCGTAATGTACACAATTCTTCCCTGAAATGGATCATGGATGTAGATTCAGAGAATGCCAAGACGTTAGCCAGAGAATATAATATCCCGAGCTGGACAGGCAATTATGAAGATGTGCTTGCCGATAAGGAAGTCGACTGGCTCGATATTTCAACACCCAACAGTACTCATGCTGCCCTATCCATTCAAGCTTTGCGCGCCGGCAAGCATGTACTGATCCAGAAACCGATGGCCACCTCAGTGGAGGAAGCCGAGAAGATGCTTGAAGCAGCCAGGGAGGCAAAAAAAAGCCTTAGCGTCTATATGTGCTTCCGAGGGGATCCGGGTGTTCATGCCATTCATGAGCTTATCCGTTCAGATGCATTAGGCGGGATTATCTCGATTCGTGGAGCCATGATCTCTGCTGGGGGTTTCTCCTTGAGAAAAGGATGGAGACAACAAGAAGGAAGCGGGGCGTTGGAGCAGCTCGGTACGCATATGATCGATCTGTTTGCTTTTCTCACCGGGAATATTGAATGGGTCAACGCTGAGATGAACACCTTATATGCGCCGATGGAGGGCGATGATGTCACATTTGCATTACTTGGATTAGGGCTTGGAGTAACAGGAATAATGGAAACCACTTATTGCTCCTTCGTGTCCGCTCATACCCCGATGTATGTGCTTGAAGTCAATGGGACGCAAGGGACGATTCGATATCAATTGGAAACGGGACAAATGACTGTGCAGATGAAGGAAGATGCAGAGATTGGGCCGTATAGCTATAAGGCTGGCAGCGAAGCTTCCCATTTTCAATTCGAGCATACATTGGGCGGAGGAGCCGTTCATCATGCCCACCAGCAATTTATCGATAAGCTGACCGATGACCAACCGGATTACAGCGGTGCTGTGCAGGGAATCCAGACGCTGCAGGTGATCCGCGCTATTAGAGAGTCCGCTGCTGCAGGCAGGAAGGTACATATCGACCCATACCACTGGAAAGGATGTGCGTATCCATGACACCTACAACTCGATTAGTGAAAGACTGGCAGCATATCCATACTAAGATTGAGGAAAACCTTTGGGCGGCGGAAATAGCAAACAAAATCAAAAAGGATACCGATTGGTGGGTTATACATTACGAGGATGATCCTTCTCGAATTGCCGGCTGGGGGCATCATTATTTTTGCAGCCTTTGCTTCTCGGCACTCGTGTTCGATCCTGCGAAGCCGAATGAACACAAGTGCAGCCAATGCGGCGCCTTGCGACAAGATGATGAAGCAATGGAAGCGTGGTGCGCCTCGTATCGGAGTAGAGCAGGCTCGTTAGTATTCCAAGCAGCAGCGCTGTTCAATCTTTATGGTGACCAAGCCTATATGGACTTCATCCGCAAGGTACTCTCCTTCTACAGTGAGCATTTGGAAATTTTGCAGGTGCGTACACCAGCCGGTTTCGAAGGGAGGTTCAGCGGCATCAATCTGACAGATGCGGTTGCGATTTGTTGGATGCTGAACGGGATGGAGCTAGTTCGGGAGCAGTTCACTGTTACGGAGCTGGAGCGGTACAAACATCGGTTTTTCCTGCCCATGGCTGAGTTTCTTCACCATAAAACAGGCGGTACACCGAATATATGCTGTTGGATGAAATCAGCGCTTGGAATGATTGGTTTGTTCTTCGATGAACGTGAATGGTGCTTGCGAGCCGCAGATGGCGAGGAAGGGATTGAACGTCAGTTGGCAGAAGGACTTCTGCCGCAAGGCTTTTGGTATGAGAGCTCGTTTCATTATCATTTCTATTGCGCAGAAGGATTAACGTATTATGCTGCTTTTTGCGAGCTGTACGATTATGACTTTTCAGGATTCACAGGTTCCATCCGCAAGATGTACCGATATCCGCTGGAATATGCTTTCCCGAACGGTCAGTTCCCTAGTCCGAACGATGGGTGGCCTTTCCGTTCCTTCGCTAACTATGCCCATCAATATGAATGGATTCGCAACATCTATGATGAGGAACCGTTTCGTTATGCATTAGCGCAATGCTATGACGAGGCTGAGCATGCCGAGATGAGAAAAGATGGCGATTTTGGTACGAATATCGGCGGACTTCCGCGGCTGTTGTTCGGCACGAACTGGCGAAAAGAGCTCGAAGAGAATAACTCGAATTCCATTAACTCGTACCAGCCGCAAAAACAGTCTCGTTATGATGAAGATATCTATTATTGCATGCTGCAAAACGAACAAACTAGCGTGTTCCTCAAATACGGGTTCGTGATCCGTGAACACTCTCATGCAGATGTGATGAATTTCGAGCTGTTTGTACAGGATCAACTGCTCTCTCGGGATATATCGAATAGCGGGTATGGCTCTGATCTGTTCCGTGAATGGCAGCGCAAATCGATTGCCCACAACACCGTTATGGTCGATCAGCTTAATCAGCCGAACCGGCCGCACGGTAAGCTGTTAAGCTTCGACGCTGAACGCAACCATTGTCAGGTAGAAGCGGACGAAGTATATCCGGGTGTAACGTTTGGACGAGAATTACAACTGCTGCCGGATAGTCTCCAAGACATATTCACAGTAAGAACGATCGGAAGTGATGATCAATCCCATACGTTTGATTGGTTCTTCCATTGCAGCGGAGAGCTCATATGTGACTTGCCGATGCAGCCTGTGCAAACGCCAGGTAAAGCTGATGGGTACCAGCTGATGCAGGAGGTTAAGTGCTACTCCATTGAAGGTAACTGGGAAATGACCTGGGTGCTTCCAGATAAAAAACTGACTTTGTCGATGGAAGGCTGCTCGGGAACAACTGTCTATACGTTCAAAGGATACGAGCATCGCTCTGACTTGCTGCGATGGGGTGTCATGGTGCGCCGTACAGGCAGGGAAGCGGCGTTCAAGGCTGAATATCGATTTGACCAATCTGTGGTATCACCAATTTAGCTGCAACATTACTAAGAGGCTGCCGCCCCAAGACATGGGTCGTCAGCCTCTAATACATCCTGAACTTAGTCCCCGCCTCCACCTCCACCGTCTCCACCGCCTCCGCCATCACTAGAGCCTCCGCTATCATTAGAGCTGCTATCGTGATGATCGTTGTTTTTGTGGCGACTGCTGCCGTAGCTGCCGCTATCCACATACCCGCCGTCGCTATTGTTACGTCGAGATTTAGTACTGCCTTCCGAACGGTTTGCATTAACAATAAGGGAAATAATAATTGCCGCAATGACAATTATTGCTATAATTACCATGACATCCACTCCTTTTTACTCTGATTGTACCATGTATTGCCTGTCTTTGTTATTTGCCAGTGCTAGTATAGGTTATTTGTGCGGAAAAGATGGTTCTTTCTGGGATAGCAAGTCTTACTATTGGTTATTGGGCTAGCTTTGAGGAGTATCGGTTCATATTGCGGAATTAAGGGATAGTCAAATTGGCTAATTAGTGCCTGAGTGATGAAATGGCCCAAATAGACAGTAGTAACATGGCTTATCTTCAGGCGAGGTACGACTAAAATCCAAGATGCAAGGAAAAGCAGGAGTGAAGGAGCAAAGAACAGGAATATTATGTTAATGGAAGGCGGAAATCACATTGCGGATTCGAGCATGGGCATCAACTACATCCCATACAGATAATAAGGACCCGGCTGCATTGGCCGGGTCCTTATATTCTATGTTCGGTGAACTTCAATTAATTAGCAGGCAGCTTCTCGCCTTCACTTCTGGTTAGACGGAACATAGGGACCATCACCAGAACACCAAGTACGAAGAACAAGGCTGAAATCTGATAGATAGAGATAATCGAGAAATGCAGCTTCAATTCGCCGGCAAGGCTCATCGTGACGACCATCGCTCCCATGAACAGAGGAGTTAATATTCCGTTCACACGGCCGACAAAGGCTTCCTCGGTATTTTTCAATATAATGGTACTGATCCCGATATGCAGTGCGGGCATGAACAGTCCAATCATGAACTCTGCACCCATAGTAAGCCAGAAATGAGTGGACCATCCTATAATTGTAATCCCAATTCCCATGATCCCCATACCTAACATGACAAGGACGTGAGGCGGGATTCGATTCGCCAAGGCCATGGTCAAGCCCCCGCCAATAATCATCGCTGATCCATTCGCTACGAATAACCATTGCAAGTAATCTTCTGTTAATCCAAGGCGATCTGTAACTATAAAGATAGCAAGTGGATGTATGAATCCAAGACCAAGTCCTGCAGTTAGGAAGCCGGCTCCTAATGTGACCAGAATTTTGCGCTTCCACACGTATTGAAAGCCAAGCTTCATATCATTCATTAGAGAAGACTGATTCTCCGTTTTCTCTTCAATCTGATCAGCAGGCAGCAGCATCAGCACAAGAGCAGATAGCAGGAATGAGGCGCCGACTATGGCCATCGAGATGTTGATTCCTAATTGTTGGAAAACAAAGGTTCCAATCACAGGTCCAAGTATCATGAACACGGCCATCATGGTTTGGAATAAGGACATCCCGGCTTGCATCTGCTCTCCAGGCACATGCACCTTGAACAGCTTCATACTGGAAGGCTGGGAGAACTGCGATAAGATGGCTGACACGAGGGTGGCGAAGAAAACTACTTTCCAAGTGCTGAACAGAAGTGCCATTAAGATAAGGAAGATAGATATTGCGCTAAGCAGATCGCACCAGATCATCGTTCGCTTCGGGCGCCAACGGTCTGCGAACGTGCCTCCGATAAAGGAAAAGATAAAGATTGGTGCGAATTCAGCCACAGATATAAGGGCGACAGCTCGGCCATTCCCGTCAGTCATGTCCACTACGAACAGGAGAATGGCGAAGTTTCGGATCCAGATCCCGACTTGCATGAACAAACCTGCAGTCATAATCGCTTGAATGAATCGATTACGCAGCAGCGAAGCCATGGATGGATTAGTTGGTGTTACGGGTGACGACATTTGAATATACCTCTCTACTCTCAAAATAAATGCATTTAACCCTAGACCTATACATGTACGAATCTAATGTAACGAAAGTTTCAAATAATTGCAAGAAAGTGACATTTCGGGTTAACTTTTTTTTCGTGAAACCCCAGACATCAAAGAAGCGTAGAACACTAAAGGAAATGTAACGAGAGGGTGGGGGTCCATGGAAGTCATAAACATGCAGCAGCGTAAGCAACCACAGCTGCCTGAAGGATTGAAAAAGAAGGTAGGAATTGGAATTATTGGAGTCTTGCTTGCAGGAGCAGCCTATACTTCCTTTTACACCGTTGAGGAGCACGAGACCGCTGCTATTCTTACATTCGGCCAATATACAGCCGAAACATCAGCTGGACTTCATTTTAAGTTTCCGTATCCGATCCAGCAAGTAATTAAAGTACCCGCTCTGCAAACGCAACGTATTCAGTTCGGGTATAGGGAGTCTAACGGCAAAATCACACCGGTTCCCGAGGAAGCCCTCATGATTACGGGGGACGAGAATATAGTGTCTGCTGATGCGGTGGTTGAGTGGAACGTTAGTAATGTGCGTCAATACTTGTTTAACATTAAAGAGCCGGAGCAGTTCATAAGAAATGCTACTAGCGCCGCGATTCGATCAGTAATGGGTGAATCGGCACTCGATTATGCCATCACAGACGGGAAGACGGACATTCAAGGAAAAGTGAAGGAACGGTTAATTGAAATGCAAGAACGATATGCAACTGGAATTCATGTTCGCGATTTGAAGTTCCAGGATATTGAGCCGCCTGAAGGCAATGTTCAAACCGCATTCAAAGATGTTACCAACGCAAGAGAAGAGAAGAACACCAAGATTAACGTGGCCAATAAGTACGAGAATGATATAATACCAAAGGCACGAGGGGACGCTCAGATGATGATCGAGCAAGCAGAGGGTGCCAAGAAGTCAAGAGTGCTTAATGCACAAGGTGATGTAGCGAAGTTCAATGCCATTTATAATGAATATGTCAACAACAAAGGGATTACCGAGAAAAGGCTTATTCTTGAGACATTAGAGAAAGTGATGCCGAATGCGAAGATCCTGATTACAGACGGCTCAGGAGACACGGTTAATTACTTCCCGGTGAATGAGCTGTTGAGACCAAGCACAGGAGCTGCAGGGACATCAGGCGCAGGAGCTAATGCGACCCCACAAGGAGGAGCAGCCCGATGAAAAAATTAACGATTCAGAACAAAGTGTTTATCGGAATTATGTCTGCTATTGTGGTCATCCTTCTATTTGCTTCCTTATATGTCGTGAAAGAAGGCGAATATAAAGTCGTACTCCGATTTGGCGAAGCGGTCCGCATTGAACCCAATCCTGGATTAGCTCTGAAGATCCCTTTTATAGAGAATGTGACCTCCCTGCCTAAATACCAAATGATATACGACAGTAAGCCCACTTCTTCACTAACTCGAGACAAAAAACCGATTGAGGTCGATAACTACACCGTATGGCGCATTAGTGACGCAAGACAATTTCTTAGAACCGCCAAAACCTTGGGCAGCGGAGAGCAGCGTATTGATGCTGCGGTATATAACACCGTTCGAATTAAACTGTCCGAGATCGATTATGGTGAGATCATTAGTGAGAAAACACAACGCGGCAACCTGAATGACGATATTACCAAGGATGTAAGAGACGTATTGGCACGGGACAATTACGGAATCGAAATTATTGATGTAAGAATTAAACGAACAGATCTTCCCCAAGAGAACAAGGAAAGTGTATTCAAGCGTATGATCTCGGATCGCCAATCCATTGCGACCAAATATTTGTCCGAAGGGGACGAAGAGTCCAAGAAGATTATGGCCCGAGCTGACCGCCAAGCAGTCGAGCTGAAAGCAGAAGCGGAAGCAAAAGCGAAACAAATTATGTCAGAAGGCGAGCAGGAAGCAGGGCGTATATACAATGAAGCTTATAGCAAAGATCCGCAATTTTACACCTTGTACAGAACGTTAGAAAGCTACTTGACGACGCTTAAGAATGAACCGGTCATCATGATGCCGATCAATTCACCTTATGCGAAAATACTGTTAGGGAACTAACCGTAACTTAAATGGAATGGGAATAGGGCAGGTTCATTCGGATTAAAAACCGACTTGAGCCTGCCCCTCTCATTTGTGAAGCCTAAAGTGATAAGTTAGGCTGTTGCTATAAAAATTGGAAGTATGGTACTGTTTAATCATTACTCAACATAAGGAGCACCCTTGTCTAATGACTGAATCGATTCAAACCAATAAAAATAAGCTTCATTTCGCTCTTTTACTAGCATCAGTGTTGTGCACGATTCTGATCGTGATCCGTTTTGCGGTTATGGATGTATGGACATATAGATGGCTCGTTATCCCCAATCTCCTATTAGCATGGATTCCTTACCTGTTATCCGAATGGATCCATATCCTTTATGACCGCAGGCGACGCATGAGCATATGGCTGCTTATTGTGGGACTTGCCTGGCTCTTCTTTTATCCGAACACTTCTTACATATGGACAGATCTCGTGCATCTGAGCTTTTTCAGCCAGTCCAAGGGAACGACGATTCTAAACTACGACTTATTAATAAATGTGCTGGCTGCAGCGACAGGCTGGTTGCTTGGGGTGTTTTCCCTCTACCGGCTTCATAGACTTATTTATAAGGAAAGCGGAGCTTGGCAGGCGCATACCTTTGCAATGCTCGTGCTGCTGCTAAGCAGTATTGGTGTCTACCTAGGCCGCTTTTTGCGCTGGAACACGTGGGACTTGCTTGTAAGACCCTTTTCCATAATTGGGGATACTTTTTATGCGCTATTGGACAAAGATGCCATGATCTTCATCGCGACCTTCGCGCTAGTCACTGCCACCCTTTATTTCATCATGTACAGCTGGAAGCACAGCACACACTAATGATCCAGGTGATCTATCCATGAAGCCTACCTTGTCCTCTTTTCTCAATCGATTCCAGATTCGGCTGCTCTTATTCCTGCTGCTTGTAGGCTCCATACCTCTGATGGTAGCGGCGTTTGTGTTTAATGCGCAATTCACCTCTATTGCCGATCAGGAGCAATACGAGTTCGTGGAGAAATCACATAAACAGTTGCTAGAACGAACGAGACTGGAATTAGCAACCATAAGCAGAGACTTGAAACAGATCACGGAAGACTATGCGGTTCAGCGGTATGTGAATCGATTCTACTCCCAGTTGGATGCCGCTGAAGAACGACGGCTTCGTGACTATATCGATATGCTGCTTAAGAGACAAATTACGCAGAACCGTTATTTATTGCAAATGTGCATCTCGACCAAGGAAGCCGGTCAAACGATATGTTCTCAAGCGGGTTCAGGACAAATGCCTTTCAACACCATTCATGAGGATATGGTAAAAGGGTTCATCCCATTGGCCTCCGAAGCTGGTACCTTTACCCCACGAAGTACGGGAAGCCAGAACTTGCTCTCGACTGAACCGATTCTAGATCCTAGAACTAGAAGTGAGCTTGGTTCCGTGCAGGTTCTAATCCCTATCGATCGAATCATAGCAGATTTGGCAGATAAGCCGTTTGAAGGCTCGCTCACAATTGTCGATCAAGAGAAGCGAACCGTATTTACAACAGGCGGGTGGTATGGATCCGGGGAGAACAAAGGACTGGTACACTCACAGACTAAGCTGGAGCTGCCTGAAGGTGAGTGGGCATCATCCATGGATATTGCTGTTACTACGAATAGTTCCGTTGCGAATATGCGTAATGTATTGATCTGGTTATTCATCCTGCTGGCGATTGTGTCTGTTATCAGCTCGATCTTCTTCGCCCGTCATGTGACGAAGCCGCTACACAACTTAAGAGCCCTTATGAAACGTGCGGAGTTGGGGGATCTCAAGGCATACTGGATGGTGGAAGGGATAGACGAGTTAAATGACTTGGGGCAAAGCTATAATCAGATGCTCAATCGACTAGAGGAACTGATTAAGCAGGTGAAGCTGGAGGAATCGTTGAAGAAGGAAGCGGAGATGGAGGCGCTCCAATATCAGTTGAATCCGCATTTCTTGTACAATACTCTCAATACGATCAAGTGGGTCGCCAAGATTCACAAAACTCCGCAAATATCGGATGTAGTCAGCGCTCTGGTGCGCCTTTTGCAAGCTAGCTTGGGCAAAAAGGGGGATTTCATCACGATTCGTGAAGAGGCCGCTCTAATCAAGGATTACATGGATATTCAAAGCTTCCGGTATGGAGAGCGGGTCCGAATTGCTTTTGAGATCGATGAGCTTGCTGTAGGCTGCCTTGTGCCCCGCATGATTCTACAACCGCTTGTGGAGAATGCAATATTGCACGGGATTGAACCTGCTAAGAGGGAAGGAGTGATTACGATTCGTGCCTACCTGGACCGGGACCTGCTGACATGTGAAGTAGAGGATACCGGTGATGGAGTAGCTATGAAGGCGGCAGGTGAATATGAGCCTGAAGCACTGACCAGTACGATGAGAAGAAGCTCTCTTGTCCGTGATAGATTGAGCGGAGTGGGTCTTATGCATATTCGTGAGAAAATCAAGCTGTATTACGGTCCGGATTACAAAATGTTCATTATTAACAAACCTGGAAAAGGAACAACAGTCAGGATGTTTCTACCCATTCATCAAAGTGAGGGGGAGATGGGATGAATGTAATTATCGTCGATGATGAACCGATTATTCGCATTGGCTTGCGTTCAATGCTGGATTGGGAAAGCTCAGGGCTTACCTTAATCGGTGAGGCAGAGGATGGTTCTGAAGCATGGAGATTAATTGAAGAGCATAACGTAGACTTGATCATTACGGATCTGCTTATGCCCAGAATGGACGGTCTGGAGCTTCTGCGGAATATTAAACAAAATGATAAAGATGTCATTACCATCGTGCTTAGCTGTCTGGATGATTTCGGTTGGGTGAAGGAAGCTATGAAGCTAGGCGCAAAAGATTATATTCTGAAGCCTACCATGGAACCGGATCAGCTCCTCGAGTTGCTCGTGGAAGCCAAGAGAGAGCTTGCTGCTAGACGGTTCCAGCGCAACCGCGTACTTCAATGGCAGCAAGAGCTCGAGCTCACGAAGCAGGCTCAATTGACCGTGAAATTACAAGCCTATCTGGTCCATGATCAACCGGATGCACAGTTCGAGTCCGAGCTCTTCGGGAAAGAAGGTGCTCCGCTACTCAGTATGCTTCTCTATATGGGACCTGTTCTACTGCCCCTTGAGCTGGACTACGAGCAGCTTGGCTACTTCTCGGCATTGAGAGTAGAGTCAGATCGCTTGCTCCTGCTATATTCAGAAAATTGCCTACGAGGTCTGAATAGCAGTAAAGCACAGCAGCTCAGTGCTCAAGTGGAACATGTTCTCCAGGAGAAATCACTACGGAGCGACTGGTTCATAATGGATGGACCACCCCTACATAATCTGAATGAATTGAAATTAGCCTTGGCTGAATTTGATCGTCAAATTCAAGACCGTTTTTACGGAGGTTCCCGAGACAACGTGCTGTTTAACGACGATCTCTCCGCAGTTTCAGGAGCTTTGTCCCTACCTTATGAACATAGGAATGATTTGTTGCGTTCTATCGTTCATGGCAATATTCATGGTTTTCAATATCTCGCCAGTGAGCTTGGCATGAAGCTCGCTGAGTCAAGAAGACCGGTGAATGAAGTAAAGGCGTTTGTTACCGAGCTGCTTACGACGACAATCATTTATGCCAAAGAGCATGGGTACTCGCAATTGGAAGATTTGGACCGAGTGTTGGATCCTGTCACTCATGTGCGTGAGTGCGCATCGATTCAAGAAATCAAACAATTACTTAATCGTGTATATGGGGAACTCGGATTAAGGCGAATAACTCAAGATACAGGCCCTTCCCGTACCTCTTCCCCATTCATCCGAAGAGCGATCCAGTTCATGCGCGGACACTATCACCGCAATATAAGCACAGCTGATATAGCGGAGCATGTGAAGCTGAGCCGCAGTTATCTGAGCGACTTGTACAGTAAGGAAACCGGGGAATCCTTAAGTGAAACCCTTATGCTGATTCGGATGGAAGAAGCGAAGAAGAAGCTGCGTTCCGGCGAGATGAAAATATACGAGATAGCAGAAGCCGTCGGCTTCCCGGACGGTAAAACATTCGCCAAGGCTTTCAAGCGAATGGAAGGCTGTTCCCCGAAGGAGTATGAGTCGTCTAACAAATAGACACCTTTTCTAACAAAGTGGTGTCTATTTTTTTATCCTTGAACAGGATACATTTTAAAGATAGAGTTAGCATTAGACGCATCAAAGGAGGTAGGGTGGATGGAATCCATAGTTCAGATTGATCATCAGGAACCTATTATTCAAGCGATAGGAATCAAACGAACCTTCGGTAAAGGAACCGGTGAAGTGACTGCGCTTCGAGGTGCCAATCTTTCAATTAGACCAGGCCGACTTGTAGCGTTGAGAGGACGCTCAGGTTCAGGGAAAACCACTCTGCTTAATCTGCTTGGAGCACTCGATCGCCCAACAGAAGGAGCCATTTACTTCAATGGGAATGAAATATCGGGATTGTCTGAGAAGCAGCGGGATAACATTCGAAGAAAACATATGGGTCTTATATTCCAATCGTTCGCGCTTGTACCATACATGTCAGCCTATGAGAATGTGGAGTTCGCCCTGCGAATTGCTGGAGTGCCTTCCAAAGATCATCGCAAATTGGCGGAGGAGGCGTTGGATTTCGTAGGACTCAAGCCACGTATGAAGCATAGACCTTTTGAGCTGTCAGGTGGGGAGCAGCAGAGGGTTGCTATTGCTCGCGCTATCGCTCATCAGCCAAGCTTGATTCTTGCAGACGAACCAACCGCTGAGCTGGATAGCAAGATGGGACTTCAGGTGTTGAAAGTATTCAAGGATCTTGTGTCTCACGGTATGACTATTATACTCACCACTCACGATCCAGCTATTATGGAAATCGTCGATCAAGTTTACTCACTGGAGGATGGTATCATTGTTGATGAAGGCTAAGTCTAGCATATGGAGATTGTTAGGTGTGTGTGTGATTGTTGTGACTACCGCTAGCGCATGTACCATACGTCCGATGGAAGAGGAAGCGCTTAAACCGCCGTTGGTCAAACCCGTTAAGGAAAATTTCGAATTGTATGAAGTGAAGAAAGGGACACTTACCAAACAAATTAGCGCCAGCGCTTCGGTGATCTCCAGTCATATGGAAAGTTTATATTTCAAGGAATCCGGTGCTCGTCTTCAATCCATGGATGTTAAGCTGGGAGATACGATCAAGGCTGGTGATGTTGTGGCCCAACTGGAAAAGGGAGATTTGGATAGCCGGATCCGCCTGCAGCAACTGAATGTAGAGAAGGCCAAGATCGCGCTGGAACAAGTGAAGCAGGAACAGCTTGGGAATACATCGGCTTTGCGGCTTAAGATGATTGATGTGGAATCCGCCCAGATCCAACTGGATTTATTGCAGCAGCAGCTTCAAAGGACGAAGCTTGTAAGTGGTATTGAAGGTATCGTTACCTATATTGATCCCATTCGCGCAGGGGAACCTGTTACCGCTTTCAAGTCGATCATTACCGTATCCGATCCGAATCAGGTTCAGTTGTTATACGAGAACTCGAATGCTTCTGACCTTGTCGGAGTAACTGTGGGCTTGGAAGTGAAGGTCAAATTCGGCTCTAATCCAGAAGTGCAAGGCAAGGTGCTGCAGACACCGTCCACTGCACCGTTTACCGAAAATAAGGCTCAGGCAGACAAGAACGCCAAGACAATCATCATCGGAGTAGACAACCTGCAACAAGCGGCGAAGATTGGCAGCTCGGCCAGCATTATTATTGAGACGGATCGGGTCGAAAATGTTCTGGTCATCCCGCGAGTAGGCTTACGTTCCTATCTGGGCAGAGATTATGTTCAAGTTCTGGAAGGGGAAAGCCGGAAAGAGCTGGACGTTGAGAAGGGCTTGCAGACATCAACCGAGGTAGAGATTCGCAAAGGGTTAAAAGAAGGACAGAAAGTCATTCTAAATAACTAAGCTTAGGAAGTGGGTTCCGTGGCCTTATTCATAATGATTCTCCGCAAGATGGCCAAGAACAAGTGGCTGGAGCTCAGTCTCTTGCTTGGACTCATCGTGTCGGTCGCATTGGCAAGCTCTATGCCAATCTATACGAACGCAATCCTCCAGAGGATGTTAATCAAAGATTTGGACAGTATGCAGCAAAGCTCGGGAAGATACGCCGGAAGTAATACTACACTTGTATATTTAGCCGCACACGGTACTCCTGAGGAATGGAGGAATGAGCTCCGGAATGCCGATCTTTTCTATCGGGAACAGCAAACCAAGTTCGGCATCCCATTAATACAATCCTTCATTCAACGAAGCACCATGGGGCATACAATTGAGCCTGTCGATCCTTCTCAAGTTGATCCGACCAAACATAGATTCATAGAGCTGACCTCGATTAGCGACATGCAGAATCATATCCGTCTTATTGATGGTCGTCTTCCGGCCAACCAACCGGTTAATGGGGTATATGAGGTTCTCATTACAGAAGCGGTCATGAACAATATGAAGCTTGTGTTAGGGAATGAATTCGTCATAGTCGAGGATAAAATCAAGAGCTCAATTAAATTCAAGCCAGTAGGGGTGTTTGACCGAAAAGACTATACAGACTTATTCTGGCGATCCGATCTCAACGAATACAATGCGACATTCTTCATGGATTATTCCTTATTCGAGCAAGAAATCACACAAGGATTGAAATTGAATGTTGCCTACTCGACTTGGTTCAATGCTTTGGACTATACGCAGCTTAAGCTGGAGAAGCTGGACCAGTTTAGCGCAACTTTAGCCAACATTAAGACATTCACCGGCAATCGGTTTGGAGATCACTACAACAATAGTGTCACAACTCCGGCGGAGAATATTATTAACGGTTATTACAGTAAAGAAAAGCAGCTGCGCCAGATGCTCTGGTCGCTTAATGTTCCTGTTATGATCCTTCTTGCTTTCTACTTGTTCATGGTGGCAAACCTGATAACAGAGAGACAGAAAACAGAGATTGCTGTACTAAGGAGCCGGGGCGCCAGCAGGCTGCAAATGATAGTAAGCTATACGCTTGAAGGCGTATTGTTGGGAGTTATTGCATTAGCAATAGGCCCGATTGTAGGACTCCAACTGACTAAGATTCTTGGGGCTTCGAATGGATTCCTGGAGTTTGTGCAGAGGGCAGCGGTTGATGCCAGGTTGAGTGAGGAGGCCTATAAGTATGCCCTCGTTGCCGTCTCAGCCTCAGTCCTTATGACGCTCATTCCAGTATTCCAAGCTACGCGGGCTTCAATTGTCGGAGTGAAGCAATCGATCGCCAGGCAGATGAAGATGTCTTTTCTGCATAAGACGTTTATTGATGTTATTCTTATGGGCGTTTCCATTTACCTGATTCGATCCTTCCATCGCAGGATGAGCGATCTGGTTGCTCTAGGACTGGATTCCAAAGACTTGCAGATTGATCCGTTATTGTTCTTGGTGCCAGCCTTGTTCATGCTCTCGATGGGGCTGCTCATCCTGAGGGTGTATCCGTTATTCTTACGAATCGTCTATGCAGTAGGACGGAAATGGTGGCCGCCTTATATTTACTCTGCACTACTCCAGGTGGGCCGTTCTGCCACTCAATACCAGTTCATTATGCTGTTCCTCATTCTTACGCTGGCAACGGGAATATATAGCTCAAGCGCTGCGCGTACGATGAATCAGAATATTGAGGATACCCTGCGTTATAAGAATGGAGCAGATATTGTGCTTCAGACCCGCTGGGATAATGATGCCCCGCCGCCAGATACGGGAGGCGGCCTCGATAATGCGGCTGCAGCCGCTCCGGTATTCGGTACTCCCAAAAGAGTCCAATTCATCGAGCCGCCATTCATGCCCTTCAGTCAGCTGCCAGGTGTTGAGTCTGCTGCGCGTGTATTTACTAAGACCTCAGGCATTTTCACGTTCGGCAAAGATAATTCACCCATCCAGCTAATGGGTATTGATACGGACGACTTCGGAAAAACAGCTTGGCTGCGCGATGAGCTTTTGGACCATCATTTCTATGAATATTTGAACTTGTTAGCTTCTAATCCGAAGGCTGTGCTCCTATCGAGATCCACCGCCGATCAGTATAATGTAAAGGTCGGGGACATTGTAATGCTCGGCTGGAATGGGATTCGCCAAGCACAGTTCCAAGTATATGGAATCATTGATTATTGGCCGAGTTGGAATCCGAACCCTCCCCAGAATGCGGCTCTGAAAACAACGACGACAACCACGAATACCAGTTCTGGAAAAGCCGCGCCAAAGGTTAAGCTGCCCATGTTGGCCGTGGCTCATCTATCCTATATCCAGAATAACATTGCTCTGGAGCCATATGATGTCTGGTTGAATCTGGACCCAAATGCAGCAAGCAAGCCGCTTTATGAAGCACTTGAGCAGAAGAACATCCCCATCATGCAGCTTAATGATACGAATCAACAATTGATTCGTTCGAAGAATGATCCATTTCAGCTCGCGATCAACGGTGTGATGACACTTGGCTTCCTGATCGGGATTGGAATAAGCTTCATCGGATTCCTGCTCTATTGGGTACTGTCCCTGTTCGGGAGAACGTTGCAATTCGGTGTATTCCGTGCAATGGGACTATCCTTCATGCAGATAATAGGTATGCTTAGCGTAGAACAAATTCTGACTTCGGGAGCTGCTGTTGTGATGGGGGCTATTACAGGAATCGTGGCGAGCAATCTGTTCGTTCCGTTCTTCCAATTATCGTTCGACCCAAGCACCCAAGTGCCGCCGTTCCAAGTCACCTATCAACTGATGGACCGACTGAATTTATACGGGATGATAGGGCTTATGATTGGTCTTTGTCTGTTGATAATTGGATTCATGCTCTCACGTGTGAAAATCCATCAAGCTGTTAAGCTGGGGGAGGACTAGAAATGATTCATTGTGAGAATTTGGTCAAAATTTATAAAGCTTCCGACTTGGAGGTCGTTGCCCTGCAAGGGCTCGATCTGCAGATCGAGAAGGGCGAGCTAACCGCCATCATTGGCAACAGCGGCAGCGGGAAATCAACCCTGCTGAACATGCTGGGCGGATTGGATCGTCCCTCTGCTGGCAATCTGCATGTAGATGGGAAAGATTTGCTGAAATTCACCGAACGGGATCTGGTCAAATACAAGCGGGAGACGGTGGGATTCGTATGGCAGAACAATGCGCGCAATCTGATCCCCTATCTGACGGCGCTTGAGAATATCGAGCTGCCTATCTTGCTGCAGGGCAGAAGAAGGCGTGAGCGGGCGTTGGAGCTGTTGGAGGCGGTAGGGCTAAGCCACCGCTCCAGGAATAAGCTGAGCCAGTTGTCAGGGGGAGAGCAGCAGCGGGTAGCAATCGCAATCGCATTGGCGAACAAACCGAAGCTGCTTCTAGCTGACGAACCCACAGGCTCCGTGGATTCGAAGATGGCGAACCAGATCCTTGATCTGTTCCGCCATTTGAACCGCAGCTTCGGACTGACGGTCGTCATCGTAACGCATGACCCTCAGCTGGCCAAAAAGGTAGACCGGGTCGTCGCGATTCGTGACGGGAAAACATCCTCCGAGATGGTGAGACGGCGGTCTTATGCAGAAGAATTAGCTGACTTGGAGCAAGGGATTGCTGAACAAGATAAGGATTCCCACATTGAATATGCAGTGGTGGATAAGGCTGGAAGACTGCAAATCCCTTCCGGATATCTGGAGTCAATAGGCGCAGAAGGCACCGGACGGGTAAGAGTATCCGTAGAGGACGGCAAGATCGTACTGCTTCCGCCTGATAAGTAAGGAATGAACTTTACACTCCAAATTCCCCCGACTATAATGAAAGAAAATGCTTTAAGTACAGTAGCAATCGGGGGTAAATATTTTGGCAAGTGAGGTACTGACACAGGGATTAAAATGGATTACAGTAGCCGGAACCAGCGTCCTTGAATTATGGGCTGCGATTCCGTTAGGTTTTGCCTTAGGACTTCACCCCGTCTCAACTGGAGTAATGAGTGCGCTTGGCTCCATCATAAGTGCTTATCTGGTCATCCAAGTAGGAGGTCCGCTGCGCAAGTGGATGGTGCGGAGATGGGAGCGGAAGAACAAGGAGCAAAGTAAGATGGGGGCAATATGGAACAAATACGGGGTGGTCGGGTTAGGGATAATATCTCCCTTAATAACCGGTGCACCCCTTGGTGCTGTAATCGGGATCTCGTTCGGTGCAGCACCTGGCAGATTGCTGCTCTGGATGACAATTGGAATAATCATATGGACGGTCATTCTTACGGCTGCTGTTGCTCTAGGGATTGCAGGTTTCATGTCTGTGTAGAATGCCTTTTGTGTAAGATCCTGCGCTGCATAGGGGGAATGTCCATTTGTACGAACACAACCTGGAGAAAAGAAGGATCGAACATGAGGCGATAAAGCTGTTCATTGCCCTGGTCAATGCCCGCTCGGAAGGCCAGGTCCGGTTATTGTATCAACGTGAGCGGCCTGACGCTGTGCTCGAGAATACACGTAATCGAACCAAGCTTGGGGTAGAAATTACTCATCTTTTCTATAACGAGAATGAAGCAAGGCAAATGTTCGGCCGTTCTGTCCAGCAGGATAACGGGCCTGGGAGCTTCGCTATCTTACTTGATGAACTAAACAATCGGATTGCGAGAAAGGAAGCCAAATTTACACATGTGAAATTGGACTATCCAATCTCCTTATTAATACGCAATGCTTCGTCGTTATACGGGCTGACTCATTTCATCGCAAATGCTGAGCAAATTGCCCGCTCTCGACATATTTTCCAAGATATCTGGTTATTAACTCGCGACGGTAATCTCGAATGGCACTTATACCGTCTGCCCGATGAGATCAGATAATCGTGAACCTTAGGAGGCTTATCTTAGATGACAGTGAGATTAGGATTTATTGGTGTAGGCGGGATGGCTCAGTATCATATCACCAAGCTCAAGCTGGTACCGCAAGCGCAAATCGTGAGTGTATTCGATGCTAATCCGGAGACAGCGCGTAAAGTGGGGGAAGAGACTGGGGCACAAGTCATGGATCATGCCGATCAAGTTCTGGATCCCGCACGTATTGATGCCGTGTTCATATGTACACCGCAATTCGCAAGAGATCAATTGGAAGAAACGGCTGCATCCAGAGGAATCCATGTGTTCGCTGAGAAGCCGCTAGGTTTGCGTATGGATGTAGTGCGCAGGAAAGAACAGGTGATTCGCGAAGCAGGAATTATTAACTCGGCAGGTTACTGTCTGCGATATTTGGATACGGTGATGAAGGCGAAGCTCTATTTGCAGAACAAATCGATCCTTATGGTGAATGGATATCGATTCGGAGGCTTGCATCCGTCCAAGTGGTGGCGGAATTTGGAGATGTCGGGTGGGCATTTCGTGGACACCGCTACCCATCAGGTGGATATGATTCGTTATTTGTGCGGCGAATTTACGGAGATTGATGCCAAGTTCGATCAGAGGTTGCTGCAAACCGTAGATCCCGATGCCACTATATACGATACCGGGGTTGCTGCCTTCAAGCTGGAGAACGGAGTGACGGGTTATGTATCCGACTCTTGCCTGGCTCGTCATTCCGGGCGTGCAGAGGTGGAGGTATACGGTTCGGATTTCTATCTGCAGCTAAGCAAGAACGGAACGGTTCTAACTTTGATCGATGACAAACAGAACATAGTCGAGACGTCCAAGACCGACTTCTATTTGGAGCAAAACCGCACGTTCGTAGAAGCAGTCGCTTCTGGCTCCATGGATGCTATACGCAGCAGTTATGCGGATGCCATGAGAACGCTAGAGGTTACCCTGACAGCTAATGAGTCTACGCTCGTAAGAAGGCCGCTGGCTATTGGCCAGCCGATTAACAAACTGGAGATTGTTAGTTAAGAGAGTTAAAGAGTAAGAGGGCTTCCCTTGCCAGGGAGGCCCTCTTTATCAATGACCTGCAGTAACCTTTAGTCCTACAATACCAGTTACGATAAGGAAAACGAACATAATGCGGATCAATTCCCGCGACTCGCCGAACATCACCATACCTAGAATGACGGTGCCTACTGCACCGATCCCGGTCCAAATCGCGTACCCGGTACCAAGCGGTAAAGTCTTGAGCGACAAGGAGAGGAAGAAGAAGCTGACAAACATTCCTGCAAGCGTAATAATGCTAGGCCACAGTCTTGTAAATCCATGCGTATATTTCAATCCTACAGCCCATACGACCTCGAACAATCCGGCAATAACTAAAAACACCCATGCCATCACAAACACACTCCTCGAAAAACCATTCTGGTTGTCATACCATTCAGGTTGTCATAATCATTATTGTTCTATTCTTGATTCCTTGTTAATCCTGACCAGTACATATTCCAGATTCCAGGCAATCTGGCGCCGAACACGGCAGGTCCGTAATACAGCATCTGAATGAAGGCTCCATCCATCAAACAGTAGTAGGAAGCGATTAAATCCTCCATAGAGGAGTAGTGGATGACTCCGCCTGCGATTCCTTCTTCGAAAAGCTTCCTAAGAAGCTCGGTCAGGGAGCTCTCCGCTTCCATGAACTTGGCTTGCAGTTGCTGCTGCAAAGAAGCAGGAGGGAATAGTAAAGATCGCTTGAGAAAAGTAATCTTCTCCTCACTGAGTGTATAATTGCGGCACGATTGTTCAATAATCTCGAATAATCGTTCTCTCACTGAAGCATGCTCCGAAGCTTGCATATACAGCTGGATATGTTGGATATGCTCTCTGACCACATCTTCGAACAGCTCCAGATACAAGGCTTCTTTGCTTTCGATATGCGCGTAGAGGGAGGGAGTCTTAATCCCGACGGCTGAGGCGACCTCCGAAAGAGCTGTTCCTTCATACCCTTGACGGGCGAACAAACCCAATGCGGCGGATTTTATAGAACTTGGCGGCATAAGTTACAGCTCCTTTTTGCCTAACGAACGTTAGTTAGATTCTGCTTAGTATAGCTCAAGTCTAACCAAATGGCAACCTTTATCCTGAGGTTTACTTTTTTACAGAGGGGACAAACTGAATAGGAAGAGGGGGAATGAAAGTTGGCTAAAAGCGATGAATTGATCAAATACATTACTCAGCAAGTTGTTACTTATATAGATACACCAGCTGATATTCGCAAGGAGAACCGCAAAGCCTTGCAGGGGCAAAAGGAGCCATGGCAAAGTAAATGGTTCGGCATGGTTCCCTTCGCGATCCACATGTGGCTTACGCAGCGAAAGAAATATTTCCGGGATAAAAAAAGGACACCCCCGTCAACTTAACCGACAAAGGGTGCCAAGGTTCTATAGAGAAGAGGAGGAGAAATAACTAAGGGAAGAAGAAACCGTTGTCCAAAAGCTCCTTAAGCGGGATGTAACGAGCACCTTCCTGCTCTAGCCGAATAAATGGCTGTTCGGAGCCGCTCCATACGGCGTAACCTGTTACCGCAAAGGGAGCTGTTATTCGCTTGTTGAACAATTTGGCGACGTAGGCGATTGAAGCTTGTTGTTGCAATGCGCTCTGCAGATGCCCGAAATCGACCACTTCAAGGGGGATTCCCTGAAGCCAATACGTATTATGGAAGGGGTCGAAGCTTGGCAGCTCGACTTCCTGTATTAAATCGGATGGCGCTTTGAAAAAAGCAGTTGCTGATGAATCCGGGTCGAGCCATTTCGTAAAGCTGTCATCAGCAAGGGGAAGCTGTTCCCCTGTTTTGGCGTCCAAATAATACCTTATAGGCTGTCCATCTGCTTGGATCGTAACTTGCCATACAGCATGTAGAGGACTGTAATACAAGCGTTGCAAAGCGGATAGAATATTGGAATTCGCGATGAATTGATCAAACGTATAGGTATCGGGAATAAGTTCTTGCTGCACCAAAGAACGATACAGCGAATTCATACTGAAGAGTGGGCTCGGTCCAACTCCGTATTCCGTTAATGACCATTTCCCATCTGTTGTAGCACTAATAACAAGGTACCCAAGCTCTTCTTGCTTACTTGATTGGAGAAGGACAATCCAACCATGCGTACCAGGTCCGAGCGGATATCGGCTCCACACAGCCGTTTTCCAGCTGTTGAACCCTTTTTGGACCGATAAGGAATCAATCCAGGTCTTAACCTGCAGGTTGAACTCATCTTGCTGTTGGATCCCATCACCCTGTGGTAGCGAAGGCGTTGGTTGGGCTTGTTGCCCGGCAACGGGAGAAGTTTCTCCGTGTGCTTTGTGAGATTGACCGTCCGACTGAAGAGGGACGAAGCCGAGATATAGCGCTGTGCTAAGCGTAAACGCAGTCACCGCGAGCCGTAGCTTATTCATCGAATCACCTGCCTAGCAGCATATTAAGTAGAGGGCGTTAGAGTGACAGCGGTGTTCTACTAGCTTATGTTCACATTGTAACGGATATGCCTGAAAAAGTTTGTTATAATGTGTCATCGCGCCCATTTTTTTTCGCTTGTTATTTTGAGAGGTTTTAGCAAGTTTCGTCATATCGTGAAGGCTATTCACTGCGAAGGTGGAAGATCCCGCAGTTTATGGCGTTTACTTGGACTCTAGGCTTATATTGCCACTCCATCTCTTGCTTGCGACTTTCCCATTGAGCAGCAACTTGAGGCTTCGCTGCTTCGTCACTGCCCTCATACAATTCACTGTAATAGTTATCTACTCTTGCCAGCTCATCCATCATCCGGTCATGAGCAGAGGCGGCCCAGCTATGATCAGTCTGCTTAAGCCATTTCTCCAGATGCTGCTCGAGAATAGTCCGGGCACGCGTAATGGTGACCTGCTGCCGGGGAATGTGACCATTGACCGGAAACCGGGGGGACAATTTCTTGTGCAAAAGGATTTCGTGGAAATGGGGGACGAGCTGTCCCGTAGTAAGATTAATGCCTAAGGAATGAAGCTCATCTCGTTTCATGTCACATAGGAATTCAATTTTGTAATTCACAGCGAGCCAGGACGTATAGGCAGAAGAGAAGGGGGCCCGAGAAGAGGCGCCCGGTTCCTCGAACATCTGAACAAATCTTCCGCCTGCTTTGACCACCTGGAATAACTGCTCCAGCCTTCGGCTGCCATATGTGACATCATCTTTAGTAATTCTTCCTGGTCCAGCTGGAGGAGGAACTACGATGCCAAAATAACGTCCCAAGATAGTATCCGTATTAGGTAAAGGTGCTCCTCCACTTCCGCTTTGACCTTGCTCCTGGGTCGTGTTCTGAGCGCTTTTCCTTGCTTCAGCGGCAGCCTCCTCCGCTTGCAGCTTATCCGGGTCGAAGACGAACTTGAAGCTCATCGTCTCCGGGGGTGTCCCCGTTCGATCGATGAAGCTCCAGTAATAAGTTCGATTAGTTAAGCTTTTATCTGCCTCTGGTGAAAGCTTGACGGTCACATAGGACGGATTTTTTTCTATGATATGACAATCGGTGGTCTCCAAATATCGCATCACGAATTTCTGGATTTGCTTCGTATTCATATGTCCCTAGTTCACCTCGCTCGGAATCGTTTGTCCAACTCTATTCAAGATGGTCTGGGCCAACCCAGGCTTTTCAGGTTGTTTCTTGGTCACTTCTTCCGCGATATCGTTGAATTTCTGACTTAATTTATCCAGCTGTTTCTTAACGTCATCGTCTGATTGAGAACCGACAATAATTTTGAATAAGCTGTTTTCGAGGGAGTTGTTTTTCTCAATCTGCTCAAGAATATCGTCCAGCCCGCCAATTACAAGCTCAAACATATTGATTTTCTCATGCAGCAATGACAGAATATGCTCCTCAATCGTTCCTTTGGTTGACAGGTTGAATATATTCACGTTCTCGGTCTGACCTAAGCGATGGACGCGTCCGATTCGCTGTTCTACACGCATAGGGTTCCAAGGTAAGTCAAAGTTAATGATGTTATGGCAGAACTGAAGGTTAATGCCCTCACCGCCTGCTTCGGTTGCAACCATTACTTGAGCGCGATTGCGGAATAAATCCATCATCCAATCTTTTTTGCCTCGGTTCATCCCGCCGCGGTAGGAGACAGCCAGTAAATTATTTTCCCGGAAAAACTTCATCAAATATTCTTGCGAAGCTCTATATTCCGTAAACACGATCACTTTATCGTCAAGCTCGCGGATCAGCTCCAATGTTTTCTCGGCTTTCGTATTCGCCTTAATGCTCTTGATCAGCTCAACAAGCTCCCAGATTCGCGCTCGGATCGGAGAGTCTTCTTCCGTTTTCTTGAACAAGTTGATTAAGGTGATGAACACGGCGTCACGGCTGCTGCACACTTCCCTTTGCAATGTTACGAGGGAGAGCAAGCTGCCTAGATCGCCAGAGCTTTCGGCATCCTTATAACGGCCTTTGACGAAGTTACAGACGCCATCATAAAGTGCCATCTCCTCGGCAGATAAAGTGAGCGGGATGTTCTTGACCACACGTTTGGTGAAGTTCATATCGCCCTCGCCGCGCCGGTTGCGAATCATGATCTTAGACAGCTCATGCTGCAGCCTATCTTCGTTCTTGGGCATTCGTTTGTCGACTACAAAGTTGGAGGCAAAATGATCCACACCACCCAATTGGCCCGGCTTCAGAAGTGTGATCATGTTGTATAGCTCGCTCAGGTCATTCTGAATCGGTGTTGCTGTGAGCAGCAAGCAGTATTTCTTCCGTAATTCGGAAACAAATTTGTAGTTAGTTGTCTGTTTGTTCTTAAGCTTGTGCGCTTCGTCGATGACGAGCATATCATAATCTTGATTGATAACAATATCCCGATGGGGTTCGCGTTTGGCCGTATCAATTGAGGCTACGACTACGTCATATTGCGTCCACATGTATTCCTTCTTCTGAGCAACGGCAGGGATGCTGAACTTCTGGTTCAATTCTCGAACCCATTGCAGAACGAGAGAAGCGGGTACGAGAATAAGTATTTTACGGACGAGGCCGCGGATCAAATATTCTTTCAGAATCAGCCCGGCTTCAATCGTCTTGCCAAGACCAACCTCGTCGGCCAGAATGGCTCTGCCGCGCATTTCGTATAATACTTTTTTGGCCGTGTCGATTTGATGCGGCAACGGTTTGATCTGGGATATATGACTCAGACATTGCAAATCTTCGAAGCTTTCGACCAGTCCGGACTGTTCAGCTTCATAGGCTAACTGGTATTGAGTATAATCGTCCCAAGGTCCGTTCTTCAGGGTACGCATCTCCAGCTCCTCGAACCATGAGCGGTCAAAATGAATGTTAAGTCGGTCGTGAATGGGTCGAATATGCTCGGACGGGTCACTTTTAAACATCAAGGCACTCCTCTCAAAGGAAACTGTTAGAGTAGTATTCACCAAATAAAGAGGAAACATAACTTTTCTCTTTCATCAGAGCGCAGGTTGTTGTAAAATGGTCTATGTGTTAAGCAAAAACGGCTTTTCCGTCCTAATAGACGGTTAAATAAGAGCAATAGGATGCAATCGAATAAGAGCGGATGAAAGTACAAGGAGAGATTACCGGAGCATCTGATGCGGTCGGTGACGCCGAAGGAGTAAGCCAATTGGTGAATCTCTCAGGCAACAGGGACTTGTGCTGGACGCATCTCTGGAGAGCGCCGGTACGCCGATTGGGCGAATTGAGGCCACCCAAGGGGTAACTTTCGAATCGCGCTGCAAGGTTGAACAGCTTGGCGGTCGAAAGGGAACTCTCAGGTACAAGGACAGAGCAAAGAAATGTAGATCGTTACATTTTTTTGCTGTGTCCTTTTTTTGCTACTATGGAAGGTCAAGGGTAAGAAGATGGAGCGTGTTCGAACGGAAGACGCCATGTTCTTAGGGGAAGGCTATGGTTGACAGAAACGTAACTATATCAAGTTGAGGTGATTTCATGGCAGGATTGAAGCAAACTCCGCTATATCCGCTCTATTCCAAATATGGCGGGAAAACGATTGATTTCGGAGGCTGGGATTTGCCGGTGCAGTTCACTGGCATTCAGAATGAGCATGATGCTGTACGGCTTCGCGCTGGGCTTTTCGATGTATCGCATATGGGCGAATTTATGATATCGGGCTCCGGGGCTTCTGCATTCTTACAACGATTGACTACGAATGATGTGACCAAGCTCGAGATTAACCAGGCGCAGTACAGCTTGCTGTGTTACCCCGATGGCGGCGTCGTAGACGACTTGCTAGTCTATAAGCTGGGTGACGAGCGATACATGTTAGTTGTGAATGCTTCGAATATCGATAAGGACTTTGCATGGTTGGAGAGTCATTTGGGTGCTTCGGAGGATGTAACGCTTGTTAACATCTCCGATCTAACTGCGTTAATCGCCCTGCAGGGACCATTATCATTGAGAATTATTGAGAAGCTGACGGATGCTCCTGTTGCAGAGCTTCGATCGTACCGTTTTCTGCCTGAGATTGAGGTAGCTGGAGTAGAAGCCCTTGTATCCCGAACTGGATATACCGGAGAGGACGGGTTCGAGTTGTATGTAGACGCTGAGGATGCTGCAGCCGTGTGGGAAAAGCTGTTGGAAGCAGGAGAAGGTGAAGGGCTAATCGCTGCTGGACTTGGAGCGCGTGACACGCTGCGCTTTGAAGCACGTCTTCCCTTGTATGGCCAGGAGCTGTCGGATAAGATCAGCCCGCTCGAAGCAGGCGTTGGGTTCTTCGTGAAGCTGGATAAAGGCGACTTTATCGGGCGTGATGCCCTTGTGGCGCAGAAGGAGCAGGGGATCCCGCGCAAGCTGGTTGGTATTGAGATGATTGACCGCGGTATCCCGCGCTCCCATTATCCAGTATTCTCCGCAGACGGCCAGCCGATCGGCGAGGTTACGACAGGCACGCAATCCCCCACTTACAAGCGTAATGTAGGAATGGCGCTGCTCCAAAAGGAATATACGACGCTTGATACAGAGGTGTTCGTGGAAATTCGCGGCAAGCGGTTGAAGGCTGTCGTTGTCAAGACTCCTTTCTATAAAAGAGTTCAAGGGTAATCGTAACTGTAAAGGTCGAAGGGTGCATGGAAGAAGTGTTACGACAAGAGTGAAATTCCAAAAATAAATTTGTACAGCTGAAAGGAGCTTATCATACATCATGACTCACCGTTACTTACCGATGACTGATCGGGACAAAGAACAAATGATGGAGACGATCGGCATTTCCTCCATTGAGGAATTGTTCGCCGATATTCCGGCACGTGTCCGCTTCCAAGGGGAGCTCGACATTCCGCAAGCACTGACAGAGCCTGCCATGCTTCGTCATATGCGCAAGCTTTCTGGCTTGAACGCTGACTTTGACCGCTACGCCAGCTTCCTGGGCGCTGGCATCTATGATCACCATCTGCCTGTCGTGATCAATCATGTGATCTCGCGGTCGGAATTCTACACCGCGTATACGCCTTATCAGCCGGAGATCAGCCAAGGCGAGCTGCAGGCGATCTTCGAGTTCCAGTCGTACATCTGTGAGCTCACCGGCATGGCCGTGGCGAACGCTTCGATGTACGATGGTTCAACTGCTCTGGCCGAAGCGGGGGCGCTGGCCAGCGGTGCTACGAAGCGACGCAAGCTATTGGTATCGCGGACGGTGCATCCGGAAGCGCGCAACATCCTGAGCACAACGGCGAAAGGATTGAATCTTGAGGTTGTCGAGGTTGGCTACGCCGATGGCGTGACGAATCTCGAGCAGCTTGCGGCGACGATCGACGGCGATACCGCCGCGGTTATCGTGCAGTCGCCGAACTTCTTCGGCTGCGTGGAGGATCTGTCGGCGATCGAGCCGCTGATCCACGCCGCAGGCGGGCTGCTTGTAGTGAGCAGCAACCCGCTCTCGTTAGGGTTGCTCGAGGCGCCGGGCAAGCTCGGCGCTGATATCGTAGTCGGCGACGCGCAGCCGTTCGGCATCGCCGCTTCGCTTGGCGGGCCGACGTGCGGATTCTTCGCCGTCGCGGACAAGTGGATGCGGCGTATGCCAGGCCGCATCGTGGGGCAGACCGTCGACCGCGACGGGAAGCGCGGTTTTGTACTCACGCTGCAAGCGCGTGAGCAGCATATTCGACGCGAGAAAGCGACGTCGAACATTTGCTCCAACCAAGCGCTTCTGGCGTTGTGCGCTTCCGTCTACTTGTCCACGATGGGCAAGCAAGGGTTACTTGACGTCGCTAACCTGAACGTGCAGAAGGCCCACTATGCATCTCGCGTGTTAGGCTCTCACAAAGGAATTGAAGTCAAATTCAACTCTCCTTTCTTTAATGAATTTGTCGTTAAGCTCGGAGACGATATAAATGTGAAAGAAGTAAATGCCAAGCTGCTTCAGGAAGGGTTCATCGGCGGTTACGACTTGGGCCGCGACTATCCGGAGCTTGCTGGTCACATGTTGGTTGCTGTTACTGAACAGCGGAGCAAAGAGGACATCGAACAGTTCGCTGCTAGATTGGAGGAGGCTGTTAACTAATGAAACATGATAAAGCACTTATATTCGAGCTCAGCCAACCCGGCCGTGTAGCCTATTCCTTGCCAGACTGCGACGTACCTCAAGAGGATGTCTCAAGCCTTATCCCAACATCGCTCCTGCGTTCCAAGCCTGCTGAGCTGCCTGAAGTATATGAAGTAGATGTCATTCGCCATTATACAGCTCTTTCCCGTCGTAACTTCGGGATCGATAACGGATTTTATCCGCTTGGCTCTTGTACGATGAAATATAATCCTAAGATTAATGAAGATGTAGCTCGTTTTCCGGGCTTCGCCAAGATTCACCCTTACCAGCCGGAAGAATCGATCCAAGGCGCTTTGCAGCTCTTGCATGAATTGCAGAACGATCTTGCTGAGATCACTGGAATGGATCACGTTACGCTGCAACCGGCAGCTGGAGCCCATGGTGAGTGGACTGGCCTGATGTTGATCCGCGCATATCATGAGAGCCGCGGCGAAGTGCGTACGAAGGTAATTGTGCCTGACTCTTCCCACGGGACTAATCCTGCCAGCGCAACAGTTGCAGGCTTCGATACGATCACGATCCCGTCGAATGACAAAGGACTAGTGGATCTGGATCAATTGCGCGCTGCCGTAGGATCAGACACTGCCGCATTGATGTTGACCAATCCGAACACACTAGGTTTGTTCGAGGAGCAGATCGTCGAGATCGCTCAGATCGTGCATGAAGCTGGCGGATTGCTCTATTACGATGGAGCGAACTCCAACGCAATCCTTGGGATTGCTCGACCAGGCGACATGGGCTTCGACGTTGTTCACTTGAACTTGCATAAGACGATGAGCACCCCTCATGGCGGAGGCGGCCCTGGTGCCGGTCCTGTCGGTGTGAAGGAGAAGCTTGCTCGCTTCCTGCCGGCGCCAATGGTTGTCCGCTCGGAAGAAGGCGTCTATTCGTTCGATTATAACTACCCAGAGACGATTGGTCGTGTGAAAGGGTTCTACGGCAACTTCGGGATCCTAGTTCGTGCCTACACTTACATTCGCACACTGGGACCAGACGGTTTGCGCAAAGTATCCGAGTACGCGGTATTGAATGCCAACTACATGATGCGCCGTCTCGCGCCTTACTACGACGTGCCTTACGAACGCGCCTGCAAGCACGAATTCGTTATGTCCGGCCGCCGTCAGAAGAAGCTCGGCGTGCGTACGCTCGACATCGCGAAGCGCCTGCTTGATTTCGGCTACCACCCGCCGACGATCTACTTCCCTCTTAACGTGGAGGAATGTATCATGATCGAGCCAACGGAAACCGAGAGCAAAGAAACGCTTGACGGCTTCATCGACACGATGATCCAGATCGCGCAAGAGGCTCAGGACAACCCGGAGCTAGTTATCAACGCGCCGTACACAACAGTCGTTAAGCGTATGGATGAGACACAGGCTGCTCGAAAGCCGGTTCTCAACTGTACTTGCGGTTAAAATATTTTGGATCTACACCGTCGTCCATAATCGGACGACGGTTTTTTGACGTTCAGTGTACGCTTCTATAACGGAAAATCCGCTTTAGAAATTATTGGACGTACAATTATTTTTTAAACGAAAACCGTCAGAGGCTAAATCGGCACTTTTTTGAAATACCCCTCAAAGTGGTGTAGGATGTAGAGATGGAATCTATGATTCAGGAGGGATAGCAAGTGGCATACTCGTCACCTCAACATACAAGTTCAGCACCAAACTTAACAACCTGGAGGTTTATCCATACAGGTCTGCGCTCACCGGCGGAGAATATGGCAATCGATGAAGCTATCCTGACTGCACACAGCGAGGGGCTTGTGCCGCCTACAGTACGATTTTACGGCTGGAATCCACCTACTTTATCTATCGGTTACTTTCAAAAGGCTGAGAGTGAGGTAGATTTTGCGGCAGTGGAACGGAGCGGAGTTGGATTCGTCCGAAGAGCGACCGGCGGACGCGCCGTGCTTCATGATCAGGAGCTCACATATAGCATTATCGTATCAGAAGATTACCCAGGTATGCCCACGACAGTGAATGAGGCCTACAAAGTGTTAAGCGAGGGATTGGTGCTTGGCTTCCGCAAGTTGGGATTACGGGCGGAGATGGTTAGTCTCGCTTCCGAGGAAGAGAAGGAGAAGTATTCGACAGCCGGATCGGCCGCGTGCTTCGATTCGCCTTCCTGGTACGAACTGGTTGTCGAAGGTCGCAAAGTTGCAGGCAGCGCCCAAACGAGGCAAAAGGGTGTCGTGCTGCAGCACGGGTCAATCCTGCTCGAGCTTGACATTGAGCTGTTGTTCTCACTGCTTCGATTCTCAAGTGACAAGCTTAAGCAAAGAATGATGGAATCCTTTTCCCGCAAAGCGGTTGCGATAAACGACGTTTGCCGGGAGATCGATCACGAACTGGTTACACTGGAGCAAGCAGAGGCTGCGTTTAAAGCAGGCATAGCCGAAGGGCTAGGCATCACGCTTGTGGAAGGGGAATTGACTTCTTTTGAGATCGAATTAGCCGACAAGCTCGTTCGAGATAAATATGGACATGAAGAATGGAACCTTAAGCGCTAATCGCCTTCGGTTCCTTTCCTATCTTTTCTCCACAAGGGTCCAGTATCCTCTCACAACAATTGAACCCGCGCCTCAAAAGCTTCCTGGAGTTTACGCACAATAGGGCCTGGCTGCCCATTATGTACTTGCGAACCATCAATTGTAATAACAGGCGTTATCTCTGCTGTCGTGCTGGCGATAAACACCTCATCTGCAGATACCAGGTCTTGGAGCAGAAAAGCTTCTTCAATAAAAGGAATCTTGAGTTCATCAGCCAAATCTCTAATGACCAGCCGAGTTATCCCGTGCAGGATAAGATTATTAGCAGGATGTGTGTAGAGGGACCCGTTTCTTATAGCGAATACATTGGAAGAACTGCTTTCCGTAACGGTTCCCTTACGATGGAAGATAACATCATCTACACCTTGATCAATCGCTGTTTGTTTGGCAAGAATGTTGGGTAATAGGTTCAAGGTTTTGATATCACAACGCAACCATCTTATATCTGGTGTTGTTATAACGGAGATGCCTCGCGACATCGATTCGAGCGGTCTTGCAAGCGGTGAGCAGTAGGAGATCAGGACGGGTTCAGTCCGGGCTGGAAAAGCATGTGTTCTGGGTGCCGCACCCCGTGTGATTTGCAAATAAACTGTACCCTCACTAAGCTGCTCTTTCTCAATCATTTGCTTCAAATAGCGGTCCAGTTGTTCAATAGGGTATGGCATTTGCAGTTTAATCTCATTCAGGCTGCGTTCTAATCGTGTATAGTGCAGTTCGCTTTCGAACATACGTCCATTGTATACTCTGAACACTTCATAGATCCCATCGCCGAATACGTATCCCCGATCCAAATAGGAGATTGAGGCCGCATTTCTAGGAATAATTCGATCATTACTTAGGAGCCAATTCATCCTGTCCGACACCTCCATTGGGTTACTTTTGATAATAGTAGCAAGTGGGCATGTGGTTGTCAAAAAACAGTAATGGGTCAAAAAATCAACTATCCATAAATCCAGTGGACAAACAAGCGTTCTCATAGTAAACTGGTTTTCCGGGGATCTGGGCTTGGTGTTGTATAGGACCTGTTTTTAAAAAAGAGAGATTCATAGAGAAAAAACAAGAGAATGTGATTGTAGTTCCTATATTAGGCGGAAAATAACGGGTCATCTGCTAGATATACCACATATAGTATTGTATAATGACATTCTGGCACAATATATTGTAGAAGTTCTACACGAATGCAGATAGAAGCTACATATCATAAAGCATGAAATTTATCAAGTTTTACTGAAAAGTTACTCTAATTTGGGAGGTTTTCGTTTTGGAAACAGTACAAGCGAAGCGTTTGGAAGGATTAAGCGAGAAAATATTTTTGGACCGTTATGCCATGAAAGATGCTGATACAGAACATACTAAGGTTGGAGATACCGTTCTCGTTCTTACCAAAGACGATCCGAAATTCCCGAGTAAGGATGTTGGCGAAGTTGTTGCACGCAAAGGGCGTCAAGTAACGATTAAGCTGCGCAATGGAGAGTTGTTCGAATCTACGATTGAGAAATTAACATTAAATGTTGAACATACACCAGAGCAATTGTGGGACCGATTGGCTACAGCAATGGCATCAGTAGAAGCCTCTCCGGAGAAACAGAAGGAATGGAAAGAGAAATTCAATTATATATTGGAGGACTGGAAGCTAGTTCCAGGCGGTCGGATTGCAGCAGGAGCAGGCGCAAGCGATGAGCTCACGCTGTTCAACTGTTACGTTATTCCATCCCCGCATGACAGCCGCGGCGGGATTATGAGCACGCTGTCTGAGATGACTGAAATTATGTCGCGCGGCGGCGGTGTTGGTATCAATTTGTCCTCTTTGCGTCCTCGCCGTTCCGTAGTTAGAGGTGTTAACGGATCCTCCAGCGGTGCTGTATCTTGGGGAGGTCTGTTCAGCTATACGACTGGGTTGATCGAACAGGGTGGCAGCCGCCGCGGAGCGTTGATGCTGATGATTAACGACTGGCATCCGGATCTGGTCGATTTCATCACCGTTAAGTCAACTATGGGTCAGATTACGAACGCTAACTTGTCTGTTTGCGTCAGCAATGCGTTCATGAAAGCTGTGAAGGAAGATCTGGATTGGGATTTGGTGTTCCCGGATACTTCAGACCCAACTTACAATGATACTTGGGACGGCGACCTGGCCAAATGGCAGCAAGCCGGCAAAGCTGTTCGCACTTACCGTACCGTTAAGGCGCGCGAAGTATGGCACACGATTATTGAATCCGCCTGGAAATCAGCGGAGCCTGGCGTAGTGTTCATGGAGTACTACAACCAGATGTCTAACAGCTGGTATTTCAACCCGATTATTTGTACGAATCCATGCGGTGAGCAAGGGCTGCCAGCTTGGGGCGTATGTAACTTGTCAGCGGTAAATCTATCTAAATTTTATGATGAGAAAAACCATGATGTGGCTTGGGATGAGCTTGGAAAGACCGTTCGATACTCGGTGCGTTTCCTCGATAACGTAATTGACAAGACCCCTTACCACTTTGAAGAGAACCGGATTAACCAGCAAGGCGAGCGTCGGGTAGGTCTAGGTACTATGGGACTTGCTGAGCTAATGATTAAGCTTGAGGTTCGTTACGGCAGTGCGGAATCGCTTGTATTCCTTGATAAATTGTACGGTTTCATGGCTCGCGAGGCTTACCTGTCCTCGGCAGATATTGCCAGTGAGAAAGGTTCGTTCCAGCATTATGATCAAGATAAGTTCTTGCAAAGCGGCTTCATGAAGCAGATGGTAGCTACTTATCCTGAAGTTGGTTCTGCGATCACTAAGAAGGGGATCCGTAACGTAACGGTCATTACTCAAGCGCCTACAGGCAGCACAGGTACAATGGTAGGAACATCAACAGGTATTGAGCCTTATTTCGCCTTCGAATACTTCCGTCAAAGCCGTCTTGGCTTCGACAAGCAGTACGTTCCGATCGCACAAGAGTGGAAGGATAAGAATCCGGAAAAGGATCTGCCGGACTATTTCGTCACTTCGATGAGCCTATCTGCAAAAGATCATATCCGTGTGCAAGCAGCGATCCAGAAATGGGTCGACAGCTCGATCTCCAAGACAGCGAATGCTCCTCATGACTTCACCGTAGAAGAGACGAAGGAATTGTATGAGCTTGCTTTCGACCTCGGTTGCAAGGGCGTGACGATCTACCGTGACGGCAGCCGTGATGTGCAAGTTCTCTCGACTGCTAAGGAAGAGAAGAAGGAAGAGCCTGCTGCTAAATCAGTGGTTGTTGAGGAAGCCGAAGCCGTAACAGCAGCGACAGCACAACCAAAGCATGAATTAGCTGAAATCTCCGACAAGCTTGCGGTTACCATTGATCCGAAGACCCAGCAAGTATTCGATAAGCAATACAAACGCCGTCCGCAGATCCTTCGCGGAGCGACTTACAAGTTCAACACGCCATTCGGTATGGCATATATCACAATCAACGATATGAACGGCTCGCCTAGTGAGATTTTCTTGAATGTTGGTAAGGCAGGCTCTGATGTATTCGCGATGTCCGAAGCACTCGGCCGCGTCTGCTCCTTGTTCCTCCGCTACGGCGATCACGGCAATAAGGTACAACTGCTAACCAAACACCTGAAGGGCATCGGTGGCTCTGGCGCCATCGGCTTCGGACCGAATCGCGTTGAGTCCATTGCAGACGCTGTTGCGAAGGCACTCGAAGCCCACGTTGGTGAAGACGAATCCGACGACTACGTCACCGCTACGCAAGAGGTGACAGCCACAACCGAGCAGCCTGCCTACACCTACGCGGCAGCCGTCTCCGAAAGCTCGTCGCTCGACCTGTGTCCGTCATGCGGGAGCGCCTCCCTCGTCAACTCCGAGGGATGCAAGAACTGCACAAACTGCGGATATAGCCGCTGTTCATAAGAATTGAGCCCGGGGTGGTCGCCCCGGGCTTTTCTTTTGTTGTGAACGCCAAATGTTGACGGAGGGTACTGGATTCATGATGTGCATTCAAACGGTAGGGAGATCACATGGACCATTGACAATACTAGGGATGGAATGAGTTCTGAACGTGGAAAACAGATTTATCGATGCAAGAGCATTAAAATGAATCAGACAAAAGAAAATTATGTTTATACTCTTGATCAATGTGACAATGAAGGTGGAAAGAGACTTCCGATTTTTAGTATTCTCAAGGAAAATATATTACTCAACTAACGAAAAATGGGCGTTCAAAAAATTCTCGATTTACTATTTTTCTGGTAAAGTTTTAATGGATTTCTAAAAACCTTTTCATGAAATCACAGCGGATTCCATAAGGGGATTTGAACTTTGAACAGATTTGTATTCTATATAATTGCAAGTATTGTTTGTCTCATTGTACCAATAATCGGCGTCTTGTCTGGGATATGGGATAATAACCATCCTAAAATCGGACCAGTGGGGAACGGGAATTCGTCGGCAACGTTTTTTCAACTGATACCGTATATTAGCACCTTTCTTTTTGGAGTCATAAATTTACCGATTGCAATTATTCGTTATGCAAAATCAAATAGAATCAAACAGTAAGAAGTGAGAGCCAAAATCGCTGAGCAAGCGGAGACGTTACTTAAAAAGGCGATCATCGGCTGCCTTGCAGTCGCATGATTCCTTTTTTCATTTGCCGAAGTAGCGGGCAGGATAATGCAATCATGACCTAATACTATTATTAGAAATATATTAAGGGTGTTGGAACCATATGGTTATTCACTTAAATTACCTACGAACACAGAAATTTTTCTGAATGGATAATGACGGGCGGGGTGAAATAGCAATGCAGGAAGATATAAATCGGGAAGTATTGGAAGAACTAAAGAAAATCAATCAAAAATTAGATGCTCTTGGTGAACAAAGAGGGTTATCGACACCGCTTAAAATTATTGCAGTTATAGTTGGTTTTGCACTAGTTGGACCATTGTTATTATGGATACTCTCAATCATTAGTAAGACAATCAATTAATGGTTATGTTTGTTACACTAACGGAGAACGAGAGTAGGAGAGTTTGCATCAATGCATCTCCAATGGCAGATTATGCGTATAAAACTTTCGAAGGAGGCTCGCTTAATGCTCTATATCTTTAGTGGATTGCCAGGCACCGGTAAATCCACATTATCAGCAGCTTTGGCCCGAGAGTTCCGTGCCACGTATCTTCGGGTCGATGTCGTTGAGCAGGCTATGCGAGTTGCCGGAACCTGGGCTGACGGACCAGCGGGTTACATCGTGTGTTACGAGATTGCTTCACAGAATCTTCGGTTGGGCCTCGATGTTATAGCAGATACGGTCAATCCCATTAATTTAACGCGCCAAGCCTGGCGAAACGTAGCGGAGTCTCTCGAAATCCCGTTCTTGGAAATTGAAGTGATCTGCTCGGACGAACGTGAGCATAGGCATCGAATCGCTACGCGTGTAACCGATATTCCTGGCTTTGCTCTACCAACGTGGGAGAAGGTCAAGAACCGACAGTACGAGGTTTGGGACCGAGATCACATTGTCATCGATACGGCTCATCAAACCGTAGCCGAAAGCCTGATGATGTTACGTGACAAGTTGGATCGGGAGCGCAGAAAAGCTGTTGATTGAACTAACGGATACGTTACTTCAAAAGGGATCAGCTAACTGCAGGGCAGCTAGCTGATCCCTTTTGTTCGCTAAGCTATACGAACGGGCAGGATAATTCGATTATTATAAAATATTATCAGGTTATCTTTGAATATTTTTAATACTATTGATAGTGACAAACAACGGAAGTAGTTCATTTTTATGGATTGGAGGGATGGAAGCATGAGTGATAGGGAAAAAATCAAACCAACCACCCCTGAGCTGATGGAGTTCCATGTTGAGGCGCTGTTTACGCATGACCAGAACATGCGACTTCGCACAATAAACGAGCCCTGGCCAGGAGAGGGCCATGCCCCCCGGTTTTTCCTAGGACGGTCTATTGCGGGAATGACTCTCTGTCGGTTTCGGTATGATGTCCCGGAGATGCTTGTCGAGCAATTGGAAGGATTGTGCGCTGACGAACCGATCATAAGGGATTTCCAGACGAAACCGAAACATTTCGAGGAATATATGAACCTCCTTCAAAGTGAACGCTTCACGATGGGACCTTGTTATCTTGTTTCTGATGAAACCGTACCGAAAATGCAGGTGGTCAGCATCACCCGGGAAAATATGACCGAATTTTTGCACGGTGGTTTCGAATGGCTGATCTCAGAAATAGACTACGCGCAGCCCTGTATAGCGCTCGTGCGCGAAAGCCAGGCCGTCTCAATCTGCCGCAGCGTCCGCATCACATCCAGGGCACACGAAGCAGGTCTTGAGACATTGGACGCGTTTCGTGGAAGGGGATATGCTACCGCAGTAGTTGCTGGATGGGCAATGGCGGTGCGTAAGATGGAGGGTATCCCGTTATACAGTACTTCGTGGGAGAATCTTGCATCCCAAAGTGTGGCAAGAAAATCAGCCTTGTCCTTTTATGGAGTCAATTTCACAGTCAATTAACCTCATTCCGTGAGGCTGGTTGGGGTATGTTTGTGTTACTGACATTTGAACTAACGAGAAACGATAGTTGAATGTCTAGCAGCATCCTGTCGAACGAAGATGATAGCTACTTAAAAAAGACCTGACATAAGTCAGGACTAACTGATCCTATCCAACCCCAGTTCCCTGGCCTTTTGGATAATTCTCAACATATTCTTAAAGTCTTCGCTTAGCACAACATCTGGTCTATCGTTTAACTGCTGCTTTAATACTTGATTTTCCTTTCGCAATTGTTCTATTGTTCTTTCCATCTTGATAATAAGATTGGAAATTTGCTCGAGTGGAACTGGTAAACGTTGAGGAGTCTCTATAACTGCTAAACTTGATCTAGAAGCTGTCCTCGGTTTTGTTTTTTTATTCTCTAGTCGTTGGATCTCCGCTTCTTTAATCTCTGTCTTGTATTTTTTCCTTACCTCACTATTCCAACGGAAGCCACAGGCTGCTGGAGTACGCTCTAAACGTTCTCCAACCTCGTTAAATGCCTTTAATTGGGTGCTGTCGAATCGAATATGCTCAAGCACTGTTTCCGCCAGTATAAGATCATCATCATTTGACCATTGATCCTTTCTTTCCATCCAACTTCCTCCTAATTAATTGTATCAGTTACCATTTTATTCAGATAAGGTATTATTTATACAGCGGGAAACATGTTGGGTTATCTTAAAGGAAACGAGAGAGTTCATACAGGTACGTTATCTTAATGCATTCTAACGATTCACCTAACTAATGGAGAACGATAGTGCAGGAGCTGCCTTGTGGCGGCTTTTTTTATTGATGTTCGCTGAAGTAACGGGCAGTAGAGCAGAATAAATATCAATGTATTTTTGGATAATAAAGGATATTGAATTAATTTTCTTGAATAAATAAAAACAGCAATGTGATTAAATCATCGAAAGGGTAGTTGAATACCAATCGTTGATGATTCTAAAATTAATTATTGAAAGGAATGAAGAAAATTGGTAGAGACGATACTTCAAAGTGTTTCATTTCTACAAGTTCCAGTTAAAAATCTTGAGGAATCTATGGAGTGGTACATAAGTAAACTAGGATTTGAGCTGCACTTTAAACGACCGGACAATAAAATGGCTATAGTTGCTCTTCCTTCGGGTCCATCGATCTTTCTGTGCGAAAAGGAATTGCACAAGGGAACGATGTCGGTAGTTATCGGTTTTGAAGCGGCGGATATCGTGAAGCTGCTGTCCGATCTAAAGAGTAAAGAGGTACAAATTGGCGAGATCAGAGAAGACAGAGGAGCTATTAAAACCGAATCCGGAGAAACAGAGATCCTTGGAATGGATTTTGATTTTTATGACCCTAGCGGAAATATGTTAGTGGCTCATGGTAAATCAAATTTCGTAGAGTAGAGCCAAGTCCAGCGAACTCAGAGTGAAGTCAGCGCGATCAACTATAGTATCGTGATCCGACTTATTCAGAGGTCGGGGCTATTCTTCTTTTGTATGTAGTCATTACGCTAACGGAGACGATAGCTCAATGGGGTTGCCGCGGGATCAAGCAGCGGCCTCACTCCACTAACGGGCAGTTAACTTTAAGTCAACGGAAAGAGGGGAATGTTCAATGCAACTAGGGACAGTTATATTTTTAAATGGAACTTCGAGTTCGGGGAAAACCAGTATTTCCTTAGAATTACAACGAATTTTAGACGAACCATACTTACACATATCTGCAGATAAGTTTTTACACATGCTTCCAGTTGAATACCTTAATGGAAGTAAACCAGCGGATAAAACAAAAGATGCGATGTTGAAAGTTGCAAAGGGAATGCATCATGCACTTTCCGCATTAGTTGCTACTGGGAATAACATAATTGTCGACCATGTACTCCAAGAAAGACAGTGGTTAGATGAATGTGTTATGTTGTTAGCGGATTACAAAGTGTTGTTTGTTTCAGTAAATTGTTCGTTAGAAGAACTTCAACGAAGAGAAAGGGAAAGAGGAGATCGGAATATTGGTCTTGCAAACTATCAGTATAATCTGGTTCATACACATGGCATTTACGACTTAGAAATAAATACGGAACTCAATAAAACTCATGAGTGTGCACAGCAAATCAAACAGTATTTGCATGATAATTCTCATTTAAATGCCTTCAAAGTATTAAAGCAAAGATTGAGCGATTGAACTAATGGATACGTTAGCTGAATAAGACCCTGCAACAACTGCATACTTTATGACAGAGACGCTTAGACATAAACTTAATTGAGGACAGCTTTAAAAGAGATGATGACTTTTAATTCATAAGGAGATTATACTATGACAAAAAATAAATTACTACGAATGGACAACGTCCTTATCGTCGTTGACGACCTCGAAGTCGTTA
>FWWL01001271.1_pt1 | contig 61589 bp, 53 predicted proteins | sample 2228331 | NCBI WGS metagenome assembly FWWL01 (sample SAMEA103939775, study PRJEB20133) | metagenome
CTTTGCTGACCAGCCCGGACGTCCGGCAGTGCTGGCAGATGGGCGAGTGCTCCTGCCCTATGTAGACCGCTACGGAACCTGTGCCATCCGCGCCCGGATCGCGCCGGATGTCGCTGCGCCATTTGACGCTGCATCAGACATTGTGCTCTACGATAGCGCGATCGCCACCGCAACCGTGGGCTCGACCGGTGAATTGCTTACCGAAATGGGGAGGTGGAGCTTTGGGCTGCCATACGCGGAACCGATACCGGGCGGCGTCCTGGTCGCTTACTACGCCGGTGATGGTACAACGCTCGACATGCGTCTGGCGCGCCTTGAGGACTGAGGTGACAGTAGCCGATACGCTGTCGCCGGTTCATCGCGGCAGCGTGCACCCACAAATGTCATCTAACACAAATAGGGGTGCACACGACTCTTTACATCGTGCAGGGAAGGCGCATAAGAGCTATCACTTTATCATCAGGAGCGATTGGCGTTTATCCGGCAGCGTGTCGGGAACGTGACGTATGATGTGGAGGCGCCGATGGCAGACTACCGTGTTGGCGTAATCGGCACTGGGCGGATCGCGAGTACGATGGAAGACGAATCAGATGTCCATCCTGTGTCGATCGCTGGAGCTTTCGCGGCAATCCCGGAGGCGCGCCTGGTTGCTGCAGCAAACCGTGGTGAGGAGCGATTGCGCGCTTTTGGCAAACGCTGGGGCGTCAGTGCGCTGTATCGTGACTATCGTGAGATGCTGGCGCGCGAACGACTGGACATTGTCGTCGTCGCCACACATCCGCCGCTGCACACCGAGATGGTCGAGGCAGCCGCAGCAGCGGGCGCGCGCGGAATCTTTTGTGAGAAACCAATGGCACTGAGCCTGGCTGAGTGTGATCGGATCATTGCTGCCTGCGAACGCGCCGGAACAGTGCTGCTGGTAAATTGCACGCGCCGATGGTCTGGCGAGTTCCAGTCCGCAAAAGACCTGATCGAATCCGGCGACACCGGTCGATTGCTGCATATCGTTGCGCACTGCCAGGGGTGCAAGCCAATGCCTGAGTGGGTCGCCGAGACGGAGGGTCCGCTCCTGCACGACGCTGTCCACACGTTTGACATCCTGCGCTTTTTTGCGGGTGAAATCACGACGATCCGCGGCGCCGCCACACGTCGATTGCGACTCGACCTGCGTGTAGAGGACACGAGTTATGCGTTTGTCGAGTTCGCAAACGGTGTCGACGCAGTCGTAATTACCGACGAGTTAAGTGAGTACGCGCGCTGGGACATCGAACTCCAATGTGAGCGCGCGGTGCTGCGGCTTGGCTGGAACCCTGGCTTGTGGCGCTCAGTCCCGCTGGCTTTCGAGGCGGGGCGCTGGTGGAGCCTGGCGCCAGCATCGCTCCCACCGCCAGCCTGGGAGGAGGCGCCGATTGTGCGTGCAGCGCGCGACCTGATCGATTGCATCGAGCACGGCGGAACACCCCGCTGTTCAGGATACGACGGACGAGCAGCCGTGGAAGCAATCATGGCTGTCTATGAGTCGCAGCGGCGTGATGGTGCGCGAGTGACGCTTCCGGTAGGAGTCGGCGAGTCCCTGCTGGATGTACTGCGCGCCGAGGGTCGGCTGTGAGGCAGCACCGGGAGTATTCTTCGTTGCCAGGTCACACTGCTTCTTCTGGATACATCCCCGTACTATATTGACAACATGGGCTTGATCGAGTACCATCATCATTGCCTGATGGTCTGACCAGTATAACAAGCATCTGTCTATTAGAGGTTCAGATGCCGTCACTTCCTGAGATGTTCAACCTCAGTGGCCGGGTTGCGGTGGTGGCCGGCGGCGCTGGTCTGCTTGGCTTTCAGATGGCCACTGCGCTAAGCGAGGCTGGCGCGACGGTCGTACTCGCCTCGCGCAATGAGTCTCGCTGCCAGACAGCAGCCAGAGAGATCTCGGCAATCACCGGGCGCGAAGCGTATGCAGTCGCACTCGACGCCGAGCAGTACGAATCGGTCGTGACGATGACCGAGTCGGTCGTCAGGCGCCATGGCCAGATCGATGTCCTGGTCTGTTCGATCGCAGGCGGGCGCACGTTCACGCCTGAGAGATTCCCCCCTGATGAGTGGAGCAAGAGCATCCATGCGAACCTGACAGCAGTCTTTCATCTGTGCCAGGTCGTCGGCACGCACATGCTCGACCGACACCGTGGCAGCATTATTACGATCGGTTCGATCTACGGCGTGGTCGCACCGTACACGCACATCTATGAAGGCGCCAGCATGGCGCGCAACTCGGTGGCCTATGGCGTTGCGAAAGCGGGCGTGATTCAACTCACGCGCTATCTGGGGGCAACCTGGGCGCGCTTTGGAGTCCGGGTCAACTGTATCAGTCCGGGCGGCTTCTGGCAGCCGGGTACGGCAGATCCGACGTTCGAGCGCAACTATCACGCTATGACACCTGACGGACGTTCCGGTAACAGCCAGGATCTGAAAGGCGCGGTGGTGTATCTCGCGTCCGATGCATCTGCTCACGTTGTTGGGCAAAATCTACTGGTGGACGGCGGCTGGACGATCTGGTAGCAGTCTATGCAATACCGGCAGCTTGGACGAACAGGACTGCGTGTGTCAGCAATTTCGCTGGGTACGGCTGAGCTTGGGCTCGATTACGGTATCCCCAGCGGCGATCACCGGCGACCGCCAGCAGCGCAGGCAGCAGCTCTTCTGCACCGGGCGCTCGATCTCGGAATCACGCTGATCGATACTGCACCTGCCTATGGCGATAGTGAGGCGCGGATTGGCGCAGCGCTTGCATCTCGCCGATTTGAATATCTACTTGCAACCAAAGTCCCCAGCCCGCCCGACGACCGGCGCGGAACGGCGCTTCGTGCGTGGGTCGAGTCGTCAATTGCGGCAAGCCTGCGCGCGCTACAGACCGACTGGATCGACCTGCTGCAGATCCACAGTGCGTCGCTTGAGACTATTCAACGCGGAGAAATTGCCACGGTGCTGAGTGATCTGCGCGATAAAGGCTTCATACGCGCGATCGGCGCGACGACCTATGGTGAGGAGGCTGCACTGGCGGCGCTCGCCGATGGACGCTATGATGTGCTGCAGGTAGCCTACAGTCTGATTGATCGGCGTCTCGAGCGACGTGTGCTCCCACAATTACACGCTGCTGGTATAGGCGTGGTCGCGCGATCGGTGCTGCTTAAGGGCGCATTGACTCACCGTGCCATCCATCTCCCAGATGCCCTCGCGCCATTACGGGAAGCAGTAGCGCAACTCACAACCATAGCCACAGCATCGAACCTGACACTACCGGCGCTCGCGTACCGCTACGTGCTTGCGCACCAGTCCGTGGCATCAGCACTCGTCGGCACAAGCCGTGAAGACGAACTTGCAGAGGTTTGTCGGCAGGTTGACGGTGAACGTCTGCCGCCAGAGGCGCTAGACGCCGTCCAGGCGATCTGGCTCGACGACGACCGGTTGCTCAACCCGGGGCGGTGGCCAGGCTGGTGAGGTAACCGAGAGCCGGAGCGGGCCCCACATTGGACGGTCAGCGTCACGCTGCTCATGGGACAATCTCGTTGCGCGCTATTTACAGCGCGTGATTCGATCAAGCGTGTCGAGCTGCTCCGGGTCGAGCGTTATTGCGCGCGCTGCTATCGCCTGGTCGACCTGTTCAGGTCCGCGGGCTCCGATGAGCACGGATGTGATTCCTGGTCGGCTCAATACCCAGCTCAGCGCCAGCTGCGGCAATTCGACTCCCCACGCGGCTGCCTGCACTCGCAACTCAGCGAGAATGCGGAAATTGCGCTCGCTAAAGTATAGTTCGTCGTGTCCGGGCGCAACGGCGAAGCGTGTCCCAGGAGGAATCGGCACGCCTGGTGCATACTTACCGGTAAGGAACCCGGCTGCACGAGGGCTATACGTCAGTACGCCCAACCCCTGATCGGCGCACAACGGCGCCAGCTCTGTCTCAATCGAACGCGCAACCAGATTGTAGTTCACCTGAGTCGCGTCGAACGCTCTCCAGCCATGAACATCTTGCCGCCACAGCGCTTTGCACAATTGCCAGGCCGCGTAGTTGCTGCATCCGATAGCGCGCACGGCGCCAGAGCGGAGCAGCGCGTCGAGTGCACTAAGCGTTTCGTCCAATGGCGTCTCGGGGTCCCAGCGATGGAGCTGAAACAGATCAATCGTCGCAACACCCAGCCGTTGCAGACTCACGTGCGCCGAGTCGATAACACGCTTTCGGGTGAGCGTTCCGGCAACTTTGGTCGCGATCAGCACTCGTCCATAGGCGGCTCGTTCGCGCAGCCACGCGCCGACGATTTCCTCCGAGCGCCCACCAGCATACGCCTCAGCCGTATCGAACAGGTTGATCCCGTGGTCAACCGCACGATCCATCACTGCGAACGATGTGTCTGCATCGATCTCGCGTCCGAACGTCGCGCAGCCGAGGCTGATCGCACTGACGGTCAGGTTGCTCTTCCCAAGCTTACGATACTCCATATGGACTCCCACGAACGGGCAGACGGAAGGCGGCGTGCATCGCCTTCAGCGCCCGGTTGATGTTTGCGCCAGTGTACGCTGCACCGGTATAGTTGCGCTTGAATGCCACATGCAGCAAGCGGTATCGTTCAGTATGGCAATATGCACGAAGGTCTTCTCAACTCGCGCGCAATCCGAGAAGCGTCAGTGCATCGCGGTTGATAATCGCTTCAATCGCCTCCTCCGGCACGCGCGGCAGGCGCGTCCCCTCAACCACATCGTTCACGCGCCGCAACCCATCGATCGTCTCCTGTACCGTTGTAATCGGGTAATCGCTTCCAAGCAGAAGTTTATCGAGCACGTTCCACTCAGTGGCCTTGATCAATTGCTCCCAAAACGAGAACGGCCGGTAGAAGTTGCCAGAGATGTCAGCATACACATTTGGGTGCTTGCGGATCACAACACAGGTATCGACCTGCCAGGGATGGCCCATGTGAGCCATAATGATCTTCAGGTCCGGGTACCGGATGGCAATCTCGTCCATCAGCAGCGGGTGCGCCAGGCGAATTGGCGCCTCGCGCACCGGCGACGTCCCCTGATGAAACAGGACCGGCAACCCATAGCGTTGGGCGCGTTCGTAGATTGCCAGCGCGCGGGCTTCGAGCGGGTCGAAGTTTTGATAATTGGCGCCAAGCTTGACCCCACGCAGCCCAAGCTCAGTCCGGCAGCGCTCGAACTCGTCCAGACAGTTTGGATCGTGCGGATGAAGCGCCATGAAGCCGATCAGCCGGTCCGGGTGCGCCCGCACGAACGTTGCAGTAGCATCGTTGACATTACCGGTGTACCAGCTCGTGTCCCCGACCTCGCGACCGCTCAGTTTCGGCACGACGATGCCAGGATGCCAGGCGATAGCAAAGACCAGCGAGACGGCGGCAGGCGCCTGATGGGCAAGGAAATCGTGCCAGGTTACGCTTGATCGCACCGGGCGGTCAGGTCGCCAGGCGTGGTTGATAACCACCTCGTCATCAGGGATGTGGTCTTTGTACTGTGGCGTATGGGTGTGCACATCGACAATCACGTTTGGCCTCCCCAGCGCAGGCGGCTGGCTTGTCATGCAAAACCGAACAAACGAGCGGCGTTGGTGTAGAACAGGTCCTCGATCTCTCGATCGCTGAGTTTGAGGCGCCAGACAGCAAGTTTAAGACTGCGGAGCGACTCAAGTCCGATCAGTACCGGGCGCAACGTGGCGTAGCGCTCTTCAAGGCGCATATCGTCGGCATAAAACCAATGGAATGAGTCACCGATCGCCACACAACGCCCGCGCAAATGGCTGACCGGAAAGTCGGCGCCATACAGCAGACGCTCATGACCAAGGGTTTCAATGATCGCCTCAAACGCGCCAGCCTCAGTCACAGCGCTCGTGTCGCAGTAGACGTTTGGCAGACCGCGCAGGCTCGCGATGCCCTCAATGGTGTGCCAGGGGTTAAAGCCGCGCGCAGCGTGCGCCAGGATAAGGCGCATATCCGGGTAGCGCTCGCAGTAGCGCCGGATCGTCGCCTGGTTGAGCGGATCAGCCATCGCCCGGTCACGCACCATGTGCAGCGTGATGCTGAGCCGCTCCTCGTGGGCGATCTGCACCAGCGGTTCAGGAAGGTAGGCCTCGACCGGCGCATGCCACGTCGGACCTTCAGTACGCGCCATGGTGTGATAGCACTTCAATCCGACAAAGCCACCGCGTTGCACATGCTCACGCACCAGTTCCGGGTCGTCTTCAGGCGAGACGATGAGCTGGGCAAACACCGGTCGGGTAGTGCGGCACGCGGCAACTTCGGCAGCAACAAACGCATTGTTGGCGTCTCGGTCGCCGGTAAACGCCAGACCGAAGAATAACCCGCCGGCAGTGCGCTCGTTTGGATGCAGCCATTCGGCGAAGGACTCGTATTCGGACATGCCGCAGCGATCTGGGCCGCTGTCCATCCAGGCTGGCGCTGCGCCGGGGGGAAAGTGGCTACGAGCAAACAGATGGGCGTGAGCATCGAAAATCCGGTCAGGCAGAAATGTCGCCAGCTCACGGTCGATCAACTCACGATCCTGGTCGGTCAGCTCCCAGTGCGCCATTGCCAGCCTCCTCTTGTGAAATGTTTCAGATCCAACAGCGCTCCAGCAGCCGCACCCAGTTGCCGTGCATGATCGCCGCGATGTCTGCTTCCGTATAGCCGCGCGCCACGAGCAGATCCGCGATTCGTTGCAGGTCAGCGATCGTGTCAAGGTCGGCGGGCGACTGCTCGCGCCCAAAGCCGCCATCGAGGTCGGAGCCAATGGCTGCATGGCGCGCACTGCCCGCCAGCTGGCAGATGTGGTCGATGTGGTCTACTGCGTGGCTCAAAGCAACCGGCGGGTTGGCCGGGTTTACCCGTTCGCTGATGACCCAGCCAGGCGCCAGCATCCAGGCGTCGAGCGCGATGCCGATCACTCCGTCACGCGCCACGATCGCTCGAATCTGTGCATCGGTCAGCTGGCGCTGGTGTGGAACCAGGGCGCGGCAGTTATGGTGGCTGGCCAGCACCGTCCCACTGAAGCGATCAAGCGCCTCGTCAAACGCCCGATCAGAACAGTGTGACAGATCAAGCGCCATGCCGAGGCGCTCCATAGCGGCAAGCAACGGCGGTCCAAGCGCGGTCAGACCACTCTCAACGCCAGTACCGCCAGCATAGCGCCCTGGTCCGTAGTGGGTCAGTCCAAGCAGACGCAGACCGGCCGCATACCAGTCCGCCAGATCGTCGGGCGTCAGTATCGGATCGGCGCCCTCCATGCACAGAACGAAGCCAGGCGGTGGCGACGGACCTGACGGCTCAGCATCCCATGCCTCCCAGTCGGACATATGCGCACGGAGTGCGGGCGCGTCGGTGATGATCCGCGCCTCGCCGAGGCGCTCAAGCGCCCGGTAGTAGGCCAGCTGCCCCTGAGCAATGCCATACGCCTGAGCCGGTGAAGCGTAATCGACGTACGGCGCCGGACGCCCGGTGGAGCGGGCAAGTAACGTAGCAAAGCACAGCGCGATACGCCCGCGACGCATGTCGGGCAGCGCGACGGTGCCGAGACCACGTCCCTTGCCAGGCGTTGCTGCTTCGATCGTCCGGATCGTATGCACCGGCAGCAGCAGATCGCGGTTCCATTGCAACGCATTCCAGGACAGATCCAGATGGGCGTCGACAATCAGCATCTTACCCTTGCACGTCGCTCAGCACCTCGTGCACCAGGCGCTCTTCGAAGGCCATGTGCCGCTCCATCGCCGCAAAGGCTGCTGCACCATCGCGCGCAGCCACTGCCGCTGTGATCTCGGCGTGGATTTCGACTTCGGTTTCCAGGATGACCTGCGGGTCCAGCCTGCCCAGCGTGAGGAACTCCGTCTCGCGCAGCCCTGGCGGAACAGCACGCAGCAGCATTTCGACCACCGGCGGGTAGAACTGATTCTGTGTCATCTCTGCCAGCGTGATATGGAAATCGTGGTGCGGCTTGCTCAGGGCGCGTTGATACGAGCCGTGCAGAGCCGTCTCTCGATACAGGTCGAAGATCTGCCTGAGTCGTGTGATGTTTTCATCGGTCGCGCGCTCAGCTGCCAGCCGGGCGACGGTGCACTCGACTGTTCGCCGGGCCTCAATCAGATTCAAACGCATCTCGCGCTGCAGACTGGTCGAGATGCCCGGAAGGCTGAGATCGGGAACGATCAGGTGCAACCTGTCGCTGACGAACGTCCCCTGACCGGCGCGGCTCTCGATCAAACCCATCATTGCCAGCCCTTGTAACGCTTCGCGTACCGACGAGCGGCTCACGCGCAGCATCTCGATCAGTTGACGCTCGGAGGGCAGCCGATCGCCCGGCTTGATCTTGCCCGCCTGGATCTGCCGTACAATCTGTTCAACGATTGACTCGACCACCGTGACTTTGCGCGGTTGCTCCAGGACAATTTCGGATTTCATTGAGCACTCTTATTTCATCACGAATCTTACACCATCTTACGCGGGCTGAATAAACCGGCATTGATCGATGTAAGACAGCCACTAACGTCTATTCTACCAGAGCGAGAGTCACTGAATACACCAGAATGCACCCCTGCCAGATCTGACTGCTATCGGCGATAACTCCTGGTGGGCGCCGATATGTGAGACATTCCTGTCAACTCCCCAAGAAGTAGCAGGTATCCTGCGTCTCAATGCGCGAATGAGAGAGCTTCGCCCTGATGCCCGGACGTATTTTTGCCCGACGTGTGCACATGTACCTGCTACTATCGGATTGACAAGTCACACAGATATACTATAATGGTCATCGTAACTGGTCTGACCATGATTAAGTTCAACCTGAGTATACCACATTCACACCGTGAGGTCAATGTCCTGTGAGAACAAGCAAGGTTCTGGCGAAGCTGCGCGCCGGTCGGTTCGTGCGCTTGTCTGCGATGGGACACTTTCTGCCGTTCTTCGTGCGCCATAGCGCGGCATCCGGCTACGACGGGATCTGGCTGGACCTGGAGCACCGCACGATGTCTGATCGTGAGGTGCAGGCGCTGCTGTCTGCCTGCCATGCGAACGATATCGACTGCATGATCCGTCCGTCAACGCGTGAGCCGGGTCGGTTGTATCGTTACCTGGAGGAGGGTGCGACCGGGCTGATGATGCCGCTGGTAGACGATGCGGCGACGGCGCAGCGGATTGTGGAAGCGGTGAAGTTTCCGCCGCTCGGCAACCGCGGTCTGGATGGAGCGGGTCTGGATGGCGACTACGGGCTGGGTGTGTGGCGGCCGGATAGCACCTATACCGCCGACGCGAACTGCGAGACATTTCTGGTGGTCCAGATTGAGACGCCCGCAGCAGTACGGGCGGTCGACGAAATTGCAGCGGTGCAGGGGGTGGACTGCCTGTTCATCGGACCCGGCGACCTCCGACTGCGTCACAAGGCGGCCGGGGTTGATCCGGACGTCGCGCTCGATGAGGCGATTACCCAGGTCGCGACAGCTGCACGACGCAACGGCAAAGCCTGGGGTATTACTGCACCGTCGCTCGAGGCGCTGACCCGCTACCGTGAACTGGGGGCGCAGATGATTCCGTGGGGCGGCGATTTCGCGCTGGCCGGCGTGTTGCAGCAGTGTGGTCGCGAGCTGGCAGCGCTCGACGGGGAGGGCTGACCAGGATAACTGCATGACAGGGTCGTGCTTGCGATCGCTGGCGTAAACGCGGTTTTCTCAATTTGTGGCGTGATAGCAGGACTCGTGTGGAACGATGTCGTGCATGTGCCAGCAGTATGTCGGCGTTTTCCATACCTGCAGCGAATCGTATTTCTGCTGATACGTTGAAGCCGCTGCGCATGCGAACAGGAATTAACCATGCGAATCACCAGCCGGGGAACGCTCTACAACGCGCGTGCGGTTCCATCGACGGCGCGCTTCGCGACCTTCCCGTCGCTGGAGCGCCTGCCCAGTGGGCGCTTGCTGGCGGCATTTCGCGTCGGCAGCTCAAAAGACTCGTCCAACGAGGATATGCGCGTCGTGGCGAGCGACAACGAGGGCGTGACCTGGCACACGATCTTCGGCGGCTTCAGTGAGACTGTCTGTTTTCAGACCTCGAACCGAGCAGGAACAGGGATCGTGAGTTTTCACATCCCCGCATTCCTGGCGTGACTGCTGAAGGAGAGCGGAACGCCTGGCTGCGGCGCTCTGCGCGGAGTGATGTTGAGGAGGCGCCCGATGCCGCTGATGCTTGGTAACAACAAACATGTCTTCATCGACTGGACCCTGATCGAACCGGGCTACGGCGTGGCATGGGGCAACGTCCCGACGAGCTGGGAGATGCCCTACGGCGTGCGGATCGCTGTCCACCCTCCCGAAATTGACCCGGCGCCGCTGGTCGTACCTGAACACCCCTGGGAGCAATGTATCAATGCCTACTGTACGCTGCTCCCAATCGATGGCGGCTTCCGGCTGTACTACGAAACCCACATGCGCACGGAGGACGGCGACATCGACGACCTGGGGGCCATGCTCGCCGTTGCCGAGTCACACGACGGTGTAACCTGGGAGAAGCCGCAGCTCGGGGTGCTCAACTTCCGCGGCACGACCAGCACTAACCTGGTGTATGGGTTGGATGCAGCGCTTGGGCGCGGCGCACACGGTGCGACGGTCTTTGTGGATCCCTCAGCGCCGTCCGAGGCGCGCTATAAACTCGTTCACATGGGTCGTGAGGAAGGACGCTACCGGGTATTCGGCGCAACTTCGCCGGACGGTCTGCACTGGACTGCGTTACGCGCGCCCTTACTGGACAACTATATCAGTGATACGCAGACGGTTGTGCGCTTCGACGAACGGCGCGGCCGGTATGTGGGCTACTTTCGCGGCTGGACGCACCAGTCGCACTCACCTGGCTTCCACGGGCGTCGCGCGATCAGTTATGCCGAGACCGAAGACTTCACGCGCTGGCCGACGCCCGAGATCATCGTCGTACCCGAAGCGAGCGATGACCCCGGCACCGACATTTACACCAACAGTTACACGGTGTGGCCCGGCGCCGCCGATGCACACCTCATGTTTCCGGCCTACTACCTCCGCACGCTTGACATCCTCGAAATCTACCTGCTGAGCAGTCGCGACGGGGTGCGCTGGGAGCGACCAACACGCACGCCGGTGATTGGCGCAGGCGAGCCGGGCAGCGGGCGCGAAGGCGGGGTCTATGCTGGATGCGGACTGGTCCTGACACGCCCCGGCGAGTGGTCGTTGCCGATCGGACCAAAGCGCTGGACGCATAACCAGAGCCACTTTGCATCTGGACGCACGACGCCGGACGACGGGCTGCTGCGACGCGCCGTATGGCGCCCGGATGGACTGATGTCGCTCGAAGCGGTCGCTGAGGGTCAGTGTACAACCTTCCCGCTGGTTTATGCAGGTGAGCGGCTGCAGGTCAATGTGTGGACGCGCTTCGCCGGTGAAGCGCGTTTCGAGCTGGCCACAGTCGATGGTGAGCCCATCCCGAACCGGTCGTTCGCCGATTGCGACCCGGTGACCGGTGACGCGCCAGCGCACACGATAACCTGGCATGGCGATGCGAACGTATCGGCGTGGGCTGGTCGGCCCGTCCGGTTGCGGATCCGTCTCCGCCGGGCGCGGCTGCATGCGCTCCAGTTCATTGACTAACGCCGCTGCAGGAGGGCATATGGAAAACGTGGTCAACCTGGCTGATGTGGCAGCGCTGGCGCGCGAGCGATTGCCGCGTGACGTGTGGGATTGGCTCGCCGGCGGCGTCGAGGACGAGCGCACTGTGACGTGGAACACCGAGGCGTTTCGACGGATCCGTGTGCGCCCGCGTGTTCTGGTCGACGTGCGACGACGCGAACTGGCGGTGAGCATACTCGGGCAGCGCATCGCTCTGCCGGTTCTGATCGCGCCGACCAGCCATCAGACGCTGATTCATCATGATGGTGAGCTCGCGGTCGCGCGGGCAGCAGCGGCGATGGGAACGATCGCGGTGTTCGGCACCGGCTCGCACTACAGCATCGAGGAGGTGGCCCGAGCAGGCAACGGTTTGCTCTGGTTCCAGCTGTACTGCTACGACAGTCGGCCGGTCGTGGAGCGGATTATCCGCCGCGCTGAGGCGGCGGGGTGTCGTGCACTTGTTGTCACTGTAGATGGCGGACACTACGAATCGCGGCGTGAGCGCAACCTTCGCAATCGCTTCACACTGCCATCAGACCTGCAGCTTGGCAATCTGCTCGGCGTGGGCATGGACGACGAAGTGCTCCAGTCTGAAGGAGCGTCCAGATTCCTGGCACAGGCGCGCTCGATGCCGCCAACCTGGGACGACATTGCCTGGATGCGCTCGGTGACAAAGTTGCCGCTGATCCTGAAGGGGATCATGACCGGCGAGGATGCTGCGCTGGCGATCGAGTACGGTGCGCATGGAGTGATCGTTTCGAATCATGGGGGGCGCTGCGTGGATTGTACGCTGGCGAGCATCGAGGCATTGCCCGAGGTGGTCGAAGCCGTAGACGGGCGAGCAGCGGTGCTGCTCGATAGCGGTGTACGGCGTGGAACTGATGTATTGAAAGCGATCGCGCTGGGAGCGCAGGCGGTCTTGATCGGACGTCCGGTGCTGTGGGGACTGGCTGCTGGCGGGGAAGCGGGCGTCCGCCGGGTGCTCGAGATCCTGCGCGATGAGATTGATTCCGCACTCGCACAGCTTGGTCGGCCGGGTGTTGCGAGTGTCGATCGCAGCATGGTCGTGCTGCCTTAGTGCCTATCCGAAACACCGCCTCTTCGATACACGCTGCGCGTTACTCAGGATGCGGTTTTTCGCTATCCTGCGTTATTCGGGATAGGCTCTTAGCGTCCCTGGCAGAGTCCATTGATGTGAGATGATCGGTTTGCGACAGATCTGTGCGTGATGCCGCTCGCCCGTCACCAATGACCTGGTTGTGAATCGCTCCGGCTATGCAATTATGCGGAAGGAAAGGAGAGGTGCATGGACACCCTTCGAATTGGGCTGCTTGGCTCCGGATACATGGGCGCGACCTATGCCGAGTGTATTGTTCACTATACCACCCGCGCGGCATTGTCAGCCATCGCAGGCAGAACACGCGCCCCGGCGCTCGCCGAACGCTACGGCGTGGCGTATGAACCGAGCTATGCCGCGCTGCTCGCTCGGTCGGATGTCGATGCGGTGCTGATCGCCACACCACACGACGGGCATCGCGATCAGGTCATCCAGGCAGCCAATACCGGCAAGCATGTGCTGGTCGAGAAGCCAATGGCGACCAGCGCAGCAGACTGCGATGCCATGATCGCTGCCTGCCGCGAGGCAGGGATAGTCCTGGAAGCGATTAAGACCCTGCGCTTTCGTGGCAGTGTTGCACGGGCGCTTCGACTGATCGCCGATGGCGCGATCGGCGCAGTGCAAATGATCCACGGTCGATCACTCTTCGTCTCGACTGAGACCAGTGCCAAACACTGGATCAGTCAACCCGAAAACGGTGGTCTGCTACTCGATATGGGCTGCCATAACTTCGACATCCTGAGCGTTCTGGCTGGCTCGCCGCCACGCCGGATCTTCAGCACTGTTATGACCTACGCCGCACCGGAGCATATGCGCCAGAACGCGATGAGCCAGGTGGTCTACGCAAGTGGCGCAATGGCGCAGATGTGGATGTCGTTCGAGATGCCACGCCCCGGTATGCCCGACTCGCTCCATCGCTACATCGTGGTCGGTAAGCATGGCATTCTCGATATTGACGGCTACGGCAAATTGCTGATCGGCTACGACGACCGCTGGGAACTGGTGTGGGAGCAGCCGCCGATCGATTACATCAACCGCCCGCTTGATCCGGCAAGGCTGGAGGCGTTTTTTATCCAGATCCAATCGTTTGTGGACGATGTGCTTGACGGCCGCCCACCAACGGTCAGTGGCGAGGAGGGGCGCGCAGCCGTGGCGCAGGTCGAGGCCGCCTGGCTGTCTTCCCGTACTGGACAGGCGGTTGATCTGTCGCCTGACGCGGTGTGAGGGACGCAATGACGAGTGTACTGGTGCTGGATCCTATCCCGGAGCTCGAACCATATGACCTTGAGCGGCAGGTGGTCGAGGCAGCCGGCGCGACATTCGCGTTGGGCGATGGGACGCTGCGCGATGCCGACATTATCCTGAACACGGGCGTGACACCGTTGCCAGCCGAGTCATTTGGCAAGCTGCAACGCTGTCGCCTGATTGTCCGCTATGGCGTCGGCTACGACACGATCGACGTTGCCGCGGCAACCCGTTGCGGGATCATAGTTGCGAACGCGCCGTCCTACGGGGTTACCGAAGTGGCCGATCACACCTGCGCCTTAATCCTGGCGCTTGTTCGCCGTATTCCGTGGCTGGACGCCGAGGTTCGAGCCGGACGCTGGACGGAGGCGCACGCCGAAGTGCCACGCGTCCATCGGCTGGGCGCGCTGACGTTGGGAATCATCGGCCTCGGCCGGATTGGGCGAGCGGTGGCACGACGCATGGCAGCCTTCGATCTGCGGATACTCGGCACAGACCCGCATCTTCCCGACGAGACAATCCGTGCGTCAGGCGTCACACCGCTGCCGCTTGACGATTTGTTGCGCGAGTCGGACATCGTCACGCTGCACGTACCCCTTAGCGAGGCGACACGCGGCTTGATCGGGCGGCGCGAACTGGCACTGCTACGCCCGACGGCGCTCCTGATCAACACTGCGCGCGGTGATCTGCTGGACGAAGCAGCCCTGGTCGAGGCGCTCATGTCAGGTCGGCTGGCAGGTGCGGGGCTCGACGTGCTGATCCAGGAGCCCCCCGACCCGACGAGCCCGTTGCTTGGCTTTGGACAGCGGCAGGTCATTCTCACGCCCCATTTCGGGTCGGCGTCGGCTGATGCACGGGCCGACCTGCACCGCGAGGTCACTGCCGTGCTGTCCGCATTCCTCGCCGGACGGCGGCCGGATTCGGTTGTTAACCCGGAAGTCTTCTCACGAGTACAGGAGTGAACGATGCCATCTGCGACTGTGATCATCGTCGGCGGCGGAGTAACTGGCCTGAGTACAGCCTACCATCTGGCAATTCGGCGATTCGGGCGGCTGATCGTGTTGGACAAAGGTCCGGTGGGCGATGGATCAAGCAGCCGTGCAGCCGGAATCATTACCGGTCTGCTGTGGAGCGAGCCAGGCGTGCTGGCGCGCAAAAAGGCGCTGGCACTGTTTCGCGAGCTATCTGAGGAGCTCGACGGCTATACATTTCAGGCTGTCGGCTGCCTCAACCTGTTCGACTCGGGCTCCTGGTCTGAGCGGGAGCGACTGCTGCCGCTGTACAGGCGGCTCAGCGCGCCTTTCGAGATTCTGGACGTGCCGGAGATGCAGCGGCGCTGGCCGGCGCTGCGTCTGCCCGAGGACATGATCGGTCTCTACGATCCGCTAGGCGGCTACAGTGAACCGCACGAGTACATCCCTGCGCTCACCCGACGCCTGCGTGAGCTTGATGTCGACATCCGCGAGGGTGTCGCGGTGCAGCGGATCGTCGAGTCTGGCGGACGTGTAATCGGTGTGGAAACGGCGGATGGTGTGATTGAGGGCGACGCGGTGGTCTGCACGGTGTATGCCTGGACGCACGCGCTGCTGAGGCGCAATGGCATACGGCTGCCAGTGAAGTCGTTTGTCCATCAGCGCTACGTCACGCACCCGCTCGAAGCGCCGGTCGCCATTCCGGCAATCAATGCCAACCCATACGGCGGTTACATTCGTCCTGCACACGGGAACCGACTTTTGGGAGGGATCGAAACGCCCAACCGCGAGGAGTACCGTGTGACTTCGCAATCGTTCCATATGTCGGAGCTGCACGCACCAGACGGGATTGCCGACGAGTTGCACCAGCGCTTCGCCAGTCTTGTGCCGGCCCTGGCGAGCGTCCCCTGGGAGAGCGAGAGCGTCGGGTTGTTGACATTTGCGAGCGATGGCGAACCGATCCTCGGTCCGGTGCGACGACTGCCTGGACTGTTCGTTGGCGTGGCGTTCCACTCCGGCGGATTCGCCTACAATCCTGTCACGGGAATGCTGCTGGCCGAATACGTTGCAACCGGTCGGACGAGCATTGATATCAGCTCATTTGCGCCAGACCGCTTCGACCCGGATGATATCGAGAACTGGCTGGCTATGACCATCACCCAGCGAGAGGTGGTACGGCGCCGGCATTGAGGTAACGGTTCAGATTTGGGGCAAAAGAATGTGGGCAGCGACGTTGCAATGCAACGTCGCTGCGACTACACCCTCGATCCCGGATGTGGTTGCGCTCGACAATGGACGTGCGGGCAAGATGCCCGCACACCCAGGAGAAGAGTGAACAGTGGCGCATTGAGCGAGTCTGGCAGCATTAGACCTCAGATGCATCGGAACGTGAGCGATCAGGTTGCTGCTGCGGCTATTACCGCGACGACGAATAGCCTGTCAGATATTATTTGCCCCCAAGCGACAGTCTTACCGGGCAGTCATCGTTGCGTGGCGGCATATCAGAGCAAAAGCGGGCAGCAGATACCCTTTGTAACAATACGAGGAGAAGCGAATGGACCTGCAGATCATTGAGCCAACCGAGTCGGTCGACTTTCGGACTAACAAGCGGTTACTCAATCGCTACCGTTTTGTGGAGCACGAGATAGTACGGACGCTGGCAGGCTGGCTGCCCGCAGTGCCGCATATGGAGACCAAGCTCGATGTCGCGCGGCTGTTATGGGAGGATGCCCAGCATGTCCAGCAACTCTACCTGCGCTTGCGCGAGGTGCAGAATCCGGCCTTCCGTCCGCCAGACGATCCGGCGCTGGAGCGCCTGATGCGCGAGGTGATTCACGCGCCGAGCGCCGAGGACATGCTGGCCGGACTGTTCCGGGTGATCAAGCCGGCACTGGTGGCGGCCTATGAGTGGCACAGCACGCAGACGTTCGCCAACCCGGATGCACCGACGCTCTACTATCTGCGCCATATCCTGCTCGACGAACAGGCACAGCTGGAGTGGGCGAATAAGGCGCTCGCCGATTGCCCGGTCGGGCCATGGGAGAACTACATTGCTGCGCTGCTGGCGGCAGCAGGCGGAGTGACCGGGCGCGAACCACGGGACGCTGCGCCCGAAGCCCCGGATTGTCGAAAGATATTCACCGCACCGCGCGAGGCAGCGCGTGACGCGCGCTTCATCCTGGACATGAGCAGCATATCGCGGCCGGCAGATGACGACCGGGCCGGTCAGCGACTCGACGAGTTCCGTAACTATGCTCAGGAAGTGCTGGCAGCTGAGACGTGCGCGCTCGTGCTCTATCTGACGCCCGATATGCCCTGGGAGTTCACCTACGACCTTGCGCGCCACTGCTACGATGAGGCGCGTCACTGTCGCCTCGGGATCGAGTGGCTCGCCCGCCACGGTCTGGACTATACAGCCTTTCCGCAGAATACGCGCATCTATGCCTGGCGCAGCCAGTACGACGTCCCTACCCAGTATGCGCTGCTTACCATGGGCAATGAGGCGCACGCTTTCAGTTACCGGCGGAAGCGCAAGCGCGAGTACGAGGAGATCGGCGACCGGCTCTCCGAGCAGTTTGTGAGTTACGACATGGCCGATGAGCGCCAGCACGTTGCCTTTGGTCACAAATGGCTGCCCGAACTGCTGCAGCGGAGCGGCGAGACGCGCCCGCTTGAAGAATTCGTCGCCGACACGCTGGCGCTGTGGGAGCGCGAATACGTCAGCGGCGCGCTCCCTATCCATCCCGCAAACCTTGGAAATTCTTAGCAAGCGTCCCTGCGCGGAGATGCAATGGTGGTCCCACCCTGCCCTCATCTGGCAACGGACTAGACGGGCAGGCATCTCTGCCAGGAGACACGTCCCGGTGTATACGGGTGTAGCGACATGCTACTTCCTTCCGGTCGTCTCGCGCCCCAGCAGCCCGAGCAGCACCACATACGGCGTTCCGCGGTTTTCCGGGTGGTACTCGAAACGTGCGCGCTCGAAGTGCTGCGTGAGATATGTCTTGCCGTCGGTCGGGTTGACGTCCATCAGCGGCGGTGAGAGCGGCAACCCGAAGAGCGCCAGGCTTTCTTCGAGGGTATACCCCGGCCGACCGTCCAGGTTCAACCCGTGGGACGACCAGTACTGGCGAAACTCTGGCGCGATCGCCTGTCCGGTCTGCGGGAAATAGAACGGCGCGCGCGGGTCGCCTTTAGGAAAGTCGAACCAGTTGCGCCCGCTCGCCTCCAGCCGTTCGGCGCCCAGTCGTCCAAGCAGCACATCGTAGGGCGGCGCATTCTGCGGGTGCAGTTCGAGCCGGTTGCGCTCGAACCATTGCGCCCGCACCGTCTTCCCCTCGATCACCATGTCCTCTTCGGGACCGATGGGAAAGCCGAACACAGGAAGCCCACCGTTTCGCTCCCAGTAATCGAGCAGCCGACCACAGACCGCAAAACCGGTCTCCGGGAACTGGCGGCACGGTCCAGACGATGGCTGTGGCGCCACGGGGGCAGGCTGCGGCGCCACGGGGGCAGGCTGCGGCGCGGCAGTCTGTGCAACACGATGGATCAGGAAAATCGGTGATGGACCCAGGTTTAAGCTGAAGGCGCCGTTGGCGGCATCAACCTGTGAGGCACTGCCCCACCGGTCAACCACCGTGCCCACGGGCGCTGCCGTCGGCAGAGTCACGAATGCGCCGCCTGGCGACCAGAGCGCATCGATCACGTCGCCGCCACGCGCAAAGCGCACGCCATACGCTTCGGGACCGCTGATCGCCGTCAGATCGTCGAGCCAGATCGAGCCGGAGCCGCTGCGACTGTCCGGCTCATCGTCGAGCACAATCGCAACCAGCGTTACCGGAAAATCGAGGCGTAGATTGCCGCCGCCGCTGATACGATTGTACGCCTCGACCTGACCGTTGATCGGCGTGGAGAGGAACGACCACCCTGCACCGCCAACGAAGCCGAGACGAAACTGGAGCGTTTCTCCTTCCGCATCGCGGAGCCAGACCTTGAGCGCATGGCCGCTGCCGTCGCCGTAGACCCAGATGCCCAGCTGACCGGGCGAGCCGGGGATCGCAATCGCCGGACGCGGCGTAAAGACTACAAAATCGTTGCCGCTGCCGGGGAAGGTATAGTCGAGACGACCGGCGACATTGCCGCTGTAGCGTTGCGAACCATCGGCGTAGAACGATCCATTCGGTTGATCGCCGCGCCGCCACGTGCCGAACTGCTCGAAACTGGCGACGACCTGCCGTGCGCCCAGATCGATCAATCCGACGGGCGAGGCGCCTGCAAGTTGCTGGTTCAGGGTGCGGAATGCCGCCAGCGATGGCTTCGGCTGGCTCAGATCGGCGGGACCGCCTGCTCTGCGCAGCAAACCGTACAGATTGCGCGGCTCAGTATCCTTCAGGTTGTACCAGATGATCTTCTCGATGCCTGCTGCGCGCAGCAGGGTCGAAGCACGCACCAGAAAACTTGCCTGCGTCTCCTCGTCCACACCGCGCGGATCGCGATCGGCAGGACCGGTGGACCACCCGAACTCCGTTGCCCAGATGGGTTTGCGCCCCAGGCTCTCGACCAGCGTTTTCACTGCACTGACATCGCCGGCGCCGATCTGACCGTTCTCCGGACCGAACGGATCGACATACGGATGAAGAGCAAGAATATCGAACGAACCCCATGCGCCGTTATCGGCAACCGCCCGAATAAACCCGATGTTCGTCGGAACGATCCCAGCGCTCAGCACGACTGCATTTGGGTCGGCAGCCTTGATCGCGGGATACACCGTACGCAACAGCGCAGCGTAAGCCGCCGGATCGGGCTGCGGTTGCCAGTAGCGCGCATTCTCCGGTTCATTCCAGACCTGCCAGAAGCGCACCCGGTCGCGGTAGCGCGTCACAACCGCCGACGCAAAACGTGCGAATGCCGCTGGATCGGGCGCGTAATAGGATGGACGGCCAGGCGCATCGCCAGCAAATGGCGTTGCCCAGGCAGGCGCCGTATTGAGCACACCGATAATATTGACACCGCTTCCCGCCAGACGCGAGATCGCGCGGTCGTAGATCGCCCAGTCGAAGCGTCCCTGCTCCGGTTCGAGCCAGTACCAGTGGAAATCCTCTCGCACCCAGCCGGCGGACGTTCCGGCGACAAGATCGACCGGTCCGTCGAACCCGGCCTGCACCGGATAGCGCGACGCAATATGGGTATTGACGCCGAAATCGGATCGTCCCGGCGCCCCCTGCGCTCCCACAGGCAAAGGAGACAGCCATGCAACCATGAGTGCGAGTGCCAGAAGCGGAGAAATCAGACAATTGCGCATACAACGACTCCTCATCTCGTGTGACGAGGAGGAGTCTAGCAACGTTTGCGAGGATGTGCAATCCGTGCGCAACACAACTTCATGACAATATGATCGCAATCTGGTTACGGAGCGCGCACCCCCAGCGTCACCGGCGATCCACGGTCGACCAGATCACCACCGCGCGGAATGGAACTGACAACCACGCCAGGAGCATACCGGTCGCACAAATCGCCAAGTTTGTCGCACCCCTGGTAGTCGGAGTACGACCAGCTCAGCCCTGCGCTCTCAATCCGGCGGATCGCTTCCTCCTCGGCAAGCCCTGTCACCTCCGGCATGCGCACCTTATCGCCAATACTGACGAAGATCGTTACCGGGTCGCCACGTCGCAGCGGTGTACCGGCTGGCGGGTCAGTGCGAAAGACGAACCCTGCACTGAGGCGGTCCGGCGCACTGACGACCTGCACCTGAAAACCCAGGCCACGCAATTGAAACTCAGCATCGATACCGCGCATCGTTACAACATCGGGCAGCGGGATGGCTTCGGGACCGGTGCTGACCACATACGTGACGACGGTAGAAGCCGTCACCACTGTAGTCGCCGGGGGAAACTGGTCGAACACCAGACCGGCTGAGACAACATCAGAGGCGCGGGGCAGTTCCGCATACGGCAGCAGACCGGCGCTTTCGATCGCCGCAATCGCCGATCGCTCATCCAACCCGATCACATCCGGCACAATCGCCATCTGCGGCTCGGGGGTTGCCGTCGGCTCTGCTGTCGGCTCAGGGAGAACGATCGGCGGCGGCCGGGTTCCGCCGCCGGACGGGAACAGGTTGTCGAACGTCCCGGTGGCAGCCAGATAGACCACGCCAAGGATCAGGCCGATAAACATCATCCCCAGCAGAAAAACGCCAAGATCGCGACCGCCGCCAGCCGGCGGCGCCTGGGTGACCACCGGCGAGCGCGGCGGCGGTAGCGGCGTTCGAGCAGAAACATTTCCTGCCGCCGCTGCGGCCACACCGGCAACCGGTCGCGGTTGGGACGGACGGGGAGCAGGACGGACAACGGTCGCCTCCTGGCTTGCCAGGCGGTACGTGCGCAGCATCTGTGCAAATTCACGCGCCGACGCCGGACGCTCATCGGGGTTCTTGCTGAGCGCAGCAAGCACCAGTTCCTCCAGGCGCGACGGGATCTGTGCATTGAACATGCGTGGCGGCGGCGGATCGACACTGACGTGCTGCATTGCCACGGCAACTGCATTTTCGCCGGTAAACGGCAGGCGACCGGTCAACATCTCGTACAGCGTCACACCGAGCGCATAGATATCGGAGCGTGGCGTCGCCGACAGACCGCGCGCCTGTTCCGGCGAAAGGTAATCCGCCGTGCCAAATGTCACACCGGTTTCAGTCAGCGCCGTCGAGAGCGAACTTTTGGCAATGCCAAAGTCAGTTATTTTCACCTCGCCGGATGGGCTGACCAGAATATTCTGCGGTTTGACATCGCGGTGAACCATGCCCATCCGGTGCGCTGCTTCCAGCCCATCGGCGACCTGTTCGGCAATGGCGACCGCCTGCTCGATCGGCAGAGGACCGTTGCGCAGGAGCAGGCTTTTCAAGTCGCTCCCCTCGACATACTCCATCACAATGTAGTGGATATCGTCGTCCTGCCCGACATCGTACACATTGACGATGCACGGATGGCGGAGACCGGCGGCAGCCTGCGCTTCGTGATGGAACCGCTGAAGAAACGTCATATCAGAGGCATAGTGCTCGTGCAGCACTTTGATCGCCACCCGCCGATTGAGGCGCAGATCGCGACCAAGGTACACGCGCGCCATGCCGCCTTCGCCAATCTTCCGCTCGAGTTCGTAGCGATGATTCAGGATTCTCTTCTGCATAACGCATCAGGCGAAGATATGACGCACAACCCGGCACAGATCGCCAGACGGCGCCAGACCAAGACGTTCGTCGAGAATCGCCAGATTGATGACATCCTCATAGTTATACGTCAGCAGGGTGCGCAGCGCCGATCGATCGCCCTGCTTTTCATAGCGATCCCACAGATACAGGGCATCCCGCCCACTCAGACCATGGGTGATGCGACCGATGCCCAGACGTTCTTCCACAACCTTGAGACCGCCGCACAAACCACGTCTGCGGCAGATATGCATCAGATCGCAGTGATCGAAATCGCGCCTGAGATCGACCAGCAGGCGCTTTCGGATAACCGGCAGGTCAAAAGAAGATCCATTGAAAGTCACCAGCGTATTCACACCCTCCAGGGCATCGTACAACGTCGTATCTCGCACGCCGCCACCGATCAGTTGAATAGCGCCGCAATCCGGGCGGTAGATGCCAATCACACTGATCGCGCCATCGAACGCTGTTTCGATATCGAGATAGGCGCGCACACCGCAATCCTTCGGTCGATACACATCCCCGCGCCATTATAGCACGCCGCTGCAGGACAGACAGGGGTGCGGCTGGTGGTATAATAGGTATTCCAATCCAGCCTTGAACGAAAGATGATCGTATGACCACGCGCGTCATTCTCGACACCGATCCGGGCATTGATGACTCACTGGCTATTCTGCTGGCGGTTGCTTCCCCCGAAATCGAACTCGCAGGCGTGACTGTAACAAGCGGCAACTGCCCGCTCGTCGATGGCGTCCGTAATGCACGCAACGTCCTGGCGCTCGCCGGACGTTCTGACATTCCAGCGTGCGGCGGCGTGGCGCTGCCGCTCATTCGCCCACTCTACACTGCTCCCGAAACGCACGGCGAAACCGGGATCGGCTTCGCGCACCTGCCAGACTCACCGGTCCCTGCCAGTAATGAGCACGGCGTCGATTTTATCATTCGGGAGATCCTGGAACATCCCGGCGAGGTGACTCTGGTTGCTGTGGCGCCGCTGACGAATGTCGCCGTTGCACTGCGCAAGGAGCCGCGCATCATTCAGGCCGTGCGCGAGGTCATCATTATGGGAGGAGCGCTGCGCGCCGATGGCAATACCACTTCGCTGGCAGAGTTCAACTTCTACGTCGATCCGCATGCAGCGCATATCGTCCTCGAAAGCGGTATGCCGATCACGCTACTGCCGTGGGATATTACGCAGCACATTATTCTCACTCAGGAGGATGTTGACCGCCTCCTCCGTATTTCGTCGCCCATCACGCGCTTCGTTGCCGATGCTACTCGTTTTTACATCGAGTTTCATCTGGCGGCATTCGGATACGCCGGGTGCTCGATCAACGATCCTGCAGCGCTGGCGCTGGCGTTTCTTCCAGACCTGGCACGCACCGAACCAATGCACGTGGCAGTCGAATATACAAGTGAACTGACTGCTGGCAAGAGCGTCATCAGTTATATCGGTCCGGCGACCCGCGAGCCGGATGCACACGACCTGACGGGGTATGATACTGCCCAATGGCCCCCTCGATGGCAACGCGCATTTCGCCCAGCACCAAATGTGCGCGCAGTGGTCGACTTCGACTCGCAACGATTTATCAATCTCTTCGTTGAACGTATGGAACGCCTGGCGCCAGCGTTGAACGCTGTATCTGAACGACGTGATGTGGAAGGGTAGCCGCATATCTGTCCTGATCCCGCCGCTGACGTACCTCCTGCTTGCGGTCGTGTTCACCTGGCCCCTCACTACCCATGTGACGACGGCGCTCGGCGGCGGTCTCGATCCCCTGCTGCAAACCTGGGTGCTTGCCTGGAATGCGCACGCGCTCACAACCGAACCACGCACGATCTGGCACGCGCCGATCTTCGTTCCCTATCCCGATACGCTGGCGTATAGCGATCACCACCTGCTGCTGACAATTGTTGCGCTGCCGCTGATTGCCACTGGCGGACCCGTGCTGGCATATAACCTGCTGGTGCTGACCAGTTACGCGCTGACCGGGTGGACTGTCTATCTGCTGGCACAAGAGATGTCGGACAGCCTGGACGATCAATGGATACGAACATTTGGCGCATTCGCGGCGGGCGCCGTGTTCGCCTTTGGCACGTACCGCATGACCCATTTCGTGCACCTGCAACTGTTGCAGACGGCGTGGCTGCCGCTGGCGTTGCTGTTCCTCCGGCGGCTCCTGCGTCCTCCCGCAAACGGCGGCGGACGCTGGCGCGATGCGGCGCTCTTCGGATTGTTCACGGGCATTCAGTGTGTGACGGCGCTCTACTATGCGTATTTTGCAGCGCTGGCGCTGGGGTTGTACGCAGCAGTCTGGTTGTGGGACACCATCCGCTCGCCGCTGCATCCCGGTCTCCTGCGCCAGGCTGGAGGTCTGGCATTCGGCGGAGGACTGGCAGCGCTTATCACGGTTCCCCTTACGCTCCCATATCTGCGCATTTACGAGTATCTGGGGGTCGTACGTTCGCCACGCGAACTCGATAACTGGTCGGCGCCGCTTCAGGCGTATCTGGCGGTTCTGCCGACAAACTGGCTGTATGGCGGTCAGGGCTGGTCTGCCGCCAGCGGCGGTGAGTTCGCCCTCTTCCCTGGCTTTGTGACCATCGCTCTGGCGGCGGTGGGAGCGTCTCTTGCGCTCTGGCAGCGAAGCGGGCACGGTCACTCTGTGCCTGATAGCATTCCTCTTGCACGAGATGCCACGTTTCTCGTTCTGCTCGGATTGAGCGCATTCGTGTTATCGCTCGGAACCGGCATCCGCCTGGAACGCGGCGATGCGCCGTTGCCGTTTCCACTGCCGTACACCTTGCTCTACGAACGTATTCCCGGTTTTGGCGCATTGCGCGTGCCGGCGCGCTGGGCAATGCTGGTTCACCTTTCGCTGACGTTGCTCGCCGGAATTGCGCTCATCCGGCTGAGCTATACACTTATGTCAAATCAACAGCGCTATCGCCTGGCATCGCTGGCACTGGCAGGAACCGGCATCGTGGCGCTGGCTGAGCATACGTCTGTTCCTGTGCCACTGGCGACTGCGCCGGTTCCGGCGCCGGTCTATGCCTGGACCGGCACACAACCAGACATCCGCGCCATTCTGGAGCTGCCGGTCGGTGCAACGCCACGCGGCGCCGAACTCGAGCGCATCACCATCCGGCAGTTCCATCAGATGCAGCACTGGAAGCCGCTTGCTACCGGATACAGCGGCATTATCCCGTTCGGCACGACCGATCTGTTGCGTCGGGTGCAGCGCCTGCCCGACGACGACACTCTGCGCTATCTGGCGCTGGTTGGGGTCGATACGCTGGTCATCCACAGTAATGAGTACGATGCAGAGAAACTGGCGCGTCTGCTGGCATGGGCAGACTCAACGCCGCTGTTGCGTCGCCGCGCTGAAATCGGGGATGCCCTGGTCTATGCCATCACACCAGAAGCGGATGTGGCATTGTCGATCACAGCAGGCGCATCGGTATGCATCTCGTCGGATGAGCGCGTACCGGGGGTGCTGGCGCTCGGACTCATCCGGCGCTGGGAGGCAGCCGGGGCAGTTCTGTACGGCAGCGGACGAACGCGCTACTACCCCGAACTGAAGCCGCTCTGTCCAGGTCAGGTCTGCGATTACGGGTTACTGGCTGCCGACGAGCAGCCACTGACTGCGGGGTTCGATGCCAGGGGTCTGCGCTGGCGCTCGAACGGTCTGGCATTCTATGCCCGCGATCCGCGCCTGATCGCTGCGTTCGATCTGGCGCAACCGGTCACCGGACAGTTTCACCCGGCATATCCATCGAACCTGACAGTAACCATCGAAACGGATCGCGTGCGCATCGCCGATACCCTGCTTCCGCTGCAGACATCACTCACCACAGCGCACATTGAACTGGACATCGCCAGTCTGCGGGCGCAGACGCTGACGATTGGCGACGCAACCTACGCCATTCCACCGGGTGCGGTCACGATCACGGCGCCGGTTGCGCTCGACCGAACCGTGCCTGTCGTCGGAACGCCGGGCGTCACTGCGCTCCAGCGCATCCGTGTGCTGTCTGCGCCGCGCGCGCCCGCGCCGCCGTCGGTGGATGCACTGGCGTTGAGCGCCAACAGTCGCTTCGACGGATCGCGATTGTCGGTTATGGTGCGGATCGGCGGCGCGGGCGCGCTGGTGGTCGATGTGCGCGGCGCCGCAGCCCGCGACGACCGACCGATCCATTTGCTCGAAGGCACGCTGCCGATTCCATCGGATAGCGGTGAGATGGTGTTCAGCGTCGATCTGTTATCTCCGAATGAACCCTGGGTAACCCATCGCGGAGAGGTGGAGGATGGTCGCTATATTGTGTATGTCAAACCAGCCGCGCGCTCTGGCGCACCAGGCACACCCATTGCAACTTTCTTCATTCGCAATGGCGCCATTAGTGATCCCCAGCCAGCACCACTGCCTCTGCGGATTGTCGGAGAGTGATACCATTTTGATTTTTGATTTTAGATTTTAGATTTTTGATTTTGGAGTACTACTCCTGGCATCACAAAGCCCAAGAGCCTATCCGAATAACGCAGGATACCGGAAAACCGCATCCTGAGTAGCGCGCAGCGCGTATCGAAGGGGCGGGTTTTCGGATAGGCACTAAAGCCGCATATGGCAATATGGAAGGATGGAGCCTTCGCCGTTTCCCGAGCCTTGAGGTCGGGGATACGTGCGTCACAGACGCATCAACTGTTCCACTGAGGCATTTCAACAGAACAGACTGCGTGCCAGTTTCACGCGAACACGCCATCTGTGCGACAATCTGCAACCGAAAATAGCGCCGGGGGTCGGGCGTGTTCTACGTTCCACGTTCCCACGTTCTACGTTCCACGTTCAACGCTTACCGAACCGGCACATCCTCTTCTACCAGACGCCCTTCCACAATGCGGAAGAGGCGGTCCGCGAGACCAACAACTTCAGGACTGTGCGTGACCATGAGGAGGTTCTTTCCGGCGCGGCGAGTCAGGGTATCGAGCAGATCGAGCACCTGCTGACTGGTCTCGCTATCGAGGTTACCGGTCGGCTCGTCTGCCAGAACGAGCAGCGGGTCGTGCACCAGCGCGCGCGCCACCGCCACGCGCTGCTGCTCACCGCCAGAAAGCCGGTCGGGGTAGGCATGCTGACGGTCGGCAAGCCCAACCTGCGCCAGCAGATCGAGCGCAGCGATGCGATCACGCGCCGTCACCCGTCCGTTCAGTTCGAGCGGCAACAACAGATTCTCAAGCACCGTCAGCGTCGGCACAAGATTGTAGAACTGAAAAATGAAGCCAATCGACCGCCGACGGAACAGGGTGCGCTCACGTTCCGACATGCGCGTCAGTGGCTGCCCGGCAATCGTAATCTCACCCGACGTCGGCAGGTCGATGCCGCTCACCAGGTTCAGCAATGTACTCTTCCCTGAACCACTCTTGCCGACCAGCACCACAAACTCGCCACGGGCAAACGATGCGCTGACGTCATGCAGCACAACCCGTTCGCGCCCGGCTTCTTCGTAACTCTTCGACACCCGGTCGAGCACAATGACCGGCGTATCGCGATGCACCGCGCTGGCAACCGGGGAACCATTATCTATCTGTATAGCGCTGCGCGTCAGGCACGGCGATGAATGGGGTGCAATACCTGTCTGTCTGGACATCAAAACGTGCGCCTTTCCTCGAACCTGCTGCGGCATTCTCCGTCTACAGACGATACGTTTCGCCTGCACACGCGGATGTACAACACAATCCGCCAGCCGCGTCCTGGCGCGCTTTGACGCAACGCTGATGTGAACCTGAGAGAACACAAGGAGCGCCTGAGGCGCTCCTGCATTGCTCGTAATCAACAAACTGGTATGCGCACGGTGGGCTGTGCCTGGTCGGGGCGCGGCGCCGCCGCGCCCCGACGGAGGTTCTTCCCCAGAGCGCGGTGGAGCGCCAGGGACGTCGGAATAAGCGCCTATCCGAAAAACCGCCTCCTGACACAGCGCGTATCGAGGGGGCGGTTTTTCGGTATCCTGGGTTATTCGGATAAGCTCTAAGACGTGGGAGCCGTCACAGACGAATCGGCGCCGCCCTAGAACTCGAAACCGCCGCTCGCTACTCCCAGCGCTGCAAGAATAAACCCGAATATTGCACTAATGATCAAGCCAATGATAACCTGAGCGATAAACGCCAGCACCAGCGTGATAATCGCCGGATTTTGCTGGAGATTCATACTCGAGCGCACACCGAGGTAGCCGAGATAAATCTGATAGATACCCAGCGCCAGCGTTGCCGGGAGCGCCAGGCAGCCAAGGATCGGAATCGCGCTTACCGCGCCGGTCACTGCCTGAATTGGCGCAACGAACAACGACATGGTGTAAAACACCTCGTCCTGGGATCCGGTTCCACCCTGCTGCTTGCCGATGAAATAGACCAGAAAGACGAAAATGTAGAAACCCACGACCGGCAGGATGAAACCCAGCGCAGCACCCAGTAATGCTGCAACAGGGCCGTTCAGGAGACCAAACACCAGTGAAACCGCTGCACTGATCGCCGCCGCTACCATGATGTAGATTGTCGCTTCGCGTTGACCGCCATGCCGCTCGAAACGCTCGAACGTCTCAACGCCCGGCTTCGTCAGCACCTGGATGCTCTGGTTGAGCATCTCGCCGATTGAGACCCCTTGAATCATCATCGTCGGTTCCTCCTCATGCTGCAAGATTGAACGATAGACCGACATGCCCCCGACCAACCGTCGCTTCTCCAGATGCTGAGAGCGCTGCAGTGCACTGCGCATCGATGAAGCGTTCCCCGAAGGTGTATACGCCTCTTTGCGTGAAATGTTTCGAGTGGGTATTGCATGTGATAACGAGACACGACGCATCGATGCGCGGAGATCGCGTCGGGCGTGATGGCAGAGCCTGCCGCAATTCGCTATTGAGTATATCACAGGATGACATTCGTGCAACCGTCAACGTGCTATTTCTGCCAGTATCTTATCAGCATTCGCGTGACCGCCGCGTAGCGCTGCGATCTGCCCGGCTGCTGCGCGCGCCTCAGCGTGGCGTCGATCGCGCAGGCAGGCGCCTGCCAGCATCAACCAGGCGCGCTCGTCGCGCGGATCGAGCGCCAGCGCGCGCCGACAATGGTCGATGGCCTCGCCGTGCGCTCCACGCCCCAATGCCAGCGCCGCCAGGCTACGCCACGCATGCGCCAGCGACGGATCGATCTGCGCCGCGCGCTCCAGTTCAATCTCCGCCTGCCGCAAATCTCCTGCATCGCGCGCCAGCAACCCGCGACACAGGGCGCGCTGCGCTTCACTGCCGGGAAATGACGCGCCAGGGTGAGACGCCGTTTCAAGAGCCGCCAGCGCCTGACGCAGAGCATGACCGCCAAGATCGAGCGGGTCGGCCGACGAGAGGATCGCGCGGGCATACAGCGCGTGCGCCTCTGCCGACTGCGGCAGCGCCTCGCACACCCGGCGCAACGGTTCGAGCGCCTCACGCGGCAACCCGGCTGCGAGCAGACCACGACCCTGCTGCAGCAACGCCTCTACCTCGCCTGCCGGGAACGCAGCGCCAGCGGTCGCCATCTCGTCAGCGCGCACTTCATCGATCAATGTGCGCAGTCCTTCGAGCTGGCCGTGGTCGAAACGCCCCTGACGCAACGCCTGCCAGAAGGCGTCGTAGCGACTGCGGAGTCGCTCATGACGCAGGATGCGCCGGGCGATCTCCAGTTCCTCCGTCCGTTTCTCGCGCTCGTCGGGTGACAATCCAGGGCGAAGCAGCGTCTGGCGCTGAAGAGCATAGGAAGCGGCATCGACTTCTTCCGGCGTTGGCGGTTGAGACCCGCGCAGCATCATCGCAGCTTCCCGTGCAGGACGCGACGAACGAAGAGTGCGCGCTGGCGGCAACGGATCGATCAGATGGACCGGTGAGAGACCCAACAGCGCGTACAGATCGACTGGCTCGATCGGGGGCGGACCGGCATCAGGCGGCGCCGCCGGCGGCATCGGCGCTGCCGGACGCGGCGAACCGCAGTACAGACAGCGCGGTTCATCGCTCCGCAGCGGAGCGCCGCACGACTCACAACGGACTACATCTTTCTGAAGATCAGCGTCAGTAGAGACCAGCAATCTGTCGTAAATCGCCCGCAGTGAGGGCTCGGTCAGGATTCGCCCGGCAATCTGAAGCAGCTCGAACTTGCGCCGCGGTTCCGGGGCAAGCGCCGATGGATCATCGGGAAAGAGCGCTCGCAACCGACGATACTGACGTGCAATCGAGATCGCATCGGCGCGCTGCTCGACGCCAAGCAAACGATAGAGATCGAGACCACGCGCCACGGCTGCCGCCACCTGTGGCGCGCCTAGGTCGAGCCCTTGAAAAAAACCGCGCGCCAGCGAGCCGCATGCGGGACAGATCCCGTCGCTTCCCAGCGGCGCACTGCATGATGGGCATGTCGGATCGAGCAGCATTGTTACGCCTGAAAACGCAGGAGCATACGCCCCAGCGTAATCTGATCGCCGTTGGACAGCGCGCGCGGCTGGCGCGGCAGCACCTTCTGACCATTCACCAGCGTGCCATTCACACTGTCGATGTCCTCAATCATAATCTGCCCGCCCTGCACGAAAATCCGCGCATGCCGCCGACCGACCCCCTGATCGAGTGCGCCGTGCGGGCCGAGATCGATGTCAGGATAAAACTTGCTCACCGGATCGCTGCGCCCAACGAGCGCCTGAGCTGCGGCAGGCAACGGTAACACGGCGCCGGTTCCCACAACAACCAGCGCAGACGGCGCCAGTGATGCGCGACTGCCAATGGGCGCCGATGCCACCGGCGGAACTGCCGGCGCCTGATAGGACGGCGGTGCTGAGGGCGCTGCCGGAGAGGGCGTTACCGGCGGAACCGCCGGCGCCTGATAGGACGGCGGCGCTGAGGGCGCTGTTTGCGCCGCAGGCGGCGGATAGACCGGTTGCGGCGGCGCGGCGCTCTGCGGCGGGGAAGGAATCGGTGCGACCGGGCGTGCCGGCGCACTCAAAGGCGCACCACAATGGTCACAGAATGCTTCTCCAGGAATCGCGGACTGACCGCACTGCGGGCAAACGGTCGGGCCAATCGCGGGAATAGTGGCAGTGGGAGGAACGGCTGGCGGCGCTGCCTGGGCCGGAACCGGGATCAGCATTGCGCCGCACTGATCGCAATAACGCGCACCTGCGGGATTATCGACGCCACACTGGGGACAGAATGGGGGCATAGTCGCAAAACCTCTCCTGTCGCTTGCACTCGATCTGACATCTGCCTAGATTATACGCCATACGGGAAACGGTTGTTTCGCCGCCATCACTGCGTAACTGTGAGCACTCTTCGCGTGTGTATACTGAGGTTGCACTCGCAGGAACAAGACAAACCGGGGCGTAACCAGCATACAGGCTGATACAAAAGGAGACGTTTCATGGCAAACAATGACTGGCTCACCCAGACCCAGGAACTGCTGCAAACCTGGACGAAGGCGCAGCAATCGCTTTGGGAGAACTGGCGCTCGCTCATGCCGACGATGAGCGCCCAGCCCGCCAGTGAAGAATGGAAGCAGGCGGTATCGGCGTGGAAAGACGTCATGCAGCGCTCACTCAACGCTCAGGCCGACTTCGTTAAGTTCTGGTCGGAAAGCATGACCGCGATGCCGCTGATGGGCAAGCAGATGGAGGAAATGTCGTCGTTGATCGTCGAAACCACACAGCGCTGGACGAACGTGCAAAGCGAGATCTGGAGCAACTGGCTCGACGCAGTCGCCAGGGCTGACGCCGCCGCCATGACCCAAAACTGGGACGAAGGTACACGCAAAGCATTCGACGCCTGGCGCGAGACGGTCAACAGCGCGATCGAAGCACAGCGGAAGATGATGGACAGCTGGATGTCCGGCGCCGGCGAACAGAAGGAGTAATCCTTCGCACGACGCTTTCCTCGCACCCACTGTTATGGCAGCATCTCCGCGTATGCCGGCGCAGGCAGTGGTCAGCACGATGCAATGCTGCAGCAATGCCGCTCAAACCCTGGCGCCGTGACGTGAGGGAACAGCTGGTGTGTGCGCGTCGCGCCCTTATGGATGTGTGGAATATTCATCCGCACATCCGTAAGGGCGCTTTCTTGCGCGTCTATACCCCCAGTCGACGTGCCGCGTGCAGCACCGCTGTCACGGTCATGCTGTCGCGGATGTCACTGCGGAGCACCATATCCAGCACCTGCTCGAATGGTATCGCTTCAATCTCAAGAAACTCGGTGTCGTCCGGCGGCAGACTCGACGGCGTCAGGTCGAAGCCAAGAAAGAGATGCGCGGTTTCTTCCACCACGCTCTTCGACGTGTAGTAACTGCTGATCCATTCAAAACGTCCGGCGCGATAGCCGATCTCTTCCTGCAATTCGCGCTGTGCAGCCTCTTCAGGCGTTTCGCCTGGGTACATACCACCGGTCGGCATTTCCCAGCGATGCCCCTCGCCGTAGATGTAGCGGTACTGCCGGACCATCACCACACGTCCATCGTCCAGAAATGGAAGGATGCCAATGCACTGTCCAATGCCAGGCGTCACAACGCCGTAGATGGTTGTGCGTCCATCGGGCAGTTCTGCGATGTCTTCGCGCAGGCGCAACCATTTGTTGCGGTAGATTTCACGGCTCGAGCGCGTATGCCAGGGATGCGGCGCCATAGAAACTCCTTCCTGTTTGCAGACGCCATGGTATAATGCCGCCTATCTTTTCTGGTGCGTATGACATCAATCCTGAGGATACCCTATGAGTCGCGCGTGTATCGGCATTACATGTGGAACATTCTACGATCACGAGTGGTGCCCGCCTTCGATCGGGCATCGTAAAACATACATCGATGCAGTGGTCGCCGCTGGCGGCGCGCCATTTTTGATCCCGTCCATCGATGATGAGGCAGCGCTGCGTATCCTGTACGAACGGATCGATGGCGTGCTCCTGGCAGGCGGCGGCGACATCGAGCCGCGCCATTACGGCGAAGAACCGCTCCCTGCTCTTGGCGTCGTCGATGCGCTGCGCGACCGCACCGAACTTCCACTCGTGCGCTGGGCAGTCGCCGATGGCAAACCGGTACTCGGCATCTGCCGCGGCGCGCAAATGGTCAACGTAGCGCTCGGCGGGACGCTCTACCAGGATATTCCTTCCCAGATTGAGACATCGCTCAATCATTCCGACTCGTATGCCCGCCAGGACTGGACGCACCTCGTGCACACACTGCGCCTGTCGCCCAACTCGCGGTTGCGCCAGATTCTCGGCAGTGATGAACTGCCGATCAACTCGCTGCATCACCAGTCGATCAAAACCGTAGCGCCGGGACTCACCGCCGTGGGTTGGGCGCCGGACGGCGTGATTGAAGCCGTTGAGAGCGCAAATGGTCATTTTCTGATCGGCGTGCAGTGCCACCCTGAGGCGCTGCAGGGCGCGACCGATCCACGCTGGCAGACGCTGTTTCGCCGCTTCGTCGAGGCATGCAGTCGCTTCAAAGATCGCACCGGAGAATGATCTGCCGATCGCCGGTGCGCCGAAAGCCAAACCATTCGTAAAGACGCCGGGCAGCACGGTTGTATGCCTGTGTGTTCAGTGTGATCACGTCGGCGCCGGTGGCAGCAGCACGAGCGACGATCTCGTACAGCAGACGCGCACCAATCCCCTGGCGCTGCCGGTCAGGCAACACAGCGATCCGCACCAGATGGATCAGCCGCCCACCGTAGTGTGATGTCACAAATGCGTATCCAACTACACCCGTCTCGTCTTCGACGACAATGAAATGGGGCGCTTCACGCAGCGCCAGACCGATCTGAACGTCATCTTTGCGCCATTCGGCGCTGAAGCAGTGTGTGTCCACCGCCAGGATCGCCGGTATATCGCCCATCGTTGCCGCTCGCACCCGAACGGCCGGGTTTCCATGGGTCGGAACACGCATGCGCGTCTTTTCATAGACGATAACATCGGTGTCGTGAACATAACCGGTACGCCGCAGCGCCGCCGTCAGCCATGCGTCGGCCGGCTCGTGACAGGCGACATAGAGCCGCGCCACACCTCTGGCGCGCAGCATATCGTGGAATGACGGCAGCAATGCATCGAATGCGTGCAACGTTGATATCCCGCCGCTCAATGCCAGAACCCGCACCCACGTCACAGCATCGTTCACCCAGTCGGCGATGATCACGCCACACGACCTGCCGCCCGCAAGGAGCAGCAGCGCCGGTGCGCCAGCAAGCAACCCCGCCGCCTCATCGATGCTCACAGTTGCAAACCAGCGGTCAGCGTCATCAATCAGACGCAGCACCGTCTGCTGATCATCGAGTGACGCCGGGCGCGTGCTCAGCAGTTCCAAAGGCGAAGATCGTTGCAGCACGACAGTCTCCTGCGGCGCTCAGGCGCGCTGATATGCCACCCGTCCGTCGATGATCGTCATCTCCACCTGTATCTCCCTGATCTCCTCTTCCGGGCAGGTGAAATAATCACGATCGAGCACAGCCAGATCTGCCAGAAAGCCAGGCGACAACCGCCCCTTGACCTGCTCTTCGCGGGTCAGCCAGGCGCCAGCTGCCGTGTAGATGTACAGCGCCTGTTCCCGAGTGAGCGCTTCCTGCGGCGCGATCAGCGTTCCTTTCCAGGTCTTGCGCGTCACCAGGCTGTACAGACCGATCATGGGATTGTAATGCACCGTGCTGGGGATATCGCTCGTTGCAATCACCGGAATGCCACGCTCCAGGTAGGTGCGCGCCGGCTTGTACTGGTGCGCCAGACGCTCGCCAACATCGCGAAAGAGGTCATCGCCTTCGTAGTAGATGAAGGTCGGCTGAATCACAGCGGCAATCTGGTATCTTGCCATATGCTGCAGGCTCTCTTCGGTGGCGAAATAGGCATGGATCAGGTTGTGCCGATGATCCTTGCGCGGCGAGCCTTCGATCACCTCAGCAAATGCACACGCCGCCTCGTGATGCGCCCGATCGCCAATTGCATGGATGCCGATGTCCCATCCGAGCGCATGCCCGCGTGCAAAGAACTCACGCAGGTCCTCCGGATCGAGCCGGTTGTAATCATACACTTTCTCTTCGCCGACGAATGGTTGAAACATCCAGGCAGTACGGCTGGTCGTGCCGCCGTCGATTGCCATTTTCAGCGCGCCAAGACTGAGCCAGTGATCACCGAGACCGCTGTACACGCCCAGTTCGGCGGCGCGCTCGTCGAGTTGCTCGATGGTTTCGTCCTCGCGGAAACCGTGCCACGACGGCATCAGATTGGCGCGCACCGGCAGCCGACCAGCGCGGCGCGCATCCAGGTATGCGCGCATTTCCCAGGGACGCAGCCCTGGATCGAGAATGCTGGTGATACCGACCGCCAGATAGGCGTGACCCGCGGCTTCGAGCGCCGCAACCGCCTGCTCAGGGGTCGGGTCGGCAATCAGGCGACGGCAGAAGAGTTTGGCAGAGGCGCGTAAGATGCCACTCGGCGAACCGTCGGGCAACCGTTCGATCCTGCCCCCCTGCGGGTCTGGCGTTGATGCGTGCACACCCGCCAGTTCGAGCGCCCGACTATTCACAACATCCATGTTGAAAAACCGTTTCAACAGCACCGGATGATCGGTCGTCGCGGCATCAAGGTCGAAACGATTGGGTAACCGTCCTTCGACGAAGAGCGATTCATTCCACCCCTCGCCAATAATCCACTCGCCGCGCGGCGCGTGCATCGCCGCTTCGCGCACCATGGCGACCATGTCCGCAATCGAGGTGCACTGTTCGAGTTGCAGGCGGGTGAACTTGATGCCCAGTTCGAGCATATGGTTATGCGCATCGTTGAAACCGGGAACCACAGTGCGCCCGCCGAGATCGATCTGCTCAGTGCGCGGACCGGCAAGCGCTCGGACATCGGCATCATCGCCAATCGCGACGATCCGCCCATCCTTGCAGGCTATTGCGGAGCAGCGGGGCAATTCCGGATCAAAGGTCGTGATGGCGCCATTGAACAGGATCAGATCGGGCGCAAGATCGCGCGCGCGCAGAGTGGGCATCGTCGTCCTCCGGATCAACACACATGCAGCACAGCTGATACCACCTTCGAGAACCTGCTCCAGATAACCACGGCGACCGGCGCCATCACAGGCCAGGCGAAGCCGTCCCGGCGCACAGCCGCAGCGACGAGCTCAGGACCTCAAAGCGCACATGAGCGCACCATGAAGCGCACTGTGAGATTCGTTCGCTATGAGAAGAGACTCCACCGCAGCATCGGGCTACGCAAGCCAGTCCGGGCAACCGGCGATACTGACGTTCTTCGCGATGACGGCAGCGCATGGTCTCGAATACGCGGTTCAGGTGCAAGGCGAACGCCAGCCATTATAGCATACCCCCTTCCGGCCAAAAGCGATGTGGTATAATGACCGCACACGTGTGCGGAGGCGCCTATGAGCGACGAGCGGGTCGTGACCCCCAAAGCCGGCGAAGAAGATCAACAGGTCGAGAAAAGTCTGCGTCCACGCCGTCTCGCTGAGTTCATCGGTCAGGAAAAGGTTGTCGAGCAGTTACGGATTGCGATCGCTGCCGCCAAGGGACGCGGCGAACCGCTCGACCACACCCTGCTCTACGGTCCGCCCGGTTTGGGGAAGACCAGTCTGGCAGGCGTGCTCGCCAATGAAATGGGGGTCAACATCAAACTGACATCGGGACCCGCCATCGAGCGCGCCGGCGACCTGGCCGCGCTGCTGACCAATCTCCAGAAGGATGACATCCTGTTTATCGACGAGATCCATCGCCTGAACCGGGCAATCGAAGAAGTGCTCTACCCGGCGATGGAGGATTTTGCGCTCGACATCATGGTCGGGAAGGGACCGGGGGCGCGCAGCCTGCGCCTGAAACTGCCACATTTCACCGTCGTTGGGGCCACCACGCGCCTGGCGCTGCTCACCTCGCCGCTGCGCGATCGCTTCGGGTCGGTGCACCGGCTCGAGTTCTATTCGGTTGATGCGCTCTACGAGATTGTGATGCGTTCAGCGCGCATTCTGGGGGTGACGTGCACACCGGAAGGAGCACGGGAGATTGCCGCGCGCGCGCGCGGGACGCCGCGCATCGTCAACCGCCTGCTGCGCCGCGTGCGCGACTATGCGCAGGTCATCGGCGATGGCATCATCACCCTCGACGTGGCGCGTGAGGCGCTGGCGAAACTGGAGGTCGATCATCTGGGTCTCGATGAGAACGACCGGCGGCTGTTGCGCGCGATCATCGACCTGTTCGGCGGCGGACCGGTGGGGCTTTCGACGCTGGCTGCGTCGCTCGCCGAAGAAGTTGATGCAATCGAGGACGTATACGAGCCGTTCTTGCTGCAACTGGGGTTTTTGCAACGCACACCGCGCGGCCGGATTGCCACGCGGCGCGCCTACGAACATCTCGATATTCCCTACGTCGAGCGTATCGTCGATACCGGCGCCGAGCAGGGACGCCTGTGGACGTGACTACCTGCTGCTTGTGTTGATAATCCCCTCGAAGAGCGGCAGATACTCGCCGTACCCCTCTTCTTCCAGTTTTTCGACCGGAATAAAGCGTAGCGCTGCCGAGTTCATGCAGTAGCGCAACCCGGTAGGCGCAGGACCGTCATCGAACACGTGCCCCAGATGCGAGTCGCCATGCTTCGAGCGCACCTCGGTGCGCACCATCCAGAGTTTGCGATCTTCACGGGTGACGATATTGCCCGGTTCGAGCGGCTTCGTGAAACTGGGCCAGCCGGTTCCTGAGTCGTACTTGTCGAGTGAACTGAACAATGGCTCACCCGACACAACATCCACATAGATGCCATGCGCCTTGTTGTTCCAGTAGGCGTTCTGGAATGGCGGTTCGGTGCCTTCGTGCTGCGTAACCTCGTACTGCTGAGGCGTCAACCGCCGGCGCAATTCGTCGTCTGACGGTTTCGTATATTGCTTCACAGTTCCCTCCAAACCTGTGGTGAACAAACGGATTTCCTTATCAGTGTACCACAAACCTGCGCCGATCATCGCCATACCCTCCGGAAGCCGTTCACGATGCGCTGTTCAAACGCCTGTTGACCGCCTTCTTTCGCGACTTCCTCACCACGGTCGCGCCCGAGCCGGCCTGGCACGACAATGAGACATCGCATAATGATCGCATCACAAAGGCACGAAGTCCACGAAGGTCACGCTTGTCGATCTTAATTCGAGCCCGTTGCACCTTCGCAGGTAACTGCATCTGCACGATCGAAGGTTCGGCGGAATCTTCCACGATCACAAGTCGGCGGCGGGAAGGACGTTGCGAGCGCCAGAGCGCGTCGTCCCGCCGACGCACCACCAAGGTGACGACACGTCGAACCACACACCTTGCCCCGCTTGACAAAACAGAACGCACGTTCTATACTCACGCCAACATGCCCGATAGACGCGCCGGAGCGCACCCATGCCCGCTTCCATCGACCACGATGCGCTGTTCAAACGCCTGTTGACCGCCTTCTTTCGCGACTTCCTCGCCCTGGTCGCGCCTGACCTGAACCAGGCGCTCGTACCCGACCATCTCCTCTTTCTCGATAAAGAGAGTTTCACCGACCTGTTCGACCCTGACCGACGCGAAGCCGATCTGGTCGTCCAGGTGCGGTTGCGCGATCACCCCGCCACCCTGCTCATCCACCTCGAGCACCAGGCGCAGGCTGATACCGCGCTCGACCGACGCATGTTCCGCTACTTCGCGCGCCTCTACGACCGCTACAACCAGCCGATCTATCCGATTGCGCTCTGTTCCTACCGTCGTCCGCTGCGCCCCGCCGCCGACCGGCACGACGTGCGCGTGGCGCAGCGCACCATCCTCACGTTTCAGTACCAGGTGGTACAATTGAACCAGATGGACTGGCGGGCGTACCTGACGACGACCAATCCGGCGGCGATTGCGCTGATGGCGCGGATGCGGATCGACCCGGCGGATCGCTGGCGGGTGAAGGCGGCGTGTCTCCGGTTGCTCGCCGGCGCGCCGTTGACCGGCGTGCAGCGCCGGCTGATCGGGCAGTTTGTGGATGTCTATCTGCCGCTGGGACTGGAGGAAGAAGCGGCGCTGGCGGCGGAGGTGGCACAACTGCCGGGGACGACGAAGGAGGTTGTAATGGAGTTGCTGACCAGTTGGGAACGCAAAGGACGCGCGGAAGGGCTGCGGCTGGTGGTGGAACGGCAGCTGGCGCGCAAGTTTGGCGATGTGCCGGTCGCACTGCGCGAGCGTCTGGCGGCATTGCCGGAAGAGCGCATCGTGGCGCTGGCGGAAGCGCTGCTCGATTTCACCAGTCTGGCGGAGGTCGAGGCGTGGCTGGCGGCGGCGCCGAACGAACATGGGTGAGGTTCAGCGTCACGCCGCCATCCGCCACACCGCCCTGATCGCGCTTGCGCACGCGCTGGCTTTCTGATACACTACGCAGACCTTGCTCGACGGGCAGGCAAACCGATGGAGCGCACAGAATACGAAGTGATGGCGGCGGTCGAGAGCCGCCACTGGTGGTACGGCGGCATGCGCGCGATTGCCGCAGCGCTGCTTGATGAAGTCTATCCAGGACGACGCGACCTGCGTATTCTCGACGCAGGATGCGGAACGGGCGGAAATGTCGTATTTTTGCAGCGATACGGATGTGTGACCGCCGTCGACCTGGCGCCAGAAGCGGCGCTCTTTGGCGCTGAGCGACTGCACGGCAGACTGGCGCGGGCAACGGTGCTGGCATTGCCGTTCGCCGACGCCTGTTTCGATCTGGTGACATCGTTCGAGGTGTTGTACCATCGCGGCGTTCCCGATGAATCGGTTGCACTGCGTGAAACCTGGCGCGTCCTTCGCCCCGGCGGACGGGTGTTGCTGCGGCTGCCGGCATTCGAGTGGCTGCGTGGCAGGCACGATAGCGCCGTTCACGGACGCAGGCGCTATACCGCACATGAGGTATGCGAGTTGCTTCAGCAGCAGGGGTTTGAAGCCGAGCGTATATCATATGTCAATACCCTCCTGCTGCCGCTTCCGCTGACACAGCGGTTCATCGAGCGCCTGTTGCCGGATGTCCATCGTAACGGCTCAGACCTGCAGTTGCCGCCGGCGATCCTGAACGAAGCGCTGCGCTGGCCCCTCGCTGCTGAAGCCGCCTGGATCGCTCGCGGGAGAACGTTTCCGGTGGGTCTTTCGGTGATCTGCCGGGCGCGCAAGGTGAGGGTTGGAGACCCGGGAACTGCGAACTGAAAATCAGACAATCAAAAATCAAAAACCGCGAACTGAAAATCTAAAATCTAAAATCTAAAATCTAAAATCTCTACAATCTCGAAATCGCCCGAATCTGCTTCCAGCTTATGCTCCAGAACGTGCTCAACAACATTTCCAGCCATCCGCGATTGTGGGGGTTTTTGCGCCGCGTGGTCGAGGATGGGTTCGACGCTGAGAAAGATGTCATTGCGCGGGAACTCCAGCCCTGGCGCGACCCGGAGCAGCGTCGGTTCCTCGATTTTGGCTGCGGAACCGGTGAGTTCTCACAATGCTTTCCACCAGCATCATACACTGGCGTCGATATCGCCCGACACTACATTCACTATGCCGCTCGTCACCGTCTGGGACGCTACGCCGTGATGAGCGGCGCAGGGATTGGCTTTGCATCGAACAGTTTCGATGGCGGTCTCGTCCTCGGTGTGTTTCACCATCTGCCGGATGACCTGGTGCGCACCGCCATTGCCGAACTGCACCGCGTGCTTCGCCCCGGATCAACACTGCTTGTGATGGAAGACATTCCTTCCCCGCGCCCGTGGAATGTGCTGGGGCATCTGATGCACTGGCTGGATCGTGGCGAGCACATCCGCAAGGACGACGCCTACCGCACATTGATGCAACCGTATTTCTCGCTGCGCCGCCAGTATCATATCAAAAGCGGCATCTGCGATCTGGCAGTCTATGTGCTGGATCGAGTTGATGATTCAGACATTCCGCGTGCGGAAGAAGTCGCTGCGCATCAATACAACGCTGGAGCATAGCGTGGAACGTTTTCCGGCCCGGTTTCCGCCATTCCTGAGTCCACGTCGCCTGCTCATCGGCGTACTGCTGGTGAGCGTCGCCGGCGCAGCATTCTGGCTTTTCCGCACATCCGGCGCACTGCTGAACCCTGCATTCATTCGTGACACGGCGCTCTCCCTCGGTCCACTCGGTCCACTCGCACTGATCGGCACACTGGCATTCTTGCTGGTGGCGCCAATTGCACCGGCGGCGGTGCTGCAGATCGGCGCCGGGCTGGCGTTCGGACCGGTGGCCGGCTTCCTGTATACCCTGATCGCTGACCTGATCGGCGCCGGCATCGGTTTCTGGCTCGCCCGACGATGGGGACGTTCACTGATCGAGCCGCGAATATCGCCGGCGATGCGTGCACAAGTCGAACGTCTGGCGCAGCGGGTGACGTGGCGCAGTGTTATGCTGTTGCGCCTGCTGCCGGGACCTGCCTATCCACTGGTGTCGTTTGCGGCAGGGTACTCGCGCCTGACGTTTGGAACCTATACGCTGGCGTCCCTTGCCGGAGTCGCGCCGGCGCTGGCGCTGCTGGCATTTGCCGGCGATCTGGTGATGCATTCACCGCTGCTGGCGTTTGGGCTGGTTGCGCTCTTCGTCTGCGCTCTGGCAATTGCCGGGCGCTGGTTGAGCCGCCGCATACCTCCCGCGTAACCAGAGGATCAGCGCAATAAGCCACCCCAACCAGGCAAGCGCCGTTTTTCCGTATCGGGCAATGACCAGCCCGATGAGCACCAGCAACCGCATGCTCCAAAGCACGGCATAGGGAAAGAGTGCAATCCGAACCGGTGTGTTCCAATCGAGTGCGGCGATGCGTTCGAGATATCCGCCGGCGACACACTGCTCCAGGGTGGCGATGTAGATGGTGTCGGTGTACGCCGCAGCCAGCAGCAGATCTCGCTGCACATCGTCCCATTGAAGCGCCGTATCGCTGCTGCTCGACCTCCCAACCGCAAGCGCATCGGCGGAGGGTCCGTAGACTGCAATCAGCGCGCTGCTGAACCACTCAGGCGCAGTTTCGCTCAGACACATCAAGACTTCGATATCAGCAGGCAGATCGACGATATCGAGCGCACGCTGGAGGAGGGTTGTACCGACGCGACGATCATCGGCGATCAGCGGGATCTGGTAGGCGTGCACTTCGTACCCGTCGCGCCGCGCAACCGCCATTAACTCAAGATACGCCATACGCGCCGCCGGGAAGAGCGCATTATCACGCGCCAGCCAGATACGCCGCGCAATTTCGCGCACGCCGCCCCATCCGACAAACAAAGTATCGCTTAGCGGCGGCTCCATGTCGAAGCCAACAGCCGCGAAACGCAGACCATGCGCCTGCGCCCATGCGTGGAACATCTGATAGCACGCCGCAGCGCGCGGATAGTTCTGGAGATTGAATGCCAGCCCTTCATCGGCAGGCAGCGTCAGCCAGGCGACAACCGGAATATCGTGTGCGTTGAGCACGCGCGTCGCCGCTGCATATCCATCGTCGAAGACGGGCAGAGCAAGAGCGACGCCACAGGCGCGCGTCGCCAGCAGATTCAGTACATCCAGGCGATCCAGCAGGCTCAGAAGCGCTGTTCCGCTCAATTCGCAGAAGAAAAAGAGTTGCGGTTCCTCGTGCGGCATCGACATCACAGGCGGCAACGGTTCACCATCGAGGATTCGGGTCATGTCCCCGAGTGCACGAATCGACTGCAACAGACTGCTGCAAGCGCCATAGCGCGTCGCCCCGCCGACGCAAGAAACCATGGGTGCATCACGTGTGGACAGTTACCACAGGCAATTCATTGTACCACGAGCGCCAAAACTGGTATCATGTGTGCGTTGATTGCCAGTGATCGTTCTAACTGCTGAAGCAAGGCTTCAGCAGTCCATACCATCCAGGGATCACCTTTAGCTCGAAGCCAGCATTCGCGCAGGCGTAGACTAATGGATGTCAACGAGCAATCAAGGTATGTGTATTCACTCTTCTCGCGGGTGCGCGGGCATCGAGCTCACACTCACCACATACCAACGAGACACCCGCGTTCTCAGACTGGCGCGTAAGCATCAGTCTGAACAGGCATATCGTACTAACAGGCAGTGTACACGTGAGAAGGCAGTCTGATGACCCCTCTTGTCGAAACCCATGACCTGACACGCCGGTATGGGACGAATCTTGCACTGGATCATCTGAATCTTGTCATCCCCGAAGGCGCCATCTTCGGCTTTATCGGACCGAACGGCGCCGGCAAGACAACGACCATGCGCATCCTGACGACGCTGTTGTTGCCAACGTCGGGCGAAGCGCACATTGCAGGCGTGTCCGTCACCCGCGAACCGCGCGTTGTGCGGCGGCTGGTCGGCTTTATGCCCGATTTTTTCGGCGTCTACGACAATATGAAGTCGTGGGAGTATCTGGATTTTTTCGGACGCTCCTATGGCATACCGGCGCAACGGCGACAGCCATTGATCGGTGAACTGCTGGAACTCGTCGATCTCGGTCACAAGCGCGACGAGCCGGTGATGTCGCTCTCGCGCGGAATGAAACAGCGCTTGAGCCTGGCGCGCGCCATGATGCACGATCCTCGCCTGCTCATCCTGGACGAACCGGCGAGCGGTCTCGACCCGCGAGCGCGCATCGAATTGCGTGAACTGCTCAAGGAACTGCGCGCGATGGGAAAGACGATCATGATCAGTTCCCACATCCTGACTGAACTGGCAGAGATGTGCACCCACATTGGCATCATCGAGCGGGGCAAATTACTCGCTGCAGGCGAGGTGCAGGAGATTCTGCGCGCCATGCGCCCGCACCGCATTGTCGAAATTCGGGTGGTTTCAGGAGCGGCGCGTGCGGAAGCAATGTTGCGCACCCACCCTGATGTGCTGGAATTGCGCCGCGAAGGCGCGCGCATCGAGTCCGAAGGTGAAGAAGCGCCGCTCGACGATGAAACAGGACCGCATACGCTCCTGGCCGACTTTGCCGGCGATGAGCACGCACTGAGCGATGTACTGGCGATGCTCATTAGCGAGGGGGTGCGGATCTCGCATTTTGCCGAACAGTCTGGCGACCTCGAAGATGTTTTTCTGCACGTCACTACAGGCATCGTGTGAAAAGGAATGCTTATGCCGGAACTCAACCCGATCCTGGTCAAAGATCTGCGCAGTCGCATGCGCGGCGCGCGCGCATACATTCTGCTCACCATCTATCTGCTGATCCTGGCAGGCGTCGCGCTCCTGCTCTATGCCGCGATTGCGCGCGATACCGGCAACGACCTCAACGCAGGACGACGGATCGGGCAGGCGCTGTTTTTCACGATCGCAACCGTTGCACTGATCGAAGTGTGTCTGATCACGCCAGTACTGACGTCGGGGAGCATTGCCGGCGAGAAAGAGCGTCAGACATATGATCTGCTGGTGGCATCGTTGCTCACACCGTGGCAGATTGTCTGGGGCAAACTGGTATCGGCGCTGGCATTCGCACTGCTTCTGATTCTCGCTATTGTGCCGGTGATGAGCCTGGCATTCCTGTTTGGCGGCGTCGGGCTGACTGAAGTGCTCATCGCGATTATCGGACTGCTCGTCACAGCTATCCTCTATGCGACGATCGGATTATTCTGGTCTGCCGTGCTGCAAAGCTCCCTGGGAGCGACCAGTTTCGCCATCGGTACGGTTATTGCGCTCCTGCTGGGCATTCCATTTCTGATTGTCATTGTCACCCTGATTCTGGGCTCCAGTGCGCCATCAAGCCTGCTGGACTCAATCTGGTTCATCTATCTCAGCCGGTGTGTTATTGCACTGCATCCCTTCATTGCGCTTGGCGCTACAGCATCGCAACTTTCGAGCGGAGGCGGCGCATTTTTCGAGATCGTGCGAACAAGCACCACCAACGTGGTTGTACCAAGCCCGTGGCTGCTCTATACCACGTTTGCGCTGATTGCCGTCGCGCTGCTGCTGACGGCAAGCGTGCGACTCGTTCAGCCGGTGCAGTCAGGCATTGAGCGCAAAAAACGCGCCGGGCAAGAGGGTTGAAGATTCACGATTTGCCGGGAGATCGGGTGAGCAGGCGATAGCAGAGCATGCCGACCGGGAGCATCATCCAGAAACTGATCAGGCGAAACAGAATAGCAGCGCCTAACGCCGCTTCAAGCGGCACACCCTGAGCGTGAAGCGCGACGGTCAACGCGGCTTCAACCGTCCCGCCGCCGCCAGGAAGCAGGGTAAAGACGCTGACGATCAGCGCCAGACCATAGGCGGCAAACATCGCGGCGATCGGCGGGTCGGCGCCAAGGCTGTGGAGGATCACCAGCAACGCCAGGCTATGACAGCAAAAGATCAACAACTGCAATCCAACCAGCACCACAATTCGACGCGGTTGTTCGAGAATCAGACGGCGACTGGCGATAATTTCATCAACAGCCTGCTTCACCTGGGCAGCGGTCAGCACTGGACCGAACAGGCGATTCACCAGGCGCTTCAGGCGGAGCGCCCACTCCTGAAGGGTGGCATCAGGGCGCGATGCGACATAGATCGCGCCGCTCATCACTCCTAATGCGACTGCAAGCGCGCCATAACTGACCGATGCACCACTCAGACCGGTTGTGATCAGCAGATACATCAAGCCATAACTGAACGCCACCAGCACTGCGCCATTCCAGCTCAACAATTCCATCCCTGCAACCATAGCGACGCTGCCGACAGGAAAACCACGCCGCCGCAGGCTGGCGACCAGAAAGGCATAGGCGCCAACGCTTCCGGCAGGAATCGCCTGATTGATCAGGATCGTCACCATGGCAGCGGCAGTCAACCACCAAAACTGCGCACGATGCCCCAGGATCGCCAGCACTCGACCATAAATCTGCCCGGCGCATACAAAGCCCATCACGACTGCGCCAAACGCCAGCAGCAGATACTCCGGTCGAACGTTACGCAGCAGGAAGAAGGCTTTGATCACCTCTTCACGGTTGAGATAGGCGACTGCAATGATGACAGCAAGCAGGAGCAACCCGATGATGGCGCCCCAGGGAGTGCGTCGAAGCTGCGCTGTCTTGGTACTGATATGCCACCTCCAAATACGAAATGGTCAGTAGCGCGCCAGATCGCGCATCACCGCAGCGATTTTCTGTGGATTGAGCATGAAATGCTCCTCAAGCGGATCGGCGAACGGCGTGGCGAACAGATCGGGAGATGCCAGGCGGCGAACCGGCGCATCCAGATCCTCGAAGGCGTGCTCAGCAATCAGTGCTGCAATTTCCCCGCCAATCCCGCCGGTCAGCACATCCTCGTGAACAATCAGCGCGCGGCCAGTCTTCCTGACGGACGACAGAATCGCATCGCGATCGAGCGGCGCGAGGGTGCGCAGATCAACGACTTCGGCGTCGATCCCTTCGGCTGCCAGTTGCTCTGCCGCCGTCAGAGCATGATGAACCATCAAGCCATAGCTGAACACGCTCAGGTCATTGCCGCTGCGCCGCACCACTGCCGTGCCAATTGGCTCATGGTAGACCCCTTCGGGCACATCGCCGCGCACCGCACGGTAGAGTTGCTTGTGCTCGAAGAATATCACCGGGTCTGGATCGTGAATTGCAGCGATCAACAACCCCTTGGCATCGAACGGCGTCGATGGCACGACCGTCTTAATGCCCGGCGTGCTGGTAAACAGGCGTTCGACACTCTGTGAATGGTAGAGCGCGCCATGGATGCCGGCGCCACACGGCGCACGCACCACAATCGGACAACTCCAGTCGCCATTCGAGCGGTAACGAAAACGCGCCGCCTCGTTGAGAATCTGATCGATCGCCGGATAGATGTAATCGGCGAACTGAATCTCGGCGACCGGCAGCAGACCGTGCAGGGATGCGCCAATGGCGGCGCCGACAATGCCGCACTCAGCGATCGGCATATCGATCACACGATGTTCGCCGAATTGCGCCAGCAACCCTTCGGTTGCCAGAAAGACGCCGCCTTTGACGGCGACATCTTCGCCGAGCACGATGATACGGTCATCAGCCGCCATGGCATCGTGCAATGCAGACCGGATCGCTTCGACAAACGTCATCACAGGCATAGGCGTTGGTGTCTGTTCTTTCGGGTGGCCCTCATATCGCTTGAACTGCCATGATGATCGCACGCCTGGCATTGGACTCACCAGGCGCATCAGCCTCATCCGTAGAGATGATCAGCAATGCTTTCGATGGGGGGCCATGGTGCAGCAACCGCAGCATCAGTGGCGGCATCGACTTCGGCGCGCACCTCACGCCGGAGCGCGTCGATCTCGTCGCCCGTCATAACCCCGTGCTCGACCAGATAATGCTCAAAGCGTTTGATCGGGTCGCGTGCACGCCAGGCCTCGACTTCTTCCGTCGAACGATACTTGCGATCATCATCAGCGCTCGAATGCGGACGAAGACGATAGGTCTTACATTCGAGCAACGTTGGACCGTCGCCATTACGCGCCCGTTCCATTGCCTGATACGCAGCTTCGTAGACGGCGAACACATCGTTGCCATCGACAACAACGCCCGGCATGCCATACCCTGCTGCTTTCATTGCAACATCGGGAACTGGAACCTCACGATGGAGCGGAACCGAAATCGAGTACTGGTTGTTCTCACAAACGAAGACGACCGGCAACCGGTAGATCCCGGCGATCGTCAACCCTTCGTGCCAGGCGCCTTCGGCAGTCGCCCCTTCGCCAAACAACCCCATCACGGCAATGCCCTGCTCGCCTCTGGCGCGAAATGCCAGCCCAAGACCGGTCGCATGCACCAGATGACTTCCTACTGAACTGGAACCACTGACAATACGAAGACGACGACTGCTGAAGTGGCCAAACATCTGCCGCCCGCCACTGGACGGATCGCCGCGCCGCGCCATTGCGTGCAGGAGCATGTCGAGCACCGACTGACCAAGCGCCATCACCAGCGTCATATCGCGATAGTACGGCGCCACATAATCGTGCCCGACGCGGATCGCCCAGGCACACCCCAGTTGCGTCGCCTCGTGACCGGCGGCGGTCACCACAAAGTGCGCCCGCCCCTGACGGTTCAGCAGCCAGAGGCGATCATCGGTCTCGCGCGAGGCAATCATGGTGCGCAGACCGGCGATCAGCCGCTGATGGCTCAGACCCAGACGGATATGCGGAGGGATATCGTGTGCTTGCATACACCTGCCACCAAAACGCCCAACACCATTATGCAAGCGGCACCCGCAACTCAACCGTGGTGCCTTCGCCTTCCGCCGAGCGGATGCGGCACTCACCGCCGATCAGGCGCGCGCGCTCGCGCATATTCAGCAAACCGAGCGATCCACGGGTATTGTAACTCGATTCAACTGCTGCCAGGTTGAATCCGCGCCCGCGATCGCGCACACTGGCGATCAGATGACCCTCTTCCAGATAGAGATAGATAACCACCTCATCGGTGCGCGCGTGTTTGCGCGCATTATTGACCGCTTCCTGAACAATAATGAAAATGGCGCCTTCGACCTCGACCGGCAGTCGTGGAATGTTGGATGGCGCTTCAAGGCGGAGTTTCATCAGGCCTGCAGGATCGCGGAAGCGCGCCACATACTGCTGCAACGTCGCCAGCAAGCCCTGGGTTTCCAGTCCAAGCGGACGCAGTTCAAAGAGGAGGGTGCGAATATCGTAAGCGGTTTTCTGCACCAGTTCAGCGAGCACATTCAGCTCGCTTTCGACTCGTTCCGGCATGGCGCGCAACAATTTCTTGACGAACTCGATATTCATGGCGATTGCCGCAATGCTCTGGGTCGGTCCATCGTGCAGGTCGCGCGCAATTGCTGCTCGCACTTCGGCTTCCTTGGCGAGCAACCGGTCACGCTCCTCTTTCAGACTGCGCACCAGGCGCGCATTTTCGACCGCAATTGCAGCCTGAGTCGCCAGGGTCGTCAACAGGCGCAGGTCCTGCTCGTCGAATGGTGTGCCGTCACGTTTGTTGAGCACCTGCATCACCCCGACGACGCGATCACCGATACGCATAGGCGCGCAGAGTATCTGCCGCGTCTCAAAGTCGACATCGCGCGCAACTCCGTCGAACCAGCGTGGGTCTTGTTCGACATCGTTCACAATCTGCCCGATCCCATTCGTCGCCACCCAACCGGCAATGCCGCGATCAAGCGGAATGCGAAACTCGCGTTGCTCGCCGGTGTGCGGATCGGGCAATTCCAGAACGAGTTCGCGGGTCTGCTCATCAAGCAGCATGATCGAACAACGCTCGGCGCCCATCGCCTGTGGCACCTGATTGCGAATATCGCTCAGCAGACTGGAGAGATCGAGGTTGCTTGCCAGCGCCTGCCCCACCTGATAGAGCAGGTGGAGTTCGCGCAGATCCTGCTCGGCGCGACGCAGGCGCGCCAGTTTGTCGGCTTCACCGCCGATCGCACGCACCAACAACATCGCCAGATCCTCGTCGGGCGCAGGAGAGGGACGTTCTGTATCGGCGTCGAGTACAACCAGGTGGAGCAACCCCACTGTCTGTGAACTGGTCGAGAGCGGAAGCTCGAGCAATTTCCGCTCGTCGTCAAGCGTGTAGTACCCGATCGTCGGCTCACGCCCCTCTTCACGGCGGGCAAAGGTTTCGCGCGCCTCTGCAATCAGTGCGCCCGCTTCGCTGTCGATCACCCCGTGGTGCAGGCGAATGACTTCACCATGGGGCGCGTGGTAGAGCAATGCCCCTCCCTGCGCGGGCCAGAAGGCGACCAACCGCTCCAGCGACGCCTGAAGCAATTCGCGCACATCCTGATGTCCCCCAGCTGAAATGAGCTGGCTCAGGGTTTGTAACTGACGCTGATCGACGAGCAGTGGCGCCATGGCGAACCTCACAATCATAGCATTGCGCGTACTGTACGGCATTGCCCATTCCCTGTCAACGCAATGCCGGCTTCGCATATATCATACATCATACCGGAAGAATATGGCGATGGGCAATGTTCAATCGGTGCACTGCTCATCTCTCATGGTATACTGGAATTATCCCGTATGGGAGCACGCCTGTCTCCGTTGTCACGCTCCGCGACTGATCGACAGTGGGCGCCATTATGCCAGCACAGTCTGACCATCACGATGTCCTGATCGTCGGCGCCGGTCTTTCCGGCATCTGCGCCGCATACTACCTGCAAACCCGCTGCCCGACGAGGAGATACGCGATCCTGGAAAGCCGTGATGCGATCGGCGGTACGTGGGACCTGTTCCGCTATCCGGGAGTCCGTTCAGACTCCGACATGCATACGCTGGGGTATAGTTTTCGCCCGTGGCGTGGACTGAAGTCGATGGCAGACGGTCCATCGATCCTGCGGTATATCGAAGAGACGGCGCAAGAGTACGGCATCGACCGCCAGATTCGCTTCGGTTATCGCGTCCAGCGCGCAGCATGGTCATCGGTTGAGGCGCGTTGGACCGTTGATGCGGTTCGGGTGTCGGACGACGCACCGGCGCGCTTCACCTGCACCTTTCTCTTCATGTGCACAGGGTACTACGACTATGAACACGGATACACTCCCGACTGGCCCGACATCGAGCGCTTCCGCGGACTCGTCGTTCACCCGCAGCAGTGGCCCGCCGATCTCGACTACGCCGGGAAGCGGATCATTACGATCGGCAGCGGCGCTACGGCAGTGACGCTGGCGCCGGCGCTTGCAGAACGCGCAGCGCATGTGACCATTCTGCAGCGTTCACCGACGTATGTGGCTGCGTTGCCCGCCGAAGACCCCGTCATGCGCCGATTCTACCGGAGGTTGCCCCCAAGGATTGCTTATCGCCTGTCGCGCTGGTGGTCGATCGGGGTGGGGATGTACTTCTACACCCTGGCACGCCGTATGCCCGATGCCACACGCCGCGCCATGCTCAAACAGGTTCGCGCGCATCTCGGACCTGATTTCGATGTCGAGACTCATTTCAATCCCCGCTACAATCCATGGGATCAGCGGCTCTGTGTTGCGCCGGACGGCGACCTCTTCCAGGCAATCAAAGCCGGCAGAGTGTCGATCGTCACCGATCAGATCAAATCTTTTACCACCACCGGCATCCGGCTCGCCTCCGGCGCCGAACTCGAGGCAGATATCATCGTCACTGCCACCGGGCTTGTGTTAAGACCGATGGGCGGTGCGCAGATCATCGTCGATGGCGTGCCGGTCGATTTCGGAAAAACGCTGACCTATCGCGGCGCAATGTTCAGCGACGTGCCCAACCTGGCGCTGGCATTCGGATACACCAATGCGTCGTGGACGCTCAAGTGCGAACTGATTGCGCAGTACGTCTGTCGCCTGCTGAATTATATGGAGAAACGCGGCTACATCCAGTGCACGCCACGGCGCCCGAATGCGCCCTTGCCGGCGCAACCGGCAGTAACGCTGACCTCCGGCTACATCCAGCGCGCCCTCGACATCATTCCGCGCCAGGGGGAACGCGCTCCCTGGAAAGCGCATCAGAACTATCTTCGCGATGTGCTGAGCCTGCGACTCAGTCGCCTGAACGACGGATCGCTGGAATTTACCCGGGCAGGACTGCAACAGGCGCACGCAGCACGAGGAGCACAATAGTGCCACGTTATATGCACCTGGCAAACCGGACGGCAGTCGTCACCGGCGCAGCGAGCGGCATTGGCAGAGCGCTTGCCATATCACTGGCGCGTCGTCGCTGCCACCTTGCACTGGCAGACATCGATGAAGGGGGCATGGCGCAGACGGCGGCAATGATTGCGTCGCACGGGGTGCGCATCAGCTGTCATTGCCTCGATGTTGCCGACGCAGAAGCTGTTGCTGCACTGCCGGACGTTGTGCGTCGCGCACACAACGGCGTCGATCTTCTGTTCAACAATGCCGGGGTGGCACTATGGGGCGCCTTCGAGCAGGTCAGCGATGCTGACTTCGAGTGGCTGTTCGACATCAACTTCCACGGTCTCGTGCGCACGACGCGCGCATTTCTGCCGCTGCTGAAGGCGAGCGACGATGCGCGTCTGGTGAACATCTCGAGCGTGTTCGGGCTTGCGGCGCCGTCGGGTCAGGTGGCATATGTCGCCAGCAAATTCGCAGTGCGCGGGTTCTCCGAGGCGCTTCGACACGAACTCGAACATACATCCGTTGGCGTGACGGTCGTTTTTCCCGGCGGTGTGGCGACAGCTATTTCCGAGCGCGCGCGCCAGCCGGCAGCGCTGTCTCGCGAGGAAATAGAACAGGGGCTGGCGCGCTCACGCCGATTGCTGACACTTCCTCCTGAAGTCGCCGGTGAAACGATCGTCAGAGGCGTCGAGCAACGCCAGGCGCGCGTGCTGGTCGGGCGCGACGCGCACATGATCGACCTGCTTGTGCGCCTGGCGCCGGTTTCGTACTGGAGCATCATGCGGCGCGTGATGGGGCGGTGAAACGACGGGTTAGCAATTCTTAACACGCATCGCTTGCACTGCTGCTGTTCGCGTAGTACAATGGGTTAACAGTGTACAATGGCGTCAAGCCTCTCAATCATCATTCGTAGCCTGGAAAGGACGACAAACGTGGTTCAGACCGTTTGCGGCCCGCACGGTTACGGAGACTCGAATACCGCTGTTGTTGTTCGTTGATGACAAACGAAGCCCTCATCCGCCTGACTCGGCGGCTGAGGGCTTTGTGCATCTGTGCAGCATCGTTGCTGCGCATCGACCATCGTCGTCCGCCCGTCATGCATGCGGGCAGTGATGCAGGAGGCCAGTATGAACCTGATTGTGAACAGCCGCAACGGCAAACTCTCGGATCGCCAGCGCCAGCACATCGAGCAAAAACTTTCGCGTCTCGACCGGTACCTTGATCGGATTGACAAAGTGACGGTCGAGCATATGGAAGAAATGCGACGCAGCGAGGGGAATGTCCATCGCGTACAGGTGACGGTTATTGGCGATCACGGCATTCTGGTGCGCGCCGAGCGACGTGCGCCGGAGTTGTATGCGGCGATTGACGAAGTGTACGATACGCTCCAGCGCCAGATCGAGCGTTACAAGGATAAGCACTGGCGACGCGGCAGGCTTCGCCGCCAGGGAGGGCAGATTATCGAGGCGCTCCCTGAACCGTCTGCTCCCGCTCCTGCCGAAAGCGGCGAGGAAGAGCAACGACCGCACATCGTCCGCATGAAAGAGTTCCAGGTCAAACCCATGTACAGTGATGAAGCGGTCGAACAGATGGAACTCCTGGGGCACAGTTTCTTCATTTTCCAGGACGCAGAGACTGGCAAACTGAACGTGCTCTATCGCCGACAGGACGGCAACTATGGTCTGATTGTCCCTGAGGTTGCCAGTTAGCGCGCAAATGTCGTCCAGCGTTCCATGATGGTGTTCCACAGCCCCGCACACGCGGGGCTGTGGTGATCTATCATTGCAGATTTTAGATTGCTGCTGCGGCTTGCTCAATCCCGTTTGGTATTATAAACTCAAATCGCCAATCGAAAATGGTATGCTATGTTCACGCCGCCTGCCAGATCGCTGCTGCGCCATACCCGACGACCCAGGGCGCAGCGGGTTCGACATCGCCAGATGTTCCATAGCGCAGCATGGTGACCCGATCGGCGCCAAGAGCGCGGCAGGCCCACAAAACGGCAGCGATCGCGCCGCTGCCGCAGGCATATCCTGCCCCTTCCTGCTCCGCAGCGATGACGGCATCGGGGTCGAATGCCGCGACCCGGCGCAAAAGTTCGGCGTCGAGCCGGCGTGCAACCGGTTCTGGTTCATAATGCGAGAGATCCGAACTGGCAACCAGCAGTACATCACGTCCACGCACAGTCTCCGCCAGCGCCGCGCCGAGCGCCGCAGCCGTCGCTGCCCGCTGATCCGCCAGCATCACCGGCGCCAGGCGGAACGAACCCAGGACACACTGCAGAAACGGCAATTCGATTTCGATGGCATGTTCATCGTCGTAGCGCCGACGCGCCAGACCAGACCCCAGCCGCACCCGCAACGCCTGGTCGAGCCGCGCTACCGCATCGGCATCGACCTCAACGGCGCCAAGCGGCGTCGCATACGCCGCGTGCCCGGTGGTGATCAGCGGCGCTTCATCGCCGCGGTGCCATGGCGATGCGATCACCACAATGTCCGGCGCGCCGCCGCGCACACAGGCAAATGCCCACGCTGCAACCGGACCGGAGTAGCGTAAGCCGGCATGCGGCGCCAGCACTCCCCACACCCTGCCCGGCAACACGGGAGGTGTTGCCTGTTCCAGATAGCGGTCGATCTCACGCCGCAAACGGACCGGGTTCGCGGGATACCAGCTGCCCGCAATTGGTGATGGACGGGTATCCATGCGCCACCTCCGACAGATCGAAGTGCCGGGTGCTCACCACCACGCCGCCGGCGCCGATTGCAATGCTTATGCTCTTCAGGTAATCACAGACAACCTGTCCGACGCCATTCCATGGCAGATTGTGCCATCTGGCAGCAGTAGTATGAGGACGCAAATCGTGCAGTGCACCGGCCCACTCTTGCTGGAGCGGTCGGGCTGGTCGAGTCACCTGCTGGCGCAGCAACTCCACGACATAGTGTCGCACACATACCTGGAGTTCGGGCAAAAGCGATTGCACTCATTTGGTTAATGGCTTATCAGTTATCGTTATCCCATACCTCCTATACGTTTCCATTATATTCGGAATACCGGCGTATGCCCGGTCTATGCAAGGTGAGTTATCCAGGCGTTCTGTAATGCATGTTCAACACGCACCGTCTAGACTACAACCAGCCGCGCCGCTTGAAGATTGCAATCAGCAGCAGACTGATCGCCGCCATCAGCCCAAGGGCGAAGGGATAGCCCCAGGGCCAGCGCAGCTCGGGCATGATGTCGAAGTTCATACCATACACCCCGGCGATCAGAGCAGCCGACATCAGAATGATCGAGGCGATCGTCAAGGTTTTGACGACCTCGTTCAACTGGTTCGACTGAAGCGACAGGAATGCATCGAGAGCGCTCGACAGCAGATCGCGGTACGTGTCGATACTGTCGGTGATACGAATCAGATGGTCGTACACATCTTGAAAATACGCCACCATGTCCCGCGGATAGATCGGCGCTTCCCGGCGGATCAGCACATTCAGCACATCACGCTCCGAAGCGACAACCTTGCGCATCAAGAGCAATTCGCGTTTGAGTGCGAAGATCTCCTGGAGCGCTTCGGGACGAAAATGGTCGAACAGGCGCGCCTCGATCTCCTCGACCCGCTCGATCAGGGCGTCCAGAATGGGGAAGTACTCATCGACCATAGTGTCGAGCAAATGATAGAGCAGTTCGGCGACATCCTCGCCAAAATCACACTCATACGGTTGCCAGCGCCGGATTGTTTCATCAATTGCTGTGATCGGCTCCTGATGGATGCACACCAGATAGTTCGATCCGATGAACAGGCTGACCTGCTGCGAGAAAACTCGCTTATGTGTCTCATCGTAACGCAGCGCATAGAAGATCAGAAAATAGTATCCGTTGTACGAATCGATTTTGGGGCGTTCGTGGGGATGGGTTGCGTCTTCGATCGCCAGAGGATGGAATCCAAACTCCTCTGAGAGCAGGGATAAATCGTCTGCTCGCGGGTTTTGCAGATCGACCCAGACGATCTGATCCTTCTGCTGGATCAGGTCGCTAATTGCAGCAGCTTCGATCGTGCTATCGAACCGTCCGTCGTGCTGACAGACGACCAGATGGCGAGCAGGAGCACGAGATGCGGTTCGCTGTCGAGTGTTGCGGATCAGACGCGCCATATCTACTGGAATCGCTCCGCCAGCGACGCTTCGCGGTCGCGGTATGCCAGTGCGATCACCTGGTCACCCGCCTGAATAACGGTTTCACCCGAAGGCAGGATGACATCGTCACCTCGCAGAATGGCCGTCAGCAAACAATCAGGCGGCAAACGCAACGAAGCGACGGTCTTCCCCACAGCGCTCGACTCGGATGAAACCGTGAATTCGATCAGCGATATGCGCCCTTCGCGCAGGCGGGTCAACTGAACAATCGCGCCAAGATTGATGTCCGCCTCGAGCCCGCGCCCAATCGTCTGCGCCGTATCGATCGGCAGATCGACCCCCATGCGCCGGGTGAACAGCCAGGCGTTCTTCGGATTGTTGATCCGCGCAGCCACGCGATTGACGCGAAACTCACGCTTGCACAGCACCGCAATCACCAGATTATCCTCGTCGTCGCCGGTGACCGCTGCGACAGCATCGGCGAACTCAGCGCCGGCTTCGCGCAGCACCGAGGGGTCACACCCATCCCCTTCGACCACGTGAATGTTCGGCAGAATGCGCATCAGCGAATACGCCACCTGCTCCTGCTTTTCCACGAGAGTGATCGCATGACGCCCCTCCGCAGTCAGGAACATCGCCAGATTGCGTCCAATTTTGCCGCCGCCGACAATCAATACATTCATGGCATTCCGACAGATTTACTGAATCATTGAGTCAAGCAGGCTGGTTGCGGTCGCCAGCACCGCAACATGCACCACATCGCCATCTTCGAGCAGCACGCCGGGGGTTGGCAGAAAGGCGCGCCCACGCCGCACGATAACCACCGGCATGATCTCGCCCGGCACCGACAGATCGCGCACAAAGTGACCGACGAGCCGTCCGCTGATGGTTACTTCGGCGATCTCCACCTCTCCGCTGCCGAACTGGATCGACGAAACGGTTTCATCACCATGAAGGATGCGACGGATGGTGTGAACCGCCCAGCTGGTCGAACTGATCGTGCGAATGCCAAGTTCCCGGTAGATCGCTTCACGTTGCGGATCGTAGATGCGTGCAACAACATTCGGCACACGAAAGACATCCCGCGCAACCGTTGCGGTAATGTAATTCGAATTGTCACCATTCGTCACTGCTGCAAGCGCATCGGCGCGCTCGACGCCCGCCTCGCGCAGCGTGTCGCGGTCGAACCCGATGCCAAGCACCGTCTGACCGCGAAACTCGCGCCCCAGACGCTTGAACGCCTGCGGATTCTTATCAACAACCGCAACTGAATGCCCCTCGGCGGCCATCTGCTGCGCCAGCAGACATCCAACGCGACCGCATCCGACGACAATCAGGTGCATAGGCTTCCTCTACAATCCGAGCAGGGTCAGAATCAACGCCTTCTGGACGTGCAACCGGTTCTCTGCCTGCTCAAATACGACAGACTGCAAACCGTCGATGACATCGGGCGTCACCTCTTCGCCGCGATGCGCCGGAAGACAGTGCATGAACAGCGCGCCAGGTCGGGCGTGCGCCATCAATGCCGCGTTGACCTGGTACGGCTGAAACACCGGTCGGCGCCGCGCCGCTTCGTGTTCCTGCCCCATCGACGCCCACACATCCGTGTACACCGCATCCGCTCCAGCAACTGCTTCAACCGGCGATGGCATCACCTGCACCGAGCCGCCATATTCCGCGGCGCGCTGCCCGGCAAGCGCCAGGATATCCGGGTCGGGGCGGTAATCGAGCGGACAACCGATACGGACGTTCACCCCCAAGGTCACCCCCAGGAGCATCAGTGAATGTGCGACATTGTTGCCATCGCCGACATACGCCAGGGTCAATCCCTCGAGCTGCCCATACTTTTCGCGCAATGTCAGCATATCCGCCAGCGCCTGACACGGATGCTCGCGGTCGGACAGCGCATTGATCACCGGCACGGTTGCATAACGCGCCAGCGTCTCGACGGTTGCGTGACGAAAGACACGCGCGGCAATCACCTGCACCCAGCGGCTGAGGTTGCGCGCCACGTCAGGAACGCTCTCGCGCCCGCCCATATCGATGTCGTTTGCCGAAAGGTAACTGCCATGCCCGCCAAGCTGGGTCATACCAGCCTCGAAGGCGACGCGCGTGCGGAGCGATGGTTTCTCGAACACCAGCGCCAGTGTCTTCCCCTGAAGGGGAAGCGCCCCATTCGCGTCGCGCGGATGCCCGCCGTTGCGCCATTCTGCCTTCAGCTCCTGCGCGCGATCCAGCAACGCTTCAGCGTCGGTGCGCGTCAGATCGGCTGCGGAAAGAAAGTGTCTGACCATATCCATCACCGGTTATTCAGTATCAAAGACAGCATCAACACTGATAGCAAAACCCTCGATCAGCGCCGACGTCGCCTGCGCGCCGCGCCCGAATGCGCCCTGCTCGACATACGCATCATCTGCCAGCCGCAAGACCGTGATGGTTTCATCGACCGGGTTGACAATCCAGTATTCGGGGATGCGTCCTTCGGCGTAATCGGAGCGTTTTTCGACCAGATCACGCTCGGGTTTATCATGACCGATCACCTCCAGCACCAGATCGGCGCCGATCCAAAACCGATCCTGCCGGCGTACATCGCGCGCGGAACGCAACAGCAGCAGATCAGGTTCACGATATTTTCCCGGCCGAATGCGAAGACGCAATGGCGCAATCAGCACTTTGCCGCCAGATAGTTCAACCGCAGCGAAGAACAGACGGTACAGAACAAGGAGGATCGACTGATGACGGTCGGTTGGCATCGGCAAAACCTCGATGAAACCATCGGTCAATTCGATCAGAGCACTCGTGTGATCGCTCAACCACAGATAATCCTCCTCGCTCCATCGTCCCTGACGCGGTGCGGCGCTGAGGAGCAGGGCATCGAGTTCTTCCTGGGAGGTGGCAATCGTCGGCTGACCGGAAACGGATATCATCATGCGCTCTCGAATGTGGATATCGATGCATATCTTTGTATGATACGTGCATTGTACCACAGGGTCAGAGGCAGGGGTGAGGGGTTGATTTTCCTGTTTTTACTCTGCAATCTCTCACACTCTTGATTTGTGCCTTTCGCCTGATCTCCATCTTCGTGTACCATGCTGGCCGGACGCATGTCTGAGGGTGTATGGGGTTTGATTGCTTGATTAGGTGATTAGGTGATTACGTGATTACGTGATTGCTTGATTGCTGGCGCGTGGGTCCTGGGTCTTGGGGTCTGTCGCATGGTTTGTGGCGTTTGCTTTCGGGTTCCCGGGTTCTGTGTTTGAGTCCTGGCGCGCGGTGCCGGGGGCTGGGGACATGGGTCCTGGACCCTGGCGTATGGTGTGTGGCGTGCGATTTCCGGTTCCCGGGTTCTGTGTTTGAGTCCTGGCGCGCGGTGCCGGGGGCTGGGGACATGGGTCCTGGACCCTGGCGTATGGTGTGTGGCGTGCGATTTCCGGTTCCCGGGTTCTGTGTTTGAGTCCTGGCGCGCGGTGCCGGGGGCTGGGGACATGGGTCCTGGACCCTGGCGTATGGTGTGTGGCGTGCGATTTCCGGTTCCCGGGTTCTGTGTTTGAGTCCTGGCGCGCGGTGCCGGGGGCTGGGGACATGGGTCCTGGACCCTGGCGCCTGGGTCCTGGCGCGCGGTTTGTGGCGTGCGGTTACTGGGTCCTGGGTCCTGGCACGCGGTTCCTGGGCCCGGCACAAGGTGTGCGGTTCCTGGGGTCTGGCGCGCGGCGTTTTTTGGTTCCTGGTGCTTGGTTCCTGGTTCCTGGTTTCAGAAGGAGACAACAATGTGGGGCGGTCGTTTCGACGAAGGCATCGACGCACTGATGGCGCGGTTCAACAATTCATTTTCGTTCGATCAACGGATGTGGCGTGAAGATATTCGCGGAAGCATGGCATGGGCGCGCCAGCTTGCCGGGGCGGGCGTTCTGTCAGTGGAAGAACGCGACACGCTGCTGGCAGGACTCGAGGCAGTGTACGCCGAGTTTGACGAAGGGCGCTTCGTGGCGCGCGCAACCGATGAGGACATTCACACCGCCGTTGAGCGGCGTCTGGGGGAGATCGTCGGTTCAGTCGCAGGAAAACTACACACTGGTCGCAGCCGGAACGACCAGGTGGCGACCGACGTGCGGCTCTGGACGCTGGGCGCAATCGAGCGCATCAACGATAGCATACGCGCACTGCAACAGGCATTGCTGACACAGGCGGAGTCTGCCGGTAACGCGCTCATGCCTGGCTACACCCATCTGCAACGCGCCCAACCGGTGCTGGTCGCACACTGGCTGCTGGCGCACTTCTGGCCCCTGCAGCGCGACCGCGAGCGCCTGGCGGACTGCGCAAAACGAACGGCAGTACTGCCGCTCGGCTCAGGAGCGCTTGCCGGCACGCCACTGACAATCGACCGCATGGCGCTGGCTGCCGGGCTGGGCATGGCGACGGTTTCACCCAACAGCATCGACGCCGTCAGCGACCGCGACTTTATTGCCGAATTTCTCTTCTGCGCGGCGCTTATCGGCACACACCTCAGTCGCCTCGCGGAAGATATGATTATCTACAGCAGCGCCGAGTTTGGTTTCGTTGTACTTGCCGATGCATACAGCACCGGCTCAAGCCTTATGCCGCAGAAGAAAAATCCGGACTCATTCGAGTTGCTGCGCGGCAAATCCGGACGGCTGACCGGCCATCTTGTGACGATACTGACCGTGTTGAAAGGATTGCCTTCCGCCTACAACAAAGACCTCCAGGAAGACAAAGAGCCCCTGTTCGACGCCGCCGACACCCTCGAACTGGCGCTACCGGTTGCAGCAGGAGCGATAGCGACGGCGCAATTCCGTTATGACCGTATGCGCGCAGCGCTCGACGACGCCATGCTGGCCACCGACGTCGCCGACTACCTGGTAGCACGCGGCGTACCATTCCGCGAGGCGCATCGTGTCGTCGGCAAACTGGTGCGCGAGGCGGAACAACGCCAGGTCACGCTCTCAGCGCTGCCGCTCGATGTATTCCGTGCAGCGCATCCGTCCTTTAGCGACGATATTCTGCAGGTATTCGACGGTGATCATTCGGTAGCGCAGCGATGCGTTCCGGGAGCGACAGCGCCGGAAGCGGTTCAGGCCCAGCTCATTCAGGCGCGGCGGCACATCTTGAGATGATAGCACTACAACGAGACATCGCGTAATGATCGCACCACAAAGGCACGAAGTCCACAAAGGCCACACGTATCGATCTCGCCTTTTTGCCTGCGCAGGCGCCGGTTCACGATTTGGGGTCCGGGTGAAGCCCTCACGATCAAAGATCGGCGGCGGGATGGCTTTCGCAAGCGCCACGAGACGCCGCCCCGCCGACGCACAACCACCACGGGTACGATGCGTCTGAACACTCACTTTTGTCGTGCGTGCGACATCTCGTGGTAGTGATAGTCAGCCCGGGCGGATCGATAGCGCGAAAGAGGACAGCACTCAGTCATATCATAAGAGCCTATCCGAAAAACCGCTCCTTCGATACGCGCTGCGCGCTCCTCAGGATGCGGTTTTTCGGTATCTTGCGTTATTCGGATACAATCTGCTCAACAATTATAAAAACGCTGAGCAGGAATGCAGTTTTTCGGTATCTTGCGTTATTCGGATAGGCTCTAATACCATTTTAGATTTTAGATTTTGGATTGGAGATTATCGCGCAGGGCGTTCTGATGCGATTTGACGGAACTCCGTTTGCGGAGTATTCAA
>FWWL01000703.1_pt1 | contig 61525 bp, 57 predicted proteins | sample 2228331 | NCBI WGS metagenome assembly FWWL01 (sample SAMEA103939775, study PRJEB20133) | metagenome
TGACACCACGTTCTTAATGAACAGCCAAAGATCGGAGTCGAAAGACGTTTGCACGATTGGGTAGTCACAAGCCGCCACTTCAAACGTCAGTTAAGTGGGGGTCATTGACAGCAGATAACATCATTATTCCAATTGTTCTGTTCCACGTGAAGACTAACGGGATCTATAATTGTGGCACCCTCGTTTTTCAAGGTCGCGATAGCAGCTTCCATAATAGAAAGCCTTTCCTCGTCTAAATCCTTATAATAATGTCTTGGAATGCCTATTCTTGCGTGGCGTAAAAAGTTTGCATCCAAAAATGGGGTATAGTCTGCAAAGGAACGATTCTCGCTTGGTAATGTAGCATTATCATTGTGATCAACTCCGGTTAATTCGCCTAAAATAATAGTTGCATCCGAAACCGTTCTAGCTATAGGTCCTGGAGTGTCTTGGCTTACAGAAATAGGTATAATCCCGGTTCGGCTAACTAATCCAACAGTGGGTTTGATGCCTACGAGGAAGTTTTGACTTGCAGGACCAACAATTGATCCTGCCGTTTCCGTTCCAATCGCTGCCGCTGCAAGATTTGCAGCTACAGCTGCCGCGGATCCGGAACTGGAGCCGCTAATGAATAACTCATCAGGCCCGTATGGGTTTAGGACAAGCCCTCCTCGTGAGCTATACCCTGCAGGCATCTTACTGGACATAAAATTCGACCATTCCGTCATATTCGTTTTCCCGAGAATAACGGCGCCTGCCAAACGAAGCTTTGACGCTACGAATGAATCCATTGCTGCGAATGATCCAGCCAAAGCTAAAGAACCGGCACTGGTATGCATCTTATCCTGTGTATCCATATTGTCTTTCAATAGAATAGGAATACCGTGCAGCCTTCCCCGACTCCCTCTTTCTTGACGTTCTTTATCTAAAGCTCTCGCGATTTGTATAGTCTCCGGATTTATTTCTAGAATTGAATTTATTATAGAATCGTATTTATTTATTCGGTCTAAATACACTTGAACGATATCTTCAGAGCTTATTAGACCCGCTTCCATAGCCGATTGCATGCTTGTAATATCTGCTTCTACGATCCATTCTTGGAGCTTAATATTCACTCGAGCAACTCTCCTATAAAAATAAACTGTAAGTTAAAAATACCACACTACCATTACTCGATGACATGTAGAGTTTGACTATAGTCATGTTATCTATCGCAACTCGCCTACAGCAAAACAAGCCCCAGAGGGGCTTGGCGGTTTTATGAAGTTGAAGAAAACATTGAAAGCCTTTAGCGAAGCGGTGCAAACCCTTCAACATTCTTCAAAATCCGTTCGATTTCATCCAACATATCGGCACTTAATTCGACATCTACCGCTTTAACGTTTTCCTCGATTTGAGCTGGACGGCTCGCTCCGATCAAGGCGGAGCTTACACCTGGCTGACGCAAAATCCATGCAAGCGAAAGCTGTGACAATGTGATGCCGGACTCCTTCGCTAGACGGTCTAACTCTCCTACGCATTGGAGTACATCGTCACGCAGATAACTCTTGACTACCCCGTTGACCGAGCTGTTCGCTGCTCGGCTATTCGCAGGGAGATCCGCTCCCTGTTTGTATTTACCCGTCAAGATCCCTTGCGCTAGAGGCGAGAATACGATTTGACCGATACCTTCCCTCACGCTGACAGGGAGCACTTCTTCCTCGATATAGCGTTCGAACATGTTGTAGATGGGCTGATTGGAAACAAGCGGCCGAAGGTTCAGCCTTCTGGAGATGCCGACAGCGTCGGTAATCTGGGCGGCGCTCCATTCGCTTACGGCCGAGTACAGGATTTTCCCTTGTGCCGTTAGGTCATCCAGTGCCCGAAGCGTCTCTTCAACCGGAACTTCCCGGTCGTACCTGTGGCAAAAATAAATATCGATGTAGTCGACGCCAAGCCGCTTCAGACTGGCATCGCACTGCTCCATGATATGTTTTCTGGAAAGACCGCCGTCGTTAGGACCGGGCCCCATTTTGAAAAATACTTTGGTAGAAAGTACGTAGCTCGAACGGCTGTACGGCTTTAACGCAGCCCCCATCGCCTCTTCCCCGGCTCCTCTGTTATAGGCATTGGCGGTATCGAAGAAATTGATGCCGCTCTCGAAAGCTTGGCGAATGCAGGAATCGGCCGCCTCCTGCTCGGATGCCGTTCCATAAGTTAGCCAACTGCCGAGACCAATCTCGCTTACCTTTATTCCGCTATTTCCTACACGTCTGTATTTCATCCTAACGATTCTCCATTCTGCATTGCATTCTATTGATAACCTAAGTCGAATCATACGGGAAAGTCGGGAAAGTGAAAAGTACGCACTTTTTGTTCACTTAGTTACCTGAATGTTATTAACCTCCGTCTTTACTCCAGGCCCTTTATCATCCAGACTGCATATTCTAGCGAAGTTCGACGACACGCCGTTCATTAGCGGATACATATGCCGCATCGAGCAAGGCAACCGTTTTCAAGTTATCCTCTGCGCTGTTTGCTGCCGGAACACCCGTTTCGATCCACTGGAGCAATTGATTCAAGCCGTCATATGTGGCTTCTTCACTTGACGTGGAATCGTTCCAGGTTTGCACGGGCGAAGGATTCCAATTCATTTTTCCAGAAGGATCCGCTCGATATAGCTCTATCACGTTCGATTTCGAGACGAGAACGCCCTTATCGCCGAACACGATGATTTCGTCTCTTGGGAACGGGCTGGAGAAGCTTTGGCTGAAGGTGACCTTTATCCCGTTCTCGAAAGCGATCTGGACGGTCGAGTCCGTCTCACCCAAGCAATCGATCGCTCCGGAGGAGTACAGCTGGCAGAACACCGATGCCGCCTCCGAATCCGCGATTCGGCGAAAGCCGTCGAACCAATGGATAGCCATAACGGACATGGCATGCCTTTCGCATTGCAGCCTCCAGCCCACATCCTGTCTGAAATGCAGGGACGAGAAATGGATGCCTTCCACTTTGCCGATCGTGTTGTCCTTGACGAGATTGCGGATAAATTCGAATCGATGACCCCGTCTGAAATTTTGATTCACGCACACCGGAACGTTATGCAGCTTAGCTTTTTCCGCGATTTCCGTCGCTTCGGCCAACGTGTCCGAGAAAGGCTTCTCTACGAATACCGGAATTCCAGCCTCAATCAGCGGGAACAGGACGCTCTTGCGGATGGGGGAAGGCGTGCAGACGACAACCGCATCGATTCCTCCGCCCTGGATCATATCTTCTAGATGGGTATAGCGCCCGGGGATGCCGAATTCGTCAGCCCTTGCTCGAACCGTATCGGGATTCGGATCGCAAATCGCGACGACTTCCACGCGGTCTCTATGATTCGCGTAACCTTTCAGATGCATTCTCGTGACATTTCCGGCTCCGACGAACCCGATTTTATAAGTTTTCATATCCTCATCCCTTTCTTCATAAAGCTAAGGCACTCGTTCATTCCGACGGCAACGCCGCCTCCGCTTTCTTCATCCGCGGATATCCAGCCTTCGTATGAAATGTCCCGGATCGCTTGAAATACCGGAGTAAAATCGATATCGCCGCGTCCCAGGATTTTGTAATTCCCATCCGCAAAATCTTTCATATGAAAATTGTCGATAAACGGGGCGAAGCTGCGGATGACTTCGGCAATGTCATGAACCCCCGATTTGACCAGATGGGCGGTGTCGATCGTCAGCCCGACAGGGGAATCAGCCTTCAATTGACCGAAAAACACGTCGAAATCCTCCCGGTACATCAGCGGATTATCGTGGTGATGATGCAGCGACAAACGTAAACCCGCCTGCTGCGCTTCTTTCCCGCACTCTTCGAATAGACAAGCGAATTTCTTAATGTCATCATGCGTTACCTTCGCTCTGGAAATCCCGTGGCAGTATACGATCAACTCGGTGCCGATCTCTCCCGCGAACGAATACAATCTCCGGAGCTGCTGCCGACTGACATCGTCCAGCAGCGTTCCTCCGGTAATGAGCGCGGATCCGATGCCCGGGGACGGGCCCCACCGTTCGATAAATCGACCGGGTTCGTCCACGTAAGGGGAGTACTGGCCCCATTTCAGCTGCAGTCCGTCATAACCGATTGGACGGTAATTCGACATCAAAGCCTGTTCTTCATCTACGGAAGAAGTCGGTCTGGAAAAGGCGAACTGGATGCTCATTTCTCTTATCCTCCTTAGCTTTGAGGGAAATCAATAGGTGATAGAAGCGAACTGCCGGATCTGCTCCACGATCGCTCGCTCGGTCGGAAGCCGTTCCATACTGGAAGCTCCGTAAAATCCGTCGATACCCCTCGTTCGACGAAGTACATATTGCGCATCCTCGGGCTCAGAAATGGGACCCCCGTGGCAAAGCACGATACATTCCGGATTAACCATCTTAGCTGTGTCGCTTATTTCTTGAATTTTGACGATGCATTCGTCCAAGGTCATTGCGGTTTTCGCTCCGATTGCCCCTTTCGTCGTCAATCCCATGTGAGCGACGATGATATCGGCTCCGGCTTCGGCCATCATACGGGCTTCTTCCGGGTTGAAGACGTAAGGCGTCGTCAGCAAGTCCAGCTCTCTAGCTTTGCGGATCATTTCGACTTCCAGCTTGTAGCTCATGCCGGTTTCCTCAAGATTCGCGCGGAACACCCCGTCGCACAATCCAACGGTCGGAAAGTTCTGGACTCCCGTGAATCCGGCGTCTTTGACCTGACGCAGGAAGACGTCCATGCTGCGGAACGGATCCGTCCCGCAAACTCCCGCCAGCACTGGAGTATCCTCCACAATGGTCAATACTTCGCCGGCCATGTCCATAACGATGGCGTTCGCGTCCCCGTAAGGCATGAGCCCGGCGAGTGATCCTCTTCCCGCCATCCGGAACCGTCCCGAATTGTAGATGACGATCAAGTCGGCTCCGCCTATTTCTTCGCATTTGGCAGAAAGACCGGTGCCTGCTCCCGCGCCAATTAAAGGCATCTGTGATTGGATTTTGGCGCGCAGCCGCTCCAATATCGTTTCTCTTGACAATGCCACTATGGAAAACCCCTCCCGTTAAAGTTTGCTTTGTTCGATAAGCTCCAACAGCATTTGCACGGACCGGTCGGCGAACGCTTCGTCATTGATGTTCGCGTCCATGATCTCGACAGGAATATCACTGCGTAAATGTTCTTGAATTCCCCGGATCAACGCCGCATCCGCTTCCGGCCACCAGAACGGTTGATCTTCGCTGTCCAGGATTGAGAAGCCTTGTTGCGGAATCAGAAACGAGACCTTTCCCATCGCCGCATTGGCCTTCTCGGCAAACACTTTCCCGATAAGAGCGTTTTCATCGATATCCGTGCGCATCAGCGTCACATTCGGATTCCAAGAATATAAATTCCTTGTATGGTACTGACCGGGAACCGTATCGGCCGGTCCGAAGTTCACCATGTCCACGCAGCCGGGAACAATGAGATGCGGAATGCCGGCCTTGCCTGCCGCCTCCAAACGATGCGGTCCTGCGGTAAAAACTCCGCCGCACAGCTCATCCGCCCATTCCGTAGTCGTAATATCGAGCACGGCGGATACCAAACCCTCATCTACGAGGCTTTCCATCGTCTTGCCGCCTACCCCCGTGCAATGAAACACGAGACATTCATAATCTCTACCACTCAGCAGCTGAACGCAGCGGTTGACGCATTCGGTCGTATTGCCGAACATCGTAATTGCCACGATCGGTTTGTCCTCCGAAACCTCGGGTTGCTGCTCCTGTTCGACCAACCCGCCGATCGCTCCTGCCGCTTGCGTATAAATTTTGCGGCTGATCCGGTTTATTCCGGCCACGTCGACGATGGACGGAATCATGACGATGTCCTTGGACCCCGCAATATGGCTCGTTTCGCCGCTGACTGCCGTGGACACCAGCACTTTGGGAAATCCAACCGGCAATTGCCGCATGGCAGCACCGATGACGGACGTTCCGCCGGTTCCGCCCATTCCGAGTATACCGTCAAACTGATTGCCGAGATAAAGTTCCTTCACCAAGACAGAAGCGCCTAAGCTCATCGCTTCCATCGCTTGACCCCGGTCTCCCTTGCTTCTCAGCTCTTCCAGAGTGAATCCCGCCTTTACCGCTACGATCTCCGCGTCCCAATCCGGCCGCATATACCGGGCTTCGCCCAATATTCCGATGTTTATCGAGACGGTGCGATGCCCCCGCGCTTCGATGAGATCGCGCACGAACGCATACTCTTCTCCTTTCGTATCGAACGCTCCTATAAGCAACACAATCCTCGATTGCGTCATAATCGCTCCCCCAATCGGATTACTCACCGATCGTTTGACGGTCGGCCGATGAATAAGCAATGATCATTCGGCAGGGCTCCCAGCTCGTCACCTTGGCGTTATGGGGAATGCCCTGCGGGATCCGCAGCGCCATTCCTGGTTTCAAGCGGATCATTTCGTCTCCCAGCGAATGGTCGCACTCGCCGGACAACACGAAAATGATTTCTTCGCAATTCGGATGAATATGGCGCGGATTCTCCATACCCGCATGGATGTAAACCATGCCGAAGGTCATTGCACTGTCGGGATCGATCTCGCGTCCGCATAGCCATTGAATCTTCCCCCAATCCATGTCTAGAACGTATTTTTCATCATTTAAATCAGTCGCTTTCGTCATGTCTGCCTCCTTATATTTTATGAAGAGTTCTTAGATTCAATGTTAATTTTAATTCAACTTTGTTGAATTATCAACAACAAAGTTGAATTATTTTCTCTTTTGTTACTCTATGTTAAACTGGTAAAAAAATCGCAAATATTATTAGAGGTGAATGCATGGGTCTTGGCAAAAGAATCCGTCTTATTCGCAAGGAACAAAATAGAACGCAAGACGAGATCGCGAATGCTTGCGGCTTTACGAAAAGCTTTGCCGGCGAAAGAAGAGATAAAATCATTCAGCCTTATTTGATAACGGCAAAGAGAGGCGAAGTGAAGCAGCACCCTCTATCGCACGAAGGGGAAGAATTTATTTATATGATAAGCGGAACGATGCATTACAGAGTCGGAACAACCGATTACACGATCAGCTCCGGAGACGCCATTTATGTACTTGAAATGGATGTAACACCCGAGTGCGGATGTTACATCCATAGCTGAGTTAACTTATTGAATGCCCAGCTCCTGAGCCTTCGCATTCACTTCTGTGATGGCCTCTTGCAGCCCCTTGGCGTCGTATTTCTTAACCGCGGACTGCCACATTTCAACTGGATCGCCTTTCCCCAGAATGACATTAATCAGATCTTCCCGGACAGTAGCGCTGATTCCTCCAAGCTTGTCCTTGGCTGGAGTTGACATTAACAAAATATCGAAGTTAATCGGTGCCGGTTTATCTTCTTGTTTGAACTTTTGGAACATCGTCAAATTGTACGCATCCATGGCAGCCTGTTCGGGATCCGATTTGATCACTTTTTTACCCGACTTGCCGAATCCGCCATGCCAAGCAGCGAGAGAAGCGATTACGTCATTAATAGGATATTTCTTCTTAAGCGTTTCATCGCCTTGAAGTAAAGAGATCGCCTTACCGTCCTCGATCTTGTAGTCTACTCCCTCAATACCGTTATGCCTTAACGCCGCATACTCCTCTGAGACCATATAATCCATTAGTTGAAGTGCCCGTTCGAATTTCTCATCGTCAATCTCGTTGCTGAAGAACAATTCGGACCAGTAAGGCGTTTCAACAAAAGTATATCTGTTTCCGTCCGCCGCCGGCCAAATGTTCATAAGCCCAATTGCATCTGTCAATTTCGCATCGGGATTCGCTTTTTTAAATGCATCGACATTTTGCGGTTCGGTTAAAGTTCCTCCATAAGAGATAAAGGCTTGACCGTTCAGAAATTTCGTGAAGCCGTCCCCAGCTTTCTGGATCGCGAAATCTTTATCAAGCAAGCCCTCCGAATAAAGCTGTCTGAGTTGTTTGATTCCATCGTATGCTCTAGCAGAAGCATAAGCCGGGATCCATTTCCCGTCCTCTTTCACCCAGGATCGTTCATTGGACATCTCCGGGAAACTTCCGAGCATCTGAGTCAAGAGATACGGCTGGGCATTAAGCGCAACGCCGACGATTCCGGGATGCTGCTTCATAACGGCCTTGATCATAGTGACGAACTCTTCGAAGCTTTGCGGATCGGATGTGAAACCTGCCTGAGCAGCCCAATCCTTGCGATACGTGATCGGTCTGTCTAGGATCCAATCGCTCGAATCATTATAGGTCATTCTTGGAATCATATAGAACTTGCCATCCACCTTCAGCGGCTGAACGGCCGGAAGCGCCATAATCCGTGCAAGGTTCGGATAATTGCTCAAATCTTCCGGAAGAGCTTTGATTACGCCCTGTTTGGCCCAAGAAGCATACATAGCTGGATTGTCTACGGCAATAACGTTCGGGAAAATATCGGGCAGCTGTCCGGATGCCGCCCACACCTTCGCCTTCTCCTGCCAGTCGTTCCATGTAATCTGTACGGGATTAACCGTAATGTTGAATTTCTTCTGCAAATCGTTGAATATAGCGTCATCCTTAGCGCCGGGGGCGTCGAATCCATCTTTAATTCCCATAAATGAAATGCTCAGTTCCAATTGCTTAGCGTTCGCTTCGCTGGCCGGAGCCGAGCTGCCGGATTCGGAAGCTGGCTGCGTGCTTGAAGCTGATGCTGCCGGTTCTTCCTTGTTATTACTGCTGCAAGCTGCTAGTACTGTAGTCAGGACCATAAAGATAATGGCAAGTACAACCGTTTTTTTGCTTCTTTTCATGACGATTCTCCCTTTTATTCATATTTTATATAATAATAGCTTTCGCTAGTATTATTAACCCTTAATCGACCCAATCATGATACCTTTGGCGAAATACTTCTGGATGAACGGATAGACCATGATGATGGGGACCGCTGAGATGATGATCATGGCGGATCGCACGGAATCTCCGTATATATTTCGCGTACTTTCTGCCAATTGTGCTCCGGTTGAGCTGCTGATAAGTTGACTTAGATTGGTTAACGCATTTCGCAAGACCAATTGCAGCGGATACAATTTCGTATCGTTGATAAAGAGCGTAGGCAGCCACCATTCATTCCAACGGTCAACAGCATAGAATAAGATCATCGTTGCCAGAATTGGCATAGATACGGGAACGATAATCCGTACCAGAATCGTAATATCATGAGCGCCATCGATTTTGGCTGATTCCTCCAATGACGGCTCAATCGTATTAAAGAAGTTTTTCATTAGGATCAAGTAGAAGGTATTTACGGCCAGCGGTACGATCATTACAAGCAAATTATTTTGCATGTGCAGTTTTTGCATAGTCAGAAAGTACGGGATCAGCCCTCCGGAGAAAAACATCGTAAAAATAATGCAATTGAAGATGAAGTTTCTGCCAGGCAATGATTTCTTGGATAAAGCATAGGCACCGGTGGTCGATACGATCAGACTCATCGCTGTTCCCACTACGGTCACAATGACGGAAATGATGAGCCCTTGCGTCACTTTTCCGTCGAGATATAAATATTTGTAGGCCGATAAATCAAACGTCGCTGGATAAAGGAAAAGCCTGCCGGAGTTGGAATCGGAAATGGTGGAGAAGGATAGCATCAGTGTCTGATAAAAAGGGAACAAAGCAAGAAGTGCAAGACAGCCAAGGAATAGGGTGATGATCAGGTTGGCAATGCTTAGTTTGTTTTTCAATTACAAGCCCTCCTCCTTGCCGATGGTTTTGACGAGGTAATTGGCACCGAACAGCAATGCAAAATTGATGACGGATTTCAACAGTCCTACTGTCGTGGAGAAGCCAAATCCGGTAGCGTCTATAAAAGCGCTCCTGTACACAAGTGTGTCCAAAATATCCGAGTACTTATAAACAGTTGTGTTATACAGGTTGAAGATTTGATCAAAACCGCCGTTCATGATGTTGCCTACAGCCAGAACGAGGAGAATAGCAGCAGTCGATCTTACGATCGGCCATGTAATCGCTCTCATTTGTTGGAATCGATTGGCGCCGTCAACGGATGCCGCTTCGTAGAGCTCCGGATTGATTCCCGCTATAGCCGCTAAATAAAGGATGCACGACCAACCTGCTTCTTTCCATATATTCGATAGGAACAATACAGCCGTAAACTTGGGACCATCCGTTAATACAGAATCTTTCTCAAGCCCCAGAACTGTCATCAATTGATTGTACAAGCCCTGATCGCTGAAGATCCCGACGACAATTCCGCTCAATACGACCCAACTGATGAAATGAGGAAAGGTAAAAATCGTTTGAAACACACGTGTCATTCTGCCCTTCGATATTTCATTCAGCAACAAGGCCAGTATAATCGGAATTGGAAACTCAATGATGAGCCTTCCTAAGCTGATCAGAATCGTATTTCGGAAAGCAATCGAAAACTCCGGGTTTCCGAATACAAGTCTAAAGTTCTCAAACTGATTCCATGGACTCCCGAGTATCCCCTTGGAGTAATCGAACTCTTTGAAAGCGAGTACAATTCCATACATAGGAACGTAGGAGAAAATTAGATAATAAATAACGATCGGAGCCACAAGAAAATAAAGATACTTATGCTTTACGATCTCTCTCCACAAGCTGTTGCCTGAGGACTGCAAGGGTATACTGTTTCGAAGCTTGAGTGGCTTATGGTTCTCCAAATTCATTTCACACCTCTATCTTTTTCTTTATAAATTCATCCTAGATTAGTTTTGTCGACAGGAACATTCACGCAGATTAGACAAAGATGTACGATTTGAAGGGAATGTAAGCGTGTTCTTTTCATAGAATCCTAATAAAAATCCATGTGCATCTAAACACAGTCCATAACAAAAAGTAACCCCGGCCTTTTGGGCCGGGATTACTTTTTATTGTCCAGCCCGATAGGAGCTGGGGGTTTTTCCAATCATTTTCTTGAATATCCGACTGAAATAGAAGTAATCATCGTAACCAGCTTTGTAGGCGATCTCGTTCATGGGAAGGTCTGTTGACGTTAGCAGCTTGCAGGCATGCTCAATACGCAGCCTTGACATATAATCCGTAAACGTCGTCCCGGCTTCCTTCTTAAACAATTGACTAATATAGTTTGCATTTACGTTAAACTCCTTGGACAGGCTTTGAATCGATATATCGCTGCAGTAATTTTCATTGACATATTTAAAGATGGAGTTGAAGGTTCGATTTCTTGCTTTGGGAAGCATGCGATCATTATTGTTCTCGAGCTTTTCCGCCAGCAGCCCTTTTAGGTGCAGCAGCATGTCCTCCGCGGAGTTAAACAATCTAGTAAGCTTTTCTTCAGAATACATATAATCTTCGTAAGGCTCATCTTCATGTTTTTGGATAAAGGACAGTATGTGATTATACACGATAAGGGCATGCTTGATATTTAATTGCCCGCCCTTGAATAAACCGATCATCTCATCTAGCAGCTCGCGAAGGGCATCCAAATGGTTTTTTTCGACGGCCTCTTCAAGTCTTCTGATTGATTGAACATTCTCTAGCGCTTCAGCGTCTGCTTCTTCTGCAAGTGAATATTCTTTGCCCATTGTGAAGTAGCGATAAGCTTTCAACTCCGCCGAATGGATGGCTTCTTTGATCTGTTCGGCATGACGGTGAATACCGCTGGCTCCGATCCCCTTGATTCCATTTGTTGAAGCTGCTCCTAAATCTATGGATATACGATTATCGCGGTCAGCCTGAATCAAATATGCATACTTGCCGTACCCTATTCTTAATATGATGCAGTTGCTAACTCCATAAAGCCTTAGCTTGTTTTTTCCAATAGACACGACTACTTTAATCCCAGCTTCCGATTCCATATCGATTCCGAATAATTTCAGCGCTTTTCGTAATCCGTCCTGGGCTTGAACATTATTCTCCTCAATAAAATCAAGAATTTTCGTCTCGGAGGAACTTTGGCGATCTTCCAGAATTGCTGTGGCTTTATTTAAGTAACCGGCAATCTCGTCATCGTCGAACGGCTTCAGACAGTAGCCGAAGGCGCCGTAATTAATCGCTTTCTGCGCGAAAGCGAACTCGGCGTAACCACTGATTAAGATAACGAGTGCGCGGCTGCCGGCTTCCTTAACCTTCTTGATAAGCTCCAAGCCGCTCATTCCGGGCATCCGAATATCCGTAAAGACGACATCCGGTTTGATTCGCGTGATCGCTTCGAACGCTTCCGTACCGCTCAAGGCATAACCGACAACCTCGTATCCATATTCGTTCCAATTTACACTTGCTATTAAGCTCTTAATGACCAGCTCTTCATCGTCCACAAGAAAAACCTTAAACATCGAATTCACCTCCACCCGGCATCATGATGACCACTTCTGTTCCCAATCCGGTTTGGCTTCTGATCGTAATGCCATACTCGTTGCCATAATTCAGCTTGATCCGATTGTTAACATTGGACAAACCTATATTAGCTGATCTATCATGGGTTTCCATTATCGAATGCAGCTTCTCCTCCTCTATGCCCATTCCGTTGTCCGTCACGGACAAGTAAAGCCTATTTCCTGAAAGCTTCCCCTCAAGCTGCAATAATCCTTCTCCGACTTTAGGTTCAATCCCGTGAAAAATCGCATTTTCGACGATCGGCTGGAGGATCATTTTCGGTACCTTACAGTCTAAAATCTCCTCTGGAAAAAGGTATTCTACTTCCAAGCGATTTCCAAAACGTATTTTTTGAATGTAGACATAGCTTCTAATAATATTCAGTTCCTCTCGAAGAGGAACCGTATCTGTTCCTTTAACGCTGTAACGAAAAACAAGGGCAAGTGCTTTCGTCATATTGAAAATGCTGTCTACTCTTTCCTCCGCCGCCATTCCTTTAATGGACTCTAACGTATTGTATAGAAAGTGCGGGTTGATTTGACTTTGCAGGTACGCCATTTCAGACTGCTTCTTGACCAATTCAGCCTCGTACAGCCTTGCATTGCTTTCCAGCAGGCGGTGAGTCAAATCATCGATTTCATCCAGCATCTCGTTGAAGTCATTGGCCATGATGATGATTTCCGCATATCCCTGCAGACTGATCCGTTTCTTGAGGTTATTCAATTTGCCTAATTTGATTTCATTCATAAGACGCATTAGCTTCTTTAATGGCTGAAGAATGTTATTGATTACAATCAGGAACGGAACGGCCAGCAAGAGAAGGGCGAAAAGGAAGATGAGAAAGGCCTGCTCGCGAATATCTTCAATTCCGCTCAGCAGCTCGTTTCGCGGCACCTTCACGATGATTTCGCCGCCGATATCGGGAATCGAGCCCTTCTGAATGAGATACTTCGTATCTTTCTCCGAAGATAAAGTTTCTGAGTAGGGGCTTCCGATTTGGAACGAATCGTCATTGCTAAAGAAAACGCTGCCATTTCGATCCACCAAATAAAATTTACTCCCGCTTGGCCGCTTCACTTCATTAGGGGAACCTAGCAAGGCGTTGGCGTCGAGAACAATCATGAGAGTGCCAATCCCCTTGTTATTCTCAAAGTTGGTTGTAGAATAAATTTGCGCCCCTGCTATGAAAACATTTCTGTTATTGAAATTATAGGGAAGAATTTTAAATCCTAAAAAATAGTACAGCTGTTTTTCCGGTATTTCGTCTACAAATGGATACAGGTTAATAATGTCGCCATTGGTATTAATATCCGAACCTTCCTTGCTGATAAGCGCGATATCCACAATGCCGTCCTTCATGCCGATCATATCCGTGATATAGCTCTTGAGCTGTGTAATATCGTTATATATATTCGTCGGATCGGTCTCGTTCGTCAAATACGATTGGACAATAGACGAGTTGTAGGAAATATTGAAGAGCAGCCGCTTCACGGCATCGCTATTGGATGATATCGTTTGGTTCATCTGCGAGATCATTTCCATGAAGTATTCGCTGTTTTTCTTTTCCACGACCTTCGCCGCTTTATAATAATTGGTGAATATAATGAAAATGACGATCACGACAATAACCATGAGGAGCATGGACAATTGGACTCTGATCGGCAGTTTTTTAAGGTACCCCAAGTGTTCACGACCTCTAAGTAAAGTTGTTATTGAGCTAGGAAATCATTATATCAGCAAATGATATCGTTTTCATAGATCAAAATAATGATACTCACCTCGGCCTCTTGCCAATAAAGCAGCAGGCTTGAATAAAAGGGAAGGTCGGCTGAGTAATACCTCGTCGACCTTCCCTTCCATGATAGTCCTTGACCTAGATTACGATTTGAGCCCACCGGACCAAGATGTCCGCTTGTTCTTTCGTGAAATATTTACCGGTTTGATCCGTTACTTGCTTAGTATAGTCGGCCATCATGCTCTTGGCCGCAGTTATTTTGCCGTTGTTGGCCGCAGCTTTCGCCTGATCCAGTTTTTGATTAAACGATATAGCGACTGTTTGCCATTCTTTGGCACCCGTTGCCTGAAGGAAAGCGTTCGTCACGGTCTTCAAGCTGTCAAACGTTGCCGTCACCGTAAACGTGTGGGTAACAGTTGTTTGAAGGCCTGCCATATCCTGCACAGTAACCGTCGCCGAATTCTGACCGGCTTTTAGGGTATACGCTTTGACCTGAAGCAGCGGTTGATCGCACGGTGTACCATATACGCTCGAGGTGACATCGGTCGCGCTGCATGTCAGGGTGACCATCTGGTCGATCGTGTACGATGCTTCACCGACGATATTCACCTGAGGCGCCGTTAAATCGATTTTAACTTCAATCGATTTCGCCTCGCCGTTTTGAACGGGACGATACAGAATCTTGTTCGCCCCTTCTTGGTTCAAGGCAACGGGGGCCTCGTAGACGGTCCAGTTGGTTCCGTCATCCAGACTGTACTGAACATTCCCATAGGTCGACAACGTCACTGTAACAGGTGTCGTATACCATCCGTTCAGGCCGTTTGGTGCGGAAGGCTCTAGTGATGCCGTGATCGTGAACTCTAATCCTTCCAGCGATTCCTGCAGCTTCGCAGCTGCCGCATCAATCTCTGCCTGTGTTGCATTGGCGTTCGCGGATACGAGCTCCGCTTCCGATACTGCTGCCTCCAAGGCCGCAGTACTTTCCTCTGTATATTGATCGACGATAATAGCCGATGCTTCCGCCAGCAAGACTGTAAGTAGAGTGTTGTCTATCCACTTCTTCGCTGTATTGTCCATTGCAGACTTGATCTCTTCCGCGCCCAAGACGTAATTGTAGACTCGGAATTCGTCGATCATACCGTTATACAAGGGGTCGGGCCACTGGCTTTTGCCGATGTAATTGACTTTCGGCTTGAAATCACTCGGCTTGATTGTGAAATTGCTCGCAGTCGCTTTCTGCTCACCGTTGACATACAACTTCGCCGTACCGCTGCCCAGCGTTACCGCCACATGAACCCATTGATTAGCAGGCAGCTGCGAGGTTTGTATCATTTGTTCGCCACCGCCATTCTTGATCGCGAAACGCAGCGTATTGTTGCCCGACCTAGGCGTAAGGAACAAATATTGGTTCCTATCGTTGCCAAAGTCGAAGATTCGCTGCCATTGGTTTCCGCCCTTCCAGTTCACCCAGGTTGCCACAGTGATGGCACCGGAAGTGGACAAAGCATGCGACGAGGGCAGGGAGACGTAGTCGTCTGTGCCGTTCAGATTAATCGCCTGACCGATCTTTCCTTCAACATAAACCGGTGCCCCTTCGACGATTCCGTGAGACGATCCATATAAGTTGTTCGTGTTTCCTTCGAACGAATAGAGCGAAGAAGGAACAGGGTCAAGCAACATTTCAGCCTGGTCAAGTTCTGCAGCAAGCTGCGCCTTGTTGGCATCCGGTTTTACGATTTCCGCTGCAATCCGCTTAACTTCCTTCATGTACAGGTAGTAGCTGCCTTTCGTGTAGTCTTCAGGCGAAAGTATATTAAGATTCACCTTGAGGTCTACCGTTTGGCTGACTGCAAATCTTCCGTTGCTGACCGTAAAGGTTACGAGATGATTTCCGTAATCCGCTTGGCCCGGCGTCCAACTGAATACACCTGCCGCTGCATCGAATAACGCACCAGTCGGCAATTCACCGACGCTGTAAACAAGTTCTTCACCCGTCGGATCGGATGCTGGTACCTCATAGGTGAACAGCTTCTTCGCCGTCAATTCCACCATCGTATCAGGTGCGATAATCGGCTGCCCTTTAACTGTAATCTTAATCGTTTGGGAAGAAGCCAACTCACCGGATGTCACGGTAAAGGTTACGGGATGTACGCCGCTCTGTTCTTTGCTTGGCGTCCAGTCGAAGGTTTGAGTGTCCGCATTGAAGGAAGCTCCTGCAGGAAGACCTTCGACCCCATATACGACCTCGGTAGCTGCGTTCGTTGCGTGAACCGTGAAAGTTAGCTTACTTTCCGCAACGACCGTTTTATTCCCAATCGCAGCAAGCACAGGCATTCCCGGAACATATTCCAGTCCTTCTAACGCCGTGAGCAGATTGGCCGAAGCCGCATCGACTTCTTCCTGGGTTGCATTGACGTTGCCTTCTGTCGACGTTGCTGCAGGCACCGCCTGCTCGAAAGGCTGCAAGCTTTCAGCCGTATAGATATTAGCATCTATTGCTGCATACGCTTCACCCAGCAGGTGTGTAAGGAGCGTTTTGTCAATGCCCCGCTCAAGGAACTCTACCTCTGTAAAGTTAACGAAGCCGTTATGATCGTCATAGATTCGGATGTAACGGTAGGGCGTCGGATCCGGATTGACGGCAGAATACCATTTGAATTCCGTTACGCCTGTAATCTTGTGCAGATCGGTCCAATTTACGCCGTCATTGGAACCTTTAAAGACAGTGTTGTTGGCACGATTGAGTAGAGTGGTACTGCCCCCCCTCGGGAGATAACGGAACGTATCAATCGCTTTTTCATTGCCTGCACCAAAGTCTACATCCACCCAGCTGACCGCCGACCTGGTGTGGGTAATGTTGGTCAGTATTCCGTCGAATATAAACCATCCATTCTGCGCCTCAGAGATATTGTCGTTATTCCAGAATTTCTCGGAAGCTCTCACCATCGAAGGCTCGACTTGAACTTTTTGCAAATTCACTCTGAACGAGACAAGCAATTCATAGGCAGCGTAGATTTCATTAATCAGCGCTTCCTCGTCAGCTTCAGGCTGTGCCATTGCTTTATTAATACGATCCAGTTCCTTATGGAACAGGTAGAAGCTGGCCTTTGTATAGTCTGCAGCCGCCTGGGATTGTGCACGCTGCATAACAATCGCGAACGTATCCGCAGTGATGGAAGTCATTGCAGAGAACGGTTGCGCGGAGCCGTCTCCGTGAATTGGCAGAAGCTTGTAGTATACACTGCCATACCTTAGATTTGTTTCTTGGAATGAAGTGGCTCTTGTTTCCGCCAGAACCAGCTTCCAAGGAGAACTGTCAACGGGCTCCCTCGTCCCTGGCTTAAATTCCGGATCCGTTAAGCTCGCCGCTTCGTCCGTTGTACGATACACATTGAACCAGGAAGCTTGTTTCGGTTTATTCCAGTTCAGCGTCACTTGATCATTCACTTTTACAAGGAATGGAGAAATACTGCCCTGCGGTATTTCCGTTACTGCGACCTCGCTGAACTGCCCGTCATCGGAAGCTGCAACGCCGGTATAATACGCATACGGCAATACCGTGAACATCTTCGTCACATAAATCCAGGACGCTCCGTCCTTCGATACAAAAGCATACACGTTCTGCGAATCATGATCACGCAAGAGCTTAATATACGGATACTCTGCAATCGTGTAACCCTTAAGCTTCGCATTTAACGGGCTTGCCACCTGATTGGACCATTGGTGGAAGGATATCCTCGTACGGTTCTGCAAGATGAGGTTTCCATCCTGATCAGCGCCGAAATAGATGTAACGCGTATTGGCCTCGAGCTGATCGCGAATCATGAGCCCTCTTGCTTCTCCGGCCCCGCTGCCGATTTTCGCGCTGATCGCGCTGTTTCCGGCAGCGACCTGGTTTACAAAATGCAGGGAGTCGTTGATATCCCGTTTGTAGATATTATTATCATCACCCACGCCCAAGCCGTTGCCATTAACAGCCTGAATGGCGATCGAAGCGCCGTCGATCGTCGCGTTTCCTGCCGTCGTACCGATTCGATCATCACGCCATACCGGATCGGCATTACCGGATACCGGCGCCGTTAAATCAACCTTCGCGCGCCAGGAATCCCAGCCTGCTCCGTTTTCGTTAACCGCAGCCACTTTGTAATAGTACACTTTGCCGCTTTGGACTGTCGTGTCTTTGTGATAATTACCTGCTACTCCTGTGGCGATTGTCTCATAAACACCATTCTCCGTTTCGGAACGTTTAATCGTGTAAGATTGCCCGCCGGACGTCGTCTTCCAGGAGATGCCAACATAACCGTTGCCTACAAGCGCATTGGCGAAGTCAACATGGAACGGTTTCGGAGCAACCTCGATATCCGCTGTCAATTTCAACACCATCGCTGATTTAGGCGTTATAGTTACTTTCCCGTTCACAACCGGTACGCTTGCTCCTGTCACCAGGTCGAGTACCTCGCTTCCGGTATAATCAGCAGGTAATTCAACCTCGAACGACCGTTTGTTGCCATACTCGTCGCGAGTTGTATTAAACAAGATGAAGTATTTCCCATATCTTGTCGTCATCAAATCCGTATAGCCTGAGTAAGGGTTGTCTGCCTCGTAATTATCGCGATTGACTGTACCCACTCCCGGCTGATAAGCCATCGGCGCAATTTCTCCGGCCAGCGCTTGAGGCGCGCCGCTCACATTTCCTGCCTGATCGGACATGAAATCGACGTCAACATTAGCCGACCGCATATTGTAGTCTTCATATTGGAAGATGTTATTGGTGGCGATTTGCACGTTATGGTCATAGTTGCCGTTCATAACACGAATGCGACCGTTGCTTACCGCACCCCGGTTGCGTTCAAACAACGAACCGAACATACGGAAGTCTCCGTCTCTGAGCGAAACGTACATATTATCGATATCAACCCACGCAAAACGCTCATAATTATCCGGGTTTACTCCAAGCGCGGCAATTTCCTCCGGCTTGTAATAATCGAAATCGGTTTGCGGAAGGACAACGCCGGCCGAAACACCACCGAACCGGCTGTATTGGGCACGATCTGCCGTAACGTATTGGTAGGCATCCTCCAGCAAGTAATCGACCGCACTCATCGTTCCCGTATTTCCGAAGCCATTATTGAAAAACTGGTGATCCGCAAGCTGCTGCTGCAAATATCCGACTGCCTCTTTCGCATACAGCCAATACTCATCCCACTCCGGGCCGCTGTATCTTTGTTCGTTTTTAACCATCGTCATTTCCAGGGCTGCATACTGCAGCGCCATTTCAGATGACACTCTCACACCATAAGCATAAAAACCTGGCATACCCTGATTTCGTTCGTCCGTTACTTGCTCCGCTCTCATAATTCTTTTGCCGTTGTCATCCAAATCCGTATAACGGACATATCCGCGCGCGTGCAAAGTTTTTAACGCCAATTTCAAGATTTCGTCATTTATTGCCTCGTCGCCGGCGTGGTCTAAGGTTTTATAGAAATAACCCTTAAGGTAGTTGCTCGCCTCTCCGTAATTGGCGACATACGTATTTTCCCTTGTAAGACCTGCCTCCGTTATGCCGGTGTAATGGTTGCCGTACGGCAGCCGTCTGACTACCTGGCCTTCCGAATCCAGCTTGCTCTTGGCTAATCCTTTCCCTACAATTTGGACAAAATCATCCGTAAATACCGCTTGTCCATCGTGATAGAACAGGGAATGGTACAAATCCAGTTCTTCATTATTCGGGCCAACCAGAACTTCTTCGCCCAGGAACGGTTTGGCACCCACCGCTTCAAGCAAAATCTGATGACTGCGCTCTTTGCCCTCGTAGAATGGCGAGCCGATCAGGCGAAGCCCTTCATGAGCTTCCCAAGCACCTTCATACGTGTAGACGACCTGGTTGTAAATGTAGGACAGCCTTGCGCGCGCAAAGTCGAAGTTCGCTTTTAATACCCGTTCCCACGCTTCGCGCCGCGTCAATTCGCCGCCGTTCCAGTCCACACCCGCCAGTGAGAACTCTCCTGAAGCGGTTCCCGTTACGAGCGGTTGATCCAGGAAAGCGTTAAACGCAGTTTCTCCATAGATTGAATCGTCTTTAATAAGGTTTTCGATAATATAGAGCCCTTCGCCGAGCGCTCCATAATAGCCGCCCCAGTCACCCTGATGTCCGCCTCGCAGCACCAGTCTCGTATTGCCATAGTAATCCTTGACATGATTGTCAATTGTTTTGAAAATACGCTCAATCGCCGCCTTTTTTAATGCAGGCGTATTGGCAGGCGACCAATCCTGCTTCAGTACAGTCGCATAATATTTGAGCTCGTCCTGATAGCGTACGATCGATAGCTTGCCACCCGCGCCTGCATCGATTTTGGCTGAGTAATTGTTGAACTTATCGATTTGTCCTTTTGTATACGCGTTAATTAAAGCGAGCTTCTCCGCATCCGTCTTATCCGGTGCAAGAATGGAATCCGGAGTCTGATCCTGCTTCAACTTGCTGCCCTGCGTTTCTCCGTCTACATTCAAGTAGGCCTGAGTATGGGTATAGGCGTTATAGTAGCCTCTAGAAGAGGTCTCTATTTTTCCGAATACATTCAACGTCTTGATGGTGATTTCGACGGTTTCTTTGCCAACCGTCGACTCCAGTGGAAGCATGATCGTGTTGTAGTAGAAGCGATTGCGCAAAGCCCAGCCCTTATTAATAGATTCATAATCGCCGTTCCTGTAATATCCGACCTGCTCGCCGTTAATATTAACAACAGTGTTACCGTTCGACCCTTCATCCCCCGAGAACTTCATGGTGAAATAGTTTCGGAGATTCGGATCGACCTTCATCGTAAACGTTAAATCCCCGCCCTGCCCTTCGGCCGGAACACGCGGATTAGAGACCCGTGCGGGCTCGCCGAAAAGACCGGTGATTGCGGTTGTGAAATCGCCTTTATAATGGTGTGCGCTTTCAGAATCGGCATTACCGAATACAAGTTTATCCAAATAACCATTCTCATTCACAGCAGCCGCTGCATTAATTTCAGATTGTTCCGCAAACGCTGGAACCGGCGCCACAATTTGTAAAATCAGTGCAGATAGAAGACCAACAGCCAAAACCCGCTTAATACGATTCATTATAATCCTCCTTCAAACTCATTTTATCCGCTATTAAAGCGTTTTCATCTAACCTTACGAAAAATCTAACATTCCTCCTTCCGGAAAATTCATTTCAAATGACCGCATCTTGCAATTGGAAATCTATGACTAACCTCACCAGTTTAGCATAGGAAAACGACAGCCCGTATGAGCCATTTTTAAGCCAAATGTGCACTTTTTTAAGATTCTGTGCGACTTTTCCTCGTTAACAATGCCCAACATTCACCTACTTCCGCCTATGCAAAAAAAACTACGACTGACCAATCAGCCAACCAGAAAATTCTATAATATGGACATTTAGGGACCAATGTATGTTAAGAAACGCCGCAACGCCATCTGCCACTGGGAATTAGGCGAAAAAATCGACTAACTCTTCCCCAACCATGCTGCCAGTAGAGAATTAGTCGAAAAAATCGACTAACTCCTCCTCAACCGTGCTGCCAGCGGGGAATTAGTCGAAAAAATCGACTAACTCCTCCCCAACCATGCTGCCAGCGGGGAATTAGTCGAAAAAATCGACTAACTCTTCCCCGAACCGTGCTACCAGCGGGGAATTAGTCGAAAAAATCGACTAACTCCTCCCCAACCATGCTGCCAGTAGGGAATTAGTCGAAAAAATCGACTAACTCCTCCCCAACCATGCTGCCAGCGGGGAATTAGTCGAAAAAAAAATCGACTAACTCCTCCTCAATCCAGACCAGTTGCGATTGAGTTGGTATTAACGACCAATTTGCAATGCTATGCAACATCGGGTTAGGCAGAATCTATTCAGGTATGTTAATTGGTCAGTCGTAAAAAAAAACGCCCGCCTTCCATTTAACCTGGAAGAGCGGGCGGACAAGTATGTTATTCTTCAGGCATTAATCTTAGCTCGAACGGCTCATCCCGATCACAAATTAATTGACCATCTAAGACATCTAATCTCGCCACCTGTATGGATGATCGTCTAGTCTCATAAGTCGATGTTTCGATTCCATTTACCCTTCCAGGGTGTGTAAAATAAAAGATATAAGCATTATCTCCCTGAACAACAACATCTGCATGCAAACCTATCGTTCCGTCATCTACTCTGTTGCCCGGTTTATCGAGTATTAACCCGTTTGGCTCCCAGTTGAACAAATCATCGGAGCGATAAACCCCTTGCCCCCGCCATTCATCCACAATCATCCAATAATGATCCTTATAGCGGAATACATTTGGTCCTTCATGCCCGCGTCCCGAGATGACTAGACCAACCCGCTCCCAATGATATAAATCTTTGCTGTCTGCCGCATAAGTATTGTTGTTCTCTTTAAACCACATGCGGAATATTCCGCTTGGCAACTGATAAATACAAGAATCAATGATGCTCTTCTCACTAATATGAAGCTTGGATTGGAACGTCCAATCCAGCAGATCGGGACTAGTATAATGAAGCATATCGGCCTGACTGCCCCAATCCTCCGGAACGCCCTGAATGTACGTAACGTACATATGATAAATTCCATCATGCCAATAAATTTCCGGAGCCCAGAACGTATTATGCCCCCATTCCCGTTCAAGCCCTGTAAGCGTTCCTCGATACACCCATTCTTTCCCGTCAACCGATGAAGCAACTCCAAGATCCGTTCCATGAACCCAAGCAAATTTACGGTCTTCAGCCGTCGCTCTGCGGTTCGTATAGATCATCCACCATTCCTTCGCCTGCCTATTCCATATCACTACAGGATCCGCCGCTCCATCAAAAATGGGATCCCTAAATAATGGTGCTTTCATCAATGATCAGCCTTCCTTCTAATATGTCGCTTACATACAACGAACAGCTTAACAAATAGTTTACTCACTATCTACTTTAATTTTTCATCGGAATTGTTGAATTTTTTAAACATAGCGTTGCAATCTATATTGGCTTGGTGTGACTCCCACGAAGCGTTTGAACTGGCGCATAAAGTGGGTGTCGTTCTCATATCCGCACATCTTCGAAATCGCAGCTACCGATAACGAGCTGTTCCCCAGAAGATACTTGGCATATTCCAGCCTGCTTTGAATGATGTCCGATACGACAGAACACCCGAACAGTTCTTTATAGATATGCTGGAAATACGACTTGCTCAAATTGACCCGGGAAGCAATCTCCTCTACCGATAGGTGTGTTTGGGGGGAACTGTACAGCTCATTGCGCAGCTCGGAAAACTGGCGGAAGTAACAGTTCGTTTTATCTGGCAAGGAGGCTCTTTCAAGAAGATTACTCAGCTTCATAAAAAGAGTTCTTAATTCGGAATCTATAATCTGATCGCGAAGAGGGCCGCCCAGCCTGTTCATGCTATGCAATTCCCGGATGCAGCTGGTAATCAACAGCGGATCAACGGCCTTGATGAGTGTATCGAGCGGAAGATTCAGTTGCATAAGGAAATCCATGATTTCATTGCCGTCGCAATGGAACCAATCGTTGACGAACGGTTTCTCCAATTCCCGGTATAGATGCGGGGTTGCTGGACTAAAAATAATGAAACAATTTTTCTCTGCTGCCATCGGCACTCCATTCAGAACAACCTCCGAATGGCTTCGAAAAAAAACAAAGGCGTAATTCCCCGCACCTGAGGGGCGGTCAATTGTGATACCGTCCCTATGAATAAATTGATATCCGCAGCTAATCAGACGAATCATGATGGTTCACCTCCAAAAAGCACGATAGGTAAGTTTTTAGCCATTATAGATGATTGTTTCCGACTGTACAAGCACTTAAAATCTAATAATACGGAAGAAAAAAAAAAGGAGACGAAAAGCAATGAAAACACAAGCAACATTAAATATATATACACAAGAGCGGGGCGCACAATTAGGCGACATGTTCGGCATTTTTTTCGAGGATTTGAATCATGCGGCTGACGGCGGGCTTTATGCAGAGCTTGTTCAAAACCGTTCATTTGAATTTGATCCGATCGATCGTGCGGAATATCATGCCTTAACAGCATGGGAGAAGGTTGAACGCGGCGGCGGCAAGGCAGAACTCACCGTAGAAGACAGCCATCCATTAAACAAGCGCAACCTGCATTATGCTGCCATCGATATTGTATCAGAGGGCGATGGCGTCGGGATAATGAACCTGGGCTTTAACAGCGGCATCCCCGTAAAACAGGGAGAAAATTATTTGTTTTCGGTTTATGCCAGACGGGATGCCAGCTTTAACGAGCCAGTGAATATAACGATTGAAGGTGTAGACGGAACCGTTCATGGCGAGGCAACAATCGTGGTTCGTTCGTCCGAATGGACCCAATATGAAATGACGATATCGGTGAAGGCTACCGATTTCAGCAGCCGTCTTGTGATCGTTACGAAAGGAAAAGGAAAGCTTTATCTCGACATGGTATCCCTTTTTCCGGAAAAGACCTTTCGCAACCGTCCGAACGGCATGCGAGAAGACATTGCAACACTACTCGCAGATCTGCAGCCTAAGTTTATGCGGTTTCCGGGCGGCTGCCTGGTGCATGACGGTTCCTTGAATCCAGATGATAGAAACTCCATGTATCGATGGAAAAACACGATAGGCGATATTGAACAAAGACCGGCCAGACGGAATAACTGGAGCTACAACCAGACATTGGGGTTGGGTTATTATGAATACTTTCTGCTCTGCGAGGATATTAACGCCAAGCCGATTCCGATTCTGCCAGGCGGATATAACCCGCATCATAAACAAATCGTTCCGCTTGATGAGCTGTCCCCTTGGGTTGATGACGCGCTTGATTTAATTGAATTTGCCAATGGCGATACTTCAACTACATGGGGGGCAATACGAGCGGAGCTTGGACACCCGGAGCCGTTTGGGCTTGAGTATATCGGCATCGGAAATGAAGAAGTCGGGGAACCGTTTTTTGAACGTTATCCGTATTTCCATAGAGCGATTAAAGAGAAATATCCGGATATCAAAGTCATCAACTCCAGCGGACCGTTCGCGGCAGGCAGTGAATATGACCGCGGCTGGAAGTCAGCAAGAGAAAACCGCTCGGATTTTGTGGACGAGCACTATTATCAGTCTCCGGAATGGTTTCTGGCACATTATCACCGTTATGATTCTTTCAAAGCGAATGAGCCTAAGGTGTTTCTAGGCGAGTATGCTTCTTGGGGAAACACTTATTATAACGCTCTGGTAGAAGCTGCTTTCATGACCGGCTTGGAGAAAAATGCTCATGCGGTGGGACTGGCCTGCTATGCGCCGATGCTCTGCAATGTCGATTATGTCAATTGGAAACCGGACATGATATGGTTCAACAATCATGAAGTATTCGGGACGGCTAACTACTATGTACAGAAACTGTTTATGCACCACCAGGGAGATCAACTCTTAAGAATTGAAGCAAACGGACTTGAGAGCAAACAAGAAGCAACAATTACACCGATTAACGGAACGTTTACACTAAAGACAGATCTCTGTTCCATTACGTTATGGGACATAAAGATAGTTAACAACGATACCGGTGAAATCAAACAATTAAGCGACTTGCCTGTTGAAATTTCCGATACGAAGGACGACCGCCTGAATGGAACGACAAAACCAACGTTTGATCTAGGAGAAACGAGTTGGAAGAACTATACGCTGAGCTTTAAGGCCAAAAAAATCAGCGGACCCAAAGGCTTTAATCTTTATTTTGGTAAACGTGACGATAACAACCAACTGCTCTGGGAAATTGGCGGATGGCAGAATCAGGATTCCGCGCTCTGTTCCACTGTAAATGGCAAAACCTCTTGCTTGACTCAAAGTATATTTAATCTGAACCCCGATGTTGAGCACGAGTTTACATTAGACGTGTCGGGAAGACAGCTGCGAGCCAGTATCGATAACGTGTTATTCCATGACACGGAAGATAAGCTTCCGGTAATCGAGCCTCTGTATTATTCAGCAAGCTTCGAGCATTCCACAGGAGATGTCATCGTCAAGGTCATAAATGTGCAGGAGAATAGTGTAAGTTCGCAGATTGTTTTGGAGGATTTGCGCAAAACGTCTTTGACTGTTGATGTGTTCGAGATGTCCGGTCATGCGCTTGATGACGAGAATAGTTTTTCGGCACCTGAGCGGATATTTCCTAAGCAGAAAAAATTAAGTGCGGAAGACTGCCGTTTCTCCTATGATTTCCCTAAGCATTCTATTACTGTATTCAGGATGAGATGATTTAGATTTGACAAAAAGTAAAATGGTTGAGCAGAAGGATTAACTTCCGCTCAACCATTTTTTTAATATTTGAGTGCAGTGATTCTCGATCCGCTTACCTGAAACCGGATTGTAATCCTTGCTCCATACAACACGAATATGGTCTTTTAACTATCCGCAGCAGGAATTCCGAAGTCCGGTGTCCCGTCCTCATTCCATCCTAATTTTTGCGCACGTGTGTGACGGTTAGGATCATACAGCGGTTCGCCAACAATTTCCTTATAGTTGCGGGCATGATAGACCATAATATCCTCTGCTCCATCCTCCGATACCGTAAAGCAGTTGTGGCCAGGGCCATATTGTCCAGTTGTTTCATTGGATTTGAAAATAGGCTCCGGCGATTTGGTCCATGAATCAGGGTCTAATAAATCGCTTGTATCCTCAGCCGTTAACAGTCCCATACAATAATTGGAATCCGTAGCACTTGCCGAATAACTGATAAATATTTTCCCGTTCTTCTTCAGCACAGCAGCGCCTTCATTGACCCAATGGCCTACATTTTCCCATGAATATTCCGGTTTCGTGATCATGACCTGCTTGCCCTTAATGGTCCATGGATTGGACATTGCAGCGATATAGAGGTTCGTCCCCTTCATTTGCGGATCGTTCTGCGCCCAGACGAGATATCGATCGCCTCCATGCTCGAAGGTCGTAGCATCCAGAGCCATCGATTCCCAATTCGACTGGAGTTGCCCCTTCTCTACCCATGACAGCTCTAACGGATTTGACGCTTCATTCTCGAGAACGTACATACGGATCTCCCACGCTGTCTCCTGCTCATCCGATCCTCCGGCAGCAAAATAAATATACCATTTATCTTCTATAAAATGAATTTCTGGAGCCCAAATATGAGCGCTCATCCTGCCCTCGGGATGCTTCGTCCATATGACTACAGGAACAGCGCTCCCCAATCCTTGTATCGATGCAGCCCTTCTGAGCTCTATACAATCATACGATGGAACGGAAGCTGTGTAGTAGTAGTATCCGTCTGTATGTTTATAAATCCAAGGATCTGCACGCTGAAGAACGACTGGATTTGAATATGAGTCTCTTAATTGATTTTCTTCAACGGTCACCGCTTATCATCTCCTTTGCTTCTTTTGATTCGATTGTAAGCGTTTGTTCATTCGGCAACAATCAATTATTATGGCTAAAAACTGACTTATCGTGCTTTAAAAAACCGACCTCTCTAACTTTCAGAAAGGTCGGTATCATGGAGCTCCATTCGTTGTTAGGAAATCCCGCTTACAAGTTGACTCAAGGCTTTGTTAATAGGAGTTAACGGCCGGCCGAGCAGCTTTTCGAAATCGTTGCTCTCGATCTCCAAGGTACCCTCCCGAATGCCTTGCTGGATCCCTACAAGAATCGGGATGACGAAGTCCGGTACGCCGACACTTTTCATGATGTCTGCATAGGCAGCATCGTCGACCTGCTGCACAGGAACTTCCTTACCCAAAACAGCGCCGAGGGCGGACGCCAGTTCTTCCTGCGTCAGCAGCTTGCCGGACAACTCGTAGGTCGTATTTTCATGTCCGTTCCCTGCCAGTACAGCCGCTGCCGCTTCCGCATATTCTTGACGCAGGGCCCAGCCCGACTTTCCGGAACCCGCAGCCGTTACCCAAGGCGCTCCAGCCAGCACGCCTTGAATGCTTGAGAGTTCGTTCTCCAGGTACCAGTTATTGCGCAGAAACGAGTAAGGAATGCCGGTTTTCAGAATGGCTTTTTCCGTCGCCTGATGCGGCGCAGCGAGGAACAACTTGCTTTCGCTTGCATTTGCGACACTCGTATAGGCGATGAAGCCTACTTTCGCGCGTGCAGCCGCTTCTACCGCATTCGTATGCTGACGGATTCTGGTTTCAGTGTCTCCGTCCGCAGAAATGATCAATAACCGGTCAATCCCTGCAAAGGCCGCATCCAAGGTTTCGGGACGGTCAAAGTCTCCTTGCCGGACGTCTACTCCCCGAGCGCGAAGGTCTTCCGCTTTCTCCGGATTTCGTACACTTACAGCTAACTGACTTGCCGGAACAGATTTCAATAGCGTCTCTACCACTTTCGTTCCCAGTTTCCCTGTTGCGCCTGTAACTAACATTTTCATTGCTGATTCCTCCATTTTTGTGTTGTAACATCTGATGTTATAACAATATATGTTACAACAAATCTATAAAATAAGAGCCCTAAAAAGAGCTTTTATTTATTTGAATTTTCTGGTCAGTTGGTCTAACGTCGTTTGTGCCAGCCTCTGTTCCATAACGGATTGAGCGTCTTTTAATTCCGCTTGAAGTACTTGCTCGATATTCCGCCCGACCGGGCAAGCAATGTTGGGGTCGTGTATGCGAAATAGTTGGCTCTCCTCTGCCGCATTCACAGCCCGATAAACATCAAGGAGTGTAATCTGGCTGGGATCCTTGAGCAAAGAAGCACCTCCTACCCCTGGACGAACGTCCACTAACCCCACCTTCTTTAACATACCCATAATTCTCCTGATAACAACGGGATTTGTATTTACGCTGCCCGCGATGAAGTCCCCGGTACAATTCGGACTGACAGCAATTAGGGAAAGAGTATGCACAGCAATGGAAAAGCGCGTACTGATCTGCTTCAATTGTATCACCACCGTTGTAGTAATTATAGTTACAACGCCGTCATGTGTCAATAGTCAATAAGACGAGGGATTACTCCCTCGGACTCCCCGTCAAACCGTGCATGCAATATGCTAGTTCAGCTTATATAGAGCCTTTCCGGGAGGAAACGGGACATTCGTAGAGAATATTCGTCATATACCATTCGCGAAGGAGAACGTGAAATTGCGATGAAGCCTCCCCTCCCTTATAAAACATTGGGCTTCCGATTCTGGGATACGCTGGATGATTCCGAACTGTACCAGCTCTTCGCCCTTGGCTATGACAAAGTGACTTCCCACGCGTACGATTGGGACGGCATGAAGCGAATTGACGGGCCTCTCTATTTGTTCCAATATACGGTTTCCGGTTATGGAAACGTCATCCTCGACGGCCAAACTTACCGGGTGGAGCAGGGATCTGCTTTTCTTGTCGATATTCCGAGCTCCCACCGTTATTTCCTGCCTAAGTCAAGCGAATCGTGGGAATTTTATTTTATCCTATTCCGGCCTTCGAATCTGGAGAACCGCTGGCAGGAGCTGATCCGAAGGATCTCCCGGGTCCCTTCTATACCGCCGGACAGCTCCGTGATCCGCAGTCTGCAGGATGCGTATCACGCCGGGATCAACAACCGGATTACGGACGGTTATTTGGCATCCTCCATTGTGTACCGGATCATGATGGAGCTTTTCCGGTTCAGCACGATCCGTACCAAAGAGAAGGAGAGTTGGCCGACTGCCGTCCGCGAAGCCGCCCAAGAGCTGGAAACCCGCTACCGCCAAATCCAAAGCCTCGATGAAATCGCAGCGGGCGCCGGCCTGTCGAAGTATCATTTTGTAAGGGTGTTTCGAAAGTTCAGCGGCTTCACACCTATCGAATACTTGACGAAAATCCGCGTGGAACGCTCCATTGATTTGCTTCGCGGTACAGGTTTAAGCGTCGATGAGGTGGCCAAAGAGGTCGGCTATGCCGGCGGCAGCTATTTCATTAAGGTGTTCCGGAAGTGAGTCGGCTTTTCTCCCGGAGAATTCCGTTCCGGCCGCGAACTGGTCGGGCTCCAGCATGTGAAATTCGATTGACCGACACAAGGTCGTCAGAAAGAGCAATATTTTACAATCGGGAGCAAAACATTGTTGTAGATACAAGCCTTTTCATTCTCTATCATACATGTAGATGTACTATATGATGAATGAGAGGAGCAACAAAGATATGAGTTTGAACCATCACCGCTTTGCGGCAACGCCCCCCATGGGTTGGAACAGTTGGGACTGCTACGGGGCCAGCGTAACTGAGGAGGAAGTGCTCGGCAACGCCCGGTACATGGCGGAGCACCTGAAGCCTTATGGCTGGGAATACGTCGTGGTCGATATCCAGTGGTATGAGCCAGGGGCCAACTCCTCGCAGTACAGGCCTTATGTTCCCCTGGAAATGGATGACTATTCCCGATTAATTCCGGCAACGAACCGGTTCCCGTCTGCTGCAGGCGGCAAAGGCTTCAAGCCTTTGGCGGATCAGGTTCACGGCATGGGGCTGAAATTCGGCATTCATATCATGAGAGGCATTCCTCGACAAGCCGTGCATGCCAATACGCCCATTCTCGGAACGAATCGACGTGCTCGGGAGATTGCCCAAAACAACATTTGTCCGTGGAATACGGATATGTACGGAGTGAATGCGGATAATGACGGTGCGCAAGCCTACTACGATTCTCTCTTCCGGCTCTACGCGGAATGGGAGGTCGATTTCGTCAAGGTGGACGATATCGCCGCTTCCCGCTTGTACCATATCCACGACCGGGAGATCGAAATGATCCGCACAGCCATCGACCGCTGCGACCGCGATATGGTTCTCAGCTTATCCCCGGGACCGGCTCCGCTGGAGTTTAATGAAATGTTCGTCAGAAACGCCAACATGTGGCGGATGACCGACGATTATTGGGATTTGTGGCCGCTTCTTCGCGATATGTTCGAACGGTGCGAGAAATGGTATCCGTACGTAAGCCCCGGCCATTGGCCAGACTGTGATATGCTTCCGCTTGGCCACCTTGGAATCCGTTCCGTAGACGGCGGCGGCAGCGACCGATGGACGCGGTTTACCAAAGAGGAACAGGTCACCATGATGACCCTGTGGGGCATATTCCGGTCCCCTCTCATGTTCGGCGGCGAACTTCGCAACAATGACGAGTGGACCCTCTCCCTCCTGACCAATGAAGAGGTTCTGGCAGTTCATCGGGAGAGCTCCGATAACAAACCGCTGTACCGGGAGGGCGATCGCATCGTATGGACGGCGTCCGGCCCTTCGGGCGAGCTATATGTTGCGCTGTTTAACACGGGAGATGAGCCCGCGATCATTCGGGCATCCTGGGAGCAACTGGGACTGCAGGAGCCCAAACAGGCACGAGATTTGTGGAAACGCAACAGCTTGGGCACCGTTAGCGAGCTGGCCTATACTTTGCCGCCTCACGGCTCCATGCTGATAAAATTGGATTGAGGCGTTCAAGCAGGAATACACCTGCGAGACACCTGTAAACATAAGAAGAGCCGGGGTTAGCAAAGCAGACCCCGGCTCTTCTCTTTACCACCACCTTTGAGTAAGCAATGTATTTCAAGGTTTCCTCATCCTTAGTGTTCAACACGCTCTTTCTCAACTTATTGTTTATCCGATATCCTGCCGGTCTGGAGAAGCAAATCATGGACAGCTTGAAGGCCGGCGACCTGGAACGGCTGCAGGAGCTGTCCGCCGAATTACCGGCGGAATACCGTTTAGCGTGGCGCAGTCGCCCGATGGGAAGAAGGTCATCGGCGCCGCGACGCTGGGGGACCCGGACACCGCATCGTTCAATCGCATCGGGTCAAATTCCCCACACTACTCTTTAACCGAACCAAGCAAAACACCTTTAAGAAAGAAACGTTGTGCAAATGGATACATGACGATCATCGGAATAGAAGCAAGAACCATCGCCGCAAGCTCTAGCGTTTTAGTCGTCACCAATCCACTCCCCCCCGCTTTCGCGAATAATTCAGCGACCGCCGTGTTGGAGCCTTGCGCGATGCTTGCCATTTGTTCTACGGCCGAACTGGACTGTATTAACTTCAGGATCAGGTACTGCAAGGTTTGCAAATCGTTGGATTGCGTGAAGTAGAGTGTCGCTCCATAATCATTCCATATAAATACTGCCGTAAACACGGACAGCGCTGCTATCACGGGTTTGGAAAGGGGGAGTACTATCTTGAAGAAAATTCCAAATTCGCTGGCCCCATCCATTTTGGAAGATTCGAACAGAGCGTCGGGAATGGCCTTAAAATTTGCATTGAATATGATTACATTAAAGAATCCTGAGAACAGACTTGGAATGATATAAACCAGATAATGATCATACAAACCGAGCCAGTTCATTAGCATAAAGGAAGGAATTAATCCTCCGCTAAAGTACAAGCTAGTGAAACCAATGAAGATATAAAAATTCTTCGCCTTGATATAAGGTCGGGAAAAAGCGTAGGTAAACATCGCTGTGTACAGAATGGACACTACGGAGACAATCACCGTTCGCGTGCCTGTTATCCATGCTGCCTTAAGCATGCCGGGATCTGACATCACCGTTTGCCAACTAGCCCATGTAAATTCTCTTGTCCATAGAAATATCGGACCACGCAGCAAATCCGAACCGCTATTCAAGGAACTGATAAGCGAAAACCAAAACGGATATAAGGTCACTATCATGAGAACGATCATGATCGCAATATTCGATACATTAAATACGCGTTCTCCTAAATGCTTACCTCCAACCATAAAGACATCTCCTCAGAACAAACCTGATTTTGTCAATTTTTTCGAGAGCATGTTAGCTCCGACCAGCAACGCAAGCGCAAAAACCGATTTCAACAAACCGATCGCCGTTGCCGAGGCGAATTGGAACTGCAGAAGCCCCGTTTGATAGACGAATGTATCAATGACCTGACTGGCAGGCAGATTCAAAGAGTTTTGGAGTACATAAACCTGTTCGAAGTTGTTGTTAAGCATGCGGCTTACGGCAAATATGATCAATATCATCAAAGTCGGCAATATGCTCGGGAGGGTCACATGCAGCATTCGTTTGAACCGTCCGGCCCCATCGATGGCGGCAGCCTCATATAAGCTCTGGTCTACACCTGCTATCGCAGCCAAATACAAGATGGCGCCAAAGCCAATTTCTTTTAATAGTCCCGTTCCAATCATTACTCCCCAGAAGTATTTGGGATCTGTCAAAAATGGAATGGGCTCGCTTACGAGATGAAGCTTGAGGAGTAATAAGTTCACGATACCCCCGCTTGGATTCAGCAGCGTGATGAACAAACCGCCGAAAATTACCCAAGACAGAAAATGAGGCAGATAAGTGACCGTCTGGATCAACGATTTGAATTTGGCATGCCTGATCTCGTTAAGAAGCAAAGCGAATAATAAAGTTATCGGAATCCCCACCAACTGTCCCAGGAGATTGATTCCCACCGTATTCTTAACCATAGGCCAGAACTGGAAATTATCAAAAAGCCTAGTGAAATGTTGAAAATTATTCCACTCGCTTGTGAAAATACCTTTTATACCCATCAGAGGTTCATAATTCTTAAAAGCCATAACCAATCCGAATAAAGGAGTAAAATTAAAAATACAAATAAAAATCACAGCAGGTAAAAGCATAATCAATAGTTCAGATTGTGTTCGAAAATCATGACCAATCTTAAATCCCTTCTGACTTTGCGGTGTCATGCATACCCTCCGTTCTTACAGTAGTAGTGCCAAAGCGCAGTATATATCAAAACCGCGCTTTGGCACTTAACTTGAATATTTAATTAGGAGTTAATTCCCTTAACGAGATCAATTCCGTATTCCTTAGTCTTCTGTTGGTAATAGTCGTTTTTCCCTGCATTGACCGCTTCGATACCCAATTCTTTGAATTTGGCAATCATCTCATCATAGAGCTTATTAAACGAAGCATCGTCTTTAGCCATAATAATCTTGGAAATTTGCGCTTCCTTATAGATTTTGATTTGTTCTTTATCATTAAAAAGCTTGCTGTCGGCCGGGAATAAATCCTCGGGAATCCACAATGCCGAATGATCGAAAGGAACGGTTTCCGGCGCTTTTCCGTATGTGGAAGAGACTCTTACTGCTACAACAGATTCTCTGTCCGTCTCCTCGGTGGGAGCCATGGAAACGTGATCCGAGAACGCGCCATTATGGAACGGCCAGTACGCACCCAATCCGGTCGTTGCGTAATCCGTAGCGTCCTTTACGCCTTGCTCGGTTTTGACAACAAGACCCTGTTCATTAAGATTGTAATGAACTCCTTCAATACCGTAGATGTGCAGAAGCATTCCTTCTTTGCTGCTCATGAAGCTCAGCCATTTGGCCAATTTTTCCGGTTCCTTGGTCGTCTTGGAAATATACGTCTTCATCCAACCGCCGCCGGCCCGATAAGTCCGCGGCAGTACAGGCTTAGTGCCCTTGTTCGACAAGATCGGACCGGGAGAAACCCAATCCCCGCTTTCAACTTTGGCAAAATGCGTGTTCGCCGAGTTGCCTATGAAGCTAAATACCTTGCCGTTCGTCACGTCCGCCCTCACCGCAGCCGTGTCCACCGTCAACTGGCCAGGTTCGAAATAACGTCCTTTTGCCGCCTTATACAGAAACTCCAGCGCATATTTCATTTCGGGAGCCAAGAGAGGGTCTCTATAGTTTCCGTCCTTGTCAACCGGCATTGCGCCAAACGAGTTCAGAAGAAAAGGCAATGTGGAATCCTGATAGGTTTTTCCGTCAACCATCAGAGGAATAATAGGCGCTCCATCGACAGTCAATTTCATGTCCTTGATCTTCTTGTAAGCGGCAAGAAGACCATCTTCAGTTTTGAGCTCTTCTATAGTTATTCCGGCCTCTTTCATCAGCTTTTCATTGACGATAATCGCATTGTTCTCACGGTATTTCACCCCGTCAATGAAAAACGGGTCGGAAGGCGGATAAAGCTTCCTTGCGTCATCTGAACTGATATGGCTTGGAAAGGCGGCGAAACTGCCATCCCGGGAGACGATTGTTTCCTTCACGTCAGCCGGAAATTCTTTCAACAGATGAGAATCCGGATCGTATTTCTTCAGAAATTCATCAATATCCCACACCTTGCCGGCTTCGATCAATTTCTTGCCCAGCACCTCATTTGTAAGTGTGAGTACGTCCGGGATTTCCGTATTGTTCGAAACAAGCATCAAATTCAATTTCGTTTCTGCATCTTGCGCCGGAATGTTAAATTCGAAGGTAAGTCCGGTCTTCTCCGTAATCGCGCCTGGTACGGTTTTCGGATCCGTGTTCCACACACTTGGCGGATTCCAGAAGCCTACAGTCGCAAACCATGTCACTTTCGACGGCGTCTGTGGCTTGGACGCTTCCGAACTTGCTGCCGAACTTGCTGTTGGTGCCTGGCTGCCCGAATTGGTAGCGCCTTCATTTCCGCCCTTGGCATTGCAAGCCGACAATAAGAGTGCAAGTACCAGAAATAACGGTGCAATTAACCTTGCTTTCATAACGAAAACCAACCTCCCTGAAATCTGTGTTTGATGAAGCACCTTTATCATAGCCTGCTTACCGAACTCGGCATATGTTTGCGTTTTTTTATTTTGGTGTTCATCTCATATGATCTCTTTTTCAGATTTTGCGGTACTTGCTCGGAGTAATACCGTAATGTTTCTTAAAAAGCTTGTTGAAATGGAAATAATCCTTGTACCCGATGCGCTGAACAATATCTTGAATGGAGAGGGACGAATCGTGCAGCAGCTCTTTCGCCAAGCTCAATCTCTTGTTGACGACATATTCCGTATAGGTTGTTCCCGTTCCCTTCTTGATCAGCGCGCTGAGATAGCCGAGACTGATGTTGAATTCTTTCGACAAAGTGCTCAGCATAATATCCTCGGTATAGCTAACATCGATATAATCGATGATTTTTTTGACCTGTTCATTGGAAATCTGAACTTCTTCCGGAGTTAATTGTTCGATGAACGATTTCATTCGGTCAAACAATTGTTCGACCGAGCTGCACGAACGAACAATCTGATCGTATGAGAGATGCTCGAGATCTCCGATTCCGGCCGAAGAGCTATAGTACTTATAGAACACCGATACGATTTGATTGTAGATTGCCGAAATTTGATCCACGAACAAATTTTGGGTTTTGCACTGTTCGCATAACCGGTCCAGCAGAAGGTTGAATTGCTCTCGGTCCTGCTCTTTAATAGCCAACTCGATAAGAAGGATGTCTTTTCCGACATTCGCAGCCTGTGCGGCCGGTTTATATTCGCGAATCGGAATTCCTCGATAAAAGAATGAACTGAGCATGGCCATATCGGACTCTTGATAAAGTTTGGCAATGGGCGTGGAGAACAGGCCGATGCTGCTGATGCCAGCATATTCGCCATCGGAGAGGTTGTCCGAGATGTAATTCAACAGAGCAAGCGGGTTTTTGCCTTCATCATAATTAACGAGGATCGACAGCTTATTCTGTCCCGTGCGGAAGCGGATCAACTTCACCCCTTCGTCCTCGATATTCCAATCGTTGGCAAATGAAGCCGTCGCTTGCGAATACAAACAACTAATGAACCGGAAATGCGGATATTCGGACTGGATCCCTTTATTGGACAGAAAATTGGCGATTTTGATATTGTTGTCCGGCTCCAGCAAGTCGAACAGATCGTCAAGAAACAGATCCAATTCCCTCGAAGACTGTCGTTCCTTCTGCCAATGCTCAGTCAGCCGCAGCAGCGTATCCGTTAGTTGGTCCTTGTCCACCTGCTTCAGCAAATAATCGAATGCGCCCAGTCGAATCGCGTTTTGTGCATATTCAAAATCCGAGTAACCGCTGACCAGAATAGCTTTCGTCTCCAGCTTCATCTGCTTGATCCGCTCCAGGAGCTGGATGCCGTCCAACCCCGGCATTCGGATATCCGAAATGATGAGTTCCGGTTGTTGGTCGATGATCATCTCCAAAGCGGTCAGTCCGTTGTGCGCTTCCCCGATCACTGTAAATCCCAAGCTCTCCCAATCGATCAAATGGGCAAGTCCGTATGCGACCCACGGTTCATCATCTACAATCAATACACGTTTCATCATTCCTTCTCCTCCGTTTCTTCTTGTTCATGATGTGCAGGAAAAGAGATGCATACGATCGTACCCAGATCCAACGTACTGTCGATGGTCATTGTGGCTTGATCACCGTAAAACAGCTTTAACCTGCGATAAATATTGGAAAGGCCGATGCCTTTGCTTGCGTGACTCCTATCGTTCCCGGACAATTCAAACTGATGCAAGCATGCGGTCAGTTCGTCCAGTTGGCGGGCGTCCATCCCGCAACCGTTGTCCTGAATGACATATTGAATTTCGTTTTCGCTCGTTTTTCGGACATGTATTACTACGGTGCCGGGATCGATTTTTTTCTCCAATCCATGGAACACCGCGTTTTCCACGATCGGTTGGAGCAGCATTTTGAGCGTTTTTTCTTCGAATAAATGCTCATCCGCATGGACTGCGATTTGGATCTTACCCTGAAACCGAAACTCGATAATTTTTGCATATTCTTTCAGTTGCGTAATCTCGTCTTTGACGGAAACGAAGTTGCTTCCTTTGACGGAATATCGGAACATTTTGGACAAGGACGTGGAGATTTCCACAATTTCCTCCACCTTGTAGTAGAGCGCAATCGCGCGGATGCATTCCAGCGTATTATACAAAAAATGGGGATTGATCTGATTACGGTATGCCGAAATTTCCATTTGTTTTTTTACGATTTCGATTTCATACTTTTGTTTTTGCGTAATCTGGATATCGCGGCTTAACGTGTCGATATCGTCCAGCATTTGGTTCAGATTGCTGGCCAGCACGCCGATTTCATTACGATATACCACATGGAACCGGCTATGCCTCCCCTGCTTCGGATAGGACCTTATAAAGTCCATGAGGGTCTTAACCGGCTTTAAGATACGAGAATAAAAAATGAGCAAGAACAGGCAAAGCATACAAAACAAGACCAGATAGGTCGCGATATTCAATCGCTTGACGATGTCCAAATCCTGAAACAGCTCGTCTTTGGGAATCGCGCTCACCAGCTTCCAGCCTGAACGGGACAGCGTAACGGTCTGCACAAGATACCGGGGATCCCCGCTCCAATCCTCGATCCGAAACACCTCCTCAGCACTGGCCTGGTCTGCGCTGGCAACGATCTGCTGGTTCTGATCGAGCAGCAGGAAACGGGCGTTCGGCGTCAATTTCGATTTGGTCAAGATGTTGTTGAAATGGGATGCATCCATCATAAAAACGCTTTTGCCCCGGTAATCGTTGACCAATGCATTGTTTTTCAAGTTATAGATGGGTACAGTAATGGTATACCAGGTTTTTGATCTAATTTGAATCGTCCCTGAGTATTCAACAGCCGAAACCGGCCTGTTATCGAGCGGCTCCAGCTCATCAACCATTTCTCCGCTGCGGACTAACATGACTCCTTCTTGATCGTACAATTGAATGCCTTTAATGCTGTCTTTTAAGGAAAACGTATTTGAAAATACCGAAACGATCTCTTTATCCATCAGAATTCTGGCCAAAATATCGTCCTGGCTCATATAGGTCTGGATAGTGGGGCTGTACAACAAAGAATTGGATATTCCTTCCATGTCAGAATAGAAGGTACCGATGTTTTCTTCGACCTGAAGCAATATTTTGCTGACGGATTCCGTGACCTTCTTCTCGACAATACGTTTGGCAATCGTATTCGAAATGGTAAATGAAATCAGAAGGATGATCAGCATCATGATAATCAGGTACAGGATTTGTCTGATTAGACTTTGTTTTCGAGATTGAAACATATTGACCCATTCCCTTCTATCTCGAATCCAGCTTACGGAGTATCGGGCTTGAGAAGTCATTATAACAGCAGATGTTATCGCTTTCATACAGAGAAATGAAGGAATCTTAGTAATGCCCCTTGTCGTAATTGATGGATAAACAATTTTATTAACTGAAGTGTTATAATATTAATTCATGTACATCATAAAAGATTTTTCAATTGACTGCAATTATGTTATTGATGCGCGAGGGTGTTATATTTCCATTTATTCATATGGACGATTGAAAGGTTTTGAGCGGAATCAAGCAAAAGCAAAAAAACGGTTGAACAGGCAACCCTGATCAACCGTTTTTTCTTGCGTTTTATTTACATATACTAGCGAAGCAGAACAACACGTTTTTCGTTCGCGGATTGATAAGCCGCATCGAGCAAGGCAACCGTTTTCAGGTTATCCTCCGCGCTGTTGGCAGCCGGATCGCCTGTTTCGATCCATCGAAGCAATTGATTCAAGCCGTCGTACGTCGCTTCTTCGATAGGCAAGGAATCGTTCCAAGTTTGCGCGGGCGAAGGGTTCCAATTCATTTGCCCGGAAGGAGCCGCCCGGTATAGCTCTATCGCGTTCGATTTGGAGACGAGAACGCCCTTATCGCCGAACACGATGATTTCGTCTCTAGGGAACGGGCTGGAGAAGCTTTGGCTGAAGGTGACCTGAATCCCGTTCTCGAAAGCGATCTGGACTGTTGCGTCAGTCTCGCCCAAGCAATCGATCGCATCGGAGGAGTACATTTGGGAAAAAACGGATACCGCTTCCGCATCCGCGATTCGGCGGAAGCCGTCGAACCAATGAATGGCCATGACGGACAAGGCGTGCCTTTCGCATTGCAGCCTCCAGCCGGTATCCTGTCTGAAATGCAGTGACGAGAAGTGAATGCCTTGCGCTTTGCCGATCGTGTTTTCCTTGACGAGATTGCGGATGAATTCGAATCGATGATGCCTTCTGAAATTTTGATTTACGCAAACCGGTACGTTATGCTTTTTTGCTTTTTCCGCGATATCGGTAGCTTCGGCCAGCGTGTCGGAGAAAGGTTTCTCTACGAATACGGGAATCCCTGCCTCTATCAGCGGGAACAGGACGCTCTTGCGGATCGGGGAAGGCGTGCAGACGACAGCCGCATCGATTTCCGCGCTGCGGATCATATCTTCCGGATTGGAATAACGACTGGGGATGCCGAATTCGTCTGCCCGTTCCCGGACCGTATCCGGATTCGGGTCGCATATGGCGACGACCTCTACGCGATCCTTGTGATTCATGTAACCCTTTAAATGCATTCCGGTGACATTTCCGGCTCCGACAATTCCGATTTTATAGGTTTTCAATTCTCCATCCCTTTCTTCATATAAGTAAGGCACTCGTTCATTCCTACGGCAACGTCGCCGCCGCTTTCTTCATCCGCGGATATCCAGCCTTCGTACGAAATGTCCCGGATCGCTTGAAAGACTGGAGAAAAATCGATTTCACCGCGTCCCAGGATTTGGTAATTCCCATCCGAAAAATCTTTCATATGGAAGTTGTCGATAAACGGGGCGAAGCTGCGGATGACCTCCGCAATTTCATGAACTCCAGATTTAACCAAATGAGCGGTATCAATCGTCAGTCCGATCGGGGAATCGTCTTTTAATTGACCGAAAAACGCGTCGAAATCCTCCCGATGCATCAACGGATTATCGTAATGATGATGGAGCGATAAGCGCAATCCTTCCTGTTCGGCTTCTTGCGCGAAACCTTCGAAAAGCTTGGCAAAGCTCCTGATGTCTTCATGCGTCACCTTCGCTCTGGAAATCCCGTGGCAGTATACGATCAGTTCGGTGCCGATTTCCCTAGCGAACGCATACAGTTTCCGGAGCTGGTGCCGGCTGTCCTCGTCCAGCAATGTTCCTCCGGTAATAAGCGCAGATCCGATGCCCGGGGACGATCCCCACCGTTCGATAAATCGTTCGGGGTGTTCCAGATAAGTCACGTATTGGCCCCATTTCAACTGTAGACCGTCATAGCCGACCTGACGGTAATTCGACATCAACGACCCTTCTTCTTGGGCGGTAGAGGTCGGCCTTGAGAAGGCGTATTTGATGTTCATTCTTCTTATCCTCGATCGCGCCATATCGCTCCCCCTTATCGGTTCACTCACCGATCGTTTGACGGTCGGCCGAAGAATAGGCGATGATCATTCGGCAGGGCTCCCAGCTCGTTACCTTGGCATTATGGGGAACGCCCCGTGGAATCCGCAGCGCCATTCCCGGCTTCAATCGGATCATTTCGTCACCCAACGAATGGTCGCACTCGCCGGACAAAACAAAAATGATTTCTTCGCAATTCGGATGAATGTGACGTGGATTCTCCGTACCCGCATGGATGTACACCATGCCGAAGGTCATTTCGCTATCGGGATCGATCTCTCGGCCGCACAGCCATTGAATCTTCCCCCATTCCATGTCGAGAACGTATTTTTCATCATTCAAATCTATCGCTTTCGTCATGTTTGCCTCCTTAGAGTTTATGATGATCTCCCGATTCAATGTTTATTTTAATTCAACCTTGTTGAATATACAACAACAAAATTGAATTGTTTTCTCTTTTGTTACCTCTGTGTTAAGCTGGTAATAACAGCAATTCTTTAAGAGGTGAATGCATGGGTCTCGGCAAAAGAATCCGTCTTATTCGGAAGGAACAAAATAGAACGCAAGAAGAAATAGCGAATGCTTGCGGCTTTACGAAGAGCTCGCTTTCCAAAATCGAAAACGAAGTTTCAACGCCTCCTGTTTCCACCCTAGTCAAAATCGCCAATGCGCTCGGTGTTAGAGTGTCCGAACTCCTTGAGGAACAAAGCGTTCAAACGACCGTTTTCAATACGGCCGGCCAATACAGGGACAAAAGCAAATGGTTGAAAACGGACAAGGGGTACTCGTTTTACGCGTTTGCCGGCGAGAGAAGGGACAAAATCATCCAGCCTTATTTGATAACGGCGAAAAAAGGCGAAGTGAAGCAGCACCCGTTCTCGCACGAAGGGGAAGAATTTATTTATATGATAAGCGGTACGATGCGCTACAGAGTCGGAGCCACCGAATACACGATCGGCCCCGGAGACTCCATCTATTTCAATTCACTGGAAGACCATATCCTGTCACCCGTATCGGATGAAGTGGAGTACCTGGCGATTTTCTCGCAAAAGTCCGGAGAAAAAGTAGATTGAGCCTCTACCGGCGTATATCAGTTGACTCTAAAAGTAAGTAAGCAAAAACGGGATGGAGCAGGGGTTATTCCTGCTCTGTCCCGTTTCCGTTAGGTCAATTTCCGCTTTCTTGAGCAAATAATTCCCCTTGAGTTGACGTTTGCTAGCGCTAGCTAGAGCCACCTTAACGGTCCTTACGCCTCACGCGCAAACAGATAGTTGGAAATGTACATCTATTTAACCACTCGAAGCTTGAAAAAAAAGGAATAAAGGGAAAAGTACAGTTATTTCGAACGGATTTCTGCATTCTGACTTTAATCATGCGAAATAGATGTACTTATCCATTTATTGTTTAATCAAGATAAGTATGGAGCAGAACAGATGTACTTTTCCATTTATTTCGAGAAATTGGACGGACTTGAATAGTAAAGAGATGGCATACAACGAGTAGTTATGAGGCTTGGCAGAAGTTGAGCGCGTTCGGAATCGCTGATATTAGACCTTGCACAACGACATCGGCGTGCAGGGGGTCCTCCTTTATTGCGGATTCGGGACAAACTGTCCTCCCCGGCAATGTTTCAAATAATTAAGCGCATGTACCTGCCCTGTCATTTCCAATGCTCTGCAATATACGGGATCGTGCCATCCTTCGATGTCAATCGACCCATCGTACCCGGCTTGCATCAGAATCGTGATAATATCCGACCAATTGGTATCGCCGAAGCCCGGCGTCCGGTGCCATACATACTCATGCTGGCCGTGTACTCCGTGCTCCTTCACGACATCCCACGCGATCGTAGCGTCTTTGCCATGAACATTGAACACTTTCTTAACCCATTTGCGCAATTGCGGAATCGGATCAATCAAACTGATCATTTGATGGCAGGGCTCCCATTGAAGTCCGATGTTGTCCAAGGGAACCGCATTGAACATTAATTCCCATGCGGCCGGATTGTGCGCGATGTTCCAATCTCCCGATCGCCATGTCCCGCCCATGCTGCAATTTTCAAAGGCAATTCGCACCCCATTGTCAGCGGCGCGTCTAGCAAGCTCTCCAAACACTTCCTTGAATCTCGGGATCGATTCATCGATCGGCCGATCGGTCAAACGTCCCGCGAAGCCCGAGATGATGTCCGTTCCGAACAAGTGAGCGCAATCAATTAAGCGCTCCCAGCTTCCTAACGTGTCTCCGTTGCCGCCGCTCCCGGTCAAAGGGTTTCCGAAAATGCCTAAAGATGAAATGGCGAAGCCGTACTGCTCCGACAGTTCGCGTACGCGTTTGGCCGTTTCCGCTAAATCCGTCTCTCCGGTCGTTTGCCAGAAGGTCAAACTAAACGTTTCGAATCCGTGTCCCGCAATTTGCGGGATGACTCGAACCGCATCCGACCCGCCAACCAAGGTTCCGATTTTTATTTGCCTATTCATGTTGTACACCACTCCTTATTTGCCTTATGCTATTAATAGTCAGAATCAGTATAACTAAGAAACAACAGAGTTTCTCCTCCCGATCTTGGGAATGAATAGTCGGATATTGTGCAAAGGAGCAGCCATGACACAGCCAAAGGAACTTTGGGAAAATACGCGGTTATACGATAAGTTCTACCCTCTCAACATGTTTGTCAATGCCAGTAAGCAAGCAACGGTCGGCCAAAACATCCTATTCCTTCACTGGCATGAGCATTTCGAAATCATCGTGATGAAGGAAGGTACTGCCGAGTTTCGGATAGACAGCTTCAGCTACGAGACATTCCCAGGCGATGTGCTTATCGTCCCGTCCGGCGGCCTTCATGTCGGTTACAGCACGAGCAGCGGACCGAACACCTATATTTCGATTGTATTCAATGCTTCGCTGATGGCCGATCTGCTTCATGATCCGGTGTTTGTCCAATATGTCAAGCCGTTTACCGAAGGCAGAATCCGGTTTCCAATATTGCTTGATCGAAAAGATGAATCCTTATCCCCTATCCGAACCTTGCTTCAACAGGTGATCGAAGAATTTCATGACAAGCAACCCGCTTATCCGCTTATCGTCAAATCTTATCTCCTTCTTGTTTTTACGTTGCTTGCGCGCATCTATTCTCCCGAGAAGCTCCAGGAACGTCCATCCCAGTCCCTTCTATACAATAGGGACAGATTCAAGCCTCTCATCCACCAGCTGGAAACGAATCATTCTGAGAAGCTTACGCTCCAACAAGCCGCCAAGATGGTCAATCTGAACCCGTACCATTTCTGCAAGCTTTTCAAGAAGCTTACGGGAAGAACCTTCGTCGAATATTCTAACATGTGCCGGATGAGAGAAGCGGATAGCCTGTTGCGGGGAACGAGCCTCTCCGTAACTGAAATTGCCGCTCAAGTCGGATACGGGAATCCGAATTATTTTACGAAACTATTCAAGCAATTCATGGGGATTACTCCATCCGAAGCAAGGAAATAACAGCCCATTTTAGAATTGATTAGTAACCAATCCACCGCCAAAGCAATACCCTATATAGACAAATGACTATATTAAGTGGAGGTTATTATTTTATGGATCGTGGATTTTTTCCAGGTGGCGGTTTTGGCGGAGGTTTCGGTCATCCCTTCTTTCGTCCTTTTCCCCACCCCTTTTTCCCTCACCGTTTCTTGTTTCCGTTCTTCTTCTTTCACCCGTTCTTTCATCCCTTCTTCAGAGATGGAAAATCAGACGACATGTTATTCGCGCAGTACCAAGCCCAACCTGGAGACACGTTAGCCGCGGTAGGTCACAAATATAACATGCCTTATGCCATTCTCGAAGAGGCCAACCCGCACCTTAAGAACCCGCACCACTTGAATGCCGGGGAAATCGTGTACGTACCTCGTATTTCTAACATGATTTGCCAAAAGACCTATTCGGAGCAGGCGGCTCCAGATCAACAAGGTCAGCCTATGGCATACCAGGGAAAGCGTCCATAAAAAAAATCGCCCTGCATGCTGCCAATTTGGCACTTACAGGGCGTTGATTATATTTAGCAGCGTTTCTACCAACCGTAATTGTTGATTGTATAAACAATGAAGCCAATCGAAACCAAAGAGGATACAATAGTGATCGCTTTGAACCAAATAGGCATGTGTCTATGCTTAATTAAGCGATAAACGGAATAAATCGTTGTGATAATCGTTGCTAGAATCATTACTCTTCTAAGCCATATAACGCCTGTCATGGTCGCCATCATATTTGTTGAACTTCCCAGTATTAGAAGAATTCCCATGTGAAGCCAATGATGAGACGAGGCGATAATCGAGAAAATTATTGAAGAAAACGAAGTTGCCATTGTTGCAGAGTTATGGTTGTAAGCGTTGCGGTTCTTCACTGTTATTATCCCTCATTTCTATCAATGAATTAGTAAATGTTTTAAAGCATTCTAAGAGCATGGCTTGTTCAGTGTCGGACATTTTTTGTAGAATGGCTCTATAAAATTTGATCGACTGTTCACGGACACTCTGAATCGAACGTTTTCCTTTCTCCGTTAAAGTAATTAATACCTCTCTTCGATTTTTCATGTTTAGCTCCCTTGAAACGAATTCCCCATTTACAAGCACATCAATTAATCGACTTACCGAACTTCTCTCCAATTGTAATTTAATTGCGAGCTCCGTTATCGTAAACGTGCCTTTCTCCAGCTCCTGAAGAGCAAATACTTGGGATAGCGACATCGAAAATCCGCACGGTGTTGTCGTTTGCTCCAATAGTCCAAATGATCGTATGAATTGTTGGACGCTATTTCTTAGCTCCAGAACTTGTTCATTTTGCATGTAGTTCCCTCCTCACTATCGTGTATGGATCAATATATGTATTATACACATATAGGTTAAATGATTTCCTGCATACTGTCAACGCAATCGATACAAACGGTAACAACCATAAACTGCAAGCAAGAACATTCCGTAAACTCCAATTAACACGATAATGCTCTTTATGTCCGAAGTGTTGATGAAACGATCTCCTATGATGGTGACAAATAAAACAAAGGGGATTTTGCCGACTACCGTAGCAAAGAGATAGGGCTTCCATGACATACGGGTGATTGCGGCAAAAATATTGATTGCTTGTGCTGGTATGATCGGAAGCAACCTGGCGAATAGAACAGCAAAAAAAGCGTTGCGTTCGGAGTAAGCGGCTAAGACAGCCAATCCCTTAAGGTTAGCCGTCTTGCGTCGCCCTTCTTTGGAAAATACCGCACGCACAAGCGTAAACAACATCATTGCAGCCAACACAGAAATAATCACATTGATGGCGGCACCAATTAACGTTCCGTATTTCGCGCCAAATATTACTGCTACGATTCCGTACGGTATAGCGGGAACAAATGCGATAAGCAATCCAGCAAACCATGTCACAATATCCAAATACCAGACGGTATCGGCTTTCATCCAAGCGATTATAGGATCACGATAAACGAATAGAGCCGTTGCAGCAATTATATATGCTCCGATGATCAAGCCTTTCCTAAGCAATCGAATTCCCTGCCCCTTCTTATAATCCATAGAATCTTAATTCTCCCTAGCTCCGAACCTTTTTACAGATCTGGCGCGAGCACGTTCGACTTCGATCTCGCGATTGCGAGGCTCGGCATTGGTAACCAGCGAGTCCATCAGATTCCGGGCCACCACGGTTACCTCTTGGATGGCACGGTTGAAAGCCTCTTCGTTCGCCTTGGAAGGCAAGTTGAAGCCCGAGAGTTTCCTAATGAATTGGAGCGAGGCTGCCTGAATCTCATCGTCGGTAACCGGAGGTTCGAAGTTAAATAGAGTCTTAATATTTCGGCACATGTCTTTCTCCTTTTGATCCAACTGGATCTCGCTTCATTTCCCGCTGCGAATATTAGATAGGTTCATTGGACGGCTGCGGGGCTTTTTTACCGAAAGATATGAAATACAAGAGCACGCATCCTGTGACAAGTAAGCTTATTATCAGAATGAGATTGCCGTACAAATAGGCCCGCGTGTCCGAAATAAAAGGATGAAACGGGAAAGCGAACAGCTCTTGCTCTATCGCTTTGGCGACTAGTGCCGTCACTACCGCCCCGGCAAGAGTCGCTGCCATGTTAAAAAAGCCCATGCCAACACCGATTTGGTGAGCAGGCAATATTTGCGTTATGCTTTCCGTTAATGCCGTTTGAACGAAGGAAAATCCGATGTACATCATAACGAGGGCTGCCCCGATATACCACACCCAAAACCCGATGGAAGAAGATTGCAGCAGAAGACTAAGCGCGATTAAGATCAGCCCCAGGTACACGACAAAATGACTTCCTCGTTTGACCGTCATATTGCCGGCAACTCTTCCGAATATAACCGCGCTGAATGCTCCCGGAAACAAAATGAGACCGATACTCTCCGTGCTCAGACCGTATATATTACTTAACATGAGCGGGATCACAAACAACATAGAGATCACGGAACCGAATATAAGAAAGCTGATGATGACCCCGGTCCGATACAGCGGATTCGAGAAAAGGGCGGGATCAACAAACGGCTCCTTCACCCGGCGAATTTGAACGATAAATAGGACAAGGGCGATTAAGGCTACGAGCAAATAAAGCCAGCGAGATTCTGTCGTAAACAAAACCAGCATCGACACAACAATACCAAGCAGCGCCGCTCCGACAATATCCAATTTGCACGCGATGCGTTGTTCCTTCGGCAGAAGCTTCTGGAAAAAGGGAATGGCGACGAGTACAGGGAGCGGAACGAGAAACAAATAAGCCCAGTGGAACGATCCTGCAATAAAACCGCCGAGCACCGGTCCAATTCCAATCGCGAAAGACACTGTCGATGTGATGATACCAAACATTTTCCCCCGCTCTTCCGCGGAAAAAAAACGGGCTACCATGACGAAGACCAATGCCGGAATGGCGGCACAGCCGGTCCCTTGAAAAGCCCTTGCTAAGATGACGGCGGGGTACCAAGATTGTAGAACAAAGCCCAGAATTGACCCAAAGCTGTAAAGGATAATTCCGATCGTTATCAATTTTTTGATGCTGTACATATCGGAAAGTTTGCCGAAAATGACCATTCCCATGCCAATGAAAATAAAAAAGATCGTGACCACCCAGCTTACGCCGGAAGCATCCAGCTCGAACTGCTTGGCAATGCTTGGGGTGGATACGTTAAATACCGATTCGTTAAGTACGGCAAAAAAGAGAACATAATAAATCCACGGCACGCTTTTCTTTATGTCGGATATGTCCGATGAAAGTTTGGTATTGCTCTCCACAGTTTTCATTTCTTTTAACTTCCTTCCTCAATCAATTTGATTTCAGTCATTCAAGGATGATTTTCTTCATTATTGATTTTCAGATCCCCCCTATTCTAACATGCATCATATGCTGCGGTTTCTTACCGATTGCTACGTTGCATAATCCTCTTGAGGAAATTATTCATCAAGAACGGAATGGAAATCAGGATTGGAGGATCATCCAGTCGGGGAACGCGGAGCGTAACTTGCTGATGCGGGACGGAGGAATTGGGACCGACTATGATAGGCTCCTTTGATCGGGTGCGCAAAGTGGTATACGGAAGCAAAAGATCCATAGCCTGCATCCTCCAAGAGACCGATGTAGCCATCAAATAATAAATACCCGGTTTGACACCCGTAAAGCAAAAATCCCCCAAAGAAGAAATCAATGTTCCGTATAAGGGCTTGCCTTCAGGAATCGGTTTGGCGAACAAGCCGATTAAAGTGACCCCTTCAAAAGGAATCTCCGCCTGAACTGTCCCTTCTATTCTAGCGTGTTGATTTGAAGTAGGATGCAACAAACGCCAATCGTTCAGCTTCCGTAATGAACTGAAGTGGTTGTCCGCTTGCAGCGTCGAGTTCCGAAAGTCGGACGGCGTCACGCCTATACGTTGGGTAAATCGGGTTGTGAAGGTTCCAAGACTCTGTTGTCCGATCTCCAATCCGATATCGCGAACGCTCAGATTCGTGCGCAGCAACAGATCTTTTGCCTTTTGCAATCGTAGAGAAGAAGCATAATATAAGGGCGAGAGACCGATTCTTTCTTTAAAAATGCGAGTGAAATGAAACGGACTATAGCCCACATAACCGGCCAATCGGGAAAGCGGAAGCGGTTCATGGATATGTTGATGAATATATAAGATAGCCTCGTCTATTTCCGAATATTGGTCCGTAATCATTCCTGCACCTTCCAATCGCTTTCGCTAATAATTCAGAACATTAGTTCGCATTGATTTTACCACATATTTCATGGGTATGGAACGATTTAATACTAATATCGATATTCCCTTTTTTAATTCAATCGGTTATTGGTACAAGCATTAACGATGTGAAGCACATATTTTGATATCAAACAGAAGAAAAGAGGTGACAAAAATGGAATCACCAAGAATTTCTGGATACTACGACAAGCACAAATCCTATGGAAAAAGCAGCGGGTATGACAAGCACAAGTCCTTTATAAAATGCGAATGTTTCTTCAAGCACAAGTCCTTTGAAAAATGCAAATGTTTCGACAAGCACAAGTCTTATGGAAAAGACAAGTCTTATGGAAAAGACAAGTCTTACGGAAAAGACAAGTCTTACGGAAAAGACAAGTCTTACGGAAAAGACAAGTCTTATGGAAAAGACAAGTCTTATGGAAAACACAAATCTTATGGAAAACACAAATCATATGGAGGATACAAGCCCTGCGTATATTACCATCCTCGTTCGTGGTTATAAGCCTTTGTTAGGACAACCATCACCAGTACCATAAGAAGAAGAGATCGCCGACCCGGACAATCGGGAAAGCGATCTCTTTCTTTTATTTTATTTCTTCTTCTTCCAGCTCGTCATACTTATTTATGTGGGCCGTAATCGCTTCAACAGCTTCTCCGCCCTGCGTGCTTTGGGCCACTTCCTTTACCTCATCTTCCGTTTCGTCCAGAAAATTTTGATGATCAGCCCGAATCGCTTCGATCTTGTTGCTCATAAAACCTACCTCCTTATTAGTTGCAAAAAATCTACTCTGATCAATTATCTGTCAGAGCAAAGCGATTTATGCTCAATCCCGTACATAATTCCGAAGAGCTTCAAAATAACATAGCCCGTTAAAAATTGTATCCATCCAATTGGAATATCCTCGATGAACAAAGGAAAACTAATACGGCAGAACAATAATCAGTGAGGTGAGATCAACAATGGAAAACGAAAAGGCGATACGCGGCACTAACGAAGGTGCGGCTTCCGCTGTCCGTCAACCTAAAATCGTCGCGGAGATGCCGCAGGATGAAGAGCTCAAAAATCCCGAAGAAGCGGCCGAAAACGATGGTTTTCCCGGCTCCTGCCAATTTTAATCACTTGAGTGTTGCGTTTTCCTTCACGAAAGCTGAAAATGGACAGACTCATAGCAGGAGTCGGGCAACAACAATTAGGCGGGTATCTTAAGATGCTTAAGGATGTCGAATAGCGGCTTTTTCTCCAAGGCTTGCTGATACACGTAAACAATGATTTGCCCGAAATACTCCTGCCGAATTCGGTACACCACATCTCCAAGCGTGAGATGCTTGTCGTTCCTCATCCAGTCCTGACGCTGAGATTCTAAAAAGTTCTGTGTTAGATACTGAATGGCCCAAAACCGCTGAATGCCTTCAAATGAGAGCAACTGATATTGGTCAAAACCTAGCAGCTCTTTGAAATAGCGATAGCCGGTTTCGATATTCCAGCGCACGTGATAATAGCGTTGGATTGTAACGAGATCCAAGCTTAAATCCGTGCAGAGAAGACAAACCTGAGGTTTGCTCGAAGTGGCATATTCATCTTTCCAAGACAGCAAAGCTTTGACGTTTTCCATTTCGCTTAAGGGACCTTCATATTCATAAATCCAGTACGTTCCCTGACTTTCCACCGTAACGGAGCGTAGGTCAGACTTGCGAAGATACTGGACAGCGAAATCAGCCATGGAGATCGTTACGCCGCTGACGCAGATAAGTCGGTTCGTCTTTACTGCGGCGATGACATGAAACCCCATACGGTTACAGGCATTGATGACCTTCTCACTGGTATACCAGCAATCCATGAGCACGTAAACCTGTTCATCCTGCGTAGCCGGGAAGGCTTCGATCATCTCGAGGGCAAGATCGTTCTTGCTTTTGAATGGTAGTCGGTGTTCATCGCAGTACTCTTCACGATAATAAGGACGGAAATCCCAGGCAAAGGAACTGACTTCGCATACAACGTGAGCAGTGACAACGCAGTGGCACCAGACTGATTTTCCAGCCTCATGCGAGTATTGAAAGCTGAGGGCTTCCATTTTCTTCGTCGAAGTTTCCTTCTTACAGCAAGTGTCATCCACGATGAAGAATATAAGACGCCTTAAATCACCATTCTTCATACGCTTTGTCTGGATTTTCTCCATTATGAACTGCATCCGCCTACGCTGCATGCGATTGACGCACCAAGGCGCATGATTCAGGAAATTGGTGATGCTACTCAGATGACAGTCTTGTCTTGCAGCGTTACGAATCTGCGTAATGTTCTTACGTCCTGCACAAAGAATGATGCCATGAACGAGCGTAAACAAGTGATTACGTTGGGGTTTAGAAAACTCCAATTTAAGAGCCAAAATGAACTTGACGATAGGCAGGTAGAGGGATACCATGGAAGTGGGACATCTCCTTTAACTGGAAATTGTGGGTGTGGTAACCGTCAATTTCTCCATTAAGGTCGGATGTCCTCTTTCTATTTAGTCATTCGACGAAGCTTCTAAAATCCTGGCTTTAACTTAGTTTTGTCGACAGCGAGATTTTTGCAACACTCAAGTTAATCAGATACTTTCTAGATTGAGGTGAAATTCCATTACCGTTCAATTCTCGCCGAAGCTTTATCATCGGTTTGTACGACCGCAGTGGTTTACCAAAATGTATATTCACAACCATGTGCAATCCCATTTTCAATTTAATGGACAAGTCGTATTGGATTTTGGTTCCGGTACTGGAGCTAATTGCGCGATGTTTCATCCGCATTATTATATTGGCATTGATCCTGATGCCGAACGAATTGGGTATGCGAAACGATTATACTCCCAACATAATTTCCATGTTTTTGACGGAAAGGAAATGCCTGTTGGTAATGATACCGTAGATTGCATTCTCATTATAGCGGTATTGCATCATATTCCCTCCGATGAAATTGCAAGGTACATGAAGGAATTTAGCCGAATTCTTAAACCTAATGGAAAGATCATTGTGATGGAACCCTGTTTATGCAAGAAAAAGCCGGTATGCAGTTGGTTTATGAAACGGTACGACAAAGGGGAATATCTCCGTAATGAAGAAGAATATATACGATTGTTTCAAGATCATAATTATGATTGCAATATCATAAAGCAATTTCGAAAGTGTTTCTTGTACAATGAGCTCTTTTTCTCGGCAACCCGGTCAATTTAATGAAGACGTAAAAACAAAGAATAACCGGCAGAATATCCTGCCGGTTCCCTTCCCGCGTTCTGGAAATCAAATAAAGAAAAACGTAAGGAAAAAGAGCGTGGTGATGAGGGCTAGATCAAGCCAATAGGATCCGTATCCGTAACCGTAGCCGTAGCCGCCATATAATCCTGACAGTTTTGCTATCTTTTTTTATACGGTTTTTTTATTTTCCCTTCAGTTTTTGCTGCTGCAAGAGTCAAGGTTCCGTCTCCGATCGTGCAGTCGGTTAACAACACCCTTCCGTCTCTTACGTCGCTGACTGTCCCATAGTAATGCCTGCCGTCATTGGTGACCGCGCAAACCTTCTTTCCTATTAGCGGGAAGACGGTCTCATAGCAAACCGGATAAATTTGTTGCACAACCTCTCTCCTCCCTAAGGTAAGGCGAACATCGCCTGATGTGTACATCTTAGACTATGGCTGTTCCCCCAGACCCGTCTGTATTATCGCCTTCTATTGGTTAAAATGGGTAGACATAAAAAAGCCGATCCCTTAGGATCAGCCCAATTAAATCAGGATTATCTGTTTTCTCCATCTCGTCGTCTTTTCATTACGTTATTCACTAAGTTTTGGGTAGCATCTTGTGTTGGTTCAGCTGCATTTTCAATCGCATTCTGTACATAATTCGTTGCCGATTGTATTCCGTTTTTAAAGATTTTCGTTTTGTTTTGTTCAAGGTTGATCAGGTTTTCATTATTCTCCAGCATCCGTTTCCCTCCAAATTTTTACTTTTCTTTAACCCTTCGGTTTTACAACCAGAGCCGCAAGAAACGAGAAAATAATCGCGGCTGAAACGCCTGCGCTTGTTACCTTAAATATCCCGGTTATAATTCCAATCCACCCATCGCTTTTTAATTCTTCTAAAGCCCCATGAACAAGCGCATTTCCGAAGCTGGTGATGGGAACGGTTGCTCCGGCGCCCGCGAATTCGATAAACGGGTCATAAAGTCCCATACCGTCGAAGATTGCTCCGAGCACCACAAGCAACGTCATCGTATGCGCGGGAGTCAGCTTAAACACATCGAAACAAATTTGTCCGAAAACACATATCGCTCCTCCAATAATAAAAGCCCATATATAGATCATTTTTTGCCTCCATTCTCGATAGATACCGCATGAGCAATACAGGGAATGCTTTCACCTTGTTGGAAAGAAATTGGCGATAATAACGCGCCAGTAGCTACGACAAGAATTCGTTTCAATTCCCCTTTGCGCATTCGTTTCAGTAAATGTCCATAAGTAACGACGGCGGAACACCCGCAACCGCTTGCGCCTGCTTGCACCATCTGTTTTTCGTAGTCGTACATCATCATCCCGCAGTCGTAATATTCCGTTTGTTTGATCGGGACCTTATGTTTCTCGAATAAATCGCAAGCAATTTCGTACCCGACTTTGGCAAGATCCCCGGTAACTATCAGGTCATAATATCCCGGCTCGATTTCCATGTCACGCATATGAGCTTCAATCGTATCGACAGCCGCCGGCGCCATTGCTGCACCCATGTTAAAAGGATCAGTAAGGCCCATATCTACAATCCTGCCGATCGTGGCTCCCGTAACCGTCAATCCTTCGCCTTCTTGGGAAACAATGGAGGCACCTGCCCCGGTTACCGTAAATTGTGCTGTCGGCGGTTTTTGCGAACCGTATTCCGTAGGATAACGGTATTGCTTCTCCGCGGTTGCATTATGGCTGCAAGCACTTGCAAGCACATACTTGGCAGAACGGGAATTTACGATCATGGCTGCAATTGCCAAACTTTCCATGGATGTAGAGCACGCCCCGAATACACCTAAATAGGGAATCGTTAATGTCCGCGCTGCAAAACTGCTGCTTATGATTTGATTCATCAGATCCCCGCCGGTAAAGAAATTGACCTGTTCTTTGGTCAATCCCGCATTCTCGATAGCAAGCTTGGCAGCTTCCTCCAATAAAGTCCTTTCCGCTTTTTCCCAGCTGTCCTGGCCTAACCTTATATCTCCGTGGATAATGTCAAAATCGTTCGCGAGCGGCCCCTGTCCTTCAAACGGTCCGACAACCGTTGCAGCAGCCTTTATAATCGGCCGATTTTCAAATGTCCAGCTTTGGTGTCCTTTAAGCATTCTTATTGTCCTCCAACAGCATTTGGATTAAATAGAAGGTGAAGGATACCCACGATAAACGCAGCAACGACACCGAATACGATGACAGGACCGGCAAGCTTAAACATTTTGCTGCCAACGCCGAGTACGAGCCCTTCGCATCGGTGTTCGATGGCCGCTGATGCCATCGAATTGGCAAACCCGGTAACAGGAACGGCAGAACCCGCGCCCGCCCATTGAGCGATTTTATCGTATACGCCGAGACTGGTTAGAATCACGGAGATGATGATCAATACGGCAACCGTGGGATTTCCCGCTTTTTTCTCGTCAAAGCCGCCCCAATGCACAAACACCTCCTGTATGGCTTGACCTAGCAAACAAATCGCTCCTCCAGCGATAAAGGCGCGAATGCAATTTGTCATTAGCGGTCTCGCCGGTTCTCTTTTCTTGGCAAATTCTTTATATTCCTGTTGAACCGGCGTTAAGTTTTTTTTAATTTCATCTGCCACATTAATTCTCCTTTATCGATGGAGTACAGGTTTCAAATCCGCAATGATTTCTTCCATTTGCGTTGCGCACCGTTCGTACATCTCTTTTGCTTTTTTATTTTTCGTTGTCAGCCCAAACAGCATGAGATCCCCTTCGCACTTTTTCAATGTTGCGAATAAAGTTGCCTTTTTCTGCGGCAAAGGCACTTTAATTTGATCGTCGTACAAATCAACAAACAATTGCCCGTACGAATCGACTTGACCAAGAAATACATTTTCAACCGCCGCGCCAAGCTTTTCTAATTCCGTATTTAACCATGCCCTGCTTAACCCCAAAGTAGCCAGCGGTTCGTCCATGATGTTACCGTCCATGATAACCGCTTGCGGCTCCTGCTCGGATCCGACTTTGATCCCTAGGTGCTGTGGGGTAATCGGTTGATTTTCCCGGGTTAACATCACGTTGATATCTCCGCTTGGTTCGATGACTGCAAATTCGACATCAGCCACTTTAAATACCATTTTATTGCGTAATTTTTCCAATAGATCATCGGTGGAGATTCTTTCCTTTTTCATATTATCTTCCAGTATTTTCCCATCTTTAATTAATACAGTCGCTTTGGTATCTACAAAATCCCGAAATTTTTTACTTTTAAGCTGCATAAATTCAATGCCCAAAGTGACTAGAGCCCAAACCGATATGGCGACAATACCGAGAAACCAATTTGCGTCCAAATCCAATGAAATGTAAGCTGCCAAGCTGCCGATCGTAATCCCGGTAATGTATTCAAACATGGACATCTCAGACACTTGCCTTTTGCCTAAAAACTTGGTAATCACGAAAAGCACACTTACTGCTAATAACGTTCGCAAAGCAATTTCTAACCCACTCGGCACTTTATGATCCTCCTCCTGTCAGCATAAATGCAACATATAAATTGTTTGTCGAATTCACCCATGTTATGAAGCGTAAGCGCTGAAATCATTTCCCATTCGGAAGAAGGAATAAATTTAAAAACGCATAATCAATACGTTTCGGTTCGATAATAGATCCGTTGTGGATAGGAGGTGATACAATTGACAGTAGCATCCCAAGTAAAGACATGCGTAGCTTCATTAAAAAGCGCTCAAGCAAGCCTAGAGCAATTCGCTTTAGCAACACAAAATCAAGAAGCAAAAACCCTATATACAAATGCAGCAACTTCAACCGGTCAAGTCTTGCAGCAGGTTGAAAGTCGGGTCCAACAATTAGAAAACGAAGAACCTCAATATAAAGGCTTCTAATTACATGAAGATTAAAGCCATATATGCCTCACAATTGCCGAGGAGACGTTCCGCTTGTTGGAACGTCTCTGTCCGGAATATAAAAGAAAAACCCGCGCGGTTGCGCAGGTTTCGATCGATTCCCAACAGGATTGGCAGAAATTCGCACTATCTTGCGTTAGGGAATATTCGTTGTACCATTTCGTTAAATTCTTCGAAAAATCCGGCAACGGGTCTTCCTTGTTGAGCTTCAGATACGTATTCATTGATGCGACTGACAAAGTCCGGATTCGTTGAGACATAAACGTTCTGGACATTCGGATCAACAGCTCTAACTTGCTTTGCAATCCGATCTTCCGTTTCACGCGATAATTGTTGATCGTTATCTAATGTCGCTGAAACGTATGCGTTTCGTCGGGTTACCAGCACGTTAGCTTGCCGTACTCCTTTTATTTGCGTAATCTTTGTAGCAGCCTTGTCGGCCACTTGAATACGATTATCGACATTTCCGCGCTGGTTGTTCTGATTTTGCTGCAGATTTGGTGTCCCTCGATTATTTTGGGCTGCTTGTTGTCTCATTTGATTGCCTCGATTACCTAGATTGTTCATACATCCTGCAACTAATAAACATATAGTCGCAAGCACAATAAATTTTTTCACAATCATGTCACTCCTCATATCGGTTTTGATTAGTATGCCAATTTATGAATTATCCATTCATTTCGAAGAGGGTAAAAAAAAACCAGCTGAGTTCACAAGGAACCCAGCTGGTTTCATTCGCTTAACTGTCGATTACATAGTTCGGATAGCTGATTCGTATGGAATGCAAGCTGTAGAAGACCCTCATATGCCGATATGGTTTGCTCCCGCAGAACGTCTTCCCCATCCACGCCATCCAAGTATCTTCCAAGAAAATGAAGGAAGACGTCCAGGATCCTGAGTTGGACAAGCAATGGAATAGCTTCAACTTCCGCCCGCTCTAAACGCAATTGTTGTCCAACACCCGAGAGGAAATACTCAACATTGTCCATCGCGTTCTCGCCGGTCAAGAACCCGGATACGATAACGGCAAGCTCCATGACTCTCAAGTCAACAGTACAAAACTCGAAATCCAATATCGCCGCGATCCGGTCTTCTCTTTCGTCCGACCTCGACACAAGCGAGTTAGAGTGGTTAATGTCACCGTGGATGAGCTGATGAGGCAACGAGCGGAATTGAGGCAAGTAACCTCTAAACTTCTCAATAGCCTCGCCGATCATTCGGAGCGCAACAGCTTCTTCCTGGAACTCAACTGGTGGAGTAAAGCAGAATTTCACCACTATATCCGGCGTGCAAAGAGGATGAGCCGAGTCCATCTCGTAATATGGAGGATACATTGGCGCTCCCGAAACCTTTAATCCACCCAAAGCTTTACTTAAATAACCGGTTGCAGCTCCGAGCGCATGCGCGATCTCCTTGCTGCCCTCTTCCGGTCTACGACCTTCAATGTAAGCGAACAAGCATGCCAATCGCTCGGTTCCATCCGCTAACCTCACGAGGGTACTCCCATCGTCACACCTGATGGGTACAGGAATTTGAAATGGCAACGATAGTTCGCAAAGCGCCAGCAGAATCTCGTGCTCGAACCTAATCTTTCCCGTATCCTTATGAGTTTCATAGACTCTCAGAACCCAACGATGCCCGTCCGCTTCAACGAACCTCGTCGTGTTGTTCCACCCCGACTGCCCTTCCTCTACTTTCCATTCCCCGCTCGCAAAATACCTTCGCAATATCTGATCAAACGGCAATATTACTCTCCTGCTTTCTCTACGACGCGGTCGATGGTGGCAGCGAAATCCTCGCCATAGAACGTTAGACGCCAGAAGGATGCGCCCTTCAGTCCGTAACGCTTGGCAAGTCCGAGCTTATCGTCAACGGTCGCCGTCGTTTCGTTCCATAGGCTGATGCCTAGAATGATTTGATCCTTGTCTACTCCCGCTGTGAGCATCATGTTGATCGCTTCTTCGACTTTGGCGTTGGGCTCTGGGGTGTGATCGGGAGTTCCCTTCGGGTTATAGTCATGGGCCATGACGACCAAATCATCCGCGAAGGATGCCAATGTCTTATAATCATAACCCTTGAAGGAGCTATTCGGCGGGGGTACTGCCAAAGATAGCTTCACGCCTGCAGCGGTCAGCTTCTTATCAATCAACTGAACATAATCGTTGAGCAGCTTCTGCTGGCCAAGCGGATCAAGCCTCAATCCGAGTCCCTCGTAATCCAGCAAAACACCGCCGAAGTCATTATCCTGTGCCAATCTCACGATATTTTCGATGGCAATGTTTCGTAGCGTCTCGTCGCTGAGCATCTTTGTCAACTCGCCATTAACATCTCCCGAGAACACCATGAGATAAGGCTTAGCCCCTTGAGAAGCAGCATCCTTCACCAACGATTCCGGTGTAATATCCCCTGCTGCTTCCGGCCAGTTGAAATCCACGCCCTCCAGCGTCAGCTCGCCTTTCTCATTGATTCGGGTCCATCCGAATGCAATGGAATCCATCGAGGCTATTCTCGACCGCTGCGAGAATGATCCCATGGCATAGAATGCCCGCAGGTGCATCGCTTTCTTCGGAGAGACAATCGTAACCGTGTTCGTTGCGCTGCTCCATCCGACTTTGGCTCCGAACTGCGTGCCGAAGAAACTGAGCGGGATGAGGATCTGCTCGTTCACGATCAAGGGAGCGGAGAGCAACGTAACGGACTTCCCGTCTACCTCCGCTTTTTTCTGACCGATACGCAGCACTACTTTCCTCGTAGCGCCGTTTATTTCACCTTGTGCACGAACCGACTTCGTCTTGCTTTCCCACTTCACATCGATGCCTAAAGCTTGAGCAATCGTCCGAAAAGGAACAAGGGTCACATTATTCTTAATCGTAGGAGCGACCCCGAACGAAAGCGGGACATCATCCAATACGATTCTGATTTCCGGTTTGACGGCAGCTGCCGATGCTCCTATTGAAGCATTGCTTATGATAGATAATCCCATTACTGCTGCAATAGCTCTCTTTCCCCAAATATTCATCTCTTAATCTCCTATGCTCTCTTTACTAGAATAGGAGAATTATAGCAGAGGCGCTGCGCGAACGTAACCGACAGAAGTACTAATAGCCCGAAAAGGGATAAATTACCGTATTTATTATAACCGTTAAAAATTATATTTACAGGTTATTCATATCAATCTATAATGAAAAGTAACCTTATAAAACTACTTTTAGCGGTTATATTAACCAAGGTTGCCGCTAACAAACCGAGAGGAATGGTATTCATGATTATTCAGAAGCTTCCATGGGCAGGTATCCGCGTGCAAAGCGGGACAACGAACGTTGTAATTGATCCTCTGTACCATTTTCCAAGCAAATTCGGCCAGCCTCATGAGCCTTTCTACCCTTTCGATGAATTCGGTCCTGTAGACGCCGTACTGATTACGCACCATCATCAAGATCACTTCGACCCGTACGCGATAACCGCTTATTACGGCAGCGATATTCCGGTTTATTTGCCGCAACAAACGGTAGAGTTGGCGAGAAATACTTCGCTAACGAACGTACGGGGAGCATCAATCGACGAGTCGTTCACGATCGGCGATCTCACAGCAACGGCGACTTATTCGGTTGACGGCGTTGGAGACGCTCAGGTCGCTTGGATTGTTGAAGGCGGGGGGACAAAGCTCATTCACTGCGGAGATACATTATGGCACGGTTATTGGTGGAAAATAGCCAAAGCTTACGGTCCTTTCGATGCCGCCTGCCTCCCGGTGAACGCAGCTGTCTTGGAATTGCCGGGTATGACTCCGAGCGGTCAACCGATTACCCTGTCTCCTGAGCAAGCCGTTTCTGCCGCGACTCTCCTAGGCGCCAAGAGCTTGGTGCCGATCCATTACGTGGCTATCCATACTCCTCCCATCTATACGGAAACGCCTGATATTATTAATCGCCTAACGAAGGCTGTCGTGGAACTAGAACTAAACCTGGCGATCCTCAACACTAAGGAAACTCTTACTCTATAGAAACAACGGTTCAAATTAGGAGTTGAAATGTCGTGGATAAATCCAAATTCGTGCTAGGAGGAACTGCCTGGATTAACCTTCTTAATACGAATGTGATGCATAACAAACAACCCTTCGATATATTGAAGGATCCGGAGATCGCAAAAGTATGGTTAGCGGAAAACCGTTTGTTGCCCGATCACGGAGCACCGTTAGACCAAGCGGCTTTCGATCAGATTCTCGCAGAACTCGCATCCGTTCGTGAGCTCTGTATCAGAATTTTATCCGATATCGAACGACAAGGCTCGTTGACCGACGAAGTATACGCTGAGCTCAAGAATCGATTGGAACGAGTACAGATGAATCTGACAACCACTCGCGATGCCGAGAAACTTACGCTGATTTACCGCGGCAAAACAACTCTCGACCATATCAGTTATATAATCCTTCACTCGATTATCGACACACTTAACAATGTCGCGCCTGATCGTTTACGCAAATGCGAGCACGAAGAATGCATCCTGCATTTCGTTGACGTATCCAAGAGCGGAAGAAGACGATGGTGCAGCATGGAGTTCTGCGGCAACCGACGCAAAGCGGCGCAATTTTACGAAAAAAACAAGAAGCGGAGAGTTTAAAGAGGCTGACTTATGCTAACGTAAATCACTTTAATCAAGCATAGTAACTTTAAATTCATTATCACGGAGCTGTAAGACCACTTTCAGGTCTTGCAGCTCTTCATAGTGGGTTTCGCGGAGCTGTAATACCACTTTCTGGGGTGTTGTATGATATGGCTTGGCTAACCGTAAGTGGTGTATTTTCTGCATGCACCGCACTTATGGCGGGAAAAACAGCCGTGATGTACAATGCTGACAAAATCATTAATAAGACAGACTTTTTATAAAATTGTATTCATCATTTTCCTCCTCTATAAAATTATATTTTCATTAATATAATAGAGGACCATTGATGAACCTCCCCTACTTACACTTCGCTAAGAAGTAGGGGTTTCTTACCAGCCACACCGTTACTATCTGTAAGCAAATAGGTTGGCTACTTGCTTTCGCTGTCAACAGCGGAAATCTAACGGCAGGGTTCAGTAAGCAACACTTTTGCAAGTGGGTGGGAACTCACCATCTACTA